>Ga0081455_10003211_pt1 | contig 18924 bp, 15 predicted proteins | sample TabmetS3T2R1_FD_70207 | JGI IMG/M metagenome (GOLD analysis project Ga0081455, IMG submission 70207) | Tabebuia heterophylla rhizosphere microbial communities from the University of Puerto Rico - S3T2R1 | ecosystem: Host-associated > Plants > Roots > Rhizosphere ... | reverse complement strand
GGGATGTACGCCTCTGGTTGGTAGTAGTCGTAATAGGAGACGAAATACTCGACCGCATTGTCCGGGAAGAAGCTCTTGAACTCGCCATAGAGCTGCGCGGCGAGCGTCTTGTTGGGGGCAAGCACCAGCGCCGGGCGTTGCGTCGCCTCGATCACCTTGGCCATGGTGAAGGTTTTGCCCGAGCCGGTGACGCCGAGCAGCACCTGATCGCGCTCATGCGCGTTGACCTGCGCCACCAGCTCAACGATGGCCTGCGGCTGGTCGCCCTTGGGCTCGAGCTCGGACTCGATGCGCAGCTTCACGCCGCCCTCGGTCTTGTCAGGGCGGGGAGGGCGGTGCGGCACGAAGTCCGGCGCGCCGGTGCCCGAAACCAGCGGATGCTCCTGCATCAAAGGCTGCGGCGCCTCGCCGAAGCCTGGCGGACGGCGGTCGGCGCCAAGCGGAAGGCCGGCCGATTCGCCGGTCACGGCGCGCGGCTCGGCGCGCGAGCCGAAGGTCCTGGCAATGCGATGGGGCATGGGTGCGAATATGGCGGCTTGGGGGGAGGGAGGGAAGCCCTCAAGCTGGTCCGGGCGCCTCCCCATCAAAGTTCTGATGTCTCTGGCTCCTTTGCATTAAAACGTGGCGGTCGCCGCAAGCCAGCCAAGTCGCCGCCATGCAGCTCATTCAGGTCATGAATTATGTGCCCCTGTGGATCGTCGGGACCGCCGTCACGGCCGCCGCGTTGGTCTATTCCATCGGCCTCATGCTGGTGACGCGAACCGTGTTTGGCGTGAGTCGCCTGAGCGAGAATAACGAGATTGCCGGTTTCAAATTCGCCGTGGTGGGGGTGCTGTACGCCGTGCTTCTGGCCTTCGTGGTGATCGCCGTGTGGGAAGAGTATCGCAGCACGGAAGCCGCCGTGCGCAACGAGGCCAAAGCCGCCGTCGATCTCCATCGCGTCGCCTATGGTCTGCCCGTCGAGGGAGGCGCCGAGATCCGCCAGCGCCTCATCACCTATACCGATCACGTGCGCAAATTTGAGTGGGAGACCATGGCGCGCGGCATGCCGAGCTCGGACGCCGCCAGCGATCTCGACGCGCTCAGCCGGACTATCTTCGACATACAGCCGCAGGGCTGGCGTGAGTTCGCTCTTTATCAGCACGCATTGGGACTATTGGCGATCCTTACCGACAATCGGAATGAACGGCTGGACAGCTCGGACGGCTCGGTGCCGGGACTTCTCTGGTTCGTGCTGATCGTCGGTGGACTGGTCACCCTCGGCTATCCCGCCTTTTTCGGTGCGACCAACCGCATGGCGCAGACCCTCATGACAGCGACGCTCGCCGTACTCGTCGCGCTTGCGCTCTTGCTCGCGCTGGCCTTGGACTATCCCTTCACCGGGGACGTGAAAATCTCAGTCCTGCCCTTCGCTCAGGCGCTGGCGCAGATGCCGCCAACCTGGCCGCCGCCGTAGGCTGTCCCCATGCGAGGCAAATGCTTTAGAATTGCGCTCGACTTTTTTGCTCCGGCTCCTATAGAGGCGAATCGAGGGAGGGGCCCAAAGTCCGGGATTCCATCGCTTTGGCTGAACGCTCGATCACGTTCTTGATCTTCGCGCACAGGCCCAATGTCTTGGGGAGGCGCGCGTGACGGAGGAGACTTCGCTGGAGCAAGGCCTTGCCAAGGCGTTCGAGCGGGCAGACCGTCTCGATGCGCCCCTCCAGCGGCGGCTCGATCTCTATCTCGCCGAGTCGCGCCGTCTCCTGCCTGACCTCGAGGAGACCTACGATCAGCTCGTCGCACGCATCGCCGCCAACGGCGCCGACAAGCTCGTGCCGGCGGTCGGCGAAGTCGTTCCCAATTTTCTTATGACTGACAGCCAAGGTCATCTCGTCGATCTTGCCTCGTTGCTCGCCAAGGGACCGCTCGTGATCAGCTTCAATCGCGGGCCGTGGTGCGATTATTGCGGGCTCGAGCTGCATGCCCTCGCTCGCGCCTATCCCGACATCGTCGCCGCAGGCGGCGAGGTGATCTCCATCGTGCCGGAGACCGCGCAATACGCCCAGAGGCTGCAGGAGGCGCGCGGTCTGCCCTTCAGGGTGCTGACCGACCTTGATCTCGCTTACGCCCTCTCGCTCGGGCTGGTGTTCTGGGTGGGCGACAAGATCAAGGACATGTATCGGGAATTCGGCATCGACCTTGCGCGGTTTCAGGGCCATGGCGGCTGGCTGCTGCCAATCCCTGCGACGCTCGTCGTTGGTCAAGACGGCCGCGTCAAGGCCCGCTTCGTCGATCCCGACTTCCGCCATCGCATGGATATAGAAGACATTTTCAAGGCCCTGGCCTGAGTTCGACGGTCCCCGCCCGGCGTGCCGTGTACGCCGCAGCTTCGAGTGTCGAAGTTTTCGCGAGACGCTGTACGGCAAATTGCAACTTTCTGCTGCGATCAGGGATATAATGAAAAAAAGAATTGACTCGCCATGCGGGACGGCAAGCCTGGACCAGTGGAAACGCGTGATTCGAGCATGTACGCGTCCGCTTGAGCGGTCGAGTGCGGCAACAGAGCAGAATCGGAGCAGAAGCCATGGCTACGAGAACGAGTGGGAAGAAGCGCACAACGAGTAGGAAGACGGGCGCGCGCAAGGGCGCGCGGAAGACCGCGCGGAAGACGGCGCGTACCGCGCGCAAAACGGCGCGGACCGCGCGTAAGACCGCGCGCAAGACCGGCGCACGCAAGACGGCAAAACGGGCGACCGCCCGGAAGACGGCTGCCAAAAAGACGAGCGCGAAAAAGGCGACAGCGCGCAAGACTGCGGCCCGCAAGACGCCAGCCAAGAAGCCGGCACCAGCGGCATCGGTCATGCCCACGGCGCCAAGACCGGCAGCTCCGGCGCCGGCAGCCCCGAGGCCGGCAGCGCCTATGGCGCCCGCGGCCCCGAGGCCTGCGGCCCCGCCCTCGCCTGGCATGGGCGGTAGCAGCATGCCGCGGCCCGCAACGCCGACGGGAGGTGGCGGCGCGCCCGCTCCGGGTGGAACGCCTCGTCCCTCGTCGCCGGGTGGCATGCCTGGTTCAGCGAGCCCGAGCCCGCAGCCTTACCGGCCGTCTTGGGCAAGAGACGACGACGATTAGCCTAGGAGCGGAGGGCTGGCGTCCGGTCCGGCCCTCCAGCCCGAACCAGCGCTCGACGAGGACGATCCGCCTGATCGCCTTGCGGGTTGGTGCGAGCCGGAGTCATCCACCGCATCGCTTGGGACTCTGTGTCACCTCGCCTCGGTGAGGCGCTTCCGCGATTCTCTAGCCTGTCCGACCACAACACTCCCAGAGGTTGAAATGTTTCCCGCCTCCGCTGCGCCCGGGCTCTGGCCCCAGCTCGCTCCGGTCATCCTTCTCGTTTGCTCTAACCTGTTCATGACGCTCGCTTGGTACGGCCATCTCAAATTCAAGTCGGTACCGCTCTTGGCCGTAGTGTTGGTGAGTTGGGGGATCGCTTTCGTGGAATATTGCTTCGCGGTGCCGGCGAACCGCATCGGCAGCGCGGTCTATTCGCCGGCCGAGCTCAAGACGATGCAGGAGGTGATCACGCTGATTGTGTTCGCCGGCTTCACGGCGGTCTATTTCAAGGAGCCGCTGAGCCTTACCCAAGGTGCGGGCTTTGCCTTGATCGCGCTCGGCGCCATGCTCGTATTTCGCGGACAGGCTTGAACCCGCGCAGCACGCTTTCGTTACGCTGAAAGGAGAAGCCAGCTTGTCGGGGTGGCCTCCGGATGGGCTGCCAGCCGCCCGGAGACCGCCTGCTAGAGGCCCCTGAACAGATTGCCGACCGCTAGAATGACGTAGGCGATGATGGCGACCCAGAACGCATTGGCACTGATGAGCGGGAGCGCAACGAACGTTCCAATGATGGCAAGGACGGCCAAGACCGCCGAGATGATGAATACCGCAGTGGTCGGTGGCGAAAGATTCATGTCCAGCCCTCCCTCTTTATTGACGGGCGGACTGTAATCGTTTTGTCTGAAAAAGCGAGTGGTTTACTTTGCCCGCGCTTAGGGCCAACCTCTGGCTAGCGGCCGTCGAACGCACGACGAGAAGGAGGCGGGGTAATGCGTCCAATGATGCGGTTGGTGCTGGGGCTTATCGTCCTGGTGGGGATTTTGGCAGCGGTCGCGGTCGGGCTTCCGGCGCATGTGACCGTGGCCCGGTCGGTGGTGATCAACGCGCCGGAATCGGCCGTCTTCCCCTATGTCAACAATCTGCACCGTTTCGGCGACTGGTCGCCATGGAAGCTGCGCGATCCGCAATTGGTGGTCACCTATGGCGGGCCCGAGGAGGGCAAGGGTGCCCAGATCCAATGGACCAGCCAGAAGCCCTCGATCGGCACCGGCAGCATGGCGATCAGCAACAGCGATCCGAACCGCAGCGTCGAGCTTGCCGTCAATTTCAACACCCTCGAAGGCACGAGCTTGTTCGACATCGCACCGTCCGGCTCGGGCAGCAAGCTGACCTGGAGCTTCGGCTACGACACGGGCTCGAGCCCGCTCAAGCGGTGGAAGGCGCTGATGCTCGACGGCTTCATCGGCGCCGAGTACCGCGCTGGGCTCGACAAGTTGAAAGAGAAGATCGAAGCGGATCGGCGTCCGACCATGGCGCCGACGGTTGGCGTGACCCCGCCGGGCGGCGTGTCGACCCAGCCCGAGCAGCCTTCCGCAGCCCTTCCGCCGGCCGGCGCGGTGCCGCAGGGCGCCACCGCTCAGCCGCCTACTGGGGCGACTACCCCCGGCCAGGCGGCGGCTCCGGCCGGGGCGCCCGCGGCCGCAGGCTCGCAGACCGCGAGCACGCCCTCAGGGACGCAAACCGATGCCGCGCCACCGCCGCCTGAAGCGGTAACGCCAGCGCCGGCCCCCAAGCCAGCGAAGAAGCGCCGCAAGGCGAACCAAAGATAGTCAATTGCCGCTTAGAGCTTCTGCTCGGCACTCGCCTTGGACGGCGCCGGCGGATCGATTTTGATCGCCTGAATCACCAGCCGGAGCGAGCTCGCCAATAACGGGTCAAGTGGCGAGCAGGTCACGAGCGCCATGTCGGCGTCGCTAGGCTCGGGCTCGGTCTCCGCAAGGTGGGGATCGACCACGCGGCGCCCGGTGATCTTAAACACGCGGGATGAGCCGTCTGGGGCGGTGACGGTGATGCGGTCGCCGACCTTGACGTTGCCGAGCTTGGTGTGAGACGCGTGCGCGTTCTTGCTTTCGGCGGATTTGGGCGCCTCAAGAATGGAGCTCGCATCTTTGCCGGGGCTCGTCTCTTCGAGGACCGCTGCGCTCAAGCCGAGCCGCGGCACCTGCGGCGTCGTGAGCTGAGAGCTGTTCTCCCACGGCCAAAGCTCCTCAGGCAGCCCAGCAAGGGCGTGATCCCAGGCGCTCTGACGAACGAGCTGGGCGAGTCCAGTCCGCGTCATGAGCGGGAATTCGCCTCCGGTCTGGAGCAAGAGTGCCGAGACCAGAATGATGGCCCCCGCCAGCACTCCCCACCCGAGCCTCGCGCGCGGACGGAAAGAGAGGAGGAGGAGCTGCGCCGACCCCCGTTTCGGCATCAGATCCTCCTCCCAATCCGCCGCGGGGAGGCATAGTCGCGGCGGTGGTAACGCCACAAGACGAACGTCACCGCGCTTAGGAAAGCCAGCACTAGGGCAAGGATGGCGAGCCGCTGGTTAAGGTCCTGTGGCACCTTCAGCGTGGCCAATGGGCTCGCCTCGGGCTTTGGCACGACCGTGAGCGGCAGCACCGGATAAGGCTGCTCGACCTTGCGCGCCTCGGAGTCCGACGGTGCGACGGTCGGCGTGTTGGTCGCATCGACTTGAGGCGCCGCGTCCGGTCGCGTTGCGAGGTCGGCCGGCGGCACGGTTTCCGCCGTCGTTGCCGTTCCGCCGTCATAGCCCACGCCAGACGGGTCGCTGGACAAGACGTCGCGCGGCAGCGGCAATGCGCCGAAGGCAGAGTTGAGACCGCCTCGCCGCATGGCCTTCTGCATGGGCGCCGCCGAAGGACCGAATACCTTGTCGTACTCCCACCCGTCGGGGAGGTTCACCGGCATGTCGACACTCGCCACGCCCTGACCGTCAGGCCGCGACTTGGTCTTGTCGATGGCGACGAGGCTCGTCTGGCTCGACACTAGATGATGCTCGAGCGCGACCGTCTCGATCGCCTTGTCGATGCCGCGCGCGCTTGGATCGGTGAACAGCTTGGCCTCGAGCGAAGCAATTTTGCTGCGCGCCCAAAGCTTGGCGACGCCGGCGCCGTCGATAGCGTCGGGAATGTTCAAGGCCGCCGTCCATGGCTTGCCGTCGAAGGTGCCGGAGAAATGCAACTCGCCGGTCATGGCGCTGACTTTGGCTGCGAGGACGACGGGCTCGCCCGCATAGAGGTCGGGGAGGGGATCGGGCCAGACTTCGACGTTCGTTCCCTTCGGCCATTCGGCCTTGAGCCCCACCATCACCGGCTTTTCGAGTTTGGCGAACAGCGCCCTCATGCGGGTCAGCACCTGATCCTCGGCGCCGATCTCGGTGAACGTGCCGCGGCCGAGCTCTGCCGCACGCCGCATGAAATAGGAGTTGGGCGCCGAGCCGATACCCACGGTGAACAGGCGCGAGCGACCGACATTGCCGGCGATCTCCGCGAAGAGCTGTGCCTCGTTGCCGACCGCACCATCGGTTAAGAACACCACCTGGCGGAGGTGGCTCGTGTCGCCCGGGCTCCCGTCCCTGAGCGCGACCTTGAGCGCAGGCAGCATCTCGGTGCCGCCTTCAGCCTGGAGCCGCGAGACGAAATTCTTGGCGATGGCCAGATTCTCGGCGCTCGCATCGACGGCCTTGTCGAACAGCGTTTCCATGGTGTCGTCGAAGCGCACCACGTTGAACGAGTCGCCGGCGCGCAGGCGGTCGAGGGCGAAGAGCAGGCTCTGCTTTGCTTGATCGATCGAGGTGCCGGCCATCGAGCCGGAATTGTCGATGACGAAAATGAGTTCGCGCGGCAGCAGCTTGGGCGCGCTGTCAAGCGTCGGCGGCGTGACCATGGCGAGCAGATAGTCCTGGCCGTTGACGATCTCGTGGAACAGCGCGGTCTGCGGCACGGCCGCGGCCTTCGGCGCCCAGGTGAGCTCGAAGTCCTTGTCGGCGGGCACGGTGCCGCCGGCGAGGCTCAATGTCGCCGTCTCGTCGCCGGTGCGGTCGAGCGCGATCGGGTGGAATGCGCTATTGATATCGCCGAGCACGAAGCCGGCATTGAGCTTCACCTGGATCGACACCGGGTTGATCTTGGGGAATTTCGCTGGGTCGAGCACGGGTGGGGTGATGCGGTCGCGGTCGGGCACAGGATCGTTGGGCGCGTGCTTGCCGTAATCGACCGCTTCCACGCCGGAAGGCTCGGGGTTGTAGCGGGGCGCCACGACGAGCGGGAAGCGCAGCGAATAGATGCCGCCGTCCTGCTTCACGGTCTCCTGATATTCGATGCGAATGACGATCGACTCGTGCGGACCGATATTGGCCACCGAGTTGGTGAAAATATTCGGGCGCTCCTGCTCGACGAGGCTCGCCTTCTGGCCGGCGTCCTTGGCCGCCTCATAGGCTTGCTTCGCCTCGTCGCGGGTCTTGATCTCGCCCTCGATCACGCGCGAGCCGATCTCCATGCGCAGCGCATCGACCGCCGACTGTTCCGGGAGAGGAAACACGTAGATGCCTTCGAGCCAGCGGTCTGACGGGTTCTCGAAGCGCTGGGTGACGGCGACCCTGGCGATGGTGCCGTTGACGGTCATGACCACGTCGGTGGCAAGACGCGGAGCTTCGACGAAGCCGCCGTCGCCCGACTGGAAGAGAAGGGCGCCGGTGTTCATGCCGCCGGGGTTGACGATGTTCGCTTGAGTGGCGGCGCTGCCCTCAGACGCCCCGGGCTGTGCCGGGTCGGCCTTGGCCAAGATGCTTGGCAGCGTGAAGGAAAAAATCAGGTTCAGAGAAAGGAAAAAGAAAGTTGCCAGAGACTCACGTGACCGGAGAGCTTGGCGCCGCATGGTCATCGAGTTGGTCCTCGTGTTTCGGCACGAAGCAAAAGGAATCACACCATTGGGGCGCGGCTTTAGCCGGATTGTGGCTCATACACGCGCGTCGCGTGTCCGTCCCGCCTTAACTGTGGCCTAATTGAGATTGCCGTGAAGGCAGGATGCGACGGAGCGGCCGGCCCCGGCGGGAACCGAAGGAACAAAGCAAAGTTAGCCGCATAGGGGCACTCGCGGCCGTGGCTACTTGCCCGCAGGCGAGAGCATCCCTTCTCGACGCTAACCGCTAACGCTAGGAGGCAGAACGATGCCCGCCAAATCTTTGCAGGATCTTTTCGTCAACCTGCTCAAGGACATGTACTACGCCGAGAAGCAGATCCTCAAGGCGCTGCCGAAGATGGCCAAGAAGGCCGACTCCGAAGAGCTGCGCCAAGCTTTCGAGCACCATCTCAAGGAAACCGAAGGCCAGGTCGAGCGCCTCGAGCAAATCTTTGCCCTTTGCGATCTGAAGCCTGCGGGCAAGACCTCCCATGCCATCAAAGGCATCCTCGAAGAGGGTGAGGAGGACATGAAGGACGCCAAGGATCCCGACGTGCTCGATGCCGGCATGATCGCCGACGCCCAGGCGGTCGAGCATTACGAGATCGCCCGCTACGGCACCTTGATCGCGTGGGCAAATCAGCTCGGCATGGCCGAAGCGGCACGCCTGCTGCAGCAGACCATCGATCAGGAATACAATGCCGACATGCTTCTGACCGATCTCGCCGAGGGCCGCCTCAATCGCCAGGCTGCGTAAACCGGCTGTCAGGTTCAACACGGCACGAGAGTGACGCAGCGCGGGCCGCTCGCCCGCGCTGTGGCTTTTTGCGCCATGAGGCTTGCAGGCGTGAGCGCCCCCGCTTAGGGTGCGCCCGCCCCGGCCACCACGCTTTCACATCTTTCAGGAGACCGACATGGGACTGGTCGCCCGCACCCTCGAACGGGTCAAGCCCTCGCCGACCATTGCCATCACCAGCAAGGCGCGCGAGCTGAAGGCAGCCGGTTTCGATGTCATCGGCCTCGGCGCCGGCGAGCCCGACTTCGACACGCCCGACAACATCAAAGAGGCGGCGGTTGAAGCCATCAAGCGCGGCGAGACCAAATATACCGCCGTCGATGGCATTCCCGAGCTCAAGCGCGCGATCTGCGAGAAGTTCGCTCGCGAAAACGGCCTCACCTACAAGCCTTCGGAGATCACCGTGGGCTCGGGCGGCAAGCAGGTTATCTACAACGCGCTCTTGGCCACGCTCGATCCGGGCGACCAGGTGATCATTCCGTCGCCCTATTGGGTGAGCTATCCCGACATCGTGCTGCTTGCCGGCGCCGAGCCGGTGATCGTCGAGACAAGGCTCGAGGACGACTTCAAGCTCAAGCCGCAAGCTTTGGCAAAAGCGATCACGCCGAAGACGAAATGGTTCATCTTCAATTCGCCGTCGAACCCGACCGGCGCCGCATACACGCGCGACGAGATCAAGGCCCTCACCGACGTGCTCGTCAAACACGAGAAGGTCTGGGTGCTGTCCGACGACATCTATGAGCATCTCGTCTATGACGGCTTTCGATTTACCACGCCGGCGGCGGTCGAGCCGAAGCTCAAGGGGCGCACGCTGACCTTGAACGGCGTCTCGAAATCCTACTCCATGACCGGCTGGCGCATCGGCTATGGCGGCGGCCCCGAGCCGTTGATCAAGGCCATCGCCACCTTGCAGTCGCAGTCGACCACGAACCCGTGCTCGATCAGCCAATGGGCTGCGGTCGAGGCGCTGGAGGGCCCGCAGGATTTCCTCAAGGAGTGGGTGGCCTCGTTCCAGGAGCGGCGCGACCTCGTCGTGTCCATGCTGAATCAGGCCAAGGGGCTGTCTTGCCCGAAGCCGGAAGGCGCCTTTTATGTCTACCCTTCGTGCGCAGGCACGATTGGCAAGACCACGAAGGGCGGTAAGAAGATCGGCAACGACGAGGACTTCGCCACGAGGCTGCTCGAAGAGGAGGGCGTCGCCGTGGTGCACGGAGCGGCGTTTGGGCTTTCGCCGTTCTTCCGCATTTCCTATGCGACCGGCATCAAGGCGCTCGAGGAGGCTTGCCGCCGTATCCAGCGCTTCTGCGGCAACCTCAGCTGAGTCTCGCGGGCTGACGACGGAGCAGGGCCATGAAGTTCAGCACCGGCAACCAGATCAACGGCAAGATCATGGAGATCCGCAAAGGGGCGGTGACGGCCATCGTCTATATCGCGGTTCCTGGCGACACCACGCTCGAAGCAAGCGTCACCATCGCTTCGCTCGAAACGCTCAAGCTCTATGAGGGCAAGCCCGTGGTGCTAATGATCAACCCGGGCGACATTATTATCGGGTGCGAGTAGACCTCGCCTGACTTTGTCGTTTGCGATGGATAGCGTCGTCAGAGCAGAGCAACCGGCTGCGAGCGACCGCCATGCACGCGTGCTCCGCCTCGCCGACGGCCGGCGCATCGGCTATGCCGAGTTCGGCCACCCGCAAGGCCTGCCGGTGATTGCCATCCACGGCACGCCCGGGTCGCGCTACATGTTCGCGCTCACCGATCAGGCGGCGCGCGAGCGGGGATTGCGCATCATCGCGCCGGAGCGGCCGGGCTACGGGCTTTCCGACTATCGCCGCAAGGACGCGCTTCCGCACGCGGCCGAGGACGCGCAGGCGCTCGCCGATGCACTCCAGCTCGACAGCTTCGCCTTGATCGGTGTCTCTGGCGGTGGCCCTCACGCAATTGCTACGGCGGCGTCGATGCCGGGCCGCGTTGCGCTGCTTGCGCTGATCAGCCCAGTCGGTCCCATCGCCGAGTGCCACCGCAGAATCCGCATGTCGCCAACGCACCGTCTCGTGTTCACCAGGATCGGGCGATCGCACCGGGCCTGCGCCATCTTCTTCTGGTCGCTGCGGAACGTGGTCAGATGGGCGCCGGGCGTTGCCCATGCGGCCTTGATGCAGCGAGTCACCCCATCAGACCGAAAGGTTCTCGTCCAACCCGAGGTGCGGGCCAATCTTCGCGCCGCGATCAAGGAGGGCTTGAGGCCGGGGATCAAGGGCGCGCTCCAGGACCTGCGTCTGTTCTGCGGCGTATGGGACTTGCCGCTCGACGAGATCGACGTGCCCACGGTCATATGGCAGGGCAGCGACGATACCATCGTGCCGCCCGCTGCTGCCTATCATCTCGCCGAGTGCCTTCCCAATTGCCGGCTCGATGTCGTGCAGGGCGCGGGCCACTATTGGGTCTTCGCGCAGTTCGGCCGAGTGCTTGACGCCGTGCAGGCGGCGCTCCGCAGGCGATGAAGCGGTGCATGTGCGCGACCTAGACGCGTCGCCCTGTCGCCAAACCATGCGGCGTTAGCGCGCAGCCCGCAACTTCACCGATCGCAGCTGCTGCGGCGTTGTGGCGCTAGGTCGAATGAGCCGAAGCACCCTACATCGCAACCTGTCGGGAGACTGGTGAAGCCGTACGAAGCGCCTTGGTTTGCACGCTCCCATGACGAGAAACCCCATCTTCTTTGACCCTACCGGCAAGCGTGGCCGAGTCTTGAGCAGGCTCGCCTGGGCCATGGGCATGATCACGGGCGTGGTGCTGGCGCTGTTCATCGGGATTCTGGTCACCGTCAATCGTCCCGCGACCGCGCAGAGCTCCGAAGCGCACGGTTCAATTCGCTGCGCTTGGGCGCCCACCTGCTCGGCCGCGCATGGGCTGACGGTCGCCAGCGCGTCTGATCCCGAGGCGCTCCGCGCCGCGTCGAGCCTTGCGGCCGAGCTGCGCGAGCGAGAGAGGAGCCTGCGAACCCGCGGTCTCCCGGCACCCGCATCGGAACGGCGCTCCGTCCCTGCCTCGCTGACGCGCCAAGACGGAAAGGCGCTCAGCATCGGCTTCTATGTGACCGATGACGACAACAGCTATCCGGCCTTGAAGCGCGCCTTGCCCCGGCTCGACTGGGTGGTGCCCGACTGGCTAAGCGTGAGCGGCACGAACATGGAGCTGAAGACTGCCATCGACGATCGAGTCCTCGGTTACATCCAAGCCACCAAACCCAGCGTCGCGATCCTGCCCATGATCCAGAATGCCGCCGATGGGAATTGGGACGGCGCGGGGCTCGCAAAGATGCTCGCCGATCCAGCCGCGCGATCGGCGCGCATCGGCGCGATCGTGGCGTTCCTGGATAAGAACCACTTCCAGGGACTCACGGTCGATTTCGAGAGCGTGCCGCCGGCGGCCCAAAAAGATCTTAAGCAGTTTCTCACCGAATTGAGCGCCGCCTTCGCCGGTCACGGCTACGCCATCGTGCTCGCCGTGCCGTTCGATGACGACGATTGGCCGTACGCCGACTACGCCAATCTCGTCGATTTCATGCTGCTCATGGGCTACGACGAGCATTGGGAAGAAGGGACGCCCGGCAGCATCGCCGGGCAAAGCTGGTTCGAGGACACCCTCGACAAGCGCATGCGGGATCTCGATCCCGCGCGCACCATCGTCGCCATCGGCGGCTACGCCTATGACTGGATCCAAGGTCAAAAAGCGACGGACCTGACCTTCGAGGAGGCAGTGCTGTCGGCGCGCGATTCAGAGGCCGAGATTGCCTTCGACCCAGAGACCTCCAACCCGCACTTCTCGTTCATCGAAGACGACGGCAATCGCCACGATGTGTGGTTTCTGGACGGTGTCACCGCGTATAACGAGATCCATGCCGCCGATGCTTACAAACCCGCCGGCTACGCGATATGGCGGCTCGGCTCGGAGGACCCGTCGGTGTGGTCGGTGGTTGGGCGCGACTATGGCGCGCCGGTGCCGGATTCGTTGCACGAAATTGGCCGGAGCCAGGACATCGATTTCGAAGGGGAAGGCGAACTTCTCCATGTGGCGGAGGCGCCGGCCAAGGGCGAGCGGAGCTTCGAAGTCGACAGCCCTACCGGTCAAATCGTCGACGAGAAATACACGGCGGTGCCAACCCCTTTCGTCATTGAGCGCTCGGGGGCAATGGCCAACAAGCTTGCGCTGACTTTCGACGACGGCCCCGACCCCGACTGGACGCCGCAGATCCTCGACATCCTCAAAGCGAAGGGGGTGCACGCGAGCTTCTTCATCATCGGCGAAAACGCCGAGGCCTATCCGGACCTGGTGCGGCGCGTCGTGGCCGATGGCCACGATGTCGGCAACCACACCTTCACCCATCCCAATCTCGGCGAGTTGCCTGCAGCGCTGGTCACATTGGAGATCAACGCTACCGAGCGTCTTTTCGAGGCCCTCACCGGGCGCTCGATGCGTCTGTTCCGGGCGCCATATCTTGGCGATGCCGAGCCAACCACCGCCGACGAGATCGTGCCGATCGAGATTGCGCAGGGCATGGGCTATCTGTCGGTTGGCCTGCACGTCGATCCCAACGATTGGCAACGCCCGTCAGCCGACGAGATCGTCGATCGCGTCGTCGCCCAGGTGACCGATACAAATCCCGACGTCAGGGGCCACGTCATTCTGCTGCACGATTCTGGCGGGGACAGATCGGCGACCGTTGCCGCGCTGCCGCGATTGATCGACGCCTTAAGGGCCAAGGGCTACGAATTCGTGCCTGTCTCCGAGCTCGCCGGTATGACCCGCGAGCAGGCGATGCCTCCGGTTCCGCCGAAGTCGCTCGCGCGCATCGTCGGGCTGCCGGTGTTCATGACGATGAGCTGGGTTGGCAAGCTGCTCGCGACGCTGTTCTTCGCGGCCATCTGGCTCGGCGTTCTGCGACTCTTGTTCTTGTGCGCAATCTCGTTGCGCAACCGACAGGTCGAGGCAACTCGGCTCCCGCCGGTCTTGCCAGCCGATCCCCCGCTTCAGTCGGTGCTGATACCCGCCCACAACGAGGCAAAGGTCATCGTGCAGACGGTCAGGCACATCCTGGCAAGCAACTATTCCAATCTCGAAGTCATCGTCATCGATGACGGGTCGGTGGACGGCACGCCCGAGGTGATACGCCAGCATTTCGTGCAGGATGCGCGCGTCAGACTGATCAGCATTGCCAATAGCGGCAAGGCGGCCGCGTTGAACCGTGGCTTGGCGGAGGCGCGCGGCAATGTCGTGGTGGCGCTCGACGCCGACACCTATTTCCAGCGCGATTCCATTTCCAAATTGGTGAGGTGGTTCGAAAATCCCGAGGTGGGCGCCGTCGCCGGCAACGCCAAGGTGGGAAATCGGGTCAACGTCATCACGCGCTGGCAGGCGCTCGAATACATCACGAGCCAAAACCTCGAACGCCGCGCGCTTGCGACGCTCGGCTGCATCACGGTTGTTCCCGGCGCTATCGGCGCGTGGCGGCGCGCAGCGCTTGAGAAACTCGGGGGCTTCCCGGCCGACACGCTTGCCGAGGACCAGGATCTCACCATCGCGTTGCTCAAGGCAGGCTACAAGGTGCTCTACGACAGTACGGCCGTTGCGTGGACAGAGGCGCCAGACACGGTGAGGGGACTAATCAAGCAGCGATTCCGCTGGGCGTTCGGTACGCTGCAATGCCTGTGGAAGCACCGCAATGTCACACTGAGGCCGGGCTACGGCTCGCTCGGGCTGATCGCCGTGCCGCAGACCTGGATATTCCAATTTCTCTTCTCGGTCGTAGCCCCGTTCGTCGATCTCATGCTGATCTGGCTGTTGACGATGTCGGCATTCGATCTCTTGGAGCATCAGGATCAGTTCGACGGGCAGACGCTAGAGAAGGTGCTGCTCTATTACCTTGCTTTTCTCATCGTCGATCTCGGTAGTGCCGCGCTGGCGCTGGCGATGGAGCGCAACGAGAAGGCGACGCTGCTTCCGTGGCTTGTGCTCCAGCGCTTCGGCTATCGCCAGCTCATGTACTACATCGTCATCAAGGCGGGGCTCGCCGCGCTGCTCGGTCCTCTGGTCGGTTGGGGCAAGCTCGAACGCAAGTCGACGGTGAACGCGGTCGCCTAGAGTGGCCGAGTGAGGCTGCTCGTTGCCTACAGCTTGTCGTAGGTGAGGCAGCAGCAGTCCTTCAACCCATCCTGACGCAGCTTGCAAGCGAGCTTTTCCTCCTCGTGCTGGCAAGGTGCCGGGTTGGAGTCGGCGGCCAGTCCGGTACGGCAGGTCGCGCTGTAGTGGACGCAATTGCCGCCCAGCAATTCCGAATTCCTCGGGCAGCGGCAGTTGGGTGGCGTGCCCACCATGCCGTGTTGACAGGCCGCCGAGGTTGCCTCAGCCGTTCCTTCCGGCGGCTCGCAATAGCCATTCGCGGTCGGGACCGCGAGGACCCGGTAGCCGGGAGGGCAGGCGTGTTCGCCTGGGTTGACCGTTTCCTGTCTTTCCACAACGCCGCTTTCCGTGCCTTGACCAGCGTTCCCGGCCGGGGGGCTTGTCGTGCCTTGCCAAGCGCCATCCGTCGCGCCCTGAGGCGACTCCTCGGGGCTCGCGCTCTCGACGCCCGGACTGGCATTCTTGCCGTGCACTGCGCCTCCTGGAGCCGCGTTGCATTGAAATTTTCCGTCGACCATCCCGCACGCGAAGATGGCCAGCGCGCTGTCGCCGCCGAGAGCCAAGGGCAGCACCCACAGGCAGGCTGCTGGCAAAAGCACGAGAAGCGAACGCATGAAAACCCCGTCGATGAGTTCCCGCATAATGACACAGGAATTCGATCGGAACAGCCAGACAAGGCTTGCCCACGCCCGGCCCACTTAGGGCCGCTGTCCCGAATCGGGCCTCTTGCCAGAGGCCGTTCATCTTGACACGATAGGCCCTCAAGAGGCTTGCGCGGGTGGGCGCGTCAGGAGCCTTCCCCGCGGGTTATAACCGCCAAGGGAGGAGATCATGGGCCAAGCGCAGGGCCAACCAGCCCGCAGCGCCCGCTGCATCGCACTGGTTGGCCCCTATCTCAGCGGAAAGACGACACTTCTCGAAGCTATACTCGCGCGCACCGGCGCTGTTACCCGGCAAGGTTCGATGGCCGACGGCAATACGCTGGGCGATGCCTCCGAGGAGGCCCGCCATCATGGCATGAGCGTCGAGCTCAACGCGGCGACCATCGATTTTCTCGGCGACTCTTTCACCTTCCTCGATTGCCCGGGCTCGATCGAGTTCCAGGCCGACGCCGCCAACGCGCTCACGGCCTGCGACGCCGCCGTGGTCGTGTGCGAGCCCGACGAGAAGAAGGTGCCGGCGCTGCAATTGATCCTCAAGCAGCTCGAAGATCGCGGCATCCCGCATTTCCTGTTCATCAACAAGATCGACAAGGCCGAGGCGCGCGTGCGCGACATCGTGCCGATGCTGCAGCCAGCCTCCACCAAGCCGCTGGTGCTGCGCCAGCTTCCCATCTGGGAGAACGACATCGTCACCGGCTTCATCGACTTGGCGCTCGAGCGCGCCTACATCTATCGCGAGCACGCGCCGAGCGAGGTGGTGGCCATCCCCGACGCGCTGGCAACCCACGAGAAGGAAGCGCGCTTCTCGATGCTCGAAAAGCTTGCCGACTATGACGACGAGCTGATGGAGCAATTGCTCGAGGACGTACCGCCGCCGCGCGACAAGGTGTTCGACGATCTATCGAAGGAGCTCCGCGAGGGGCAGATCTGCCCGGTGCTGCTCGGCTCGGCCGAGACCAGCCACGGCATCTTCCGCCTGCTCAAGGCGCTACGGCACGAAGTCCCTTTTGTCGGCGTCACAGCTGAGCGCCTGGGCGTCGAGAAGGCGCCATCCTGCGCTTTCGTGGCCAAGACCTTCCACACGGCGCATGGCGGCAAGCTCTCGGTCGCGCGCGTGCTGACCGGCAGCTTCGCCGACGGCACGACCGTCTATGGCGGGGCTGACGAGGAGCGCATCTCCGGCATCTTCACGCTCATGGGCCAGGAGCCGGTGAAGCGCGGAGAGGCGAAGCCGGGCGACACGGTCGCCCTGGGGCGCCTCGACAGCGTCAAGACCGGCGACACGCTGACCGAGGAGAAGGGCAGCAAGGTCAAGGTCGAGTCCGGTGCCATTGCCCAGCCCGTGTTCGGGCTCGCCATCGCCGCCAAGGAAAAGAAGGACGAGGTGAAGCTCACCGCGGCCATCGCCAAGATCATCGAGGAGGACCCCTCGATCTCGCTTACCCATAGCCAGGACATGGGCGAGATGGTGTTGTGGGGGCAGGGCGAGATGCATTTGCGCGTCGCGCTCGAGAAACTGGTGCGCAAATACGGCATCGACGCCGCGACGCGGCCGCGCCAGATTCCGTACAAGGAGACCATACGCAAGTCGGTCGAGGTTCGCGGCCGCCACAAGAAGCAGTCCGGCGGGCATGGCCAGTTCGGCGACGTGGTGGTCACCATCAAGCCGCGGCCGCGCGGGTCCGGCTTCGAGTTTAGCGACCAGATCTCCGGCGGCGTGGTGCCCAAGAACTACATCCCGAGCGTCGAGATCGGGGTGCGCGACTATCTGCATTCGGGCCCGCTCGGCTTCCCCGTCGTGGACGTCGCGGTGTGCCTGATCGACGGCTCGTACCACTCGGTCGATTCATCCGACATGGCCTTCCGCCAGGCCGGCCGCATCGCCATGAGCGAAGGCATGCCGCAATGTTCGCCGGTGCTGCTCGAGCCGGTGATGGCGGTCGAGATTGCCGTGCCGTCCGACGCGACGGCGAAGATCAACTCCATCGTGTCGTCAAGGCGCGGCCAGATCTTGGGGTTCGATGCACGGCCCGGCTGGCCCGGGTGGGACCTGGTCGAGGTGCATCTGCCGGAGTCGGAGATTCAGAACCTGATCGTGGAGTTGCGTTCGGCGACCGCCGGTGTCGGCACCTTCAATGCCAAGTTCGATCATCTCGCCGAGCTCACCGGCAAGGTGGCCGACCACGTGCTCGCCGCCCGCGGCGCCAAGGCCGCGTGATGGATCCTGTAGCGTGGGCGACGGCGATGCCGTTGCCGACGCAAGCCTCGGCTGGTAGGCACGGCGCTTCACGCCTTCGCCCACCCCACAGGGCTTGCCGCAAAGGCCTCGGCCCGCTAGACGATTGTCCGCCTTATTCTCTTGATGACCATTAGACCGCCAGAGGTGTTCCCATGACGAAGATTCCCCCGCAGCTCGACATCCCTGAGACCCTTGCCGCCGGCCCAGGCCCCGGGAACACCGACCCACGCGTGCTCGAGCGCTTCGCCAAGACGGGCGTGGCCGATCACATGCAGAAGGACGTGCTGCGCGGCATGCTCGAGGCCAAGGAGATGCTGCGCGAGCTGTGGGGCACCAAGAACGTCTATACCTATGGCGTCGCCGGCACCGGCTTCTCCGGGCTCGATTGCGTCCTGTCCCTGATCCTGCCGGGCGACAAGGTGGTGACCTTTCCCAACGGCACCTTCTCCGGCATCGACAGCCTGACCATCCGCATGAAGGCCGCGACCGCCGAGGAGCTTGCGGCCGACTCGCTCAACCCCAAGCCGAAGAGCGTGACCGTCGTCGAGACGCCGCATGGCCAGTCGGTCACCGGCGAGATCGTCGACAAGGCGCTCGCCCAGCACAAGCCGATGTGGGCCTTCATGGCGCATTGGGAGACCGGATCGGGGCGCGTCAACGACCTCAAGGGCTTCAACGACGCCTGCCTCAAACATGGCGTGATGGGCATCGTCGACGCGGTGTCGAGCCTCGGCGTCGCCGACTTCAGCATCGACGACTATCCGGGCGTAGTCGCCTGGGCCTCGTGTCCGCAGAAGGGCGTGCTGTCGCTGCCGCTCACCTATGCGCCGGTCAGCTTCACCGACAAGGCGATCGAGATGGTGAAGAAGCGGGGTTGCCGCACCTATGTGAACCACCCGATCCTCGACGCCCGCCATTGGGGCATCATCGACGGCAAGGACACGCCCACCCCGGCCTATCACCAAACCCATTCCTGCTATGCGGTGGCG
>Ga0081455_10003210_pt1 | contig 18927 bp, 13 predicted proteins | sample TabmetS3T2R1_FD_70207 | JGI IMG/M metagenome (GOLD analysis project Ga0081455, IMG submission 70207) | Tabebuia heterophylla rhizosphere microbial communities from the University of Puerto Rico - S3T2R1 | ecosystem: Host-associated > Plants > Roots > Rhizosphere ... | reverse complement strand
TTCTCGCACGGAAGGACATCGACGCGGTTGCGGTGTTGACGCCGAGCGGAATGCACGCCGCGCATGTCATTGCCTGTGCGAAGGCGGGCAAGCATGTCGTTGTCGAGAAACCGATGGCGCTGCGGCTGCAGGACGCCGACGACATGATCCGCGCCTGCGACGAAGCCGGCGTCAAGATGTTCGTCGTCAAGCAGAACCGCTTCAACGTTCCGGTGGTCAAGGCGCGCGAGGCGCTCGATGCCGCTTCGTGCGATTTCCTCGCGCGCCACGGCGCGATGAGCGCGGCGGGCTACGCCACGATTGATCGCGAGGCGCTCGCCGCGGCGCCGCAAGAAATCGCGCTCCGTGCGCTCGCGCAAGTGATCGCCGCGGTCGGCGGCGGCGAGGCGCCGGTGCAGCTCGCCAAGCTCGAAGCGCTCCTTGCCGCGTTGGAGGCAGATCCAGACAAGGCGCACACGCTTGGACGATGCAGGCTTCAACTCGTCTCGGGCCGGCTCGGCTTCTTCCGCGAGGTGAGGAGCGGGGGCCTACCCGTCGCTCAACTTCGCCCCGGCGAGCGGGCGCTGTGGGACAATCGTTTTGCGATCGAGCTCGGCGCGGACGAGCCAGAATCCCTCACCGTGAAGGCCTTAGGGGAGGAGGGTTTTCAGGCGCTCAAAGAACGCTCGGACGCGATTTCGGCGCTGCCTCGTCTTGCCGGGCGGACGCTGCCCGCCTGTTGGCGGGGCGAGGTGCTGCTCGGGCTGCCGCAACTCGGACTGCCGGGCTCGAGAGCGCCTTTCGTCCCGTTCTGCCGGGCACGTTTCGTGAGCGTGGAGCCGGCAGAGCTCCGTTGAGAAAACATGCACCTCTTTCTGCTACTTAGCTTGGCAAACGCCATTGAGGTTCCTATGTTACCAAGGCTTAGCCTCAATTCGGCGTTAGGGTGACAAAACGAGGCTGCCTCATGCCGGTAGCCCGAAAGAAGTGAGCCGTCAGATCAGTCCATGAACTCGAATTTCCGCAACTTCGCCATTTGGGTGTTCATCGGCCTCCTCCTGGTCGCCCTGTTCAACCTGTTCCAGAGCCCGGGCGTGCAGGTCCGCGGCAACGAGATCAGCTTCTCGCAGCTCCTCTCGGAGGTCGAGGGCGGCAACGTCCAGGATGTGACCATTGCCGGCAATCAGATCACCGGACATTTCTCCGACGGCCGCAACTTCCAGACCTATGCGCCGAACGACCCGAACCTGGTCGACAAGCTGAACCAGAAGGGCGTGAAGATCACGGCCAAGCCTTCCGAGGAAGACGTGCCCTCGCTGCTTGGCGTGCTGGTGTCGTGGTTCCCCATGCTGCTCCTGATCGCGGTCTGGGTCTTCTTCATGCGCCAGATGCAGTCGGGCGGCGGCCGCGCTATGGGCTTCGGCAAGTCCAAGGCGAAGCTCCTCACCGAGCGGCACGGCCGCGTCACGTTCGACGACGTCGCCGGCGTCGATGAGGCCAAGGAGGACTTGCAGGAGATCGTCGAGTTCCTCCGCGACCCGCAGAAATTCCAGAAGCTCGGCGGACGCATTCCGCGCGGCGCGCTTCTTGTCGGGCCTCCCGGCACCGGCAAGACGCTGCTCGCACGCGCCATCGCCGGCGAAGCCAACGTGCCCTTCTTCACCATCTCCGGCTCCGACTTCGTCGAGATGTTCGTCGGCGTCGGCGCCTCGCGCGTGCGCGATATGTTCGACCAGGCGAAGAAGAACGCGCCTTGCATCATCTTCATCGACGAGATCGACGCGGTCGGCCGTCATCGCGGCGCGGGCCTCGGCGGCGGCAACGACGAGCGCGAGCAGACGCTCAATCAATTGCTGGTCGAGATGGACGGCTTCGAGGCCAATGAGGGCATCATCCTCATCGCCGCGACCAACCGTCCCGACGTGCTCGATCCGGCGCTGCTCCGTCCCGGCCGTTTCGACCGCCAGGTGGTGGTGCCGCGACCCGACATCATCGGCCGCGAGAAGATCCTGAAAGTTCACGTGCGCAAGGTGCCGCTCGCGCCGGACGTCGATCTCCGCGTCGTCGCCCGCGGCACGCCCGGATTCTCGGGCGCCGATCTCGCCAACCTCGTCAACGAGGCGGCGCTGCTCGCCGCGCGCCGCTCGAAGCGCCTCGTCACGCATCACGAGTTTGAGGACGCGAAGGACAAGGTGCTGATGGGCGCCGAGCGCCGCTCGATGGTGATGACCGAGGAGGAGAAGACGCTCACGGCCTATCACGAGGGCGGCCACGCGCTCGTCGCGCTGCATATGCCGGCCTCCGATCCCGTGCACAAGGCGACCATCATTCCGCGCGGCCGCGCCCTCGGCATGGTCATGCGCTTGCCCGAGCGCGACATGCTTTCCTACACCCGCGCCAAGCTCAAGGCCGACATCACCGTCGCCATGGGCGGCCGCGTCGCCGAGGAGCTCGTGTTCGGCTACGAAAAGGTGACGTCGGGCGCCGCCGCCGACATCAAGATGGCGACGCAGCTTGCTCGCGCCATGGTCACGCAATACGGCATGAGCGACAAGCTCGGCCCGCTCGCCTATGGCGACAACGAGGAAGAGGTGTTCCTCGGCCATTCCATCGCGCGCACCCAGAACCTCTCCGACGAGACCCAGACCATGGTCGATGAGGAGATCCATCGCATCGTCGATGAGGCGTTCGAGGGCGCGCGCAAGATCATCTCGGACAATATCGAGGATCTGCACACGATTGCGCGCGGGCTGCTCGAATACGAGACGCTGTCGGGCGAGGAGATCAAGAACCTGCTCAAGGGCAAGCCCCCGGTGCGCGAATTCGCGGCCGAGGTGTCGCCGCGGCCGGGGCCTGCTTCGGCCGTTCCCGCCGCGGGGCGCGGCAAGCGGCCGCCCGAGGCCGAGCCCGATACTGGCGGCATGGAGCCTCAGCCCCAAACATAAGACGGCGCGTGTTTGCGCTCACGAAATGCCCGGCCTTCGCGCCGGGCATTTTCGTATGTCTGCCCTCGCTTCGTGCTAAGGCTCAAAGCTATGACGAAGCTTTATGTCAGGCCGGTTGGGATCACCTATGGCGCGGCCGGGACCGCCGCGGTCGCCGCCGGCGCGGCGCTGCCGCTTGCGGGCGGGCCATGCGCCTTCGCCCTTGCCGCGCTGATCGAAGGGGTGCCGGGCAAAACCAAGACCAAGATCTTCGCCGCGCAAGCGCTCGCCGCATCGGGCGAACCCGGGCTCAAGTCCCTGCTTGAGCGGATCACGGCGAAGCGCGCGCCCTTTGCCGGGCTTCCCCTCGATCGTCCCGTCCTCATGGGCATCGTCAACGTCACGCCGGATTCGTTCTCCGATGGCGGGCTCTATGACACCGCCGAGGCGGCGATCGCCCACGCCGCCGAACTCGCTGGCGCCGGCGCCGCGATCGTCGATATCGGTGGCGAGTCGACGCGGCCCGGCTCTGACGCCGTCGAGGTAAGGGAGGAGGCGGCGCGCGTCATCCCGGTCATCAAAGGCGTTGCCGGCCTGCCCGCGATCATCTCGGTCGATACGCGCAAAGCTTCGGTGGCGCGGGCGGCCGCGGAAGCCGGCGCGAAGATCCTCAACGACGTGTCGGCGCTGACCTACGACGCGAGAACCGGTCAAGTCGCGGCCGAGACGGACATGAGCGTCGTCCTCATGCATGCGCAAGGCGAGCCAAAGACCATGCAGGACAATCCGCGCTACGACGATGTGGTGCTCGAGGTCTTCGACTATCTGGAGGACCGCATCACCGCTGCGCGCCAAGCCGGCGTCGCGCCGTCGCGTATCGCCGCCGATCCCGGCCTCGGCTTCGGCAAGACGCTCGCCCACAACCTGGCGCTGCTCGAGCATACGAGCCTGTTCCACGGGCTCGGCGTGCCGCTCCTGATCGGGGCCTCGCGCAAGCGCTTCATCGAGGGTCTGGCCGGGGGCGCCGAGCCGCGTTCCCGGGAGCCGGGCTCCCACGCGGCCGCTATCGCCGCCGCGAGCCAGGGGGCGCAAATCCTGCGGGTTCATGACGTCGCGGGCACGAGCCAGGCGCTCGAAGTGTGGCGGGCTTCGGTCTTCGGCACTGAAAATTAAGCGAAATTGGTAATTCCGCTGCGCCGGACTTTGTGTAACTTTTGCTTACATTTTTTGAACTGAAGGGTGGTAGACCAGGAGCATAATCCCATGCGCCGGTCCGACCATAACAAAGAGCAGAGTTCGGCCGGAAACATACGGGGGGGCAGCCCAATGCCTCGCAAGTTCTTTGGCACGGATGGCATCCGTGGCAGCGCCAACACCTATCCCATGACCTCCGAGGTGGCGCTCAAGGTGGGCATGGCCGCAGGCCGGCTGTTCACCAAGGGCTCCTATCGCCACCGCGTCGTGATCGGCAAGGATACGCGGCTCTCCGGCTACATGATCGAGTCCGCGCTCGTCTCGGGCTTTACCGCGGTCGGCATGGACGTGTTCCAGCTTGGCCCGATGCCGACGCCCGCCGTCGCCATGCTCACCCGCTCGCTCCGCGCCGATCTCGGCGTGATGATCTCGGCCTCGCACAACCCTTACGGCGACAACGGCATCAAGCTGTTCGGTCCCGACGGCTACAAGCTCTCCGACGACAACGAGGAAGCGATCGAGCTTCTGATGGAAGGCGACTGCACCGACCTGCTCGCGGAGTCTGAGAAGATCGGCCGCGCCACCCGCATCGACAGCGCGCGCGAGCGCTACATCGAATTCGCCAAGCGCACGCTGCCGAAGAACATCCGCTTCGACGGCATCAGGGCGGTGATCGATTGCGCCAATGGGGCTGCTTACAAAGTGGCGCCCGAGGCGCTGTGGGAGCTCGGCGCCGAGGTCATCAGGATCGGCGTCGATCCCAACGGCCTCAACATCAACCGGGATTGCGGCTCAACCGCGCCCGACGACCTGATCCGCAAGGTCAGTGAGGTGCGCGCCGATATCGGCATCGCGCTCGACGGCGACGCCGACCGCGTCGTGATCGTGGACGAGAAGGGCCACATCATCGACGGCGACCAGCTCATGGCGGTGATCGCCGAGTCGTGGCAGAAGCGCGGGCGCCTCGCGGGCGGCGGCATCGTTGCCACCGTCATGTCCAATCTCGGGCTTGAGCGCTATCTTGAGAGCATCGAACTCGGGCTCGCGCGTACGCCGGTCGGCGACCGCTACGTGGTCGAGCATATGCGCCAGCACGGCTACAATGTCGGCGGCGAGCAATCGGGCCATATCGTGCTGTCGGATTTCTCGACCACTGGCGACGGCCTCGTGACTGCGCTCCAGCTCCTGTCGGTGGTCGCGCAGAGCGGGCGGCCGGTTAGCGAGATTTGCAATCGCTTCGAGCCGCTGCCGCAAATCCTGAAGAGTGTGCGCTACAAGAATGGCGGCCAACCTCTCGACAATGTCGCGGTGCGGCGCGCGATCGATAGCGGCAAATCGAAGCTCGGCAAGTCGGGCCGTCTCGTCATCCGCCCGTCAGGCACCGAGCCCGTGATCCGGGTCATGGCCGAGGGCGACGACGAGAAGCTCGTCAAGACCGTCGTCTCCGAGATCGTCCACGCGCTGACCGACGCCGCCGCCTAGACCAAAGCTCTCGTGACCATGCCTGCCAAGCCCGCGCTCAGGCCGCGGAACCCGCGTTTCTCGTCCGGGCCCTGCGCCAAGCATCCCGGCTGGTCGGTCGATCGCCTCAAGGGTGCGATCGTAGGGCGCTACCATCGCGCGGCCGAGACCAAAGCGAGGCTTGCGCTTGCGATCGAGCGCACGGCGGCGCTGCTCGAGTTTCCCGCCGATTACCGCGTGGCGATCGTGCCCGCTTCCGACACCGGCGCGGTCGAGATGGCGCTCTGGTCTCTGCTCGGGCCGCGCCGCGTTGACGTGCTCGCCTGGGAGGCGTTCGGCCGCGAGTGGGTCACCGACATTATTGACCAGCTCAAGATCGAGAGCGTCCGCGCCCTGGTCGCGCCTTACGGCGAGTTGCCCGATCTCGGCCAAGTCGATTTCAGCCGCGACGTCGTGTTCGCCTGGAACGGCACGACCTCCGGCGTGCGCGTGCCCAACGCCGACTGGATCGCAAGCGACCGCGAAGGCTTGACCATTTGCGATGCGACCTCTGCCGTGTTCGCGCAAACGATCGACTGGACGAAGCTCGATGCGGCGACCTTCTCCTGGCAGAAGGTGCCGGGCGGCGAGGCCCAGCACGGCATGCTGATCCTGTCGCCCCGCGCCGTCGAACGGCTGGAAAGCTACACGCCGCCCTGGCCGCTGCCGAAGCTCTTCCGCATGACCGAGCGCGGCAGGCTGAAAGAGGGGCTGTTCGCGGGCTCGACCATCAACACGCCGTCGATGCTGTGCCTTGAGGACTATCTCGATGCGCTCGACTGGATCGAGAGCGTGGGCGGACTTCCCGGCACGATCGCGCGCTCCGACGCGAACGCCGCAGTGCTGTCCGCGTGGGTGGAAAGGACGGCTTGGGTCGATTTTCTCGCCCGCGTGCCCGAGACGCGGTCCAACACTTCGGTCTGCCTCAAGATCGTCGATCCCGACCTCGCGGCGCTCCCGCCCGAGATACGCGATGCCGTTCCGGCGGCGATCGCGGCGCTGCTCGATGCGGAGGATGCCGCCAAGGACATCGGCTCCCACCGCGCCGCGCCTCCGGGCTTGCGCATCTGGACCGGGGCCACGGTCGAGCGGAGCGATGTCGAGGCGCTCGTGCCCTGGCTCGAGTGGGCCTTCGCCGAAGTCAAAGGAGCGGTGCTGAAAGGGGCTTAACCCTCGCCTCCGTTGGTCCCTAAAGCCCGGATCAGCAGGCTCGCATCGGGCATGCGGGCGCGCTATAAGATGACACGGCCCTGCCTGAAAGCGGGGCCGTTTCTGCGTTCCTGGCCCCGAATCGAAGGACTTTTCACGTGGCCAATGTCGTGGTCGTCGGCTCGCAATGGGGCGACGAAGGCAAGGGCAAGATCGTCGATTGGCTGTCCGAGCGCGCCGATGTCATCGTGCGCTTCCAGGGCGGCCACAATGCCGGCCATACGCTCGTGGTCGACGGCGTCACCTACAAGCTCTCGCTGCTCCCCTCGGGCGTGGTGCGCAAGGGCAAGCTCTCGGTGATCGGCAATGGCGTCGTGATCGACCCCTGGGCCTTGGCCGAGGAGATCGCCAAGATGGATAGGCTCGGGGTGGGCATCTCCCGTGACAATCTCCGCATCGCCGAGAATGCGACGCTGATCCTGCCGCTCCACCGCGAGCTCGATTCGCTTCGCGAGGCTTCGGCCGGCGACGGGCGAATCGGGACCACCAAGCGCGGCATCGGCCCGGCTTACGAGGACAAGGTCGGGCGGCGCGCGATCAGGGTGATGGACCTTCAGGACCTTCCCTCGCTCAAGCCCAAGATCGAGCGTATCCTCGCCCACCACAATCCGCTGCGAAAGGGTTTGGGCGAGCCCGAGATTTCCCCCGATGCGCTCTGCGCCGAGCTGACGGAGATCGCGCCGAAGATCCTCCCTTATGTCGATACGGTGTGGGCGCTGCTCGACGCCAAGCGGCGGCAAGGCAAGCGCATCCTGTTCGAGGGCGCGCAAGGGGCTCTGCTCGACATCGATCACGGCACCTATCCGTTCGTCACGTCGTCGAACACGGTGGCGGCGCAGGCCGCGACAGGGTCGGGGCTCGGGCCGGGCGCCATCAACTACGTCCTCGGCATCACCAAGGCGTACACGACGCGGGTGGGGGAGGGGCCGTTCCCGACCGAGCTCAAGGACGAGACGGGACGGCTGATCGGCGAGCGTGGGGCCGAGTTCGGCACGGTCACGGGCCGTCCGCGCCGTTGCGGCTGGTTCGATGCGTGCCTCGTGCGCCAGACGCGGAAGGTGAGCGGCATCAACGGCATCGCACTCACCAAGCTCGACGTTCTCGACCAGTTGCCCGAGCTCAAGATTTGCGTGGGCTACCGGCTCGACGGAAGCGAGATCGACCATCTGCCCGCGGCGCAAGGGGCGCAAGCCCGCGTCGAGCCGATCTACGAGACGATGGAAGGCTGGAGTGAATCGACGCGCGGCGCGCGGTCGTGGGCCGAGTTGCCTGCGCAATGCATCAAATATGTGCGCCGCCTCGAGGAGCTGATCGGCGCGCCGGTCGCGCTCCTCTCGACAAGCCCGAAGCGCGAGGACACCATCCTCGTGCACGATCCCTTCGTGGATTGAGGTGAGATTTCTCTCTTGTCATTGCCCGGCTTGACCGGGCAATCCAGTAGCCTGATCGTGCGAGGCGCATACTAGATTCCCGCCTTCGCGGGAATGACACGTCCAGGAGCAAGGTGTGGCTGAAGGTTTTCCGTGGAAAGTCGCCTGGATTACCGGCGCCTCCGGTGCGATCTGCGGCGAGATCGCGAAGCGGCTCGCTTCTGCCGGCGTGACCGTCGCAGCCACGGCGCGGCCGAGCGAGGCGCTGACCGCGCTCGCGGCGTCGAGCGGCAAGATCAAGCCGTTTCCGGCCGATGTGCTGAAGCCGGAAGAACTGAAAGCGACGGTCGTCAAGATCGAGCGCGAGCTCGGGACCATCGATCTCGTTCTCATCGGCGCCGGCATGTACGCGCCGTTCGACATCCGCGCGATCGACCTCGACGGTTTCCGCCGCTCCATGGCTCTCAATGTCGATGGCGTCGTCAATGCGGTTGCCGCCGTGCTGCCGCCGATGCTCGCGCGAAAATCAGGCCACATCGCCATCATGGGCTCGCTCTTCGGTTATGCCGGGTGGCCGGGCAACGGCAGCTACGGCGCAAGCAAGGCGGCCGTCATCAATCTCGCCGAGAGCATGAAGCTCGAATTGGAGGGAAGCGGCGTCGCCGTCACCATCATCAATCCGGGCTTCGTCGATACCCCCCTCAACGCCTCTTATGACACCAAGAAGAAGCTCTACGTGATGAGCAAGGAGCGCTGCGCGCGGAAGATCCTGGAGAGGCTCCCGCGCAAGCCCTACGAGATCGCCTTCCCGCCGCAAGTCGAACTCTTTCTAAAGCTGGTGCGCTCGCTGCCGCGCGCGGTCTCTTTCCCGCTCGTCCGCTGGTTCACGCGGCGGATGCAAGGCTGACCCAGTCCTCCGCCATCGCGACTTCCCGCCTCATGCTGAGGAGCGCTCCGAAGGAGCGCGTCTCGAAGCACCGTGATCGGAACGCATCCTTCGAGACGCCGCCCGCGGCGGCTCCTCAGGATGAGGGTTCTGCATTCAGCGCCGACAGCGTGACGCTGTCTAGCTCAACAACTCGCGGAAATAGGTATCGAGCATGCGATCCTTGGGATCGGCCGCTTTCCGGCGCGCGGCGAATTGCTGGAGCCTCACGCCGAAAGCCTTGCGCACCTGCTCGCGGGTGAGGAAGGGCGTCTGGTTGAACAAGGGTACGCCGCGCCGGTCGCTGCAGAACTGATTATAGACCTTCAGGAACGCTTCCCACTCGGGCCCGCCGGTCGAGGCCGGGTCGATGCTCAGCGTCGCGCCCTCCCAGCAATAAGAGAGCAGCGCCTCGACATCGCGCCCGATGGCGTAGCCCACGCTTGGGAGGTCGCAGCGATAACCGGTCTTGGCCTCATAGGCGATGCAGAAATTGCAATACTCTTCGAGAATGTCGAAGAACCCGCCCTCGCGGAACGCCCACATGCTGAACAGATATTTATTGGCGCCGGGCGACCGCGGATAGTTGATGATCTGGGCGTGCGGCCAGGTGCGGTCGCTCTTCACCACCCACACCAGCGCCTGACGCAGCAGGAAGAAGTGCAGCTTGTCGGCGGTCGCCCTCACGAAGTGGTTGCGCGTCGTCCGCTGAATCCACAACGTGATGGCCGGGCCGTATTTGCGCCAGAAGCGGTTGCGATAGACCCAACGGTAGCGCGAGTTCGGCTCGGCGTCGGGATTGTCCTTGCGCAGCTCGACCAGGACGCGCTTCACGTAAGGAAAGATGTAGTACATCACGGCGTAGCCGCGCGCCTTATAGATCGGGAAGTACTTGCGGAAATTTTCCAGGCTGAGCGAGTAGTGGCGCACCGAAAGCGAGGTGGTCGGCCGAACGCGCATCGTCACTTCGTAGACGATGCCGAACAGCCCGTAGCTCGAGCGGATGATCTGCATCTCGTCGGGATTGTCGCGCTCGTTGATTTCGCGCAAGCGCCCGTCCGCCGTGACGAGCCGGACGCCGGTGACGTAGGAGCTGACCTGACCGAAGCCGCCGGGGAAGGAACTGTCTTTGGTGGCGGCTGTCGCCATGGCGCCGAGCGTGACGTTGCCGATCTCGGTCGTGACGTAGGGCTGGAGGCCCCGCTCTTTCAGGGCTTGGGCGAGCGCCAAATAGGTCACTCCGGCCTCGACGGTGACGGTGTCGCCGGTGAAATGGAGGATGCGGTTCATGGCCTTCATGTCGACCATGGTGCCGCCATCATCGCCGTTCACGCGGGCGGTGGAATGCATGGAGCCGGCGGGGCGCACCGGCGCGGGAAAGCGCACCTGGTCGGCCAAAATCTCGACCAGATCCTCCGCGCTTTCCGGCACGGCGACGACCTTGGGGTGATAGGTCCACGTCCCGTCCCAGGTCTTGACGGTGACGTCCTGCTTGATCTCCATGAGCCCCCGGGGTCCCTTTAAGGCGCCAGACCTTAGCGCAAAGCGCGGACGAATCCAGAATAGAAGCGCCGCCGCATTTGGGCCATGAGATCGCGCGGCCGTTGACGCGGAATTGATCCAAATCAACGAGTCCGCGGGCGTTTGGAGTGGGTTGAAGCTTAAGGGTTAGGATGCTTAGGTCAGGCCCAACGAGGCCGCCTAAGCGGCTTCCCGGCTTCACAACATGCGAGGTTAATGGGCCGTGCAGCGTTTTTGCATCATCGGCGCGGGAGCTTGCGGGCTTGCCGTGGCCAAGACCTTCGCCGAACAGGGGATCGCCTTCGACTGCTTCGAGGCGCTCGGCGATGTCGGCGGCATCTGGAATCCCGAGAGCCCGCACGCCGTTTACGGCTCGACCTATCTCAACTCGTCGAAGAAGCTGTCGCGCTACCCCGACTTTTCCTTCCCCGAGGAGTGGGCGTTCTACGCGAGCCGGGCGCAGGCCCAAGACTATTTGCGCGCCTACGCCAGGGAGTACGGCCTCTATCCTCTGATCCGCTTCAATTCTCGCGTGACGCGCGCCGAGCCCACGGACAAAGGCTGGCGGGTTACGATCGAGGGCGAGAAGAAACCGCGCGAGTATGACGGTCTCATCGTCGCGAACGGCCACCATTGGGAGGCGTTCACGCCCGACTATCCGGGGAATTTCACCGGCGAGATGCTGCATTCCCACGACGTGAAGTCGAAGGAGCAGCTCAAGGGCAAGCGCGTGCTCGTGGTCGGCGCGGGAAATTCGGCGGTGGACATCTTGTCGGACTCGGCGCTCGAGGAGACCTCGCGCGCCATTCATTCCATGCGCCGCACCTACTACTTCTTCCCCAAGACGGTGTTCGGCAAGCCGACCGATGTGTTCGTTGACTACACCAGCCGCATCCCGCTGCCGCGCTGGCTCATGCGCCTGCTTTATCGCTACGGCATGCGCATCGTGGTCGGGCCGCATCGCCGCTTCGGGCTGGAACGGCCCGATCACAATCTGTTCGAAGCGCATCCCACCGCCTGCAACACCTATCTCGATCACATCATTCATGGGCGCATCACGGTGAAGCCAGGCATCGAGAAACTCGACGGCAAGAAAGTGCGCTTCCTCGATGGGAGCGAGGAGGAGGTCGATCTTCTCATCTGGGCAACCGGGTTCAGGCCGAGCTTCCCGTTCATGGACAGCGCGCACATCCTCGATGCGCAAGGAAAGTCGAAGCTCTTCATCCACACCTTCCACCGTGAGCGCGACGATTTCTTCGTCACCGGCCTGTTCGAGCCGGCGGAAGGCGGCGTTTGGCAGATCGCCGACTACCAAGCCCGGCTCATTGCCACTTTCATCGCCGCTCAGGCCAAGGAGCCGAAACACACCCGCTGGTTCCGCACGCTGAAAGCGCGGGCCAATCCCGATATCGGTCATGGCATCAAGTGGAAAGACACGACCTGGCACCGCTTCGAGATCCAGCACTACCGCTATCGCAAATATATGGAGCGGTTGATCCGCCGCTTCGGCGCTTACGCGGTCAAGTCACCCGAGCCGCGCACCATGCAGATCGAAGGCGCGCCGGCGCGCGCCGCCGAGCCGCTCAAGGCTGCGTCCTAGCGGATGGGTTGCCGCTTGCGCGGCGGAGCTGGCGCGCGACAAGACGCGGGAAGAGCGCGTTCAGCACGAAGACCGCGCGTAGCAGCGCTGGCCTCACCACGAACGGCCGCTTCGCGTCGATGCCTTCGACGATGGCGCTTGCCGCTTCGTCGGGCGTCAAGACGGGAACAAGCCGCGGGTTGGTCTTCGGTATGTTCTCGCGGCTGCCGGGATTGTGCTCCCAATAGGGGGTTTTGACCTCGCCCAGCACGACCAAGCTCACAACGATGCCAGTGCCCTTGAGCTCGCTCTGCAAGGTCTCGGCCAGTCCTGCCAAGGCCCGGCGCGCGGCGATGTAGGCCGATGCTCTCGGCCAGGCGAGGTAGGACGCAGGCGAAGTGATAAAGGCGACGGAGCCGCTTCGTCGCGCAAGCATCGCGGGCAGGAAGGCGCGCGTGAGATTGAAGCTCGCGAGATACGGCACCTCGATCATGGCGAGCGCCTCGTCCGCCGTGGTCTCGGTCATCGGAAGATAGCTGCCGGCCCCCGCATTGTTGATCAGAATGTCGGGCGCGCCCAGCTCGCGCGAAATTCGCGCCGCAATCTCCTCGGTCGCGCCGCTGTCCGAAAAGTCGACGGTGTAGGGCGTGGCGTCGCCGCCTTCCTTGCGGATCGACTCTGCCACGGCGGCAAGGCGGCCCGCGTTTCGCGCAAGCACGGCAACACGCGCGCCGATTGCCCCATAGCGTTTGGCCGTTGCCTCTCCGATCCCGCTCGACGCGCCGGTGATGACGACGAATTTGGACGCCACGACGACGCTCCCGCGCGCTGGGACTTTGGGCTTCTAAGCCTTTAGAGTTGGCCGACTTTTCGGTCCGACCGCAAACGTTTCCAACTGTTGCACAAAGGCTACAGCCTTCCAGGAACCCTTACGCCGCGATCGCAAAGACGCTAGGTCCCTGTCTGCGCTGTGGTTAATCTTAATCCATCTTCGTCCGTTCTTGAGGAGGCGTTCCCGATGAGGTCGTCCATGCGTGTCTTGGGGCTGGCACTGATTGCGGCGGGGCTTTGCGTGATTCAAGGCGCACCGGCCAATGCCGCGTGTCTCGGGTTTTCCGGCACGGCTGATGGGATCGACAAGGCGACGGCGGTTAAACGCGCGCAGGACGCGGTGGCTCAGGCAATCGCCGATTACAAGAAGCTGAAGAGAATCCACAACGTTTCGGTATCGGCCATGCGCGCGACGCCTCAGCCCTACTGGCGCAGTAGCGTGAGCGCGGATCTTTTCAAGAAGCCGGATATCGTGAGGTCGGACTCCTACACCATTTGCTGGTCCGGCGTGGTGTCGCCTTACGTCTGCACCTCTGGCGCCAAGGCCTGCTGGTAATTCGAAAGACTCTGCATCGGTCCCGGGGCGAGCCCGCGAGGGCCGATCCTTGTCCGATCTCTTGCCGTCGCCGCGGGCTTTAGGCCGGCACGAGCGATACCCTCTCGGGCCGCTTCATGACGAAGATGAGCGGAATGATGGCGAGGGTGACCATGGCAATGAACCAGAAGATGTCGTTGAAGGCGAGCATCTGCGCCTGCCGGCCGATCTCGTAAACGATCACGGGCGCCGCCTCGGGTGAGTAGGGGTTCAATCCGTGCTGGCCGAGATAGGGAGCGAGATCGCGGTTGAAGGGCGTGATATACGCCGTCAACTCGTTGAAATGAATCTGCGCCTGCCGCACGAACAGCCAGCTCACGATGGCGATGCCGGCTGAGCCGCCGATGCCTCGCATCAGGGCATAAACACCAGACGCTTCGTCGTACTGCGCCTTCGGAATGCTGGCGAAGGCAACAGCGGTCAGCGGCACGAAGAAGAGGCCGGAGCCGATGCCCGCGATCATGCCCGGCGTGGCGATGCCCCAGTAGTCCACATAGAGAGAGAAATAGGCCATCGGCAGGGTTCCGAGCGCGGTCATGATAAGACCGGCGATGACGAGATAGCGGGCGTCGAACATGCGGATGAGAATGCTTCCCGTGATGGCGAGGGTCAGGGCGCTGACGAGACCGCGCGGGATGAACAAGGTTCCCGCGGTGGCCGGCGAGTAGCCGAGAAGCCGCTGGCTAAAGAGCGGCATGATCGCCATCCAGCCCATGAGGCTGATGCCATAGGCCGTCATGGCGAGCGTGCCCAGGACGAAATTCCGATCCCTAAGCAGGGAAAGATCGATTATGTTGTGCGGTCTGTTCCAGCCGCGGAGGAAGAAAGCGGCTCCGGCGAAGACGGCGATGATGATGCCGGCGACGATCGCCTTGGAGTTGAACCAATCGCGCGTCTGGCCTTGGTCGAGCACGTATTGCAGGGCGCCGACGGCAAGCACGAGGAGTCCCATTCCGACCCAGTCGGTCTTGATGTCGGCAATCGGCCGGCGCGGCAGGTAGCCTACCGAGAGGAGAAGGGCGACCACGCCGATGGGAATATTGATGTAGAACACCATGCGCCAGGAATAGGTCTCGGTGAGATAGCCGCCGAGGGCGGGACCGATCACCGGCGCAACCATGATGCCAAGCCCGAAAATGGCGAGCGCCTGGCCGTGCCGTTCGCGCGGGAAAGCGTCGAGCAGGATTCCCTGACTCAAGGGTACGAGCGGCGCGCCGAACACGCCCTGGGCCAAGCGGAAAAGCACCATGCTTTCGAGGTTCCACGCCATGCCGCAAAGGGCCGACGACAAGATGAAGCCCGTGATCGCAAACAGCAGCAGCCTTCGCCGCCCGAGCAGGCTGGAGAGATAGCCGGTGAGCGGCATCACCACGGCGGCGGCGACGATGTAGGAGGTCAGGACCCAGGTGATTTGATCGGGCGTGGCGGCGAAGGCGCCGAGCATGTTGGGGATCGAGACATTCACGATCGTCATGTCGAGCACTTCGAGCACCGCGGTGAGCACCACGGCGATGACGAGCGGGATCGGCGGACGGTCGTGATAAAGCTCGGCGAGGCTCGTCTGGCGCGGCGGCACGTAAGGGGGCTGGCGCTTGCCTCCCTTGTCTCCGGAACGCTTGGCAGAGGTCATTGCGCGCTCTGAGCGGGCTCGGTCGTGTCGATCTTTACCGTGGCGGTCGCGCCGAGCCGCAGCGGCCTGTCGGGATCGGCCTTGCTCGTAATCTTGATCCTGACCGGAAAGCGCTGCGTGACCTTGACCCAGTTGCCGGTCGCGTTCTCGGGCGGAAGCACGGAGAAGCTCGCGCCCGACCCCGGGCTGATGCTTTCGACGACGCCTTCAAGGCTCGTGCCGGGATACATGTCGAGCCAGATGGTCGCTGTCTGGCCTGGCTTTACGCGGCCGAGATCGGTCTCCTTGAAATTGGCGTCCACCCACCAACTGCTGTCTTCGACCACGGCGAGCGCCGGGCTTCCAGCCTGGAGGATGCTGCCGGGCCTCAGGCTCATCTTGGAGACCCAACCGCTCGCGGGCGCGGTGACGTGGGTCCGGGTCCGCTCATGGGTTGCCTTGTCGAGAGCTGCGGAGGCGGCGCGAAGCTGCACCGTGGGCGTCGTGACCGTGAGCTGCTTGTCCTGCTCGGTGTCGAAATCGGCTTGCGCCGCGGTGAATTGATCGACGGCCTCGTGCCAGGCCTTCAAAGCGTCGGTGAGCGCTGCCGCGTCGCCCTCGGTCTGCGCCGCCTTGGCGTCGCGGTATTTGCCGATCGCGTCTTCGAGCGCGACCCGCTTCTCTTCGAGCTTGGTCGCGGCGCCTTTCAGTCCGTCGGCCGCTGTCCCGGCCGCGGATGCGGCGGCGTCGAATTGCGCCCGGGCATTGCGCAGCGCGGCGTCGTAGAGGGTGGCGTCGATATCGAAAAGGGGATCGCCCGAGGCAACCTTGTCGTCGTCCCTCACATAAACCTGGGCCACCGGACCCGCGACCTGCGGAGCCACGCGCACGATATTGGCGCCGGTATAAGCATTGTCGGTCGAGGGGTAGAGTTCGGCGTGGCGCCAATAGAGCAGCACGCCGCCGATGGTCGCCGCCAGGAGGACGACTAGGGCGACCCAGCGATAGATTGCGGCATTGCCCTTGGCACGCGGCGTCTCGGTTTCAACTTTTTGATTCACGGCTTTCCTGACCTTGGTTGCGGCGGGAGCGGTCGTCCTCGTGATGGCCTCTGGGCCCGCAATACAAGACGAAGCGCGGCGGAATAATGACGAGGCTTAGACTGTCGGTGCGTCGAGGGCAAGAATTCCCTTGTTGTTTAAGGGTTAGGCCAAATTGCCCCAGCCTCCTAGGACGCCGAATCCAGGCTTGGCGGCGGTGTTGGGGCCGGTTTTTCTTGTTCGGAAGGCCCGCAAGGGCTGGCCCGCTCCCGCTTTCAGTCCGAACCAGTTCGGCATAACATGAGGGCAGTTCGAGGGCGCCAGGGAAGACCTGCACAAATCATCGGACGACGTCCTCGCTTCGTCAAAGTCCATCCTGGTGATGCAGCATTGGGACCGGCCCGGCCGCCGGGTCGTTGGGCCTTGGCGTAACGCCGGGGACCCGGAACGGTTGCAGGCTTGCTTAGAGCGTTGCCGTATAACGAAGACAGGAAACGGCAGGGAGGGGAGAATGAACACATCGAGATCTCTCGCGCGGCTGATGGGACCGATCTTGCTGGTCATCGGCATCGGCATGGCGTTTGGGTTGATGATGGAGGGAGCGAACTATTCGAACGTGCTGAAAGAATTCATCGCCAATCGGGCGCTGATCTTTCTTACCGGCGTTCTCGCGCTTCTCGCCGGCGTGGCCATCGTCAATGTGCACAATGTGTGGGTGCCCGACTGGCGCGTGATCGTGACCGTGCTCGGCTGGCTCCTCGTGCTGCGCGGGATCATGCTGCTCGTCTTCCCGTTGACGGTGCAGGTGTTCGGCGACCGCGTGGCGACGAGCGAAGCGGGCATCACGGCCGGCGCCGCCTTGACCTTCGTGCTCGGCGCCATCCTTTGCATGATGGGCTACGAGCATTTGTGGGAGAGCAGGCCGCGTCGCGCCGTGAGGGCCGCCTCCGCGGGGACGCGGCGCTCCAAGCGTCCGCGCCGCAAGCGGGCGTGACCCGAAGGATCGACGCCGTTTGACAGGCGGCGCGAGAGGTTTAGACTCCGAAGCGTTCCGAGGGGAGCCCCAGGAAAGGGGCTGAGAGTCCGCTGCCTCGTGCGAGAGGCCCGGCGGAGACCCTTCGAACCTGATCCGGGTCATGCCGGCGAAGGGACGGGAACTCTTTCATCTCCGTTTCTCCGGCATCTCCCTCGCTTTTGGCCAAGGGAGCATGACGATGAACAAGCCGATTGCCGCCAAAGACATGGCTGCGCCGAAGGTGACGACCGGCGCGCTTTCGGGAAGCCGGAAGATCTATTCGTCGCCGCACGGGCATGAACATTTGCGCGTGCCGTTCCGCGAGATCGTGCTCTCCGAGGGAAGCGGCGAGAAGCCGTTCCGCGTCTATGATAGTTCCGGCCCTTACACCGACGCCGAGGCCGCAATCGACGTCGAGGCCGGCTTGCCGAAGCTCCGGGCTCCGTGGATCGCGGAGCGCGCAGGCGCATGCCAACCCGTGACCCAGCTTGAATTGGCGCGCGCCGGAATCGTCAGCGCGGAAATGGTCTTCATCGCCCATCGCGAGAATATCGGCCGGGCGCAGGCGGCCGAAGAGGCGTCGGCGCGGCTCGAGGACGGCGAGAGTTTCGGCGCGTGCCTGCCCGCGTTCGTCACCCCTGATTTCGTGCGGAGCGAGGTCGCGCGCGGCCGCGCCATCATCCCGGCCAATATCAACCACCCCGAGTCGGAGCCGATGATCATCGGGCGCAACTTCGCGACCAAGATCAACGCCAATATCGGCAACTCGGCGGTGACCTCCTCGATCGCCGAGGAAGTGGAGAAGATGGTGTGGGCGATCCGCTGGGGCGCCGACACGGTGATGGACCTCTCCACCGGCAAGCACATCCACGAGACGCGCGAGTGGATCATCCGCAACTCGCCGGTGCCGATCGGCACGGTGCCGATCTATCAGTGCCTCGAGAAGGTCGGCGGCGATCCCGACAAGCTGAACATCGATCTGTTCCTCGAGACGCTGATCGAGCAGGCCGAGCAAGGCGTCGACTACTTCACGATCCACGCCGGCGTGCGCCTCGCGTACATCCCGTACACCGCGAACCGGATGACCGGCATCGTGTCGCGCGGCGGCTCGATCATGGCCAAGTGGTGCCTCTCGCACCACAAGGAGAGCTTCCTCTACACCGAGTTCGAGCGGATCTGCGAGGTGATGAAGAAGTACGACGTCGCGTTCTCGCTCGGCGACGGGCTACGCCCGGGGTCGACCGCGGATGCCAACGACCGCGCACAGCTCGCCGAGCTCGAGACCCTGGGCGAGCTGACCGAGATCGCGTGGAAGCACGACGTGCAGACGATGATCGAGGGCCCGGGCCACGTCCCGATGCACAAGATCAAGGAGAACGTCGACCTGCAGATGAAGATTTGCAAGGAGGCGCCGTTCTACACACTCGGGCCGCTGGTCACCGACATTGCACCTGGGTACGACCACATCACGAGCGCGATCGGCGCCGCGATGATCGGCTGGTTCGGTACGGCGATGCTGTGCTACGTGACGCCGAAGGAGCACCTCGGCCTACCCGACCGCGACGACGTCAAGGCCGGCGTGATCGCCTACAAGATCGCGGCCCACGCCGCCGACCTCGCGAAAGGGCACCCCGGC
>Ga0081455_10003209_pt1 | contig 18928 bp, 16 predicted proteins | sample TabmetS3T2R1_FD_70207 | JGI IMG/M metagenome (GOLD analysis project Ga0081455, IMG submission 70207) | Tabebuia heterophylla rhizosphere microbial communities from the University of Puerto Rico - S3T2R1 | ecosystem: Host-associated > Plants > Roots > Rhizosphere ... | reverse complement strand
CGGGGAGAAGATCGAGGTGCCGGAGGCATACCTGGCAACCATCGTCACCCGGCTCGGCATCAACCGGCTCCGCTCGGCGCAGATGCAGCGTGAGACCTACGTCGGCGAATGGCTGCCGGAGCCGGTGGTGACCGGCGGCATGGACGATCCCGCCGTCCACGCGGAGATGTCGGACTCGCTGTCGCTCGCCTTCCTCGTCCTGCTGGAGCGCCTCTCGCCCGAGCAACGCGCCGTGTTCCTGCTGCGGGAGGTGTTCGACTACGGCTACGACGTCATCGCCAAGATCGTCGGCAAGAGCGAGGCCGCGTGTCGGCAGCTGGCGGTGCGGGCTCGTCGCCAACTCGAGGAGGACAGGCCGCGCTTCGAGGCCTCGCGCCAGGCCCAGGACGAGCTGGCTCGCCGGTTCCTGACGGCCGCGCAGTCGGGCGACCTCGAGGGGCTCGAGGTCTTGCTGGCCCACGACGTCGCCCTGCACGGCGACGGCGGCGGCAAGGTACGGGCGATCGCGCGGCCGCTGTTCGGGCGCCGCCGGGTGGCCAGGACGCTGCTGAACTGGGTGCGGGTCGTCATGGGCATCGAAGGGTTCTCGATCCGGCCGGTCGAGGTGAACGGCCATCCCGGCGCGTTGGGCCTCGACGGGCAGGAGCGGATCCTGTTCGCCCTGTCGCTCGACATCGCCGGCGGCCAGATCCAAGACATCCGCGGGATCGTCAACCCCGACAAGCTGCGCCACCTCGGCCCGGTGTCCGACCTTCTCCCGGCACGGCTTGCGCCGGGATCCGCCTAGCTCGATGAATTCGCGGGCGCCGTTCCGTCAGACTCTTCGAGAGAGGACCGGCCCCAGATGAGATTGGGGGACCAATGGCATTTCGCCCGTACCTGTTCTTCGGCGGCAACTGCCGGGATGCGTTCACCCGCTACCAGGAGATCTTCGGCGGCGAGCTGACGCTGCTAACGATGAAGGACGTCCCCGGCGAGGAGCCGCCAGCCGACAAGGCCGACATGATCATCCATGCCGCCCTCACCGTCGGCGACGACCTGCTGATGGCGTCCGACGATCCGACGACCGACAGCTTCGGTCCCGTCCATGGGATGATGGTGAGCTACGACGCCACCGACACCCCGGACGCCAAGCGGGTTTTCGATGCGCTCGCGGACGGCGGCAACGTCACCCAGGCCCTCGAGCCGACCTTCTTCTCGGAGGCCTTCGGTATGTGCGTCGACCGGTTCGGTACGCCCTGGATGGTCGTCGCCCCGCAGCCGCAGCAGCCGTCCTGACGCCACAGCCTTCCCAGGATCTACGCCAAGCCGAGCTCCTGCATCCGAGTGCGGACGAGCTTCTTGACGAGGCGCTTGGGGAGCGGCTTGTCGATGGCGAACTTCAACGACCCCTTGGAGGTCTCGTAGGACGCGACATCGTCGGCGACCGAGTTTCGCACCATGCGGCCGCTGACCTGGGCAGTGTGGCCGGAGGAGGATGGCGGATGCGGCGGGTCACGATTCGCTCTCGGTTTGCTCGGCCGTCTCGACGCAAGGTCGTCAACCAGCGGAGACGCGGCTTGGCGGCTACCTTCTTGGCCGCCGCACTTCTATGTACGAGCGTCAGCGGCTTCGAGGCGTCAGGTTCCCCGCCCCAGGCCGCCGCCGATCCGAAGGTCGTCAGCGATTGGAACGCGGTCGCCTTCGACACGATCATCGTCGACGCCGGCAAGGCCAACGCCGAAGCCTTCATGTGGTTCGCGTTCGAGCAGGCGGCCGTCTACAACGCGGTTGTCGGCATCACCCGGCGCTATGAGCTCTACAACTGGAACACCCGTGGGCCGCGGGGGGCGTCACCTCAGGCCGCCGCCGCGGTGGCCGCGCACGACGTCCTGCTCGAGTACTTCCCGGCGTCGCAGGCCCGGCTGGACACCGCGCTGGCCGCATCACTCGCCGAGGTTCCCGACGGTCACGCGAAGGCGCAGGGGATCGACTACGGCGAGCGCGCGGCAGACCGGCTCATCGACCTTCGCACGGACGACGGCCGTTTCGCGCCGGTCACGTTCGATCCCCCCGTCCCGCTGCCGCCGGGCGTCTGGCGCCCGACGCCGCCCGCGTTTGCTCCGTTCTTCGATCCGTGGATGGCCCGGATGCGGCCGCTGCTGCTCGATTCGCCGAGCCAGTTCCGGCCGGGTCCGCCCCCGGCGTTGACCTCGCAGCGATACACGGAGGATTTCAACGAGGTGAAGGCGGTGGGTTCGGCATCGAGCACTGTCCGGACACAAGAACAGACCGACACCGCCAGGTTCATCGCCGGGACCACGTTCCCGCTCGTCAGCTCTTCGCTGCAGGACCTGGCTGCCCGATACCAGCTGGACATCAGCGACAGCGCGCGCTTGTTCGCGGCGGTTGACATGAGCGCTGCCGATGGTGCGATCACCTCCTGGGACTCCAAGTTGGAGTTCGGCTACTGGCGGCCGGTCACGGCGATCCAGCTGGCAGGCACCGATGGGAACCCGGACACGCTCCCGGATCCGGGCTGGCTCCCCCTGCTCGCAACTCCGCCATACCCCGAGTACACGAGCGGTCTCAACACCTTCATGGGCGCCGTCACCCGCACCTTGAGCGGGGTCCTCGGGCTTGGCGGGGGCCGCATAGATGTGAACATCACGGTGGCGGGTGCCACTCGTCACTACGAGTTTGCGTCTGAGCTCAATCGGGATGCCGTGGATGCCCGGGTCTGGTCAGGCATCCACTTCCGGACCGCAGACGTGGTCGGTATCGAAACCGGCACGCAGGTAGGCGACTGGGCGCTCGACAATTACTTCCAGCCAACGCGCAACGGATGAACACCGCCCATCCGCTCGATCACGCCGACGCTCACCTGCCGACGGAGTGGGCGTAAGAGGACTCGAACCTCTGACCTCACGCGTGTGAAGCGCGCGCTCTAACCAGCTGAGCTATACGCCCGGGGGCAGTGAACTTTAGCAAGGCCGGAAACGGGCACCTGCCTCCCCTGCCGGTCAGTCGCCGCCGACGGGCGCCAGGGCGTCGAGCGCGAGCGTGTCCTCCAGCAGCGCCAGCGCCCGCAGCACCACGACGTCTCCGTGCTGGGGCCCGACGACCTGCAGCCCGACCGGCATGCCGTCGGCGGTGAAGCCGGCGCAGACCGAGCCGGCCGGCGAGCGGGTCATGTTGAAGGGGTAGGTGTACGCCACCCAGTTGACGTCGGGTTCCCCGTCGATGGTGCCCGGTTCGCCCACGCGCGGGAGCTGGCCGGCGACAGTCGGCGACAACAGCAACGAGACCCCGTGAAACAGGTCCACGAGGGCCAGGTTGAGCGTGTGGCAGGCGTCGAGCGCCTCGATGACCCGGCCGGGGCCGACGGACGTGCGTGCCCATTCGACCAGCGCGACGAGCCCGGGATCGATGCGGCTCCACACGGCGTCGTCGGCCCGGAACCGGTCCAGCGACCGCAACGACGCCGCAGCGACCAGCACGAGCCAGTCCTGGATCGGGTCGGTCTCGAACGGCCCCTCGATCGCGACGACCTCGGTCCCCAGGCCCTCGAGTCGCGCGATCGCCGCCTCGCACACCGCCAGCACCTCGGAATCGGCCTTGCGGTAACCCAGGGTGGGTGCCCATGCCACCTTGCGAGGTGGGTTGAGCACGTCGACCGACCGCGACCACGAGCCCTCGGGCAGTGGCAGCGACACCAGGTCGGTGGGCTCGGGACCGACGACGCAGTCGAGCGCCAGCGCCGCGTCGCGGATGCCGCGGGTCATGACGCCCCTGGTGGACAGCATGGGCCAGCCGGGCGGGTCGCTCCCGCCCGTCGGCACGCGCCCGAGCGACGGCTTGAAGCCGCTCAGGCCCGTGGCCGACGCCGGAATGCGGATCGATCCCCCGCCGTCCGACCCGGTCGCCAGCGGCACCAGCCCGGCCGCCAGCGCCGCGGCCGACCCCCCGGACGAGCCGCCGGCCGAGCGCTCCAGCGACCAGGGGTTGTGGGTGGCGCCGAACACGTCGTTGACCGTGTCGGCCTTCCAGCCGAACTCCGGGGTGTTGGTCTTGCCCACCACCACGCAGCCGGCGGCGCGCAGCCGCTCCACCAACGGCGAATCGGTGGCGGCGGGCTCGTCGCCGGCGTAGGCCGCCGACCCCCTCGTGGTGACGAACCCGGCCGCGTTCTCGAGGTCCTTGACCGCAAGCGGGACACCGCCCAGCGGCCCCACGTCCTCGCCGTCGGCGATGCGGTCATCGATCGCAGCCGCCTCCGCGAGTGCCGACTCGCCGTCCACCGCGACGAAGGCGCCCAGCTCGTCGTCGTACCGGTCGATCCGGTCGAGGGCGGCCTGCACGACCTCGCGGGCTGACGTGGCCCGAGCCGCCACCTGCTTGGCGATCTCGGCGACTGTGGTGCGGCGGAAGTCCATCGCGCGGCACGCTAGCTGGGTGGCGGTCGGCGGGCGGGGCGCTCAGGGCGGCGCTTCCAAGACCTCCACGAGCCGCTCGAGGCCCGCGACGCGGCTCCCCTTGAGGAGGACCGCGTCGCCCTCGCCGACGGGGCCGAGCGCCCCTGGGACGTCGTCGACGTCCCCCACGGTGGTGCCGCCGTAGGCCGGCACGCCGACCGCGATGACCTCGACGCCGAGATCCCGTGCCAGCGCGCCCACGGCCCGATGCTCTGCGTCGCTCGACGGGCCGAGCTCGGCCATCAGGCCGAGCACCGCCACGTGGCGCCGGGCGGGTAGCCGGACCAGGGCGCGCAATGCCGCCGCCATCGACGTCGGGTTGGCGTTGTATGCGTCGTTCACCACGAGCGCGCCGGACGGCAGCCGGACCAGGTCCATCCGCCAGCGCGACAGCGATGCGGTTCCCAGCGCCTCGGCCACGCCCGCTGGCGGGACGCCGCACACCAGCGCCGCCGCAGCCGCCGCGAGGGCGTTGTCGATCATGTGCTCGCCCCGCACCCGCAGACGTACCGGCGCCCCGCCCCACGGCGACATGAGGCGGAACGATGGACGCAGCTCGTCGTCGAGCGTGGGCGACTCGGCCCGGACGTCGCCTCCCTGGCCGAACGTGACGGTCTCGGCGGACGTGCGGGACGCCATCGCCGCCACCAACGGGTCACCCGCGTTGAGGACCGCATGGCCGTCGCCGGGCAGCGCCTCGATGAGCTCGCCCTTGGCGGCCGCCACCTCCTCGAGCGTCCCGAACATCTCGGTGTGCACCGCCGCCACCCGGGTCACCACGCCGACGGTGGGGGCCGCCAGCGTGCAGAGGTGGGCGATGTGGCCCGCGCCGCGGGCGCCCATCTCCACTACCAGCGCCTCCGTGTCGCCGGCGGCGTTCACCAGGGTCAGCGGCACCCCCAGCTCGTTGTTGAAGGACCCGACACTGGACGACGTCCGCCAGCGGGCGCCCAGAGCGACGGCCAGCAGGTCCTTGACGCTCGTCTTGCCCACGGACCCGGTGATGCCGACGACGTGTCCCCGCACGCGGGTGCGGGCGTGGCGGCCGATCGCACCCAGGGCCTCGACCGTGTCGTCGACCTCGACTGCCGTGGCGTCGACGCCGTCGACGGGACCACGCGACGTCAGGTAGGCGGCAGCACCCGCAGCGACGGCGCCGGCGACGAAGTCGTGGCCGTCGCGAGCGGCGACCACGGGTACGAACAGCTGTCCGGCGACGACCTGGCGCGAATCGATCGTGGCGCCGGATGCGGTCACGTCGGTGCCGAACAGCACCCCACCGGTCGCCTTCGCGATCTCGCTCGTGCGGAGGTCCACGGCGCAGCATCATCGCAGGCCGACGGACCCGTCCCGGCCGTGTGCGGGTCCGCTCCCCCGGCCCCGTTAGCCTCGCTGGCCATGACCCGCCCAGACCGCGTCCGGCTCGTCGTCCTGTTCGGCGGGCAGTCGGCGGAGCACGAGGTGTCGTGCACCACCGCCGCGCACGTCCTGCGGGCGGTCGATCCCGACCGCTACGACGTCGTGCCCGTGGGCATCACCCGGGAGGGAACCTGGGTGCAGTCCGACGCCGCCCGGGTGGCCCTGGAACGCGGGGCGACCGCGCTGTCGCCACCGCCCGACCGCCTCGAAGCGACCGGGACGGCGGTCGAGCCGTTGCGCACCGTCGCGCCGACCGCCGACGATCTGCCGGTCGTCGTGCTCCCGCTGCTGCACGGCCCCCACGGCGAGGACGGAACCGTCCAGGGCCTGCTCGAGCTCGCCGGGGTCCCGTACGTCGGCTCCGGCGTCCTGGCCTCGGCGCTGGCGATGGACAAGATCAAGGCCAAGGAGATCCTGGCGGTCCACGGGCTCCCCCAGGCGGCGTGGGTCGCCGTGCGTGACCGGGAGATCGACGCGGCCGCCGACGCCGTGCGCCGGGCCGGCCTGCGCTTCCCGCTGTTCGTGAAGCCCGCCAACCTGGGGTCGTCGGTCGGCGTCTCGAAGGTGCACGAGCCGTCCGAGCTCGATGAGGCCGTGGCCCTCGCGGCGACCTACGACGAGTGGCTGGTGATCGAGCAGGGGGTCGACGGCCGGGAGATCGAGGTGGCCGTGCTCGGCAACGCCGAGCCGCGGGCCTCGGTGCCGGGCGAGATCGTCTCCAGCCACGAGTTCTACGACTACGAGGACAAGTACATCGACGACACCTGCGAGCTGCTCGTCCCGGCGCCCCTGGACGAGGCGTCCACCGCGGAGGTCCGCGCGCTCGCCCTCGACGCCTACCGGGCCCTCCGCTGCGAGGGGATGGCGCGCGTCGATTTCTTCTACGAGGAGCGGGACCATGCCTCCCGCTCCCACGGCCGCTCTGGCCGGGGCTTCCTGGTCAACGAGGTCAACACCATTCCCGGGTTCACCCCGATCTCGATGTACCCGAAGCTCTGGGAGGCGTCGGGGCTCGCGTATCCGGACCTCATCGACGAGCTCGTACGCCTCGCGGTCGAGCGGCACGACCACCGCAGCCGCTTCTCGACGAAGCGCTGATACCAGCCCCCAGCCCGTACGCGAGTGACCCGAGGATGCCGCGCTTGGCTCGTTCGCGGACCCGTACCAGATCGGGGCGGGGTGGCGGGGGCCGGCACGGCGACGAGTGGTCACCTGCTCGGCCTCGTGGAGGTCCATCCCCCGTACATCAGCGATTCGCCAAAAAAGTATTCACGATCGGTCATCGGATCGAGGAGGTCGGGCGTCGGTACTTGCGTCTCATCACCGCAGACGGCGGAGAGCGGGAGGTAGGGCACCATGCGAGGGCTGCGAGTGACAGTGTTGGCGGCGACGACGCTCGCCGGGGTTCTGACGGCGTGCGGCACAGGTCCCGCAGAGCCGAGGCTGCGATCATCGGCCACCTCGTCGAGTTCCACCCCGACGACCACGGGGCCCGCAGCCACGGCTGCGCCGGCCAACAGCCCAGTTGGGGCGGCGTGTGACCGGGGCGCAGCTCTGACTGCGGTACTTGCGAGCGATGCCGCCGGAGGGGGCGGGCACATCGACTACCTGAAGTGCCTCGACGGATTTGGTTGGGCGCTCTACACGCAGGGCGAAACGGCACACGTCCTCCTGTCCATCACGACCGACGGCTATCAGGTGCTGAACCTCGGCACATCGCTCTGCCCGCTTGATTCAGGAATGCCTGCAGATGTCGCTCTGGCTATCGCCCCATCACCGGCAGCCGCCAACGACTGCCCGGGGCCGGACCCGACTGACGGGGACAGCGTCGGAGAGGACGACTCGGCGCCCGATGACGAGGGCCATCAGCCCTGGCGTGAGGCGTGCGCTGATGACCCGACCGCATACGCCGGATGCCAGCAATGAGGGGGAGGAACCGGAGAACCTTCGACCGAGCCGTTTGCAGCAGCATCTGGCAGCTTCAGGTTTCGTAAAGGTCCGGGACGTAGGGTGCGTTCGGCGGGACCGTCGGTAGCCGTGCTTGACGCGGTTGGGCGGCTGGCGTCGCGCCAGTCGATGCACGACAAGCGGGGCCGGGGAGCCCCGGGACGGGAGCAGAGACCATGCGTCAACCGGTCAACCGTCGGCCAGACCGCGTTACGGTCCGACGAAGCCTTGTGATCGGCCTGGCCGCCATCGCAGCCGTCGTTGGACTGTTCACCGTGCTGCCGGCGTCGGCAACACACGTCAACCCCACGACAGTTCCGGGGAATGCTTCGTGCCCCGCGGGCACGACCACGCTGAAGGTGGAGCCCGTGGCAGATGGCACTTTCAGCGACGGCACCTTGACCGTCACGATCGACGTCCGCGACACCGCTGCCGGCCAAGTATTCGACTGGACGTCAAACATTGGTGTCGATCAGGTGATCGCCAAAGGCGGCAACGCCTCAAACGTCTACGCGTACGACCCCGAGAGCCTGGGAGATACCGGTCTGCATGCGCCGGTGAACGCGAGCGGCAAATTTGCCGGCCTGAGCCACATCTCGTTCTGCTACGACGCCGACCAGCCGACGACCACGCCGCCGACCACCACACCACCGACCACCACACCACCGACCACCACACCGCCGTCCACGAGCACGACCAGTACGACGGTGTCGTCCACCAGTACATCGATGCAAACCACCAGCACGACCTGAGCAATGAGGCACTGACGGGCCTTTGGGTCGACCGCTCGACCTGACGCCGAGCGACCGTGCAACGGCCCGGCGGGGGCGCCCGAAACCTTCGGGAAGGTTCACCGGGCTCCCAGGCCGGGCCGTGCCGGGCGGTGGACCGACCCGACTCGAGCACCGCCCCGGATCACGTTCTCCAGCAAGCGCTGAGGCGATCCTTTCGGAAGAACTCGGTGGGGGGCGTCCCCCGCGACGGGGTCGCGGCGATTACGCAGGCGGATACATGGGGCCAGATCGCGTCGGCGGCCCCGCCGACGCGATGTCCAGCGTGGGCTCGGTAGGGCGTGCGGGCGGGGCTCCCAGTAGACGCCAACTGAAACGGGAGAGCGAAGCAGATGGACCAAACCAGTCGTCGGCGCTATGCCCTCGCAGGCCTGGCCTCGATGGGCGCCGGAGCCGTCATCCTCGTCGGGGCGTTGCCGGGCAACGTGGGCGCCGCCCCCCAGCAGGAAGCCACACCCTCGACCACCGTGGTCCCCGGCAACCCGACCTGCGGGGACCTGGCACCCGAGGGGGCCAGCTGGACCGAATTGAAGGTCGAGCCCGTCGAGGACGGGACGTTCGACGACGGCGTGCTGTTCGTGACGATCGACGTCAGCGACACGCCGGATGGACCGGTTTTCGACTGGACGTCCAACATCGGCGTCGACGCGGTGTTCGTCAAGGGCGGCAACAACGGCACCCTCTACCTCTACGATCCGCCGGCCGAGAGCATGGGCGACACGGGCCTGCACGCGCCCGTCAACCCCAACAATGACAAGTTCTTCGGTCTCAGCCACGTCTCGTTCTGCTACGACGAGGACCAGGCGACGACGTCGACCACCGCGGAAGAAACCACATCGACGACCGCGGAAGAGACGACCTCGACGACCATGGAAGAGACGACGTCGACCACCGCGGAAGAAACCACATCGACGACCGCGGAAGAGACGACCTCGACGACCGCCGTCTCGCCGAGCACGACGACGCCCGAAGGTCAGTTGCCCCGGACCGGCAGTTCCGTCAGCCCGCTGCTGGGGATCGGTGCCGCTCTGCTGATCGGCGGTGGCCTCCTGCTCGCATACACCCGCCGCTTCCGGTCCTCGTAGCCGGAGAAGCACCAGCCAGATGCCCAGGCCCCAGGCCGGGGCCGCCATCGGATCGCCGTTTGCCGGTGGCGGCCCTGGCCTGGGCGCGGGTTCAGGCCGGCACGAGCGCGGCGCGCAGGAGCGCAAGCAGCTCGTTGCGGCGCCTGACCAGCGACGCCAGCGTGGGCCCCTCGCCGAACGCCCGCAGCACCTCGACCTCCGTGGCCAGGCCGGTGACCATCGAGTAGGCCGCGAGCAGGATCAGGCGGGGCTCGTGGCGGCGCATGCGCCCAGCGTCCATCTCGACAGCGAGGAACGCCGCGGCGCGGTCGACCAGCGGCGCGACCACCGCCAACAGCCGCGTCGAGGCCGGTGGGCCCAGCCGGCTCACCTCCCGCAGGAAGCCGAGCATCGAGGGGTGGCGCGCCGCCAGGCGGAACATGGCCCTGACGATGGCGTCGACCCGGTCGAAGCCCTGGCCGGCGCGCGCGACCGCCCGCTCGAGCCGCGCGGTGAGCTCGCCGGCGGTGCGGTCGATCGCGGCGTCGAGCAGCGCCTCCTTCGAGGGATACCAGTAGAGGATCGTTTGTTTGCGGATGCCCAGGTCGCGGGCCAGGTCGTCGAGCGAGGTGGCGCCGTAGCCGCGGCTGCCGAACGCGTCCAGGGCGGCGTCGAGGATGCGGTCGGCGGTATTGGTGCGGCGTGAACTCCCGACGGGACTTGGCGTCGGCGTCGCCTGTGCCATCTACCAGATGGTAGACAAACGCGGTGGAGTCCGTAGCGGAGTCCCTCGAGGGGAAGCGCATCGCGATCACCGGCGGCACCGGGTTCCTGGGCACGGCCCTGATCGAGCGCCTGCTGCGGTCGGTGCCGGGGTGCGAGCTCGTGCTGCTGGTGCGGCCCGGAAAGCGCTCGTCGGCCGCCCAGCGGGCGCGGCGCGAGATCTTCCGCAACGACGCCTTCGACCGGCTGCGCTCGGATCTGGGGGCGTCGGGGCTCGACGCACTCGTCGACGGTCGGGTCCAGGTGATCGCCGGCGACGTCGGCGCCGACGGCCTCGGCCTCGACGACGCCGACCGGGCCGTCCTGGCGTCGTGCGACATCGTCGTCCACTCGGCGGCCACCGTTGCCTTCGACTCGCCGCTCGATGGGGCCGTCGAGGTCAACCTCCTCGGGCCCAGCCGCATCGCCCGCACGCTCCAGGACCTGGCCGTCACTCCCCACTTCGTCGCCGTGTCGACGTGCTACGTCGCCGGCAACCGCCGGGGCGCGGCGCCCGAGGAGCCGGTCCACGACAGCCCGTTCTTCGTCGATGTCGACTGGCGCGGCGAGGTCGACGGTGCCCGGCGCGCCCGCCGGGACGCGGAGTCGGAGAGCCGTACCCCGGAGGCCCTCGCCCGCTTCCGCAAGCAGGCCCGCCACGAGCTGGGTGCCGCCGGCACGCCCGCCCTCGCCGCCAAGACCGAGCAGCGCCGCCAGACGTGGGTCAAGGACCGGATGGTCGAGGCCGGCCGGGCGCGGGCGGCGTCACTGGGCTGGCCCGACGCCTACGCCTACACCAAGGCCCTGGGCGAGCGGGCGCTGCTGCAACAACGCGGCGACCTGCCGGTCTCGATCGTGCGGCCGTCCATCATCGAGTCGGCGTGGGCCGAGCCCCGGCCCGGGTGGATCCGGGGCTTCCGCATGGCGGAACCGATCATCATCAGCTACGCCCGCGGCCTGCTCCGGGAGTTCCCCGGCGTGCCCGAGGGCACCGTGGATGTCATCCCGGTCGACCTGGTGGTCGGCGCCGTGGTGGCGGTGGCCGCCGGCGGGCCGCCCGAGGAGCCGGCCATCGTGCAAGTGGCGTCCGGGTCGACCAACCCGTTGCGCTACCGCCACCTTGTCGACCTCGTACGCGAGTGGTTCCTGGAGCGGCCGCTGTACGACGCGGAGGGCCAACCGATCGTCGTCCCGGACTGGTCGTTCCCGGGACGGGGCCGGGTCCAGCGCCAGCTGGTGCGGGCCAAGACCGCCATCGAGCGGGCAGAGTCGACGCTCCAGTCGCTGCCGCTGCGGGGCCGGCAGGCGGCGTGGTCGGCCAAGCTCGAGGAGCGCAGGGAGGATGCCGAGCGGGCCCTCGGCTACGTCGAGCTGTACGGCGCGTATGCCGAGTGCGAGGCGATCTACGGGGTCGAGCGCCTGCTGTCGCTGTGGGACCGCTTCGGCGCCGACGACCGGGCCGCCTTCTGCTTCGACCCCCGGGTGATCGACTGGCGCACCTACGTCCACGAGGTGCACCTCCCGTCGGTCGTCCGGCACGCCCGCGTGCGGACCACGCCCGGTGGGCGCACCAACGAGAACCGCCAGGACCGGCTGCGACGCCAGGTGCTCGCCCCCGAGCGGCACTTCGCGGCGTTCGACCTGGAGAACACGCTCATCGCGTCCAACGTCGTGGCGTCGTACTCGTGGTTGGCCACGCGGCGACTCCCCCGCGACGACCGCCTGCGCTACGTGCTCAAGGCGCTGGTCGAGGCGCCATCGCTGCTCGCGCTCGACCGGCGCGACCGCAGCGACTTCCTGCGCCACTTCTACCGGCGCTATGACCACGCGCCGGTCGGGCAGCTCGACGACGACTCCAACGAGATGTTCAGCCACCTGCTGCTGGCCAAGTCGTTCCCCGCCGCGATCCGCCGGGTCCGCGAGCACCGGCGGCTCGGCCACCGCACCCTGCTCATCACCGGGGCGCTGGACTTCGCCATCGGACCCCTGCGGCCGCTGTTCGACGACGTGGTCTGCGCCCGCCTCGACACCCGCCCGGACGGCACCTACCGGGGCGAGCTGGTCGACGTGCCGCCCACTGGGGAGGCGCGGGCCACGCTGCTCGCCGACTACGCCGGCGCGAACGGCTTCGACCTGGCGCAGGCGGTCGCCTATGCCGACTCCACCAGCGACCTGCCGATGCTGGAGGCGGTCGGGTTCCCGGTGGCGGTGAACCCCGAGACCCGGCTGGCGGCGCTCGCCCGCAAGCGCGGCTGGCTGGTCGAGCAGTTCGACAAGGCCCGCGGCGCGCCCGAGCCGCCCTTGCCGATCGGGCCGTCGTGGCACGGGCGCGGCCCAACCGTGGCGGAGCGGCTCATGAAGGTCTTTGAAGGAAAATCGGGGCGCAGCCCCGGAAGATCTTCAAAGACTGCGGGGGCGGCCCGATGAAGGCGCTGACGTTCTCCCGGCGGCCCGCCCGCTACGCGGCGGCGATGGTGGCGGGCTCCCTGCGCCCCGGCCGGGGCGCCCGCTACGGACCCCTGTCGCTGCGCGACGTCGACCCACCGGACCTGCCGGGCCCCGGTTGGCATCGGCTGCTGCCCCGCCTGTCCGGGATCTGCGGCAGCGACCTCGCCACCATCGACGGCCGGTCGTCGCGGTACTTCGAGCCGATCGTGTCCTTCCCGTTCACGCCGGGACACGAGATCGTCGGCGACCTCGACGACGGCCGTCGGGTCGTGGTGATCCCGGTGCTGCATTGCGCGGCCCGCGGCGTCAACCCGCCGTGCGACATGTGCCAGGCCGGGCGCATCAACCTGTGCGAGCGGGTCGCGTTCGGTGGCCTCGAACCCGGGCTGCAGTGCGGGTTCTGCGAATCGACCGGCGGCGGCTGGTCGCAGGAGATGGTGGTCCACGAGTCGCAGCTCGTGGACGTGCCCGACGACCTGACCGACGAGGAGGCCGTGTTGGTCGAGCCGACGGCCTGTGCCGTGCACGCTGCGCACCAGGTCGGCGGCGACGTGGTCGCCGTGGTCGGCGCCGGGGCCCTGGGGCTCCTGACGATCGCTGCGCTCGGCGCCCTGGCCACGCCCCGGGGGCCGTTCATCGCCACGGCCAAGCATCCCGATCAGCAGCGCTGGGCCAAGGAGCTCGGCGCCGACACCGTGTGCGCCCCGAGCGAGCTCGGGCGGATCGTCCGCTCGGCCACGGCGTCCCTGGTGCTCGACCAGGGTCAGCTGACGGGCGGCGTCGGCGCGGTGATCGACTGCGTGGGCTCCGCCGAGTCGATCGCCCAGGCGATCCGCGTCTGCGCACCCGGCGGCACCGTCTACCTGGTGGGGATGCCGGGCGTGACGACCCTCGACCTCACGCCGGTCTGGCATCGCGAGGTCGGCCTGCGCGGCGTGTACGCGTACGAGGAGCACGACGACCGGCCGCACGACTTCGCCACCGCCATCGACCTGATCCGCCAGTTGGAGCTCGGCCGGCTGGTCTCCGCCACCTATCCCCTGACCCGCTACCAGGAGGCCATCGAGCACGCCGCGAACGCCGGACGCCGCGGCGCGGTGAAGATCGCGTTCGATCTCCGAGGCGAGCGGCGGAGGAGCGGGCCATGAGCCCGCGAGATCCCCAGACCAGCGAGGAGTTCCGCTAGATGCCGCGCCCCGGTTTCGTGCTCGAGGTCGACCGCTCGACCCCGCCGATCCTGTTCCACCACGGCGAGAGCCTGCGGCTGGAGAAGCTGCCTGCCGGCCGCACCCGGGTCCTCTACCCGGGCGAGCCGCTGGAGCCACTCGACGACCCCGACGGTGCCATCCGCGAGGCGCTCGAGAACCCGCTGGGCGGCGGTCCCCCGCTCCGGGCCCTCCTCCGCCCTGACATGAAGCTCACCATCTGCTTCGACGACATCTCGCTGCCCCTGCCGCCCATGCGCCGGCCCGACATCCGCCAGCGGGTGATCGAGGCGGTGCTCGACCTCGCGGCCGAGGCGGGCGTCGACGACGTCCACCTCATCGCCGCCCTGGCCCTGCACCGCCGCATGACCGAAGCCGAGCTGCGCCACGCGGTGGGCGACCGGGTCTACGACGCCTTCGCCCCCCACGGCCTGCTCTACAACCACGACGCCGAGGACCCCGGCAACCTCGCGTTCCTCGGCACCACGCCGCAGGGCGAGGAGGTCGAGATCAACAAGCGGGCCGCCGAGAGCGACCTGGTCGTCTACGTCAACATCAACCTGGTGGCCATGGACGGCGGCCACAAGTCCACGGCCACCGGCCTGGCCAGCTACCGCAGCCTGCGGCACCACCACAACGTCACCACGATGCAGCACAGCCGCAGCTTCATGGACCGGCACCACTCCGAGCTGCACAGCTCCAACTGGCGCATGGGCAAGGTCCTGCGCGACGCCGGGGTGGAGATCTTCCAGATCGAGACCACGCTCAACAACGACACGTTCGGCACCGGTGGCCCCATGGCGGTGCTGCAGAAGCGGGAATGGGAGTGGACGGCGCGCGACCGGGCCAGCTTCCTTGCGATGAAGGCGGGGCTCGACCGGATGCCGCTGAAGGCCCGCCGCAGGATCTTCCAGGCCTGGCGGGCGCCCTACGGGGTCACGTCCGTGCAGGCCGGCGAGGTGGAGGCCGTGCACGACGTGACCGTCGAGAGCGTCTTTCGCCAGCAGCTCGTGCCCATCGAGGGACAGACCGACATCCTGACGATGGGGCTGCCGTACATCTGCCCCTACAACGTCGGGTCGGTGATGAACCCGATCCTCGTGATGTGCCTGGGCCTCGGCTACTTCTTCAACATGTACCGCGGCCGGCCCCTGGTGCGCGAGGGCGGCGTGGTGATCATGAGCCACCCGACCACCTGGGAGTTCCACCCGGTGCACCACCCCAGCTACATCGACTTCTTCGAGCAGGTGCTGGCCGACACCACCGACCCGCTGGAGATCGAGACCCGCTACGAGAAGCAGTACGCCGAGGACGAGTGGTACCGGCACCTCTACCGGACCAGCTACGCCTACCACGGCGTCCACCCCTTCTACATGTGGTACTGGGGCTGCCACGGCCTGGAGCACACGGGCAAGGTGATCGTGGTCGGGGGCGAGACCCGCTCGGTGCGCCGGCTGGGCTTCACACCGGCGTCGACGCTGGCCGACGCCCTGGAGATGGCCGAGGACGTGGTGGGTCGCCACGCCACCATCACGCACCTCCACAACCCGCCGTTGGTCATGGCCGACGTCAAGTAGGTCGAGGGACGAGACGATGGCCGCACTCCCCGACGCACTGACCAGGCGCCTGCCGCGCCTGCCCTTCCCCTACTCGGCGCCCTCGGTGCCCGGCGGGGTCGACGTGCCCGAGGCGCCGCCACGGTCGGGCCCCGACTACGACACCGACTGGGCCCGGCGCTACCCCGCGCGGCTCGCGCGGGCGGCGCTGGTCGAGACAGTGGGGCGGGGGCTGGTGACCGCCCTGGCGCGGCCGCGCGTGTCGGGCCTCGACCGGCTGGACGCGCTGGTCGATCGCGACGGTCCGGTGATCTTCGCCGCCAACCACCACAGCCACGTCGACACGCCGGTGCTGCTCACCGCGATCCCCGACGCGTGGCGCCACACGCTGTTCGTGGCCGGCGCCGCCGACTACTTCTTCCGCACCCGCCTGACGAGCGCAGTGTCGGCCCTGGCGATCGGCGCCATCCCCATCGAGCGCACCCGGGTGTCGCGGCGCTCGGCCGACCGCTCCGCCGAGCTGATCGATGCCGGCTGGTCGATGCTCATCTTCCCGGAGGGCGGGCGCAGCCCCGACGGCTGGGGCCAACCCTTCCACGGTGGCGCGGCCTACCTGGCGCTGCGCTGCGGCGTCCCCGTGGTGCCCATCCACCTGCACGGGACCGGGCGCATCCTGCGCAAGGGCAAGCGCTGGCCCACGCCCGCGACGGCCACCGTCACGTTCGGTGCGCCGCTGCTGCCCGACCCGGGCGACACCGCCCGCCGGCTGTCCGCCGCCATCCAGCGGGCCGTGGAGGCCCTCGCCGACGAGGCCACGACCGACTGGTGGTCAGCCCGCCGTCGTGCCCATGCGGGCGCCTCGCCGGCGTTGACGGGGCCGTCGGCCCCGGCCTGGCGGCGCGCGTGGGCGCTGGGCGACGGCAGGGGCCGGCGCCGCCGCCAGCGGCGCCGGTGGCCGGAGGTGTAGCGACTGACCGTTGGGTGCCGACCCCGTAGGCTTTCCTCCCATGCTCTCGTTCGAGCGCCAGGTGGTGGCGGCACTCGTGGGCTCGGACGATCCCGCGGTGCGGTCGTCGGTGGAGGCGTTCGTCGACGGCTCGCTGCGAGACAAGCCCGAACACCTGCGGCTGGGGGTGGCGGGGGAATCGGTCGTCCTCGGCACGTACGTGGCGCTGCTTCGGGCCCTCGGGCGGCTCGACGGTGACGAGGCGCTGCGTGCGCTGCTCCGATCCTGGGAGAACGGACGGATCGGCGTGGTCCGCCAGTACGTGCGGGCCATGCAGGCGCTGGTGGTCTTCGCCGAGAACGAGTTGGCGCCGGCACCCGACAGGGCGGCGTGATGGGGACGCTCGACACCGAGGTCCTCGTCGTCGGCTCCGGCGCCGGGGGTGGCATGACGGCCGCCCGGCTCGCCGAGGCGGGACGCCAGGTGACCGTGATCGAGGAGGGCCCCTGGGTGGACGCCGATGCCCACGAGCCGTTCTCCCTCGAGGAGATGGTCACCAAGTATCGCCACCACGGCGCATCGCTCGCCCTCGGCAACCCCAACATCGCCTATGCCGAGGGCCGCTGCGTCGGCGGTAGCACCGAAGTGAACAGCGGCCTCTACCACCGGCTGCCCGACTCACTGGCCGCAGACTGGGCGGCGCGGTACGCGATCGACGAGTTCACGCCGGCCGGGCTCGGCCGCTACGCCGATCGCGTGGAGCGTGACCTCGGCGTGTCGACCCTGCCGGGAGCGCCCCCACCGTCGTCGGCGATGCTCGAGCGGGGCGCGACCAAGCTGGGCTGGCGCAACGTCGAGTTCGCACGGGTGTTCCGCTACGACGCCTCGGGCCGCGGCACCAAGCAGACGATGTCCCGCACGATGCTGCCCCGCGCGGTCGGCGCCGGGGCGACGATCGTCCCCGACTGCCGCGTCCAGCGGCTGGTCCGCGACGGCGACCGGGTGGTCGGCGTGCGGGCCCGGCGCCGTCACGCCGGCGGGGCGGTCGAGCGGCTCGCGATCCGCGCCGACCACGTCTTCGTGTGTGCCGGGGCCGTGGAGACGCCCGCGCTCCTGCAGCGCAGCGGCATCCGCCACAATGCGGGCAACGGGCTCAAGATGCACCCGACCGTCAAGATCGCCGCCCGGTTCCCCCACCCCATCGACCACGGCGACGTCCCGATGCACCGCATCACCGAGTTCGCGCCCAGCCTGACCATCGGGGGCTCGGCCAGCCGCCGCGGCCACGTGGCGATGGCCCTCGCGGACACCGGTCTGCCGCTCGAGGACGCCCTCGCCGGCTGGGAGAACATCTCCGTCTACTACGCCGCGATCCGCAGCGAGGGCAGCGGACGGGTCCTGGCGGTTCCGGGCCTGGCGTCGCCGGTCGTGACCTACAAGCTCACCGACGGCGACCTGAGCCGGCTGGCCCGCGGGATCGTCCACCTCGGCGAGCTGCTGCTGGCGGCGGGCGCCACCGAGCTGCACCCCTCGATCCTCGGTGGGCCGGTGGTGCGTGGCATGGACGGTCTGGGTGCGTGGTGGGACACGCTCACGCGGAGCCGTGCCAGCGTCATGACCGTGCACCTCACGTCGACCGTGCGGATGGGCGAGGATCGCCGGCGCACGGGGGCCGACAGCTTCGGGCGCGTGTGGGGGCACCGCAACCTGCGGGTCAACGACGCGGCGCTCCTGCCCGACGCCCCGGGCGTCAACCCCCAGGCGGCGATCATGGCCATCGCCGCCCGCAACTGCGACGAGTTCCTGGCGTCGTGAGCGGGGCGTCCGTGCCCACCGGGCCGCCGGCGCCGGTCGCCGTCGTCACCGGCGCATCCGGTTGGCTCGGCAAGAACCTGGTCCGCGCGCTCGCCCGGAGCCGCGATCGAGTGCGCTGCCTGGTGCCGGCGCCGGCCGAGGCGCCGCCGCTGGAGCTGGTCTCGCCCAGCGTCGAGGCGGTGACCGGGGACGTGCGGGACCCGGCCACCGTGGACCGGCTGTTCGACGGCGTCGGTCCCAACGCTGCGGTGTTCCACGCCGCCGCCGTGATCCATCCCAGCAAGTCAGTCCGCGAGCTGTTCGACGTCAATGTGGGCGGCACCCAGCTGGTGCTGGACCGCGCTCGGCGGGCCGGCGCCGCACGGTTCGTGCACGTCTCGTCGAACTCCCCGTTCGGCGTCAACCCCGGACCGGACGACGCGTTCACCGAGGACTCCCCCTACAACCCGTACATGGGCTACGGCCGCTCCAAGCAGGAGGCGGAGCAGCTGGTCCAGCAGGCGTACGACCGCGGCGACCTG
>Ga0081455_10003208_pt1 | contig 18931 bp, 17 predicted proteins | sample TabmetS3T2R1_FD_70207 | JGI IMG/M metagenome (GOLD analysis project Ga0081455, IMG submission 70207) | Tabebuia heterophylla rhizosphere microbial communities from the University of Puerto Rico - S3T2R1 | ecosystem: Host-associated > Plants > Roots > Rhizosphere ... | reverse complement strand
ACGTAAGTGAGGAACCGGCGTCGAGACAGTGGCCCAGTGTCCATGGCATCCGGCGGCAGGGCGTCCTGCGAGGCGGGGGCTGGCATCGAACATCCTTCGCTGCGGGTTTGGGAGTCCGGGCTGTGTCAGGCCTGCGCGCGACCCCTCGCTCGACTTATCCGCCAGCCCAAGCGGCAGCGTAGCCAACTCACCTCGACCCTGCAGGCAATCTGTCGAAGGATGTGACGCACTCCACTGCCCATGACCATGCCCAGCGGCGTTGGCTGGTAGAACCGGGTAATGCGTGCTGTGGTCTTCGACGCCGTTGGTTCGCCGCTCCGTGTTATCGAGGTCGCGCCACCGGAATGCCCAGCCGACGGCGCCGTAATTGAGGTGAAGGCGACCGGAATCTGCCGATCTGATTGGCACGCGTGGCGTGGACATGAGGAAATCTCGCTGCCGCACGTGCCCGGTCACGAGTTCTCCGGAGTTGTTACGCAGACGGGTTCGCAGGTTTCGGCGTTCGAAGTCGGGGATCGGGTCACTGTGCCGTTCGTCAACGGGTGTGGACAATGCGACTGGTGTCGGGCCGGGCAGGCTCAGGTCTGCCCTCATCAGACCCAGCCCGGCTTCAGTGAGGCCGGCTCGTTCGCCGAGCAGGTGGCAATCCCCGCCGCGGATTTCAATCTGATCCACCTTCCTGACGCAATGGATTTCGTCACGGCCGCGGTTTTGGGCTGCCGCTTCGCCACCGCTTTCCACGCGCTGACCGCACAAGCACGGCTCAGGGCGGAGGAGTGGCTAGCGGTGTTCGGCTGCGGTGGTGTCGGACTCTCTGCAGTCATGATCGCGGTCGCACTTCGTGCTCGGGTCGTGGCGGTCGACCCTTCGCCGGACGCGTTGGCGCGCGCCGCCGATCTTGGCGCCGAGGTTACGGTGGCAGCGACCGACCCGGTGGCGACGGTGCGTTCGATCACCGGAGGCGGTGCGCACAGTTCAGTCGACGCGTTTGGATCCGCTATGACAGCGGACTGGTCTGTTCGTAGCCTTCGGGCTCGGGGACGTCACGTCCAGGTCGGTTTGATGCTCGGCGATAACGAGCGGGCGCCACTCCCCTGGGATCTCGTTGTCGCGCGTGAGCTGGAGGTCCTCGGCTCGCATGGCATCGCCGCGCGGGAGTATCCGGCACTGCTCGCCATGATCGCCGATGGACGCCTGGAACCTCAGCGCCTTATCGGATCGGTCGTCACCCTGGAACAGGCCGGTGAGGTCTTGATGGCGATGGATGAGCCGGTGCCGGCCCACTCGGGCATTGTCGTCGCCACAGTCTGAGCAACTCACTCCCCAAATCGCACGGCCGCCGACCTGGCGACAACCCGGTGTCCGAAGTCACCGTCCAGTTGCGCGGTTGACGCGCATGCGTCGAATTTCGGGCTGTTCGGAAGTCCGGAACGGCGGCTCGGTTCGACACAAACGAATTCGACCATCAAGTCCGGGAGGCCGACTGCGCAAACTGGCCGTGCCCTCGCCTACCGTGTCCCGCGCCGGTGTTGGCATCTGGCCCGGTCTACCTGAAAGACTGCAGCCGATGGCTGACCCGAACAGTCCGAGGAGTGAGGCGCTCCCCCAAGCGAACCGGCACGCCGCCACGGCGCCTGTCGGGCAACCACCCGCACTCGACCCCATGGCAGCCATCCGTTCCAAGCGGTACATCGGTGCGCTGGTGCTCGCCGCAATCTTGGGTATTCCGATCTCGGCGATCGCCTATGGATTCCTCGCACTGGTCGCCACAATCCAGCGCTACTTGTTCTCCGATCTGCCGAATCAGATCTTCGGAGGCGCCGCACCCGCATGGTGGCCCGTGCCCCTGTTGGCCTTGTGCGGACTGTTGACCGCATTGACCATCCGATACCTGCCTGGCAACGGCGGGCACTCGCCCGCGTTTGGCTTCAAAGCGAGCGGAGGCCCAGCCGCCGGCCGAGAACTTCCGGGCATCCTTCTCGCCGCACTGACCACTCTCAGCCTCGGCGCAGTGCTGGGACCCGAAGCGCCACTGATCGCGCTTGGCGGCGGGCTTGCCGCGTTGACCGTGCGGCTTGCTAACAGAGACGCGCCACCGATGGCCCTGATGATCATGTCATCGGCTGGCAGCTTCGCAGCAATCAGCACACTGCTCGGCTCCCCCATACTCGGCGCCTTCCTGATCATGGAGATCGCCGGAGTCGGCGGTCTGGCGCTAAGCCTGGTAACGCTGCCCGGCCTGCTCGCGTCGGGCATCGGGGCGCTGGTTTTCGTCGGTCTCGACAACTGGACCGGTCTTGGCAGCTTTTCACTCGCGCTAACCTCGGTCCCGCCCGCGGAGCCGCCAACGTTGGCCAGCTTGGCGTGGGCGCTGGTCATGGGAGTGGCAGGCGCCCTTTTAGGCTGGCTGATCCGCTCGCTCGCACTCTGGCTTCGCCCAATCGTGCACGTGAATCGAGTCCTGATCACCACGGCGCTCGGTCTGCTCATCGGTCTGAGCGCCATGGCCTACCAGCTCATCACCGAACGCAGCTTCACCCAGGTGCTGTTCTCTGGACAGGACGCACTGCCCGAGCTCGTCGAGCACGCAGCCGACTATTCGCTCGGCGTATTGATCTTGCTAGTCCTCTGCAAGGCTCTCGCCTACGGACTCTCACTGAGCGCGTTTCGTGGGGGCCCAGTCTTCCCCTCGATGTTCATCGGCGCGGCGCTCGGTATCGCCGTGGGTGGGTTGCCCGGCATGCATTTGGCTGCAGGGATCGCCACCGGCATTGGAGCTATGTGTGCCGCTATGCTCCGCCTGCCACTGACCTCGACGCTGCTGGCGGTGCTCCTAATGGGCACAGACGGATTGGCAGTGACGCCGCAGGTGGTTGTCGCTGTGGCGGTGGCTTTCGTGATCACTAATGTGCTGCCAGCTCCCGGTCCCAAGACCCCAGAGCCACTGCCCCCTGCTCAAGATCACAGTCAATCTTGATCTTGGCTTTCGCCCGCCTCCGTTAACTGCTTCTCACGTCCGTGCCGCACCGCATCCACAATGATTTTGGCACCGATCCCGACGATGATGACGTCAACGACCATCTGGCCCATGACCAGCACGCGGGCCCCTTCCGACGTGGCGACGATATCGCCGAATCCGACCGTTGCGAATACGGTGACGGTGAAATAGAGCGCATCAGTACGCGTCAGCGGCGCGTTGAAGTTGCTGGCGGAAATCCCACTCGCGACGAAATACGTACCAGCGAACAGCAGGAGAAACAACGGAGCGCTTGTAGCAAGCGCCCCAACCGCCCGCAGCGCGGGATACGGTGCCTTGATGATTGCGCGAACCTGATACGCGACCAGGCCGACAAGCCCCATGAGCCCAGCTCCCAATATGGCCACGACGCTCCCGAGCGAGGCGCGGTCCAGCGGCAGTAGGTAATAGATCGCGACGAGGCCGACGGTAGATCCCAATGCACGAAGGAGAGGAAATAGGACCCTGCGAGCCTCCTGTCGGCGCTGGCGTGCCGCGGCAGACCCAGGACCCGCGCTATCAGTCACGAGGTAAGGCTAACGGCGAGCTTCCCCACTACGGTGACCTTCGTGCGCTTTACCAAACTCGAGTTGCAGTCCTTCCGGAATGCGTCACTTCCCGATCTGGTCGGCCCGGGACTGAAGCTGCTCTTCGTCGGTATCAATCCGGGGTTGTGGACTGCGGCAACCCAGACCCACTTTGCGCACCCCGGCAACCGGTTCTACCCGGCCTTGCGACTGGCCGGCATCGTTGATCGTGATCTTGATCGGGGTGAACCGATGTTAGACCAGGACCGTGCCTACCTTGTTGCGCGAGGTATTGGGATCACGAATTTGGTGAATCGCGCCACCGTCCGGGCCGACGAGCTCTCTCCCGCCGAGCTGCGGGCGGGGCGTGGCCGGCTAGAGGATTTCGTCGCATTGCATCACCCAGCAATCGTGGCAATGGCGGGCGTGACGGCGTACCGCGTGGCCTTCGCCGATCCCAGGGCCAAGCTCGGCGAGCAAGCTGACCGGCTCGCCGGCGCCCGCGTGTGGGTTGTGCCCAATCCCAGCGGACTCAACGCCCACGAGACGATCACCAGCCTGGCTGAGGCGTACGCCGAGCCGGCGAGGATCGCCGGAGTGATCGCTTGAGCGATCTAGGGCGAGTACTCGTAGCCCCTGTGGTCGTACCCGCCAAAGGGCACGTGGCCAAAGAGGGCCGAGAACCGATAGTCACCGCCCTCGTAGGATCCCGAGAGGTCGGTGCCGAAGAGCGCCGAGTACTCATATCCCCCGCGCTCGTATCCGCCGATGGGCACGTAGCCGAAGAGGGCCGAGTACTCATATCCTCCGCGCTCATAGCCACCAAAGGGCAAGTAGCCGGCGAGGGCCGCGGCCACACCCACTGCGGTTGTAGCCAGCAGAGTCACAATCGCCACAATTATTTTGGTGGCCCTTGGAATTCTGCGCATCGTGGTCACCTTCCTCAACTCGTTCACTCCCGGCGCGCTGCGCGGCCCGGGTATTGCGCTCCTTAGCGGTAGTTCGGAGTGCGGCGCCGTTCGGATCGTCCACGGCTCTCGACTCTGACCCCTGGCCCCAGCGGCGAGCTACGTTCCGGTGATGTGCTGTGATGTGGGGCATGACTCCGGGCGCGCTATCTAGCCTTGGCTACCCGATTGCGGAGCACACCTTGGCCAACGGGCTGCGCGTCATCTCCAGTCCGGACCATATTGCGCCGTCGGTGGGCATCAACATCTGGTATGACGTCGGTTCCCGCGACGAAGAGCTAGGACGTACCGGGTTTGCCCATCTCTTCGAGCACGTGATGTTTCAAGGCTCTGCGCACGTCGCTTCCGGTCAGCACATTGCGCTACTCCAGGCGGCCGGCGCCGTGGTCAACGCCACCACCTGGTTCGATCGGACCAACTACTTCGAAACCTTGCCGACCGGTGGCCTCGACCTGGCCTTGTGGTTGGAAGCTGACCGGATGGGCACGCTGCTGGACGCCCTGACGCAGGAGAACCTGGACAACCAGCGCGAAGTGGTCAAGGAGGAGAAGCGGCAGCGCTACGACAACGTCCCATACGGCGATGTCATGGAACTCCTCAATACCTTGACCTTTCCGCCTGACCACCCGTACGGACACACCACGATTGGTTCGATGGAGGATCTGGACGCTGCCACGCTGGAGGATGTCCACGCCTTCTTCCGGCATCACTACGTGCCTAGCAACGCCGTCCTGACCATCGCTGGCGATATAGAGCCCGACGACGCCTTCGAGCACACCGAGACATACTTTGGGCACCTCCCCGCCGACGGCCAGCCCACCAAACCACAGGCCGGGCCGCTTGAACCACTGGCCGGCCTTGCGCGCATCGAGACCTCGGGCAAGGTGCCAGCCGATGCGTTGTACCTATCCTGGCGGCTACCGGCGCGCGGGGCGCAACATTTCGACGCACTCGACCTGGCATTCAGCATCTTGGGCCACGGCCAGACCTCGCGGCTGCACAAGCAACTGATCCGTCGTACCGAGCACGCCGAGAGCACAGGGGCCTCCACGATGGGCCTGATCGGTGGCAATTCGTTCGGCTTCAGCTACGCCCGTGCCCGAGACGGCGTCAGCCCCGAGCAGCTGGAAGAAGAAACCGTGGAGCTGATCGACGAGCTGATCAGCGACGGGCCGACTGAGGAGGAGCTGCGGCGGGCCAAAGCTCAGTTCGAGCGCCATTGGTTGCACGAGCTTGCGCGTATCGACTCGCGCGCTGATGCATTGGGCGAGTACGCGACGTTGCACGGCGATCCACACTTGATCAACTCTCGAATTGCTGAGATCGCCGCCATCGACAACGAAGATGTCCAAACGGCCATCCAGCAATGGTTCCGGCCGGAGCAGCGGGCCGCCCTGATCTACCGGCAGGAGCAATCATGAGTAACTTCCTGCCACGACCGGAGATCGCCCCGGCAGCCGTTTGGACATTCCCGGCAGCGACAAGGGCCCGGCTGAGTAACGGAGTCGAGCTGATGGTCTTCGAGCTTCCGGGCCAGCACGTCGTCTCGGCTCATCTGGTGCTCGATGTCCCGCTCAATGCGGAGGGCCGCGACATCGAGGGCGTCGCAACCATCTGCGCAAGGACATTGGACGAGGGAACGCTGCGACACGACGGAGATGAGTTTGCCGAGCTTCTGGAAACCGAGGGGGCAGGCTTCGGGATCGATCTCTCGCTGTCTGGCCTGCAGGCCATCCTCGATGTTCCCGCGTCCCATCTCGATCGTGCTTTCGAGTTATTCGCCGAGGCGCTGAGAGAACCATCGCTCGCTGAGCGCGACGTCAATCGCCATGTACAGCTCCGGCTGGCCGAGATCGAACAGGCACAGGCCAACTCCGCGCAGATCGCAAGCATTGCCTTCCGAGCTGCGGTATTCGAGGAGAGCCGGCGGGCGGCACGAATGAACGGCGGTGAACCGGAGACAGTGCGACAGGTCACTCCGGAATCGGTGGCCGCGTTCCATCATGATCACTTCGGTCCTGAGGGGGCAACCCTGGTCCTCGCCGGTGATTTTCCCGACGATCCGATTGCGGCCGCTGAGCGCTGTTTTGGATCTTGGCGTAACGACGCGCAGCGACGCGTGGTGGCTGAGGAGCCGGCCGCGGGAATTCGACGCACAGTACTCCTCGACCGGCCAGGCGCCGTGCAAGCCGACGTACGGCTCGGAGGCTTCGGCATTGACAGGTTGGACCCTCGCTGGTCTGCGGTCAGCATCGCCTCCTACGCGATGGGCGGGGCTTTCCTGTCGCGGCTGAACGCCGTCCTCCGCGAGGAGAAGGGCTACACCTACGGCGTGCGGATGAACTTCGGGCCGCTGCGAACGGGAGGTTCATTCGCTGTCCAGGGCTCTTTCCGAACCGAGGTCGTCGTCGAAGCCTTGGCGATCACTCGTGAGCTCATCAAGGTCGACGCCGCCCCATTCACCAGCGAAGAGGTCGACGACGCCGTAGCCTTCTTCACCGGTGTTTCCCCGCTGCGCTACGCGACCGCGGACGGCGTGGCTGATCAGGCCGCTACCCAGGTGCTCGCCGGCCTCCCGGACGACTACGTCGACCGCAGCTTGGCGCTACTGCGTTCAGTGACACCGGAAGCAGCCACCGAGGCGTACCGCTCGGTGGTCCATCCCGACAACTTGACTCTCGTCGTTGTGGGCGACGCCGAGCGCCTAGCCGACCCCCTCCGCGCCACCGGCTTCCCCGATCTCGAAGTCAGGACTCCTGACCTCGACTAGAGCCAGCCGTAATCTGCCGCGCGTCGCGAAGCGGCGCACCAACCGGGAAAGCCGGCGGTAGCGCGCTCCGGCGCCGAGCTGCTGGCAGGTGAGGCTCGGATCCGGGAGTGCTCGGGGATTGGATGGGCATGGCGGGAGCCCACCGCGCAGCGGTGGGCGGATGGTTTCCCCGAGCGCTCACGGGCCGAGGTGAACCGGACGGCCAACTCAGCAACAAGCCCTATCGACCGAGCGCGCGCAGTGCCCGCTGCACCGCGGCTTGGGCCTCCTGGATCTTCTTCTGATACGTCCCGAGATCGCCAGCGGTGAGCGCCTTCTGTGCGGCATCGAACGCGGCGGACGCCTCACTGAGCGCGTTCGTGGCGGCCGGGTTGTCAGCCTTGCCTGTGGGCTTGTTCCCATCGGCACTGCCGCCTTCCCCGGTGGTGCCTCCTGCGCTTCCCTGGAATACCTGGTCCAGCGCCTGCTGCAGAGTGTCGCCAATTCCGACGAACTGCCCGAAACGGACTACGACGAAACGCAGCGCTGGGTAGGAACCGGTGCTGCCTTGGCGCTGGGTGTAGACCGGGGTCACGTACAGCAGGCCGCCGCCGACGGGCAAGGTCAGCAGATTGCCGAAGGTCGCGCTGGCTGCACCCTGGTTGAGGAAGGGCCGTAGTCGGTCGGCCACCGTCTCGTTGGTCGTCATGGCGTTGAACGACTGCCCTGGCCCGTCGATCTGAGACGTGTCCGACATCTGCAGAATGCGCATCCGCCCATAGTCCGGACTACTGGCATCGGCATTGACGGCCATGTAGGCGGCCAGGTTCGACCGCTTGAAGGGCACGTACGAGCTGGTCAGGGAGAAGATCGGGTCACTGTCGCCGGGCCATTTCACCGACAGGTAGAACGGCGGCTCCTTTGTCTGGGCCGAGGCGCCAGCCACGGGGTCGTTGGGCACATCCCACAAGCTTGACCGCTGGTACCAGTTGTCGGGGTTCGTCATGTGGTATCGGGCCAGAATCTGCCGCTGCACCTTGAAGAAGTCTTGCGGGTAACGCAGGTGGTCCAGCAGGTCTTGGGAGATCGCTGTCTTCGGCAGTACGACGCCCGGAAACGCATTCGACCAGGTTTTCAGCACTGGATCCGTGTCGTCCCAGGCATACAGCTTGACGCTGCCGTCGTAGGCGTCGACGACGGCCTTGATGGAGTTCCGCATGTAGTTGATGTCGTCCTGCGGCTGCGCGACCACGGTCCCGCCGGCACTGGTTTGAGCGTCGGAGGTGACCTCATTGAGGTTCACGCGCTCGCTGTTCGGGTAGGAGTTCGAGGTGGTGTAGCCGTCAACAATCCAGACGATCCGGCCTTCCACGACCGCCGGGTAGGCGTCGCCGTCCACCTTCAGCCACGGTGCGGCGCCTTGCACCAACTGCCGCGGAGTGCGATCGTAGATGATCTTGGACTGCGGGTGAACACGATCCGAAAGCAGGATGTTGACGTCGGCGAACTTCGCCGCGTAGAGCAACCGATTCCACAAGTTGCCGACATTGACGCCACCTTTGCCGCTGTAGGTGTACGTCTTCGGGTTGCCGCCTTCGCCGCCGCCCGGCGTGTCCAGCTCGATGGGTGGCGTGCCAGCAGGTGCGCCGACGATCGAGTACTGGTCCGGCCGCTGGCCCTGAAGTTCCCCGAAATAGATGCGCGGCTCGTGCTCCTCGATCTCGCCGGTCGGCGGGATGTCCTTCGCAATCCACTCCGGCTCACCACCTGACTGCCGCCGGTTGCCGTACGCCGCGACAAGACCGTAGCCGTGCGTGTAGACGGTCTTGCGGTTGTTCCAGTTGTCCTCGACGCCGCTCAGGTCCATTTCGCGAACCGCCACGACGGCGTCGGTCTCCTTGCCGGCGATGGTGTAGCGGTCCACATCGAGATTCTTGGGGAACTGGTAGTAGCCCCGCACCTGCTGCAGCTGTTCAAACGTCGGACTTACCACGTTCGGATCGACGAGACGGATTCCCGGCAACGCTTCAGCGTCCGCCCGTAGCTGACCTGCGGTCGCCGTGGTCTTCGCCGAGTAGTCGGTGATCTCCACCTTGTCCACACCGTACGCCGCGCGCGTCGCCTCGATGTTGGCTCTGATGTAGCTGCGTTCCTTGTCCGGCTCGTCCGGGCGGACGCTGAAGTACTGCACAGCCCCCGGATAGACCAGCCCGAGCACAATGGCCGAGAGGAGGAGCAAGACCAGGCCGATGGTCGGCACCATCCAGCGGCGCAGCACGGCATTGGCGAGGAACAGCAGCGCGCAGATCCCGGCGATGATGGCCAAGATCATCTTGGCGGTCACGGTGGCATTGTCTGCGGTGTAGGAGATGCCGGTGAAGAGCCGGTTGGAGCGTTCAATCGCCAGCTCATACTGGTCGAACCAGTAGCTAGCACCCTTCACCAGCACGGCTAGACCAACCAGGATCGAGAGGTGAGCCTGGGCTGCCCGGCTCCCGCCTCGACGTTGGCCGCTGAACCGCAAACCACCCATGGTGTAGTGGACGATGGCGGCCGCGATAGCACTGAAGACCAGTGCGGCGAAAATGAACGACAGAACGAATCGCCACCACGGATAAGCAAAGACGAAAAACCCGACATCGAGCCCGAAGCGCGGGTCAGCGATATTGAACGGGGTTGCGTTCTGCCACTCCAGGTACTGCAGCACATGACCGCTGGCAGCACCGCCGGCAAACAGACCGACGACGACGCCGAGGGCAACCAGTATCCAGACGAACTTGGATTCCAGCATTTCGCGGTAGCGCTCGAGCAGCGGGCTGGTCGGTACCTGCGCTCCCAGCCGGGGCCGCAAACGGTAGGCAATGGCCGCATTGGCGACTACCAGGGTGGCCATGATCAGCCCGAAAGACACGAATAGCCCGATCCTGGTCAGCAGCATCTTGCTGAAGACCGAGGCATAGCCGAAAGAGCCGTACCACAACCGGTCGGTCCACAGGCTGGTGAAGATGGCAAAGACCACGATCAGAATGGCGACGATAACTAATGTCGGCAAGATGGCGCTCCGTCGCCGGCCGACCCGCAGAGTGCTCAAACTCTCATCTCTCCTCAAAACCGCTTCTACATCACTCGTCGTTTCAGCAACGACCCAGCTGGTCTGAGCGGTTCCACAGTGCATCTGCAGCTGTGCTCATGTCAGCGTATGCGCGTGTTCCGCAGGCAGCTTGGAATCCCAGATGTCCTCGGCTGAGATGACTCATCAGCAGCGCGGAAGTGCGGCCGTGTCGCCGTAGCTGTTGAGAGCCTGCACGGCTTTGATGGCGTCGTTGAGCGTCGAGATCTTGATCAGAGTCATGTCGGTATTTACTCCGTCGAGATCGCGGCAGTTGTTAGCCGGGACGAAGAAGGCGGTGGCACCAGCCTTCTCCGCCGCCGCGATCTTCTCCTGAAGCCCACCAATGGCCTGCACATCTCCGTCCGGTGTGATCTTTCCAGTGCCGGCGAGATGGCGCCCGGCCAGCAAGGGTCCGGCAGTGATCTTGTCATAAATCGCCAGGGCGAACACCAGACCAGCGCTCGGACCGCCGATCTGCTGCCCTAGGTCGAAGGAAATCTCAGGGTCGTAGCGATAGCCGGTCGCCAGCGTGATGCCAACCACAGGGACGTCTGATTGCACGGTCGACTCGACCGTTGTAACGGTGACATCGGTCTGGACCATGTCCCGGATGACGACGAACCTCACCTTCTCCCCCACTTTGTGGGAGCGAATCCGCTCGCGCACTGCGTCATCGTCGGGAGTAGCAATACCGTCGACCGAAACCACCAGATCACCCGGAAGCAACAACTTGTGCGCTGGGCCTCCGACCGTCACTGAGAAGATGGCCGGCATGTCGGTAACGGCCCGCCCGTCCGCGCGCAAGGCGGCCACCACCGCGTCGTCTTGGGCCGTCTCCATCATGTCGGCGTCCTCGTTCTCCACCTGCTCGGCCGATTTGCCGGGCGCATAGACGGCATCGCGCGGTAGCGCGTCACGGTGCGGCAGCCAGTACGCGAGCAAGGCTTGCGGCAAGGTGAGCCCAGCATCAGCCGGAGTAATTGCCACGATGGTCATATCCAGCCGGCCTGTTGTGGGATACGTATCGATCCCCTCGACCTTGATCATCGGCTCGTTGCCGACGTTGCCGAGGGTGTCCCGGGTGCCGCCTGGGGTCCAGCTGACAAACGGCACTGGAACCACAACGAGCAGGACGGCCAAGCAGATGAACGCGAGCGCTGAGACGAATGCGGTCCAGGTCTGACGGGTCACGGTCTACCCGGCTGCGCTCTGAGCTTGGGATTTGCGCCCTCAGGTTGGAGCTCTGCCCGAGCTGGAGAGTCTGTGCCCAGAGCTGGAGACTTTGCGACCTGAGCTTGTCGAAGGGCGGAATCCTGGGTTTGGACAGACTCAGCCCGCGTCTCGCCGTACTCCCCTGGCAGCCCTACCCACTCGGACACCCCAGACGTGAAGTGTTGCTCCTTCCAGATCGGCACTTCAGCTTTGAGGGTATTGATCAAGTGGGCGCATGCAGCCAGCGCCTCACCTCGGTGAACCGCGCCGACGGCCACAACTACAGCAACGTCTCCGACCTCGAGGTGTCCCACCCGATGCTCGACGGCGATCGCGAGCACATCGTGATGATCAGCGGTCTCCTCAGCACACTTGGTCAGCACATCAATTGCGCTCGGGTGTTGGGTGTAGTCGAGCGAGACGACGCCGGCGCCGTGATCAGAGTCGCGCACGGTCCCAATGAACAATGCGATGCCACCGACCGCCGAGCCTGATACCAGGCTGAGCGCCCGATCGACACTGAGCGGCGACTCGCTGATGCCGACGTGGCGCACCTTCGATGGCATGCCTCAGACCTTAGTACGCGTTTCTGTCTGGGGATTGCTGCTCGCGCATCGCGCGGTGGATCCCCGATTCCCGACGCTCGCAGCATGCAGGGCAATCCTGATACTGAACTAACGAGCGAACACGCGAGCAACAAACGCGAAGCGAGCAATCAGGCCCCGGATCGCGCGCCGACGATTGGAGGACAAACGAGCAGAACACGCTTTTCGTTCTGCGAGAGAGGACGACAACGTCGGATTCCCAAGCGCGATCCGCGCGAGCGGAGCGAGCAATCAGATATTGAGCTATGAGCGATCAGGGGGTCGCACGCGGGCGAAGACACGGGCTTCCGCGTACGGTGGAATGAGCCACAACTCGAGCTGCAAGCATCGGCATTGCGTCAGCAGCTCTACAGAAGTCAGCAACATGTCAGGAGTCAGCATGGCCGAGGATCGGACACCAGATCCGGCCGACAAGCCTGAGGACGATGAGACGACGCCTCGGGAGAATCCGCCCGAGCCGTACCGTCTAGGCGGTTCTGGGTCGTCAGGCAAAATCCCTGACGACCCCTCCGGTCAGAGCGGCGATGAGCCCAGCAACCCGTTCGAGGCGTTCTTCTCATCGCTTGCCGGCGGCGACACCAACGCCCTCGCGGCCCAGCTGCAAAGCGCCTTCGCGATGCTCGGCGGCGCCGGCTCGATGTTCGCCAGTGGACCGACCGACTCCGGATCGGGCGTGAACTGGGAGGTGACCAAGAACACCGCGCGCAAGACTGTCGCTTCGCTTGGTCCAGACCCAACCCCCGACTCGGCCCAGCAGCGCGCCATTGTCGAAGCGGTCTCGCTCGCAGAGATCTGGCTTGACCAGGCAACCAAATTCCCGCGGGTAAGTACGACCGTGGCCGCCTGGAGCCGGGCAGATTGGATCGAGCAGACCATGCCGGTGTGGCGGCGCCTCGTTGAGCCAGTCGCATTGCATATTGCGGACGCTATGGAAGGTGCGCTGAACTTCGGTGCAACCGAAGAAACTGCAGGACTGCCCGGACTGGCTGGCATGGAGAAGATGCTGCGGCCAATGCTGCGCACCTCGGGGGCGAGCATGTTCGGCCTCCAGCTCGGGCAGGGACTGGGCCACCTCGCTACCGAGGTAGTCGGGGCCACCGACATCGGTCTACCACTGAGCGAACCGGGTCACGTTGCGCTGTTGCCAGCCAACATCAAGGCTTTCGGAGAGGGTCTGGAGCAGTCGCTCGAGGACGTCACTTTGTATCTGGCGCTGCGAGAATGCGCCCGGCAACGACTCTTTGCCTCGGCGGGCTGGCTGCGGTCCCAGATGCTGGCTCTGGTCGAGCAATACGCACGCGGTATCACCATCGATACCTCCGCGCTGGAACAGGCAGTTGGTCAGCTCGATGCCAGCAACCTCGAGGAACTCACCTCGTCCCTGGAAGGTGGCCTGTTCGAGCCGCAGAAGACTCCGGAGCAGCTGGCCACCTTGGAGCGACTGGAAACCATGCTGGCACTCGTCGAGGGCTGGGTGGACGAGGTAGTCACACAAGCGACCGCCCAGTGGATGCCCTCGGCGGCAGCCTTGGCGGAGGCTGTGCGTCGCGCTCGTGCCACCGGAGGTCCGGCCGAGGAAACGTTCGCGACATTAGTCGGGCTGGAATTACGGCCCCGCCGGATGCGTGATGCAGCCAATCTCTGGGCGGCGCTGCGCGACGCCAAGGGCGTCGATGGCCGGGACGCCGTCTGGTCGCACCCGGACCTAGTGCCGACATCAGGTGATCTTGACGATCCCTTGGGTTTCGTCGCCGGCGAGTCCCAGTCCGAAGCGGCCGATAAGTCGGACTTCGACAGCGCCCTTGAGGAGCTGCTCAAGGGAGAGAACAACGAGGGCGACGAGAATCCGAGCAGCTGACCCGCCGACAGGAGATCTAGCGCTCAGCTGCCGCCGGACTTTGGAGACCTGGTCCGCACCCAATCGAGAACAAGATCAACTGCGTCGGCATTACCTTGATCATCTTGTCCGGCAGCGCAACGGCTGGTCCCGAGCCTGTGTTGGTGCGCATCTCACCGCGAGTTCGCTGATCTGTGCTACCGCCGAGAGGATGGTGCTGCTGACCCTGCATGCGCGGCTCGGAAGGTGGCTGCAGACAGGCGGTCACATCGAGCCAACCGATCGTACGCTGGAGGACGCAGCCGAGCGGGAGGCTCGAGAAGAGAGCGGGCTAGCCGATCTCCAGCTCGAGCCAAGTCCGCTGTTGCTCTCCAAACACGAGGTGCCCTGCGGCCCAACTCGACCCACCTACCACCTGGACGTGCAGTATCTCGTACTAGCGAATCCCCTGAGCCCTGATGCCGGCGTGGAGTCGCTGGACGTGCGCTGGTTTGTTCATGATCAACTACCAGATGTAGACGATTCTGTCGTTGCGCTGGTGCAGGCTGCCGGTGTACGGCTCGGCTGGTAGTGCGGATCGCGGCAAGCCGGCTAGGACGCGAACGGATCAGGCGGGCGGCGTACGCTGCCAGGCGGCACGCCGGTCTGTCGCTTGAACCTGCGAGCGAATGCCGCCTCGGAGTGATATCCCAGGCGATCGGCCAGCTGAGCGACCGTCGTGGGTTCGTCGCGGAGAGCAGCCATGGCGATCTGCATCCTCCAACGGGTGAGGTATGCCATAGCTGGCTCGCCGACCAACCCGGTGAATCGTGCGGCGAACGAAGAGCGCGACATCTTGATCTCTCGTGCCAGCGAAGCCACGGTCCAGTCTCGACCTGGATAACGATGAATCAGTGCGATTGCACGGCCGATCTGAGGGTCCCTCAGCGCGCCGAACCATCCCACTTCCGCGGCCGGGTCGCCTTCGATCCAGGCTCGGATCGCCTGAATGACGATGATGTCCGCAAGCCGGGTGAGGACCGCCTCGCCGCCGACGCGCGGCGCGCGAGCTTCCGCGGCCAGTATCGACAATGTGGTTTGCAGGCGCTCGGTCCCTACCGGCAGGTAGACGACATCCGGAAGAAGTCGCACGAGGGTGGCGGCTACCGGATGAGCAAAGCGCACCGCCCCACAGATCAATAGCGTCGGCTGACCGTCACCACCATGGCGGAGGACCTCATAGCGATCGCTGAGGCGTTCCCGGTCGAGGCTGAGGATGTCGGGAGTGGCAGCCTGCGGGTCGCTGCGAAGCGCGTGCCCGCGTCCGTGAGGGACCAGCGCCACCTCGCCGGGGCCAAGCATCTGCCCCGTTTCGCCAGACTCGAGCCGGAAACCACCGAGGGTGACCACATGGAACCACAGATGCCCGTCCAGCGGCGGCAGGCGCAAGCCCCAGGGCGCGCGCAACTCGGAACGGCAATAGAACGCGCCGTCCATCCTGAGCAGATGCAGTGCCTCACCGAGCGGATCCACAGGCGCCGGTGGGATGGGCCCTTCCACGGCGTTGATTCTACTGAGAGTCCCGGTGTGTCGGACGATCGAGCAGGTCTTCAGGCGTAATAGCTATAGATCATCCATGATCTGGCCACAATGCTGGATCTATGAGAACAACCACATCAGATCAACCAATTCTCGTCCTTGGGTCGACCGGCAAAACCGGCCGCCGCGTTATCGAGCGCCTCGTGGCACGCGACGTGCCTGCGCGCCACGGGTCCCGCGTGGCAACGCCGCCGTTCGATTGGCAGGACCAGCGCACCTGGCAAGCCGCGGTCGACGGCGTTCGCGCGGTATACATCAGCTTCCAGCCGGATCTGGCAGTTCCGGGTGCGCCGGAAACTGTGGGCGCCTTCGCACGCGTGGCGGTCCAGGGAGGCGCCCACCGACTAGTGCTGCTTTCTGGACGCGGTGAAGAGGAGGCGCTTCGAGCCGAGCGGATCGTCCAGGCATCTGGTGGGGAGGTAACGGTGTTGCGCTGCAGCTGGTTCACACAAAACTTCACCGAAGGCTCCTTCCTGCCCGAGGTCCTGTCAGGCGAGGTGGCCTTGCCGGTAGGCAGCGTGAGGGAGCCCTTCCTCGATGCGGACGACATTGCGGATGCCGCCGTCACCGCACTACTCGAGGATGGGCACGCCGGCCATGTCTACGAACTCACGGGTCCGCGCCTGATGACCTTCCAAGAGGCCGTCGCAGAGATCGCCATGGCGAGCGGGCGCTCGATCAGCTTCCGCACTGTGCCTTTGCCGGAGTACGCCGCCATGCTCAGCGAAGTCGGCGTACCGGCCGGCGAGGTGGCACTGCTGACGTACCTATTCGGTGAGGTGCTGGACGGACGCAACGAGTCCATGACAGACGGAGTGAGGCAAGTGCTCGGCCGGCCGGCCGGCGACCTAAGCGACCATGTACGTAGGGCCGTAGCCGCGGGCGCACTCCTCGCGTGAGCCCGCTGCCGACTGGGGTTACGTTGGTCCAGCACCTAGCTCGCGACAGCAACTGCTGCAGGTTGTGCTGGCAGCGCCCCCAGTTGTCGCAAGAGCGCCAGGTCATCTCGCACTCCCCAATGCTCGACCGCCTTGCCGTCGCTGAATCGCAAGATGTGCACGTAGTCCACCGCGATCTCGCGATTGGTGGGTCGGATGCCCATCAGATCGCCCGTGTGCCGCCCGTGCAGAGTGCAGTAGACGACCACCAGATCACTTTCAGAGATGACCTGGCGGATCTCCCAGCGCTGGTCGCTGAACACTCTTCCCAACCAGAGCACTGTCTGCTGGACGCCCGCAAGCCCCTGCGGCTCGTCGGGACGCGCCGAATGATCAATCGAGTCTTCCGCGATCACCTCGGAAAGGCTGTTGAGGTCAGCCCTCGGGAACAGCTCCTCCCAGATTCGACGAGCCTTCGTTTTCAGTTCCTCGGACATGACCGCGCTCCTCGCTGCTGCGCTCTGCTAGAATTCAGTAGAACGATATTTAATTAATGTCAGGAGTATTCCACTTAATGACGTCAGCGGTCAAGACCCGTCGGCATTACGATTCGCAGCGCCGCCGCCAGCAGGCAGCTCAGACACGCCGCGATATCGAGACCGCCGCCAACAAGCTGTTCCGCGAACGTGGCTACGTCGGGACGTCGATGCCAGCAATTGCCAAGGAAGCCGCCGTGGTCGTCGAGACGATCTATCGCGCGTTTGGCAGCAAGGCCGGACTGTTCAAAGCCGTCATTGAGGCGGCGCTCGCCGGTGGATCAGAGCGGGCCGAGGCGCCGCCCGCGGAGCGCCCGGCAATTCGAGCTGTCATCGAGGAGACTGATCCAAGCCGGAAGCTCGAGCTCTACGCGGCCACTCAGCCCGGAGTCCATGGCAGGTCCAGTCCGCTGTATCGAGTGCTTGTTGCCGCCGCCGACAGCGATCCCGAATTGCGGGACGTATTGGACGGACTCGAGGCACGGCGACTGCATGGATTGGGAGGACTCGCTGCACAGCTCGCGGAGAGTAGGGCCCTGCGGTCCAATCTGTCCGTCGAGGACGCGCGGGACATCATCTGGACACTTTGCTCCACTTCGGTACACGACTGCTTGGTTCGTGAGCGCGGCTGGGCCTCGGAGCGATACCGAGATTGGCTTGCAACGGCTTTGAAACGTGAGCTACTCGCCCAAGGAGCCTAGATAGCTAGGCCGGCCGACTCGGGTCAGCTTGGACTACGCGAGTGTGACGGGGACGCCATGGTAGTGCGCGATGCCGACCAGGTGCTCTCGCAACGGGCGGCTGTCATCCGGATTCCAGAGCCGGGTCCGAACTTCCGGCTGGACGCCCTGCGGATCACTCAGGTCAAACTCCATACTTACCTCGCCCAGACGCCGCTGTGCGCCGCAGTCCATGAGGATGCTCTCGACGGCGGTGATTTCCTCGATCGGCCAGTACATCTGTGTGATCGAGTGCCAGACAACCAGAAGATCATCCTGGGCACTCGCAAGCACATCGGGCAACCAGCTGCTAGCAGGTGCCTTGTCGATGCGCACCGGACGCGTCGCCGCCACCGCCAGTGCGGAGCTGAGCCGCTTGTGGCGTTCCAGGTCGAATGGCCAGACGAAGGAGGTCAGCAGCAGACGTCCGTCGGCAGTCGTTGGGTCCACCGGATCGACATCACAGCCAGCGCGATCGATGATCACGAACCGATCGGCCTGAACAGGTCCATCGATAGGGTCGAGGAATTGAAGCTTGGAATCACGGTTTCCGAATTGCCACGAGTCACCGCGGTAGAGGTAGTTGTCTATCAGCAGGTTGAGGCCGGCGCTAGCCCCAAGCTCCAGCAGCCGGATGCGGTGCACACCCGAGGCGGCGACAAGATCAAACAGGCCCGCAAGCAACGCGACTGACCGGCCGACCTCGTTGGTCTGCGGCGCAACCGCGAGAGCTGCATGTAAATCCCCGACGTGCCCCGCGATCACCTCTCGCATCACCGGCCATGCCTGCGATGCCGGTGCGGTACCGCCGAGACATGGGTAAAACCGCGACAGCTCGCGAGCCCTGCCAGTTAGGACAAGGCGGAACACGCCAGCCAGCAACCGAAGCTGGATCAGTGCTCCGCGGGGTGCATCTTCGTATCCACGACACACCTCGCGGATAGGCCCGCCCGCCTCCCAATCCTCGGCCATGCCTCGCATGGCATACCCGTAGAGATGCGTCGCTTCGCCCGCATGGGCTCGAAAGCGATCGGCAAGGGTCTCCCCGGCATCCCAGTGAGTCGAGGATTGAGCCGCCGGATGGCCATCAATCACTTGCGAGTGCCCGACCTGCCAGCAGTGCTCTCGTTTCCTCCCACCCCTCGAGACCTGGATCGAGCCGGCTCACGTCAGCCGGCGTCCGCAGTCGGTGCC
>Ga0081455_10003206_pt1 | contig 18939 bp, 14 predicted proteins | sample TabmetS3T2R1_FD_70207 | JGI IMG/M metagenome (GOLD analysis project Ga0081455, IMG submission 70207) | Tabebuia heterophylla rhizosphere microbial communities from the University of Puerto Rico - S3T2R1 | ecosystem: Host-associated > Plants > Roots > Rhizosphere ... | reverse complement strand
GGCCTTGGTCTCGGCACGCCGAAGGTCGCCATTCTGTCCGCCGTCGAGACGGTCACTCCAGATATTCCCTCCACCATCGATGCCGCCGCACTCTGCAAAATGGCCGATCGTGGGCAGATCACGGGTGGCGAGCTCGATGGTCCTCTCGCCTTCGACAACGCGATAAGCCCGGAAGCCGCGCGCGTCAAAGGCATCAAGTCGCCGGTCGCGGGCTCGGCCCAAATTCTGGTCGTGCCTGATCTCGAGGCCGGCAACATGCTCGCCAAGAACCTCTCCTTTCTATCGAAGGCTGATGCGGCGGGGATCGTGCTCGGCGCGCGCGTTCCCGTCATACTTACCTCGCGCGCGGATAACGTGCGCACGCGCCTGGCATCCTGCGCCGTGGCCATGCTAATGGCCCACAGCCAACGGGCAAAAAAGCCCATCCAGGCCTGAGCCATGACCGAAACCATCCTTGTCCTCAACGCCGGCAGTTCGAGCATAAAGTTTCAGCTGTTCGGCGTCAGCCCAGATGCCCGTCTTGAGCGGCGTGTCAAGGGTCAGATGGAAGGCATAGGCTCGCGTCCGCGCCTGCTCGCCAAGGACGTCGACGGACATGTGCTGATCGACCAGACCTGGCCGACGCCAGAAGTGAGCACCGTACCGGCGGCCCTCGACAAGGTGATCGCCTTCCTGCGGCAGACCATTGGCTCCTTGCCAACCGCCATCGGTCATCGCGTCGTGCACGGCGGCCCTAATTACGCCGAACCGACAATCGTGAACGCGGCGGTGCTCAACCAGCTTGAACGCTTGTGCCCGCTCGCGCCGCTGCACCAGCCCCACAATGTCGGGCTGATCCGCCTGATCGCCGCGCGACAACCGCATTTGCTGCAGGTTGCCTGCTTTGATACCGCGTTTCATCGAGGACACGCCGACGTCGCTGATCGCTATGCCATTCCCGAAGCACTTTATACGGAGGGCGTGCGCCGCTACGGATTTCACGGGCTCTCCTATGAATACATCGCCACCCATCTTAAGGAATTTGCACCCGAGGTCGCCGCGGGTCGGGTCGTGGTCGCACACCTGGGAAGTGGCGCGTCCATGTGTGCTATCGCCGCGGGCAAGAGCGTGGAAAGCACAATGGGCTTCACCGCCCTCGATGGGCTTCCCATGGGTACGCGGCCCGGTCAGCTTGACGCGGGCGTCCTACTCTATCTCCTGAGCGAGAAAGGCATGGACGCGAAGGGGATCGAGCGCCTGCTTTACAACGATTGTGGCCTCAAGGCTCTATCCGGCATCAGCAACGACGTCAGGGTACTGCTCGGCAGTTCGGAAAAGCGGGCGAAGCTCGCCCTCGAATACTTCGTCTATCGCGTCACGCTTTTTACCGGCATGCTGGTGGCGGCGATGGGGGGCATCGATGCCTTCATCTTCACGGCGGGCATTGGCGAAAACGCGCCATCCATCCGCAGCGCGGTCGTGCAGCGCCTTTCCTGTTTCGGGCTGCAAATCGATGAAGGCGCCAATACCCGCGGCGGCCCACTGATTTCGGCGCGAGGCTCGGGCGTGCCTTGCTACGTCATTCCCACCGACGAGGAACTGATGATCGCACGCCACACGCTGCGCGTATGGCAGCAGCAGGCTTCGCCCCAGCTCAAGGAGAAACGCGCATGATTGATGTGTCCTCGCTAGCGCTCCTGAAGGGAAAGAAGGCGCTCGTAACCGGGATCGCGAACGACCAATCGATCGCTTGGGGCTGCGCCAAGGCGTTTCGCGCCTTCGGCGCGGAAGTCGCCGTCACCTACCTCAACGACAAGTCGAAGCCCTATGTCGAACCCTTAGCCAAGGAGCTGAAGGCACCCATCTTCATGCCGCTTGACCTGCAACGTGATGGCCAGTTGGAAGCCGTGTTCGACAAAATAACGAGCACCTGGGGCTCGCTCGACCTGTGCTTGCATTCCATTGCCTTTGCACCAAAGCAGGATTTGCAGGGGCGCGTCGTCGACTGCTCCAAAAACGGTTTCTTGCTGGCGATGGATATCTCCTGCTGGTCGTTCATCAGAATGGCCAAGTTGGCCGAGCCCCTCATGCAGCAGGGCGGCGTGCTCTTTACCATGAGCTATTACGGTTCGCAGCGCGTGGTGGAGCATTACAATATTATGGGTCCGGTGAAGGCCGCCCTGGAGGCAGCGACGCGTTATCTTGCAGCGGAACTCGGGCCCAAGGGAATTCGCGTACACGCCATCTCACCGGGACCCTTGAAGACGCGTGCCGCATCCGGAATAACCGATTTTGATGAGCTCCTGCAAAAGGCGCAGGCGAAGGCGCCAAGCCGCAGTCTGGTATCTATCGATGACGTCGGGGTCGCCGTCGCATTCCTCGGCATGAACGGGGCAAAACTGATTACCGGAGAGACGCTTTATATCGACGGCGGCTATCACATCATCGATTGATCGCAGCCAGGCGCCGAGGGCAAATCACAGAGGCGAAGCGGCGGCGCGCGAGCTTGATGTCCGGCCGACCACGCAGCACCACGCTTGAGGTTCGGCCATGTCAGAAGCTGCCAACTATTCTGCCCTCGAGACGCTGCGCGACGGACGCCGGGCGGAAATTCGCGCGTTCAGACCCGACGACCGCGCCGACATGCTGGCCGCCGTAGGGCAGCTCAGCGATAAGTCGCTGTACCGCCGGTTCTTCGTGCCGAAACGGGAACTCAGCCAAAAGGAAATCGCCTTTTTCTTGGACGTCGACTTCATCCAGCATGTCGCTTTGGTGGCCGTGATCAAGGACGGCAGCCGGCCGCTGATTGTCGGTGGTGGCCGCTACATCGTCTGCCAGCCGCAGAGGGCCGAAGTCGCCTTCGTTGTCGTTGATCAGTTCCAGGGCCAAGGTGTCGGCGGCGCGTTGCTGCGCCACCTGGCCACGCTCGCGAAAGGCGCGGGGCTCGAAGCCTTGCTCGCGGACGTCTTGGCGGACAATACGGCTATGTTGAAAGTGTTCGACAAAAGCGGTTTTTGCCAAAATAAGTCGCGGGACGCCGACGTGGTGCACGTTTGCCTGCACCTGTCGTGAAGATCCGTCTCCCCGCGCAGGCGGGCTGGAGTTGCTTGCGCAACGCTCGACCAGACCAACGCTTGCTAGCGCGCGTCCGCCTCAGGGCATCTCTGCATTTGCGGTGGGCAAGTGGCTTGGGCCTGTGCTCTAGTCGCCAATTGCAGCCGACTTTGCGGATGAGCGCGGCACATGACGGATATACCCGACCGCCAATTGGGGCCGGCCTGGTTGCGGCACGTCCCAATCGCCCAGTGGTTGCCGCGCTACCGCGCCGCCTGGCTCAGCCATGATATGGTCGCGGGCATTACGCTTGCCGCGTATGCCATCCCCGTCTCGCTGGCCTATGCTGGGCTGGCGGGATTGCCGCTCCAGCTCGGCATCTATGGCTACCTATTGGGAGGGCTCGCGTACGCAATTTTTGGATCTTCACGCCAGCTCGCGATCGGACCCACATCCGCGATTTCCCTGATGATTGCCGCAACCGTCGCTGAGATGGCAGCCGGCGACGCACAACGCTACGCTGCGATTGCCAGCCTCACGGCAGTCACGGTGGCGGTCCTTTGCCTCATGGCCTGGGCCTTGCGGCTCAGCGCGCTCGTACGGCTGATCAGCAACAGCATCCTGGTCGGATTCAAGGCGGGGGCTGGTTTGGTGATTGCCATCACGCAAGTTCCAAATCTCCTCGGCGTTGCCGGCGGTGGGCACAATTTTTTCGAGCGGGCGGCACTGCTCGTCAACCAAATTGGCCATACGCAAGGTCTGGTGCTGGCGATCGGCGCCACGGCGGTCCTGCTGCTTCTGATGGGAGATCGCCTGTTGCCCGGCAAACCTGTGGCGCTCGGCGTCGTCGTGCTGTCCATCCTTGCCGCCCACGTCTTTGCGCTCTCCTCCCTTGGCGTGCCGACGACGGGCGCTATCCCGGCCGGTCTGCCTAGCCTTGGGGCGCCGTCCCTGCGGCTGCGGGACGTGGAGGGCATTTTTCCCCTGGCTGCCGGTTGCTTGCTTCTCGCCTACATCGAAAGCATCTCCGCCGCGCGCACGTTTGCCACCAAGCACGGCTATACTATCGATTCACGCCAGGAGTTTCTTGGCCTGGGCGCGGCCAATCTCGCGGCGGGCTTAGGCCATGGCTTTCCCGTGGCGGGGGGACTGTCACAGTCGGCCGTCAACGACAAGGCCGGCGCGCGCACTGCGCTCGCCCTTGCCATCGCCTCAATCACGCTCGCACTCTGTCTCGTTTTCCTGACCGAACTTTTGCAAGATCTGCCAAGGGCCGTGTTGGCCGCGGTGGTTGTAACGGCAGTACTAGGGCTCTTGGATTTTCGCACACTGCTTCGCATGCGCCACGTCAGTCGACTCGACTTCTATGCGGCGATGACCGCGCTCGCCGCCGTGCTGCTGCTCGGTATTTTGCAAGGTATTCTGCTGGCCAGCCTGGTCTCGATATTGATGCTGGTCATGCGAGCGTCGCGGCCGCACGTGGCTTTTCTTGGCCGCATTCCCGGCACCAGCCTCTACTCCGACCTTAGCCGCCATCCAGAAAATGAGACGCTTTCGGGCGTGATCGCCTTCCGTCCAGAAGCATCGCTGCTCTACATCAACTCAGACGCGGTGCTGCAAAGCGTGCTCAACCGGCTTCACCTGCTTGGCCCAGCCGCAATTCGCCTGGTGGTGTGCGATCTCTCCGCCTCACCCATTGTGGATCTCGCCGGCTCCAGCATGCTGCATGAGTTGCATGCAGAACTCGGACGCCACGGCATCATGCTCCGCATTGTCGGCGCGCACGGCGCGGTGCGCGATTTGTTGCGCGCCGACGGTATCAGCGAAAAAGTGGGTGGGCTGGAACGCGGGGTGACGTTGATCGGGCTGGTTGAGAATAACAACGACGGCGCTGACCGCCGCTAGCAACCAGCCCTGCCCGGCCTGCACGGCAGGGGCGACACGACTTGCCGAGCCTCTGGGCCACAACCGCAGCACGTGTCGCGGGCCACGTTTAGCGTGCAGCGTCCGTTTAGAGCCGCATTTGCTCGATTGTCTCGGCCTTGCTGAGGGGAGCTTCGGTGGCTTCGATCACTTGGCCAACCGAAACGCCCGGCGCGGTCTCAAGCAGCGTGGCGCGACCGCCCGCAAAGCCAATGACGGCGAGCTCGGTGACGACAAGGTCGACGCACCTCACCGACGTCAACGGCAAGGCACATTCCTTGACGATCTTCGGTTTGCCCTTGGCGGTGTGCTGCATCGCCACGACCACCCGCTTGGCTCCGCTGACGAGATCCATGGCGCCGCCCATCCCCGGCACCATCTTGCCCGGAATCATCCAATTGGCGAGGCGTCCCCGTGCATCGACCTGAAGGCCACCGAGGACCGTCATGTCGAGGTGACCACCGCGGATGAGTGCAAACGACATGGCGCTATCAAACGTCGCGGCACCGGGTAGCGCGCTCACGGGTTGCCCTCCTGCATCCGTCAGCGTCGGATGCGTCATGCCGTCTTCTGGAATGGGCCCGGTACCGATCAGTCCATTCTCGGACTGAAAGAACACGTTCACCCCCTCCGGCACGTAGTTTGCCACCAGGGTGGGAATGCCGATGCCAAGATTGACGAGCATTCCCGAACGGAGCTCGCGCGCGATACGCTTGGCGATGATGGTTTGCGCGTCCATGGGTTCACCTATTCGCGACGAGATAGTCAACGACTGCGGCCGGCGTGACGACATGATCGGGTGCGATCACACCCACGGGTACAATGTGATCCGCGGTCACGATAACGGTGTCCGCCGCCATCGCGATCACTGGGTTGAAATTGCGCGCGGTCAGCGCGTAGGACAGGTTGCCCGTGTAATCGGCAAGAAAGGCGTGCACGAGTGCGAAATCGGCGCGCAAGGCAGTCTCCAGCAGATAGCTCCTGCCATCAACCTCAATCCGGCGCTTACCCTCTTCCACCACGGTGCCGACGCCCGTCGGTGTCAGGATGCCGCCAAGGCCGGAACCGCCGGCACGAATGCGCTCGATCAGCGTGCCTTGCGGGATCAGATCGACGGCAATCTTTCCGGCGATCATTTGTTGCTGTGTGTCGGGATTGAGGCCGATGTGGCTGGCGACGACTTTCTGGAGGAGCCCCCCGGCCACCAGCTTGCCGATGCCTCGGCCGGGAATAGCCGTATCGTTGGCGATGATTGCGAGCTTGCCCTTACGCTGGCGCACGAGCTCGTCAATTATGCGCTCGGGGGTACCGACGCCCATGAAGCCTCCGACCATGAGACTGGCCCCATCGGGGATCATGGCCACGGCATTTTCGATCGAGATCGTCTTCATGACTGAGCCCACCTTATTTTGATCGCGCTCGAGCCCTTGCGCAGGCCGACGGCTGCGCTCGCTCGCACACCCCACGCACTAGTTCATGTGCCAGCCGTGACTGACGACGATGGACTGGCCCGTCAGTGCCTTGCTCTGGAATGCGGCCAGCATCAGGGCGACTTCGGCGACGTCCTCAACGGTGGTGAACTCCTTATCCACCGTCTCCCCGAGCATCACTTCCTTGATGACCCGTTCTTCGGATATGCCGAGTTCCTTGGCTTGCTCCGGGATCTGCTTGTCGACGAGTGGCGTGCGCACAAATCCGGGGCAGATGATGTTGGCGCGCACATTGTGTTTGGCACCTTCCTTAGCCACGGTACGCATGAGCCCAAGCAGCCCGTGCTTGGCCGTCACGTAGGCGGCTTTCAGGGGTGAGGCCTCGTAGCTATGCACGGAGCCCATGTAGATGACGGCACCGGAGTTCTGCTGATACATATGCTTGATGCAGGCCTTGGTCGTCAGAAAGGCGCCGTCGAGGTGGATGGCCAGCATGCGCTTCCAGTCGGCAAAGGGAAATTCCTCAACTGGATGCACGATCTGTATGCCGGCATTCGAGACAAGAGCATCGAGGCGACCGAACGCGCCGATGGCCTCACGCACGCCAGCATTGACCTGCTCCTCGTTCGCCACATCCATGCCGACGGCCAACGCCGACGCGCTCCCCCCCAGAGCGCCGGCCGCCGCGCGTGCGGCCTGGAGGTTGAGATCGGCAATCACCACGCGGCCCTTTGCCTCGAGGAAGCGTTTGGCAATGGCGTAACCGATGCCGCTGGCTGCGCCTGTAATGAGAGCAACTTTTCCGTTCAGGTCCATGAGACTACTCACACCAGATTGTTCACTTGCAAACGAGCACGGGCACCACACTATGCGTCAGCACGCGCGCGGCCTGACTGCCGAGCATCAGGCGCGAAAGGCCACGTCGGCCGTGTGAGGCCATGACAATCAAATCGCATCCCCTGCTGCGGGCGGCCTGCAAAATCCCCTCGGCGGGGTGTTCTTTTACGTGCGCTGTCGCGCATTCGACATCGAGCTGGTTCGCGAGCTTGCCGACCGAAGCGAGGATCTTGGCCGCCGCCGACGCGGCGGCCTGTTCATAGGCGTCGAACGGAACGGCGAGGGCGCCGTCGGAGGAACGCGCCACCGACCAGGGCTCCGACGCGGTGATGGCCGTCACCCTGGCCCGATGCGCCTTGGCGAGGCTCAACCCCATCGCGACGGCTTTCTGGGCCAAGTCCGAACCGTCGGTGGCAATCAAGATGTGCTGATACATGGCAAAGCTACCAGTCTGCTCTCGGCCGATCCTTTGCTCTCGGCGCCGGGCATGTGCTGCCCCTCGGCAAAAGCCTTGGCGATCGGAGCTGAAAGCGAGTGCCAAGACCAGGCCGGCCATCTCATCCGCAAATCAGGAGCATCCAGTGATGACGCCCCGACGATTGCAATAAGGGTAAATCCCGAACTCGACGGGCGGTGCCCACGGGCGTTACCCCTGCGCTCCCGTGCGTGCGCGCAGCAGTCAACATCCCGCGCGCAGCAAAAGTCTTCTTCGCTCGATCCGTTCGAGCCCTGGCCTGATCCGCTTCGCTCTCTTCGCCTTGACCTTGGCACGCTTGCCGAATGCGGCCTTGGACGTCACCTGCGCCGCCCGCCGCCTCTACCGCCACCTCCGCGAAAGCCCCCACCACCCCGCATGCCGACGCGGTGTCCACCGCCGCCATGGAAGGCCGGCCGTCCCCCGCCCGTTGGGCGATAACCGCGCGATTGCGGCCGGGGAGCGCTGGCACGGGGCCGATTGGCAGCCTGCCTGGACCCTGCATGGCCTCGGGTAGATCGCGCGTTCTGGGGTCCCTTCGCGCGCGCCGCGGATTTTCCCCCTGCGGCTTGTTTCGCCCGTCCGGCAGCAGCTGACTTGGCCTTGCCGGAACCGGCTTGCGCGGCTTTGCCCTTGGCCGCGCCCTGCGCCGCCTTGGCCTTGCCCGCGCCTTGCGCCGCCTTGGCCTTGCCCGCGCCTTGCGCCGCTTTCGCCTTGGCCGCGCCTTGGGCGGCCTTGGCCTTGCCCGCGCCTTCGCCGACCTTGCCCTTGGCTAGGTCACGGCGACCCGCGTCAGCCTTGCCGCGATAGGCCTCGCGCGCCTTGGCCCGGCCCGCGTCGCCGAAGCGCTGGCCGACCCTGGGATCGCGATAAGGCACGTTGCCACGATGCCTGGGATTGTGACGCCAGGTGTTGTCGGCGATCTTGGTGCGATTGAACTGGTTGAAGCGATTGACATTGACGTCGACGCGATTGCGCCACCAGTCGAGGTTGCCCCAGATGGCCGAGCCAACGGCAACCGCGCTGGCAAACGCCAAGACGCCACCGCCCGTCCAGCCGGCGGGATACCAGTAATAGGGTTCGTACTCTGGGTAGGGCCAGTCGCCATAAACGACCCTGGGGTCGTATACCGGAACATATAAATAGTCAGGGTTCGTCGGCTCAATGGCGATCATGGACGTCGTCGCGGCCCCCGTCGGCGCGCCACCCGGCGATGCGCCGCCCCCTGTCGGCGCCTGCACCGTTTTCACGCTTTGTTGCTCGGTGCTCTTGAGGTGACCGGCGTTTTGCGCGCGCGCGCGCAACCGCTGAACGGCGGCCAGGAGCTCCTCCTGCTGGCCCAGGAAGGCATCGCCGAGCTGCTGCGTCCAGTCCAACTTGTCGCTCATCATCTGCAAGGCCTGGGGGACCGCGGTCAGAGCCTTGACGCTTGGGTCCCAAGGCTGGTTCTGCATGGCATCTTCCAGCGCCGCACCGGAGACGCCCGGATGCTCCTTAGCCCAGCGGGCGGCCTGGACCACCTCGGTGGGGTAGGTGGACGCCATCAGCATCTGCGAAAGCAAGGGATCGGGATGGAGCGCAATCGGCGCCACCAGTTGGTCAAGCTGCGCTTTGCTGAGGGGCGCTGCTCCCGACTGCTGGGCCTGCGCCGGGGCAAAAAGCGCGCCGGCAAGGCCGAGCAGCATGGCAAATTCGAGAATGCCTAAAATACGACGGGTAAACATCACCCACCTCCACGGTTGTTCCCGAGATGGTGTCGCATGAAGGCCGCTTACCCTATCCGGGCTTATCCGGATGGCACCCGGGGAGGATTGCCTACGCGGCAAAGCCCGGCCGCGGCGCCGATGTCGACGCGCTCGCTGTGTTCGCCGCCACGCTCGATTGTGAGCCAGATCAGCGAGCACCTGGCCTCGGCTGCCCGCCACGACCGGCGTCATTATGCTGAGGGGAATAGAGGGCGAGCGCACACCTCCTCGGCGCGGGGCTCAAGCCGCGCGCCCGAGCCTGGCGGCAAGGGAGGCCGACCGCGGCGGATCTTCGCTCACATGCCGCGGCGCGCGATGGCATGATCGCGCAAAATGTGCACTTCCATGTCGGTGTCCTGCAGGATGGCCTCCAGGACGTCCGAAATCGACAGTAAACCGACGAGGCGATCGTCCTCCATGACCAGAAGATGTCGCACGCGACTTGCTTTCATCAGCTTGCGCGCGTCCACCATGAGGTCGTCGAGCGTGCAGGTGACCGGCTTTCTGGCCATCAGGTCGCCGACCAGCAAGCGCTCGACCCGTTTGCCCTCATGCGAGAAGCCGCGCAGGATATCGCGCTCCGACAGCATGCCGACGATGCCACCTTGGGCATCGCGCACCGGCATCGCGCCTATCTGGTTGGTCACCAGCAAGGTCGCCGCCGTCTCCACGGTGTCTTCCGGACGACACGTGATGACGATGCGCTTGAGCTTGCCAAGGTACTCCCGGACTTTCATCGCTCCACCATCGAGGGTGGCCGCCCTACTTCACGGCTCTATTCTGTGAGGCCTCGTAGGCGTCCCGGTAACCACGCGCGATGGTGCGTACACCGCGGCCAATATCCTCGTACGCCTCATCGGGCAGATTAGCCAATGAAACCCTGAGCGACCAGTCTGGCGCGTCGAATCCGCCACCGTTCAGAAGCACAATTCCGTGAGCCTCGGCGAGCCGGAACGCAAGATCGAGCGGGTGAACATGGCTCTTCAGGTAATCGACCGCCTCCTCGCCGATATTCTTTCGGGCCCAGAATTCGAAGTCAATAAGCCCATAGTAGGCATCATAGTTGGGATTGGGAGAGAGCTGGAGGCCCATGGCGTCCACCAGCTTCTGGAAGCGGCTTTGCACGATCTCCTTGCACGCCTCCTGGTAATGCTTCTCGGCATCCATCATCTCGCACAGTGAAAACAGGCTCATCATGACCTGCTGCGGCAGGGACAGTCCCGCCGTGTGGTTCAGGGCGATGTCGCGGCTATCGGCGACGATGCGATCGATGAACTTGAGCTTGCGCGGCTCCAGCGTCAGCGGCCCGTAGCGCTTATCAAGCGCCTTGCGTTGAGCCTCGGGTAGCTGGGCGATCATTTTGTCGAAGATGTTGTCCTCGTGCACCGCGATCACGCCAAGCCGCCAGCCCGTGCAGCCGAAGTATTTGGAGTAGGAATAGACGCCAATGGTGTTGTGCGGAAGCTCCCCGAGCAGCGAGCGGAAATCATCGACAAACGTTCCATAGACGTCGTCGGTCAGCAACATCAGATCGGGTCGCTTGGTCTTCACCAGGTGTGCGATCTTGGCAATCGTCTCCTTGCTTAAGGCCATGCCGATCGGATTGCCGGGATTGACGATGAAGAACGCTTTGATCTTCGGATCTTCGAGCTTTTTGATTTCCTCGTCCGTGTATTGGAACCGATTCTCCTGCGGCGCTTTGATTTGCACCATCTTGAGATCGTAGTCCTCAAGATGGGTCATCTCCAGATAGGGTGTGAATATGGGCGTTCCCAGCGCAATTGTGTCGCCGGGATGCAAGAGCCGATTGGCTTTCAGGGATTTGAAGATATAGCACATCGCCGCGGTGCCACCCTCGACCGCGTAGAGATCGAACTTTCCGGCTGGCCGCGGTGAGCCGCACATCGCCCACATGAGATATTCTTGCACAATCTTCTCGTTATGGACCAGCATACGATCCGGCACCGGATAATTGTCGCCGATAATCGAATCGACGAGTTCGTGCACGAAGGCATCCGCCTCAAATCCGAATTTCTTGGTGGCGAACTGCAGCATTGAGCCCAGAAACGGTGCTCCCGGCATGTCTGCGTGCTTCTCGAGCCATCCCTGCAACCGGCGCGCGATACCGCTCGCCTGGGGCATGCCGCCGATGCCGGCGGGGTGGTCCAGCACACGCTTGCTCTCGGTCATGGCGAACTGGCCGAGCAGAAAGAAGGCTTCGCGGGGTGTGGTGGCGATCCAATTCGGATTACCGCGGCCGGCATTGAGAAAGGCCGATTGCGTGGTGCGCGACGCCTTCTTCGCCAGATTGATCAGTTCGTCCTTGATCTCAAAGGGGCTCAGGGCTTCGAACTTTTTGAGGGTGAGGATGTCGGCCATGACTTACTCCTGGTTTCAAGCGTGTGCGGATCGAGAACGGGCGATCCAAGGCGTACCGAAGCTCTTCGCGGTGGCGCACGGCGAAGGACGTCTGTTGCCGTGCGCTAGCTCAACATCATCACCAGCACCATGCCCCAGATCGTCAGCAAGGTATTCCCGACCGCGTAGGTGACCGTGTAGCCGAGCCCGGGAATCTGACTCTTGGCGCGATCATTGACCATTCCAAGCGAAGCAGTGGTCGTGCGCGCACCGGAACAGGCTCCCAATAGGATCGCATCGTCGAAGCGGAACAGGTATTTTCCTAGGTACATCGCCAGAATCAGCGGCACGGTGGTGGCCACGACACCCCACAGGAACAGGCTGAAACCGAGCTGCTTCAATCCGGCGACAAACCCAGGACCTGAGGAGATGCCCACCACGGCGATGAAGACATTGAGACCCACCGAATTCATGAACCACACGGTGGAGGACGGGATCCGGCCGAAGGTCGGGCGCACCGAGCGCAGCCAGCCGAAGAACAGGCCGGCAATCAACGCGCCGCCGGACGTGGATAGCGTCAGAGGAACGCTGCCGATCTTGTAGACGATGGCGCCGAGCAGCGCGCCAATGGTGATCGCTGCACCAATGAACGCCACGTCGGCCACGTCGGTCGCCCGGTCTGGATACCCCAACATTTTGGTGGAAGCCGCGATATCTGGGGTGCGTCCGACGAGGGTGACGATATCGCCGCGATGCAAGACCGTCTCCGCCAAGATGGGAATGTCCGTGGCGGTCGCGCCGCGGGTGATCTTGCGCAGGAATACGCCGCGCGCGGCGGGAGATTTCGCCAACTGGGCCAGCGTCTTGCCGTCGGCATCTTTGCTGGTGACGTAAACATCGACGCCCTCGATCGGCACGGCCAGCAGCTCACGATCATCGACCTCTTCGGCCGCCGCGCCGATCAGGTTTACCAGTACGTCACGCCGGCCAGCGATCGCCAGAACGTCGCCGGCTTGAATGATCGTATCGCTTGTCGCATCGATGATCTTGTGCCCACGGCGAATGCGCTGCACGAACACGCGCGCATCGGGCAGTAGTGCTTCGGCTTCTTGCACGGATTTGCCAACGGCCTTGCCGTCTTCAGCAATGCGGTAGGCGCGCAACTCGAATTGGTGCCAGGCCGTGCCGGGACCGCCCAAGGTCCGCTTGCCGCCGTGCTTTTCTTCGTAGCGCTTGCAGGCGGCTTCCAGATCGATGCCGAGCAAGGCTGGCCCGATCAGGGCGATAACGATGGCGGAGCCGACCGTACCAAAGATGTAAGTGACCGCATAGGCCACCGGCATTCCGTCCAGGAGCTTTTTGGTTTCGTCTGGCGGCAGACCGAGCCGGTTCATCGCATCGGTGGCCAGCCCCATCGACGCCGAAATCGTCTGCGAACCGGCGTAGAGTCCCGCCGCGGAGCCGACGTCATAGCCCGCCAGCTTGGCAGCTACAAACGGCGCGAGGAGGCAGAACACACAGACGATCGCGGCAAACAAGGCTTGTGGAATGCCGTCCTGGGCTATGCCGCGCACGAATTGCGGCCCTACCCCATAACCGATGGCGAACAAGAACATCAGAAAGAACGCCGGCTTGATCGGCCCCGAAATCGTGATGCCGAGTTGGCCGATCAGCACCGCCGCGATCAAGGTCGCGGTCACCGCGCCAAGGCCCAAACCTTTGTAGGTGAAGGACCCGAAATAATAGCCAAGTCCCAACGACAGGAAGATGGCGATTTCCGGATATGTCCGGAGCGTGTTAACAAACCAATCGATCATGACTCATCCATCCGTGCACAGAAAGTAATGATAACGCTGCACTGACCTTTCATTGCCATGCCTCACGCGACCCGCTTCGGCGCCGTGCCGAGCCGCTTTGCCAGCGCGTCGGCTTTGACCAGCTTCAACCCTTCGGCGGCGTCGTAGCCGTGGATCTCCTTGACATCGAGCTTGCGCATAAAGTCGATGGTTTCCTGTGTGATCACTTGGCCCGGCACCATGATCGGGAAACCGGGGGGATAGGGAATGACGAAGTTGGCGGACACCAGTTCGGGCCCATTTTTCAAGCGACGGTCGATTTCTGGATCTGCGAGCCGGATATATTCACAGCCGGCCGCGTCGTAGGCAGCGTAGAACCCGCTGCGAATGTCGCCTTCATTGGTGCGCTTGCCCGCATCCTTGCGATAGGCCGCGTGGAAGTGTGAAAAGTTCGGCAGGTCGGGCACGTCGGTCATCAGGCTCTTGACGCGCGCGTCGAAGGCCAAGCGGACATTGGCACCACCCTGCGTCAGCCGCTGATCGAGCTCGCCGGCAATTTCCACCAAAACCTGGAGCAAATGCGCAACATCGCTGCGCGTGTTGTTGATATTGGATTGCAGCAAGACGGAATTGCGCGAGGTCTTATTGAGTTGGACGTTGTAGCGGCTGGCGAGCAATCCTTTGAACTGCGTGCCATCGAAGCCCGCGGTGCCACAAACCAGCGTCATGCGGGTTGGATCGAGGCAGAACTCGTCGTCCTGCATGCTGCGGCGCACGACGCCCCAATTGGTCTTGGCATCGAGGTAGTCGGAAAAACCGCTCTGGCGAAATTCGCTGGGCACCATCTTGTCGGCACCCAGAATGTGGAAATATTTCGAGATCAGCGGATGCGCTTTGACGGCCTGGCGAATGGCCAAGGATACCTCGATGGCATTGTGCACAAGACCGTAGCCCTCCAACTCCATCTGCCGTCGTGCCACGTCAAGGCTGGCGATCAATTGCTGGTTCGGGCTGGTTGAAGCGTGGGTGAAGACCGCTTCATGGAATTGCGCTTCGACGCGGTGAAAGTCCACATCCTTGACAAGCAGCATCGAGCCCTGTCGCAGGGCGGACATGGACTTGTGTGTGGAATTTGTCTGATAGACGCGCAGCTTGACCTTGCGCGGATCGGGAATGAGGCGGGTATTCAGCAAGGCCTCCATGGACGGCTTCGCGCCGAGTTCAGCCTGCTGCTTGTCATATTCTGCAATGGACATTGGATCCTGCAGCCAGCTCTCGATGTCGGCCGCCGCGCCCATGCCCGTGCGCGACCGCAGAAACGGAGAGAAGCGCGCGAAGCCGAACCAGGCTTCGTCCCACAGGAAAATGAGATCTGGCTTGATGGCCAGGCATTCTTCCATTACGCGTCGGGTATTGTAGATATGGCCGTCGAATGTGCAGTTGGTCAGATCCACCATTTTGGCGCGATCCAACCGGCCCTCGGCTTTCAAATTCAGCAGTGCTTGTTTGATGGTACGCAGCGGCACCGCGCCGTACATCGAGTATTCCGTCATCGGGAATGCTTCGACATAAAGCGGTTGCGCCCCGCTTAACACCAAACCGTAGTGGTGGGACTTATGGCAGTTGCGATCGACGATAACGATGTCGCCGGGCGCCAACAGTGCCTGGACCGCCATCTTATTCGAGGTGGAGGTCCCGTTGGTGACAAAGAAGACGTGATCGGCACCAAAAGCGCGCGCCGCCATTTCCTGCGCTTTTTTGATGTTACCCGTCGGCTCGAGCAGGCTGTCCAGGCCTCCAGTCGTGGCACTGCTTTCCGCTAAAAAGAGGGTGGGACCATAAAACTCGCCCATGTCGCGAATCCAATCGGATTTGAAAACCGATTTTCCGCGCGCGATCGGCAGCGCGTGGAACGTGCCGATGGGCCGCTGCGCATATTTTTTTAGATTATCGAAAAACGGTGTGTCGTAACGATCCTGCACCCCTTCCAAAACCGCCAGGTGCAGCTCCAGAAGTTCCTCCACGGCGTAGAATACCCGGCGCAGTATGCGCGCCTGCGGACTGCCGGCGAGGGCCTCCACGCCACCGTTGCAGAGCATGAAGAGATCGAGTTCCGGCCGCACGCGCTTGAGGGTCTGTGCCAGATCCAAACTCAAGGCACCGGCACGCTCGCCCCGCCGCGCGGCCTCGGTCAGCGTCCGCAAAATCGGTGCATCGCGGCGAGAGCGAAATGGAAAGCCCTCATGAATGACGACGGCCGCCAGGTTCGGATTGAGTATGGCGGCGCAAAACGCATCTTCGAAACTACCGACAAGGACCGGCTCGTAAATAAAGGCATCCTGGGCCCGACGCAGCCTGCGCCATTCCGCTGCCAATGCGGGCCAGCGCGCCGCCGGCGCACCCGTGACGACCAAAACTTCGAAGTAGGGTCGATGCACCTCACTGCGGCCAAGCGATGGGGGCAGCACCTCGGCCGTTGGCGCTTCACCATCCTCGTGCGCGTCCCAATCGCTGGCGCGCTGGCGGTAAGATCGGGTGAGCAGGGCGCGGGTGATCCGGCGCACCAGGGTGGCAACGGCGCGCGCATCATCGGCGGCGGCATGGTCACGCAACGCGGCCAGCAGGTGAGGCCCGGGATAGGCATGAAATTCCTCGGTCGGCGTCATTTCGGCCAGGGCCGTCTCGACCTGAGCGCGGCTGCCAGACCCATCACTCCAGGCTTCTGCCATTTCGGCCAGGTTTCGCCACTCGTCGCCGCGCGCTCCGAGGCCCGCGAAGAACTGATCGATCCGAACTGCGCGACTGTCGCTTCGCTGAGACATTATTATTTTCCTCGTTTACGAATCGCCGCTCCGCAGTGTTGCCCGGTGTTTTTAGGTGCTACCCGCATGCCATCCCGCACGCATCGCACCCCGCGTTCGGACAAATAGGCTTCGCCAACCGTGCCAAAAACATCGTTTTACAAACGGCGCGCCGCCGACATCATGGCGATCACGTAAATTGAAATGCGGAGAGTCCGGAGTGATCGCAAACGTCTTGCGTGTGCAACAAACGCCCGGCAACAGCGTCTTTCTTTAATTAAGCGGCTGTGCCGAAGCGATGAAGGCAGCGGTGCGCGCGGCCACCCTGGTCGCTGCGGCGACCATGTGTTGCGGTGCACTCAAAAAAAAGCGAGGCGCGGCGTGCCGAGAGCACGCACAACAAAAACCAAAGAAAACAATTCGGGTTTTTCGTGCGCGTGCAGTGAGTATGGACGGGTGTCGTTGTGGCGGTCCGATCACTCGGATGCATAAATAGGTGCCGGAGCCAAAAGCAGTTTTTTAACGCCTACTTCCTTGGCTATGATCGATTCGGCCTTCGCTCATTGAGAGGCTAGGTGCGGGCTGACAGCGCCGCGCCGAAGGCATTTAAACCGCCGTCGCGGAGGGCAGGGCTCATTTGTGGCGCATAACAGGCCCTGACTGCCCGGCTCTTTTTTGTGTTGTGGCGTAGCGGAAACCATAAGCGCGTTCCGGTTCAGGGTTGAGAGTCGCGCCTGTGGTGGCATTCTCGACAACAGAGGGCTATGCATGTTTAAGCCTGGCGCCACGCATCTGCTCGCTGGCCGGTTTCTTTGGCTGGCGCTGCTCGCAACGGGCCTCGTCTTTGCTGGGGGGAGGGCTTGGAGCGATGAGCCCGGACGCATCGTGGTTCGAGGCGACGAAGACCGCGATCGATTCGCGAATTCGCCTTTCTTCAGGGACACGACATTGGAGTTGCACCCCCGCACGTACTATTTCGTGCGCGACAATTTCGACGGGAGCAAGAACCAGGCTTGGGCCGGCGGTGGCTGGCTGGCCTACCATTCGGGCCTCTGGGCCAACACATTTCACATCGGCCTCACCTACTTTACCTCCAATCCGATCGTCGCGCCGGACAATGAAGGGGGAACGCTCCTGCTGACAAACGAGCAGGACCCCATCAATACGCTTGGCGTTGCCTACGTCGGTGCCAAGTTCCTCGGCCAGGACCTTCTTGTCGGGCGCCAAATGGTGGACACGCCGCTGATCAATCGCCGGGACAACCGGATGATCCCCATTACCTTCGAGGGTGCGACCATCCGCTCGGATACGGGGAAAGACGCAAGGTTTGAATATATCGCCGGCTATCTGCAGCGTTTCAGGCCGCGCGATAGCAATGACTTCGATTTCATTTCACAAGGCTTTGCTACCAATGACGTCGATGCAGGGACGCCGTTTGGCTGGTTCCGCTATCGCCCAAACGCCTATCTGTCCTTCGCGGCGGAGAACTATTGGGTCGAGGACACCATCAACACGGGCTATGTCGAAGCGATCTATAAGTTTCCGCGCCGCGCCGTTGGGCCCCAGTTTGAGCTGGCGGCCAATCTGATTACGCAGAACAGCGTTGGCGCCGATTTGCTCACGGGGCCGCCGTCGTTCTTTACCTACCAGGGCTCGGCGCGGCTCACCGTCGACTTTGGCGACCTAGCGGTCTTCTTCGTGGCTTCGACCACGGGCAAGGAAAATGAGATCAATTTTCCGCTGGGAACAAAGCCCAACTACACCGACCTGCAGCAGCTGTCGTTTGATAATGCTGGCGAGGAAGCGGCTGGCCTGGGCGCCACGCTGAAACTCGATAAAATTGGTTTGAAAGACGTGACCGCCACGGCCTGGTTTGTTTGGGGTTGGGATGCCATCAATCCGACCACTCACGCATCGCTTCCCAATGAGCAGGAACTCGACCTAGCCTTGCGCTGGCAGCCGAGCGACGGACGCTGGAAGGGTTTGAGTGTCTGGGCTCGCTACGGGGACGTGTTCTCAAAGGGCACCGCGCGCGACGAGCAACCCGAATTCCGCTTTATTGTCGATTACACGGTGCCGCTGTTGCCACGCTAGGTCGTGAAGTCATAAACGGCTGAGCCGCTACAGCGAGTTGGTCAGGCCGGGGGTGACACGCCTGGGGGCCCCGGCAGGCTAACGTCGGGAAGACCCTGAGAGCGGACGAGCTCGCTGCACCGCGGAAGTAGACCGTTCCGGGCCAAGGAACGCATCGGGCGCCTCCTCTGTCGCATCAGAATTTCCGTCTGCTTCTGAAATAGGAGCCACCGCAGGCTCTTGCTCCGCGCAGACGGCGAGCTGCTCGTCACGGTTCGGCGACCAGCGCGCAGCGGGCGTCGTCGGTGCCGCGCGATGCGGCGCGCTGGAAATGCCGGCCAGTCAGCCTGGCCAGTCACGGCAAGGTGATTGGAGCCTCGACGAGGTCGCCGATGCAGAAATGAGCCATGTGCGCGACAGCTTCGGCACTGTGGTAGTCACCGAATTCGGCAGTGGCTTCCTTGCCGG
>Ga0081455_10003205_pt1 | contig 18943 bp, 15 predicted proteins | sample TabmetS3T2R1_FD_70207 | JGI IMG/M metagenome (GOLD analysis project Ga0081455, IMG submission 70207) | Tabebuia heterophylla rhizosphere microbial communities from the University of Puerto Rico - S3T2R1 | ecosystem: Host-associated > Plants > Roots > Rhizosphere ... | reverse complement strand
AAGCCGCCATTTTGCGTCACGTCATCCTGAAGCGCGTTATAGATCCGGGTCAGGATCGGCTCGCCATAGCGGCCCTTGATCAGTGGCGGCGGTAGGTGGCCGATTTGCTCGCCCCTTCCCGTCCCGTAGGTCCACACGCTGGTGCGGTTTTGGAAGGGCAGGCTGGGGTGGAATGCTTGGTTGGCCCCGATTTCGGAAAGCGACATCACGTAGCCAACCTTGGGGAAGAACTCGTCCCAGCGCTGGTGTGCAAAGAAATCGCCGGGTGGGCGTCCCTCCATCGGGCCGCGATTGGTGAGCTTATTGCGGAAGGGGTTGTCCGCGATCGGTCCGTTGAAGTCGTTGAAGTCTTGGTGATAGGAGACCCGCTTGGCGTTGGGCTCGCCCGCGTCGGTCGGAAAAACGGCCTCGCCGTTCTTTTTCGTGAGCGGCATCGGCGTCTGCAGGCTCAGACGGCGAAACGGCTGGGTAAACTTGCGGGCACCAAACAAAGGGCTGCGCGGGGCGCCGGTCGGCACCTGCCCGAAGGCGCTTGGCGCATAAACGTTGAGGCCATGCTTCCAGAGAAGCAGGCCGCTTGAGGTAAAGAGGCCCCATTTGAAAAGTTCGCGCCGACTGATCTCGCCATGCGACAGCGCCCGAACAATCTCGGCGCGATTGTCACGGGCCTTCTGCGCTTCCCTGACGCGAGCGCGCGATGCATCCTTTGATAAATACATGGTTCAACCCCTATGACAACACGTGACGTCGATCGCAACGGGATGCCGATCGTGCAGAGGGGACCTATCCTCTACGCGGCTGGATCCTGGCCCTTGAGGGACGGCCCTGTCCCTAGATCATTCAGGCTCGGTTTAGCGACCGCACCGCCGCTACTCGCAGGCGAAACGTTCAAACTTCTTCAAAATCTATGTCCTGCGTCCCCCACCCATACACGCGGGTGAAGTGAAGCGCTGCAGACCTTCGTCCCAGAATTTTCATCCGTTCAGGGCTCTAAAGTGCAAAAAAATTTTGGCTCTCAGGGCCAAAAAAGAGAGACAGAAAGAATCGAAATCAACGGATTGAGTTGAGGTATCGATGCGTCGAGCCTCTACGTCCAACGAGTATCTTGCAACGCGGCGCCATTACCACGCCCTTAAGGATGGGGGCTCTTGGCCTCAAGTACAGCCATGTTGATATATTCGATGGTGACTATGGTCGCACCCGCTGGAAACAACTTTAGGGTCAACGTCCATCAACGCCGTTGCTCGTTCACAAGGTGATGGTGCAGAGGTCTATCCTAATAGAAGAGCTTGCTGCACGACCGGTCTCACTTGCGTACGCTTTTGACTATGATGACTTTTTTCGGCGCTGTCGTGCCTGCTGCAGTCAACAGCATCGGGCATTTCCATGCCCATCTTCTGCGTCAATATGAGAAAAGGTTGAAGACGCCTCGCAAAAACGTGACGGCACTTTGCCGGACGATGAGAGAACATATAAGCTTGAGGCTAATCAAGCTGTTCCCCACACATATTACATCGTTTCCTACTGAAGTTATCACCCTTGGCTAATAACCAAGGTCGCTTGCGGTAGGGGTGCATAAAAATGGAATAATTGTCTGCTCGCTGCCATGCCGCACCATTTGGTTTGGATTGTTGATAAGCGAAGTTAACTTCCAAACGTAAGTTCCTGAAGATCAGCCGGCGGCAGCCATGAGCAATTCTCGCTGAGGATTCACCCGACGCTCACCGAGGCGGTGAAGCGTGGCAGATCAAGCACGAGACGATGAGGCCAAAATGTATTTGTCGCCGAAAGCATCGCGCATTCGGTTGCGAGAAGCGCAGAGAGCACGCAACAACCGCGCCGAGATCCGCCGCGCACTCTCGCTCGGCCAGATCACCCGGCGCGACCTCGTCAAATGGGGCATTATGACGGTCGGCGGCGTACTGGTGTGCAAGAACGGCTTGAGCCCACTAGCACCCAGTGCCTTTGCCGATGGCGTTCCGACTGGCACCCCACCAAGCCCCCTGTTCGGCGTCAAAAAGTTCATGGCCCGCATGCCGCGGCTCAATCTGCAGGACGCCGTGACGATTACCAAATTGCCCCGCGGCGCCGAAACCGACGCTGTGTTTGGAGGGACCTTTGGGGGCGAGCAGCCCGCCCGACGGCTGTCCTACCACACTGACTTCAGCAACTTTGCGGGGCCCGTCATTGATAATCCCTTCCGCAATCCCATCACCAATAAGGGCCCGATGGAAGGACGACCGCCGGGGGAAATCTTCGCGCATCAACGCTGGGACGAATTCTTCCCCGAGGTCGGCTACGTCTTCTCCCTGTCCCAGGTCGCACCGGGTCAGAACTTCTTCGGCCCCAACACGAGCAGCGCACCTTATTTTGCCCCAAATGCTGTCTGGAGCTATGCCCGAGGCCACACCAACTTTGACACACCTTCTGGGACCTTGCCGCCGCCGCTGATCAAGGGGCGCTATGGGGAGCCCATCATCACCCGCATTTACAACAACCTGCCGATCGATCGGAACCAGAACGGCGGCTTCGGCCGCAACCAGCATCAACTCCACTTCCACAATGCGCATAACGGCGCGGAAAGCGATGGCGCCGCCAACGTGCACCACTTCCCCGGCACCTTCTACGACTACCGCTGGAGCACCACGCTCGCGCGCCGCGACAAAATCAATGTGGACGGCACCGACCTAAGAGCAGGCGGACCGGACGGGAGCGGCGGCATCACTAAGGTGGCGGGCGACTACCGTGAACTGCAGGGAACCATGTGGGCGCATGACCACCGGTTCTTTTTCACGGCCGAGAATGTCTACAAAGGCATGCTCATGATGGTCAATTATTACAGCTCGAGGGATCGTGGCAACGAGGCGCTTTCCGATGGCATCAATTTGCGCCTGCCCAGCGGCAGCAAGCTGGACTGGGGCAACATCGATTTCGACGTCAACCTGATCATCTCGGATGCCGCGCTCGATCCCGAGGGGCAGCTCTTTTTCGACATCTTTACCACCGACGGCATGATCGGCGATTTGCCGCTCGTCAACTTCACCTACGCCCCATACATGGAGGTGTTGCCAAGAAAGTACCGCTTCCGCATCCTGGCAGCCTCCATGTCGCGCTTCTGGAAGTTCGCCATTGCCGGTCCCAACGGCAGCGCGGTGCCGTTCCAGTTCATTGCCAACGACGGCAACCTCGTTGTGAATCCCATCCCGTTGACGGAGCTTGATGAGCAGGGTATCGCCGAGCGCTACGATATTGTCGTCGACTTCTCGATGTTCCGCCCGGGCGACAAGCTCCACTTGGTGGATCGCTTGAAGCAGACCAAGGGCAACAAGCCCGATGGGCCGGTGTCGCTGGCGACGGCTTTGCGTGGCGACCCCACCGATCCCGTGCTGGGTGCCATCTTGCAATTCAGGGTGGTCTCGCAGCTGGAAAGCATCGATGCACCAGGCACGCTCCTCAAAGCAACTGACCCGGATCGGAGCATGGTGTCGGCAACGCTCACCGATCAGATCCCCATCGTTGCGCCGGTGCGGACCAGGCTGGTTGAGTTTGGCAGAAGCGGAGACGGCGATTCGCGTAACCCGGTGACGGGTCAATGCACGCCGGACTGCTCCGAGGTGGTGTTCAATTTCCCTTGGACGATCAGGATCAATGGGCAGGAAGCGCACTCGATGAACGCCAACCGGGTGTCATTGTTGATACCCAAGTCGGGTGAGATCGAGCATTGGACTTATGTGAACGGCGGCGGCGGCTGGGACCACCCAATTCACCTGCACTTTGAAGAGGGAATTACCATGAACCGCGGTAGTCAGCCGATCCCTGCGACCGAGAAGCTCGTACGCAAGGACGTCTGGCGTCTACGCCCCGGTGGCCAGGTCCAATTCCAAATCCAATTCGGCGAATACGGCGGCTCCTATGTGAACCACTGCCACAACACGGTGCACGAGGACTTCGCCTTGCTCATGCGCATCCAGCTCTTGGTGTCCGGCATCACTGGGTCGAACCCTACTCCGCCACAAACCATGGTGACCGATACTCCGAACCCGACTGAGAATGGCGTGGTCTTCACCACCCCCGAGATTCTGCCCGAAGGTGACCCGCGGGTGCCACCGAGACCGGCGTAAAGAACGGCCTGGTTGGAAAGCCCCGAATCCGGAGGAAGCTAATGCAACAGATGCACGCATCGCTGAACCGGCTGCTGGCGAGTTCAGTCGTGGCAGCGGCCCTTGTCATTGCCGGCCTGCCCGCATTGGCCCAGACCGCAACGACCGGAACAACCGCTTCGACACCGACAGCGTCGACTGCGCTGCGCACGAAACCCAAACCGACCACCGCATCGGACCTGATGGTCCAGGAAGCTTGCCAACGGCAGAAGGCACGCACGGCCAAGTTCTTGCAATCCGGCGTGCCGGAGAAGTTCGGCAGCGAGGAGCCGTTCGTCTTTGATCCGAAAGCGCCGCGCTGTTGAGAAGACCAGCACTGCACGGCATCGGTGGCCGGATTCGATTGGAATAGGTGGCCGACTTTCCTCGCAGGATCGGGCAGGCGATGTGCCGGATTAGGGGGTGCACCGCCATGGTGGCACCGACAGCTTCGTGCTGGCCCTCACTCAAACTTCGCCGGTGATGAGAAGGGCCGCGTGGCATCCACCACGAACATAACGAGCTGGTCCAAATCGGACGTGCCTGCGCTAAAGACCTCCATCGGCACATCGGCGCCGTGGCCGTTCATCGACTGGCCGACCTCGGCGTAGTTCACGCCGTGCGGCGTCCGTTGACCCAGGCGGCCAGCCAAAACGTAGAAGGCTTCGGAACCCGGATGCGTATGTATCGCCGTCTTCGCCCCGGATGCACCGGTGGCATGGTTGATACGAAGCAGGTATTCGGGCGCAGCAATCGCTGGAACAGGGCCGATCTCCACCACCTTGTTGCCGCCGGGCGTTGCCCCTCCCTTGGGACCGAGCGTGAAGAGCCAGACCTTGCCTGACACTTCGGCTGCCAACGACGTCTCGCCCGCTGCCGCCTGCGCCTGCGCGAGAGTGGAGAAGTTCTCAAGCCGCCAGAACAGGGCTCCCGCCGGCAGCTGCTTGAGCTTTTTCTCGGCTACGCTTTTGATTTCAAGTTTCTGTTGTGCGTGTGCAGTCGACCCTACCAACGCCGATCCTATAAGGCTCAGCAACAGCACCGCCAGCCCGAGTCGGACATTGGATTTGCGCAGGTTCATGGCAGTCCTCCTGGCGCTTGCACGGCAATTACCCTACCAGAAGGCTCGTCCGCCGCCGTTAGGGCACTCTCCATTTGCCCTCACGCTTCCTTCCATTTTCCCTTAGGAAGTGCCGTGCACGTGCCGACCCCCCGCGTCTTGGCGCATCGGTTGCGCCGGTGATCGGCGCCGCAGCTCGACACATGTCGACCGCCAAAACGCGTTCGAGCGTTCGAGCTCGATGGCCGAATGCCTTAAATGCATCGAAGATCGCCGCTTGGTGTGCTCGTCGACAGGAAAATCGCCCTCGACGCTGCGCTGGTCATATCACCCGGCCTAAGAAGCAACCCAATTAGGCCATGGTGACACCCGTAAAGCCGGTGCCTAAGATAGAACTGCTATCGAGCTTGGCTCGGGGTCCCCAGCCGATAGCTTCACCGGACTCACAAAGGCAAATTATGTTCGGTTGCCTGGGCCATGCCAAGTGTTGGTCGCGAGGCCAAGTAGGAATCGAGTAAAGTCTCGAAGACGTTGCCCGTGAAGAAGGGCTCGTGCATAGCGAGAGATTCGATCGCGCTTAGAAGGTGACTCTCCATATTCGACTTCAGCAGGTAGCTGCGCGCCCCGGCCTTCAAGCACTCGTGAATGAGTTCCAGATCGTCGTGGACGGTGTAGATCAAAACTTCGGTGGTTGGCAGACGCGCCCGGATCTGCCGGGTTGCTCCAACGCCATTGATCAGCGGCATTGAGTAATCGAGCACGGCAAAGTCGGAGCTGGTCGCAAACACTTTGGCAATCGCTTCCTTGTCATCGGCCAGCCTCTGCCACCACCTTCCAGTTTGCTTGCGCCCCGATGAGCCGGCGGAGCCCGTGATAGAGCCGATCTGGAGACTGGGCTGGACGATCGCGGTGTGGGGCTTGCTGCCGCTCGCCATCGCGACCCACGTCCAGACGCGCACGCCCGCCAGCAAGCCATTGAGGCCGCGACGACCCCACAGCCCCCTCCCAAGCAGCCGCGCTGGAACTACGTGATCTGCCCCGTTATGGGGCCATGCTGGAAAAACGGTAGCCCGATCAGCGGCGCGCTCTAGCGGGAACCGATCGGCTGGTCTGCCGTTTACGGAGCGACTGCTAAACTCCCAGACCCCGGCCAGCTATTCGGCTCCGGGGTCTTTTTTATGTTGGCCTGTTGGGTGCCTCGCCAGCCGGGTCGCAACTGCAACTCGGGGGTGCGGCTAGAGACTCGGCGGTGGTTTGAATTTCGGCCGGATTTTCCAGGGCCTTGGGGGTAGCGGCCCTGTCCGATTTGGCCGTCCTTGCCGCCAGACGTGGCGATTTCTGCAGGCTCCAGATCAATTGGCGGCCTGGCACCGATCTCGCACGCCGGGCACGACTTTGTTCTCGCCTTGAGCCGGAGTGATGACCTTTTCTAGTTCCTCCTCTGACGGCTGCTTCTTGAACCCCAACAAGCCGAGTACGACCGCCACCGCGGTCCACACATCACTCAGGACTTTGCGCTCATACTGATAGTTGTCGGGGAGTTGGGCCAGTAACTTCAGCTGATAGTGCCATCCCCAAGGAGATATAGCGGCATGGTCTTCGAACACCCGCACCACCTTGTGCCCGGCATTCGCCGCCCAGACCTCGAGTTCGTGCCTCTGCATCTCGGCGTCCTGGTCGTCGGTGCTGACCCTGACATACAGACCGACGCGTCTTGTCCTGGGTGCTATCGCTTCCTCCGCTCAAATCTCAATTTTGATGGCTTCCGCGATGTCAGCGCACAGCCCGGCAGCACGCCACTCACACTTTCCCACGCTGCCGAGCCCGTTCCGTCTGCCGCGCCTCCTCAGCACGCTTCCGTGCCCACCAGCGCAGCATTCCCTCACTCGCGGCCTTGGGGATCTGAGCGCGACCAGCTTCGGTCTTTGCGCCCGTCGACATGCCGCCGTGGTTCTTGCACCGGCCGTTCCTCATGGCTTTGGCGATGCAAGGCCTGCCAAGCCTCGTCCTTGCCCCACACCTGCGACCTCGACGCCGGGCGCGTGCGTACTGCGGGCGCAGAGTTTGATGGCGTGGGATTCCTGGCTACCTCTCAAGCTGGATGTCGCTCCCAAAGAGGGTTCGCCCTAAGAGCCGTTGCTTTTGCTCGAGGGCAGCTCCTAACGTGAGTTGGGAGCGCCGTTTTGGTTGAACCTGTAACCAAACGCAACCCCCTAGCGAGCGGTGCGGGCCCTTTCGTCGCTCCCACAATTGGCGACAGCTATCAACCGAAGCTGCATGCGTCTTGAGCTTCATCGATTGGGACGGATGTGGGTAAGGGACCGACGACGCCCCTGGCTATGTCGTGCACGCATCCTGTCTCCTGCGGTTCTCCCCTGTAGGTAGGAGGTTGGGCGATCATCGCCACCCTATGCTCCGTTGCGATAGCGCTTTACTGCCCGCTGTCCTTCTGACCAGGCGAGCCCAAGCATCGCCGCAATCTGGACTGCGCCCTAGGCGCTTGGCGATTTCAGACTTTTCCTCGAGCAGGAAGCCTCTGGGCGTATCCCTGAAGCGGGGGGCTGCCAAGTCGGCTCTGATCTGTGGATCAGGTGGCAGGGCAATTGGCGAACCACCGGCTTGTTCGGGGCTCACGGCTTCTCTGAAGCGCCACCAAGTCTCAATTCTCTTGTTGGCAAACGCGTAGGTCCGGCATTCCGACCGAAGGCCGGACTTTTGTGAGCCCTTGTATTTGATCACGGTGATCCTGTTATGGCTGCTCAACTGTTCGGCGACACCGCCGCCATAGCCCCCGCCGCAATCGACGACGACGGCGGCACCGTCTCGCGATGGCGGACGACGAGGGCTGCGACATCACTTGTGTTTATCTCCCGTTCCTCGAACGTGTTCAGATGCGCTTGGCTGAAGGCGAGAATGATTGGCGTGCACGGTGGAAAGCTTCCACCGGCCTGACGCCGCGGCCAGCTCCTCAATGCGCCGCGATAAGGCGTCGATCTGTGATCGGCTGACCATATGCAACCTGTCCATTTGTCATGCCTGCCGCCGTAGCGGCGAGCTCTCCGAGCTTGACGTGCGACTCCTCCAGAGCCAGCGCCTCAAGTCTCAGCCCGATGCGGTCCAGCATCCACACACGCGAGCGGGCTTCTTCGGCTGGCACCTTACCCCTGCTCGCAGCGCGATAAAGCCGCGTCATCTCGGCGATGATGCCCTTCTGCGAGGCGAGCGGATTCTTCCTGCGCTTCTTGGCGTTAGGGGTCGGCCCCGCAACTTCTTCATTCATGCTCAAGACTTTCCAATCCTTACAGTTGGCTTATTTCGTGCGATGGAAGGGAGCGGGTTTGCCCGTGGCAGGCTCAGGGCGTGCTCGATTTCTTCCCGACTGCACACCGCATACATCTCTGCGACCTCGTCTCTCGGCTCTCCGCGCCACTCGATTTTCATTCGCCGTCCCTTGTGCTTCAGGGCGTTGCACGCAGTGCCTTTGCACGAACTCTGGTGTCCCCAACCTGCCGAGGGCCGCCTCCTTCCGTCCCCGGGGGTACCTCTTCAGCGTTCTGGACAGGCTCTGGTGTCGTCTCTAGCTTCGGAGCCGTGGCCTCGACATGAAGCGGAGCCGTGGCCTGAACACGTGGCGGTGCGTTTTTCGGTTCACCAGGGTGCTGGCCGAGAACGAAGACTCTCGCCTCTGCCGAGGCCGCACTGGAGATTTCGTCCCAGCTTGTCCATGATGGTCGTTTCGTTTGCCCTGGCAGGAGTAATGTTCTGGGTGGGCGATTCCCCCGCCTCAAAAGCAGCCGGGACCTTGGTCGAAGCAGCGGCTTGCTTCGTGGCGGTCGCCTCAACCATGGTCTCGGCCCGGTTGATGCTCGACGTGGTTAGGTGAATGGCGGGATCGTTTGCCAACGCGATCTGTTCGATGTGGGCGCTCAGCCAGTCCACTTGGGTCTTGCTGACCATTAGCGCTGCTCAGCCTTCCGCATCTGTTTGGAGTACCACTCCCACGCATCGTCGGGGTCCTTGTCGGACCCGTATGCGAGGGCGTGGGAGACCATGCGCTGCTAGGTTTTGCCGACGGTGACCGTGGGCTTGTAGCCGCGCTCGGCATCGATTGCGTGCCCGTGCAGAGGTTTCCACGACCTTTCGAGGAAACGGGTCACCTCGCCGAGGGCTCTTGGGGCAAAGCTTTTTGCAGCGCCCGGAACCATCCTCCCGCGCTTTCAGGTAATCCGGGACAATCTCGCCCAGTGTGACAATGTTCGGGTCGCAAATCCCATTGTGCTGTCCGCGATCGCAAGGCGCGCCAACCCTGCCGCGGTCAATGAACTCCTGCTAGACTTCATCATCGAGACCCCAGGCTTCCATCCATAATGGTCATCGACAAGATCGCCCCGGACCAATTCTGTTCATAACGACCGATAGTGACTGACTAGTCCGCCCGTATCCGAACCGCTCTTCGCCAAGGTGGGGCAAGCCAAGAAGCTGGTCTTGTTGCGGGGCTACGGACACTACGAGGTTTATGCGGAGCCTGCCTTCAGTCAGGTGATGTCGGAAACAGCGGCATGGTGCCGAAAGGATTTGCACGCATGTGTAATCAGGAAGGCTGCCGTAATAGAGCATCAGCTTCCAGCGGCGACATCGCCGACGATCCGGACGCGCACGCGCAATGCGTTGCCGGGTAGATAAGCGATCGGCATGTCCTCGGTCTCAATGGTCTTAAGCGTCTTGCGATCGGCGCCGGCGGCCACGGCGCGATCCGATGCGATTTTGCGGGCCTGGTCGATGGCAGCACTGCGTGTCATGTCGCGGAAAATTTGGTCGCACTCCCCGGAGACTTGAGCTATGGCGGCGCCGACGGCGTTGGCGCAATCGCCATGGTCGACACGCACGACGCGCGAGACGCCGGCGAGCCGCTCCGGCACCAGGAAAGCGCCGCCGCCGACTGCGATCAAGGGCACCTCGCCCGCTTCCGTTTTCATGCGATCGACCGTCTCCTCGATCATGCGGCGGGCCTCGGCAAGCACGCTGGCGCAGAGGGCGGGATCGAGATGGCCCACCTTGCGCCAATCGCCAAGTTCCAATAGGCCCGAAGCCACGGCGACGTCAGTGGCCGTGAGCTGCCGGCCGCCGAAGGCGAGGCCATCCTGCACCAGGCGGTAGCCGACAGAGAGCGGCCCGATGCTAAGCGGGTTCAGCACGACGTGGCTGCCGCCACCGAGGCCGATTGAGGTAAGGTCTGGCATCCGAAACAGCGTGCGCACGCCACCGACCTTGACCACCGAATTTGCTTCGCGTGGAAAGCCGTGGCGCAACTGGCCGACATCGGTTGTGGTGCCACCGACGTCAATAACCATGGCATCGGAAAGGCCTGAAAGGTAGGCGCCTCCGCGCATGGAGTTGGTGGCACCCGAGGCGAAGCTATAGACCGGCAATTTCAGGGCCTGCGCCGCGCTGGCGATCGTCCCGTCATTCTGGGTGATGAATAAAGGGGCGTCGAAGCCGGAGCCACGGATGGCGCGCTCGAAGGCGCAAATCGTCTCGCGTGCAAGGCCGGCCAGGGCAGCGTTGAGAAGTCCGGCATTTTCGCGCTCGAGCAAGCCGATGCGGCCGAGGTCGGCTGAGCAGGTAACCGAAGCTTCCGGCAGCTCGCGCGCCACGATCTCGGCGGCCGCGCGCTCGTGTGCGGCATCGAGCGGAGAGAAGATGGCGGAGATGGCCACCGACGTGAGGCCCCTGCTGCGAATCTCGCGCGCCGCCCGCGCCACCGCCTCGACGTCAAGCGGCATGAACGCGCGGCCGTCGTAGTCGTGGCCGCCCTCGACCATCCACACGCCGCCCTCGACAATGCGAGCGAGGTCCTCGGGCCAGTCGCAAAAGGGTGGCAGGGAAGCACAGGCCGGCATGGCGAGGCGCAGCGCCGCCACTTTGTTGAGATAACGACGCTGTACGACGGCATTGACGAAGTGCGTGGTGCCGATCATGACGCCGTCAAGGGGCTGGGTGCGGAGATTTACGCGGTTGGCAAGGCGCGCTAGCGCGTCGAGAATGCCGGAGGTGATGTCTGGGGTAGTCGGTGCCTTCACCGACGCCGCGACGCCACCCTCCTCTATCAGGACCGCGTCGGTGTTGGTCCCGCCGACATCGATGCCGATTCTCCTCATGATTGGAACACGCTCTTGAAGTCGATGTCGTAGCCGAAGGCCCGCGGGCCGACGTGCTCCAGGCCCTTGGACGTCAGGAACACCGGCGGCGGTGGCAGCGCGATCACCGTTACGCGCTGTCCGTAGCGGATGACCTCGGTCCCGACCGCTTCGCCGGAGACACTGTCGAGCACACAGATGAGATCCGGCGACATCGCCACCGGCAGGCCGTCAAGCCACGCGATGATCCATTCGTTCTGGAAGTCGAGATCCATCACCGCGCCGCGCCAATCATCGAGGCCGTCGAAGCGCGTCTTGCCGCGCAGGAACCCCTCGGTGGTGCGGCGCTCGACGTCGACCACTTTTCCTTTGTAGAGCACCTTGCCCGGCTCAACCGCCAGGATGGCCGCGATTGGGTCATCATGAGCGCGCTGGGCGGCACGCACGGCGGCGCCGATGGCAATCGCCTTGGTCGTAGTACCGTGGATGCCCCAGCGCTTGACCTCGGCGCCGGTGCGTGGGGCCTTGCAGGTGGACGCAATCGAGCCGTACTCGACGCAAATCTTACGGGAAACCCGCTCCATCCATTTCCACGTCGGAACCCGGTCGACGATGGATTCGAGGCCGCGGACGTCGACCGTGGTCAATGGGCAGGGTTTGAGATCGGCGACGGCAACGCTGGTCATTTGCGCCTCCGGATAGGCACGGCCCATCATGTCGGCGTCGACAACAGGGCGTTTGAGATGAGCAGCCGCCATGAGCGGTTGGATGGCGTTACCGCCTCCGACCTCAAGCGCCATGATGCCCCGGAATCGATAGCCGGTGTGTTCCTCCATCAGGGCAACGGCCCGCGCGATGGTGTGGCTGTCGGTCAACCGCTCCTGCCCGACCAATGGCGCGCCCATGTTCGAGACCGCCGCCACCCAGTCGTCGTCGGCGAGAGTGTCTGGGGGGATGAGGCTGACCCGACTACCCTCGGCATAGAGGCGGCGCATGTTCAAGAGCCCGAGATAGGGGCTACCGCCGCCGCCGGTGCCGAGGACCCAGGCGCCAACGGCCAGCGATTCAATGTCGTCGGCGGAAATTTCTTGGAGCGTCATCGGTCGGAGATCTCGGGTGGTTACTCGATGATGCTTCGCAGCACGTAGCAGGTGGCTGCGTTGCCGAGCAGGGTCGGCACGCCCACGATTGGGGCGACAATGCGCTTGGCGTCGGGACCGTAGCTCATGCAGTCCATGGCCACGAGGGCCGGCCTGTGCGCGGCCAGTCGTTCGGCGGCGCGGCGGATTTCGGCCTCGCCGGCGCTTGGGCGCAGCGCCCCAGCGACCACCTCGAGGCCCGGGCGGGCCCACTTCTGCTTCAGTTTGGCTGCTTGTTCGGCGAGTGGAATGAGGATGCCGAGGCGACCCTGCGGCAGCAATCCGGCGGCGAGGGCAGCGAGAACGCGCGAGGGAAAGAGCACGCCCTCGTCCCCTGACATCGGCGGGAAGTGGCCCGTGCAGGCAAAGACAATCGATGTGGCGCCGGCAGCTCGCAGCCGGGCGAACGTGGTGGGGGCATGCGCAATGACGGCGGCCTTGGAGATGATCGCGTCGCGGTTACCCGGCAGACGGGTGTAGAGGGTATCGTCGCCGTCCTGCGGCACAAGGCGTTCGATCTCCTCATCCGAGAGGGCATCGAGGCACCCGAGGACGACCACCTTGCCGCCGGCTGGCGCCGCCGTGGCGAACAGCTCAGCCACGTCCGGGCGCGGCGCCTTGCCAATCACGGCAATGCCGATGGTGACCATGCGCGCTGAGATTGCGATCTGCGTGTTCGAACCAGCGAGCATGTTCACTCCTTGAGGACGATGACATCATTGGCATCCCAGGTGAGACCGACCTCGCTGCCGAGACTGGCCGCCCTACCCAGGTTCGGGACCTTGACCAGGATGCTGCGGTGCTGGCCGAGTGCAACACGCAAGAGCGTCTGTCCGCCGAGGAAGTTGACCGTCTCGAGCCGCCCGCGCAGAAGGCCGTGGCCGGCTGTCGTCAGAAATACCTTCTCGGGGCGGAGCGCAAGGATTGCCTTGCCGTCGCCGGCGACGACACCTGCCGGCAGCGGCAGCTGGGCGCCGTCGGGCGTAAGGAAGTGCTCGCCCGCGCAAGTGCCATCGATCAGGTTGATCTCACCGATGAAGTCGGCAACGTAGCGGGTGGCCGGGCGGTCATAGATCTCTGCCGGTGTACCGATCTGCTCGATGCGCCCCGCATTCATCACCGCAATCCGGTCGGACATGGCGAGCGCCTCCTCTTGGTCGTGCGTGACAAACACCAAGGTGACGCCAAGCTCCTTTTGCAGCTGCTTGAGCTCGAACTGCATCTGCTGGCGCAGCTTGCGGTCGAGGGCGCCGAGCGGCTCGTCACAAAGGAGCACCGGGGGGCGCACGACGATGGCGCGGGCGAGTGCGACCCGCTGCTGCTGGCCGCCGGAGAGCTGGGCGGGGCGGCGCCCCTCAAGGCCGGTGAGCGCCACGAGTTGGAGGGCCTCGCGCACGCGGCGGGCGATCTCCTGCTTGCCCATGCGCCGCATCCGCAGGCCGAAAGCGACATTCTCGGCCACCGTGCGGTGCGGAAAGAGCGCGTAGGACTGGAAGACCATGCTCATGTCGCGTTGGTGCACGGGCACGTAGGTGATGTCGTGGTTGCCGACGAAAATGCGACCCTGATCAGGGACCTCGAAGCCGGCGATGAGCCGCAGCGTCGTCGTCTTGCCGCACCCGGATGGGCCGAGCAGGGAGAAGAATTCGCCCGGCCCGATCTGAAGGCTCACGTTGTCGACGGCGTTGACGACGCCATCAAAGCTCTTGGCAACGGCCTCGAGTCGAAGGGAGGCCGAGTGTTTCGCGGGCGGCATCGACGGAAAGGCACCTAACCCCTGAGGATGCGTTGCACACGGCCGTCGATCTCGTCCTTGCGGTCATTGTACCACTTCCACGGCATCTGCATGAGCTGGGCGACCTTGGCCTCGGTGTTGAACAGGCGGGCATCGTAGCGTGCCTCAAGTTTCACCTTCTTGTTCGATGGCGAGTACCAGACACCCTCGGCCAGCTCTTTCTGCACGTCGGGGCGCAGCATATAGTCAACGTAGGCATGAGCGAGCTCGCGTACTTTGCTGCCGGGGGTTACGGTCAGGACCTGTTCGAGGGCGACCACGCCTTCGCTCGGGACAACGAATTCAAGCGGCGGCTTTTCCGCGTCATAGCGGTAGATGCCGCTGTCGTGGATCACGCCCATGGTGACCTCACCCGACAGCATTGCCTTTTCCATTTGCCCGGTGAAATCGAACAGCTTGATGGGCTTGAGCTGTTCCAGCGCCTTGTACGCAGCATCCAGATCCTCGAAGCCATTGCCGTAGATCTTGCCGAGCATCATCAGGTGCGCCTGACCGAGGCTGTTGACCGGGATGAGATAGCCGCCGCGCTGGCCGGCGAGCTTGGGGTCGGCGAGATCCTTCCATGACTTCGGCGCCCTCAAGCCCTGGTCGGTGCGGTAGCCGAGGCCGATGGCGCTGGTGAAGATAGAGATGCCGACGATCTTGTCGCTAACGGCGTAAGGATAGACGTCGGCGACGTTAGGAGCCTCCTTGGCACCCACCTTGGGCAGAACGAGGCCGAGCTCAGCCGCCTTCCACTGCTCATTGGAGTTGGCATGGAGCACATCGTAGATGGGGTCGGCCTTGGGGCTCGCTTGCAGCTTGGGAAGGAATGGGAAAGCCTGGTCGGCGAGCACGCTGCACTTGTGCTCCTTCTCGAAAGCCGGCAGCACCCTGCCCTTCATGATGTCGCCCCACTTCCCTCCCCACGTCGTGATCTTGAGCGTGGCGGTTTGCGCCTTGAGGATCGCAGGAGGCACCAGGGTGCCGACCGCGGTGGCCGTGCCGGCGGCGATTAAGCGGCGGCGAGTGAGCTTGCGTGCAGTCATGACGTCCTCCCTTTGCGGAGCGGCTTAGAGCTTGACATAGGCCCTGAGCCCGATGAGCCACTCGAGCAGCACTACGACGCCGAGCGCCATGATGATCGAGACCATGGAAGCGGCGGCGATGGCGCCGTCGAGGTCGAACTTCATGTAGTTGAATAATACCACCGGCAGCGTCTCGTTCTTAGGCAGCACCAGAAACAAGGAGATCGGAAACTGGTCGAAGGAGACGATGAACGCAAAAATCCCGCCGGCGATGACGCCGGGTCGGATCAGCGGCAAGGTCACTTCCAGGAAAACCCGCGCCGGGCTCGCGCCGAGGGAAGCCGCAGCCTCTTCGATGCGGGTATCGAAGTTGTGCAAGACGGCGAGAGTGGTTCGCAGCACATAAGGTACAGCGATGAGGGTATGCCCCATGACGAGACCCCATACCGGTCGACCAATGCCGGCCAGCAGATAGACCTGAAACAGGGCCAGCCCCGTCAAGATCGCTGGCAGCATCAAAGGTGACATGAAGAAGGCCGTCAGAAACGTCGCACCCGGCAGATGGCCGCGGACCAGCGCGAGGGCGCACATGGCGCCGATGATCGTCGAGAGCAGTAGGACGATTATGGCGACACGCAAGCTAAGCCAGAGCGCGTTCATGAACTCGGTGCTGGCGAAGAACTTCTCGAACCAGCGCGGCGAGACACCAACAGGTGGAAACGAGATGTAGGGCGTCGGGTTGAGGGCAAAGACCGCGACGATGGCGAGCGGCGCCAAGAGAAACCCCAACACGATGGTGTTCAAGGTCAGGTAGGCGGCGTTGCCCGCATCGATCGGTCGCGGTCTCATCGCAGCTCCCTTTCGCCGGCAAGATGCGCCAGCACCTGATTATAGGCGATAACGACGAGAAGCGAGACGGCGAGCAGGACAACTCCAAGCGCGCCGGCAAAGTTCAAATTGAAGCTGGAACTCACCTGTTGGTAGATCAGCATCGGCAAGGTCAACACTTCGGTGCCGCCCATGAGAAATGGGGTGACGTAGGCGCTGATGGCAAGGGCGAATACCAACAGCGAGCCGGCGACGATGCCCGGCAGGCTCAACGGCAGCGTGACTTCAAGGAAGGCACGCAGCCGCGAGGCGCCGAGGTTACGTGCGGCCTGTTCCAATCTCTCATCAATGCGGCCGATAACGCCGGTCAGCGTCAACACCATGAACGGCACGTAGATGTGCACCAACGCGACAGTCGTGCCGAATTCATTGTACATGAGCTTGAGGGGCCGGTCGGTCCAGCCGAGAGCGATCAGCGTGGTGTTGATCACCCCTTTGTCCTGGAGCAACGTCATCCACGCAAAAGTGCGCACGACAATGCCGGTCAGCATTGGCGCGATCACGGCCATGAGCAGGAGCGCATGGCCAACGCGGGAGTGCATGCGCGCCATCCAATGCGCGAGCGGATAGCCGATCAGGAGTGCCGCGAGCGCCGTCAGAAATCCAATGCGAAGAGTGGCCCAAAGCGCCTCCGTATATAGGTCGTCATTGAAGAAGCGCACGTAGTGCCGCGTCGTGAGCGCGACATCGGGTGCGTTGATCGGATTGCCCGTCAAGAACGACATCACGGACATGATACCGAAGGGCAGGATGAAGAACAGCACGAACAACAACAGTGCGGGCGCGGCCAGCCAGGCCGCCGGGGTGATGGTCCCCCGGTGCGAAGGCCCCCCGGCGAGGAGTTGCTGTGCCGATCGCATGGCGGTTTTGCTGGCTGTCTTAATCGGCGAAGACTGCTGTCGTCGCCTGACGACCCGATGCCCCGGGTCGTCAGGGCCGTGGCGAGATCTAGCACGCAGCGATCACGGCGGGAATGGCAAACTAGCCCATAGCTGTTGTCCGTTCCACGCCTCGTCGCCAGCACAGACCGACGTTCTTGATCGCCAGATCGCCAGGTAGATCAGCTTCAACGGTGTCGTTATTTTGTCAGCGCCCAGCGTGGTGGTGCCACCCGGTCCTACTCCTGGGGCTGAACCCACAACTGGTTTAAGCTCTGATTTGCTCAACGTTCGACGACAATACAAACCGCTGTCACGGCCTGGCGCTCGCCAATAGCAATCAGCTCAACCGTGTCACGCGCAGTGGTAACCGAGCTCAACGCTCGATGAGACGGTTACGAATTGCGTGGTTCACCAGCGCTTGCACCAACTTCACATTCATATTGAGGTGTTTCGCAATGTGCTCGATTGTGTGCCCTTCGGCTATCATTTGCAGCACATTGCGTTCCGTTATCTCGAGCTTCTCGCGCGCCAGGTGCCTGGTTTGTATCACCTGGGTCACGGGTGTTGACGACGACAAGAAGGAGTTGAGTAAAGTCTCGAAGACCTTGCCCGTGAAGAAGGGCTTGTGCACAGCAAGAGATTCGATCGCGCTTAGTAGTTGGCTCTCCATGTTCGCCTTGAGTAGGTAGCTGCGCGCCCCGGCCCTCAAGCACTCGTGAATGAGTTCCTCATCGTCGTGGACGGTGTAGATCAAGACTTCAGTGTTGGGCAGACGCGCCCGGATTTGCCGGGTTGCTTCAACGCCATTGATCAACGGCATCGCGTAGTCGAGGATGGCAACATCCGGTTTAGTATCGATCGCCTTGCTGACCGCTTCTTTGCCGTCACCAGTTTCTGCGATGACCTCCCAACCTGGTTGCCGCGCAAGAATTTTGCGGAGGCCGTAGCGCACTACCTCATGGTCGTCTGCTATAAGGATGCGTAACACGTCGGGCTGCCGCTTGCGCCCCGCCTAGGGTTTCTTGTTGGAACTGCAATTCGGGCTCATGTGTTCCAACCCATTCAGTCCTGTTCCGTTCAAATGTGCACGCAAGTGTTTTACGAGCTGCCGCGAAAAAGCGCGACAGATTGGCGAGTACGGCGGGGCGCGGCATTTTGTTGATAGGCCAAGGCCTCCCCCAAAACGGGGGTCCACAGATCCGAAGACCTGATCACTGGTGCCGCGACGGTGCCCCCCTAGTCCGCCAACTCGGTCTCAGTGTGGTGCCAATCGCGTCACTGTCTCGGTTAAGCAGCCTTGAACCGCTCATTCTCTTTGTGGGCCTAATGGCAGCCGGTGTTCTCATATTGACCGAGATCGGCTTTTCGCCCCACAGCAGCAGAAGGTCGCAAGCTACGAGAGCGCGCTTGACGGTCAGCGAGATGCGCCCAGATGCCCTCGCGTGCCGGTCCATGGCGTGCCGGCCTCTGCCCCTGAGCCCACGCATTTGTCGCCACGCAGTTTGCATTTGCGACCCACGACTACTCGCCGGCATGTGGGGCTTGCGCGCCTGGCGTGGTCGATCCAAGACGGCTTCACTCCACCATAAATTTGCGGTTACAAGATCGACGTCGAAACGGGCCGTGCGCTAGGATCGCAAGCCGCGGGTAGAAGCTTGCTTACTGTCTTTTCGTTCTGCTATCGGATATTTCTTGGCGTTCGTTGAGCAGGCTCGGCGGATCCCATAAAATGATCGATCGTTATATCTTCGACCGACCGTCCGCGCTCGAGGCGATCCTCCGCGAGACAGACGACCTCGGTTTCTCGATGGCCTCCGAGCCGCAGACCGGATCGCTCTTGCGAACGCTCGCTGCGGCCAAACCAGCTGGCCGGTTTCTCGAGCTTAGGACCGGCACA
>Ga0081455_10003204_pt1 | contig 18943 bp, 22 predicted proteins | sample TabmetS3T2R1_FD_70207 | JGI IMG/M metagenome (GOLD analysis project Ga0081455, IMG submission 70207) | Tabebuia heterophylla rhizosphere microbial communities from the University of Puerto Rico - S3T2R1 | ecosystem: Host-associated > Plants > Roots > Rhizosphere ... | reverse complement strand
GATGCTCCGGAGCTCGACACCATCGTCGTGCCGATCGGCGGCGGCGGGCTCATCTCTGGCACAGCGATTGCTGCCAAGGCGATCAAGCCGGAGCTTCGCGTGATTGGCGTGCAGTCGCGCCTTTACCCCGCGATCTACAATCTCAAGAACAAGGTGAGCATCGAAAGCGGCGGCGACACGCTGGCCGAAGGCATCGCCGTGAAGCAACCGGGCGAACTCAGCTCGAAGATTATCCTCGATCTGGTCGACGAGGTTCGGATCGTCAACGAGGCTATCATCGAAAGCGCCATCTCGCTGCTGCTGGATATCGAGAAGACGGTCGTGGAAGGCGCGGGGGCAGCCGGTCTGGCGACGCTGCTGCCGACGCGCGACGGCAATCAGCGCGCTGAATTCGCCGGCAGGAAACTCGGCGTGATCCTGAGCGGCGGCAACATCGATTCGCGGTTCCTGGCGAACGTGATCCTGCGCAATCTCGCCCGCTCCGGCCGGATCGGGCGGATGGCGATCGTGCTGCCCGACAAGGTGGGCGCGCTGCACGAGGTATCCGGCATTTTCACGAAGCATGGCGCCAACATCATCGAGGTGCAGCATCAGCGCATCTTCGGCGTCGTCTCGGCCAAGAACACGGTCACCGAGGTCGAATATGAAATCCGCGATCCGGGGTTAACCGAAGCGTTGCAGGCCGATCTAGCGGCCGCTGGCTATCGCTATGAAATGATGACGGTTTCCGGCGGACGGAAGACGGTGCGGCCATTGAAGGGCTGAGCCGGCGCCCCAGTTTGCCGTCTCATGCCCGGTTAACCCATTTTTGTTGGTAAACGGACTTTTCATCGCGCCGTGACATTTGCATATTGCCATTAACAGTTTTCACTCCAGGGCAGAGGCGACCGGTGACAGCGCAGTTCCGATTTCCGCGTTTCTTCGTCACGACGCCCTCGCCTTGTCCCTATCTGCCGGGCAAGACCGAACGGAAGGTGTTCACCGAGCTTTCCGGCCCCCACGCCTCTGAACTGAATGATGCGCTCGGGCGGATCGGTTTCCGCCGCAGCCAGAATGTCGCTTACCGGCCGAGCTGCGCCGATTGCAGCGCCTGCGTTTCGGTCCGGGTGGTCGCGAACCAGTTCGTGCCCAATGCAAGTCAGCGCAAGCTGATGCGCCGTCATTCGGACCTTGTCGTCAATGCCTGCAAGCCCTGGACGACGCAGGAGCAATTCGCGCTGCTGCGCCGCTATCTCGCCGCGCGTCATCCGGGCGGCGGCATGGCGGAGATGGATGAGATCGACTTCGCGGACATGGTCGAGCAAACGCCGGTTTCGACCTTCATGATCGAATATCGCGAGCCCGCGGTGGACGGTCGGCCAGGTCGGTTGGTGGGCGCTTGTCTCACTGACCAGCAAGGCGACGGCCTTTCGATGGTCTACAGTTTCTTTGAACCGGACTACAAACCCCGGCCGGGACTCGGCACGTTCATCATCGTCGACCATATCACCCGCGCCGCAAAGGCGGGGCTGCCTTATGTCTATCTCGGCTATTGGGTGAAGAGCTCGCCGCGGATGCAGTACAAGATCCGGTTCCGCCCGATCGAGCGGCTGGGTCCGAGCGGCTGGCAACTCTTTCAGCCCGACGACGCCGATGCGCCTGCCGCGGGGCCACCGCCGGTGGGTGGCCGCAAATTTCCGGTCTTCGGATAACCTCGTCATTCAAGAGCGGTGAGACCCAGCTTACGCTGGGATGACGAGGCCGGTCTATTGCATGAAGGGTGGCGTAGGTATGATTGCCCGCGACTCCCCCAACAGCATTGACCAACGGGCAGAAAGATCGTCGAAATAGGGATCGTCGACGCCGATGCGCCGGCGTATGATCGGTTTCTTGCCATCGCCCGGAATCACGATCACGTCGAGCGGACGGCCAACTGCCAGGTTGGAGCGCATGGTCGAATCGAACGATATGAGTCCGACCTTCACCGCCTCATCAAGCGCGGTGTTCCATTGCAACGCCCGATCGAGAATGGGCTTGCCATATTTGGTCTCGCCAATCTGCAGAAACGGTGCGTCGCTATGGCACTCGATAAAGTTTCCGGCCGAATAGATCAGATAAAGCCTGAGTTTGTTATCTCCCACACGACCACCGAGCAGGAGCGAGACGCCCGCCTCGATATTCTCGGCCGAAAGGGCGCGGCCGACGTCCTTGCGCGCGGCGGCGACGGCCTCTCCCACCAGCTCGACCGCCTGGAACATGGAGCCCACCCCCGCAAGCGTGCGGGGCGGATCGCCTTCCTGAAGCGGTGCAAGCCCTTCCTCGAGCCTCGAAATGACGAGCTGGGTCACCGAGAGGTTACCGGAAGCGCACGCAACGATAATGCGATCCGGCGCCTCGCACAGTATATGCAGCTTGCGATAGACCGAGATATCGTCGACCCCGGCGTTGGTGCGGGTATCGGCCATCATCACGAGCCCGTCTTCGACCAGCATGCCGCAACAATAGGTCATAAGTCCCGCGCCCTCGGCCTGTCAGCTTTGACTCTGGGTCTGGGCTTGCGACACCGTCACGCCGACAAACAGGCTTTCCGTGCCGCCCCCGGCCCGTGCTCCGGATAGCGGCGCTGCGTCCCGATAGTCCAGCCCTATCGCAACCCGGATATAGGCCTCGTCCGGGCATGTCGCGTTGGCCGGATCGAAACCGACCCAGCCGAGGTCGTCGACCCATGCTTCGGCCCAGGCATGGGCGGCAGGCTGTTCGATGGCACCTTCGCGGCGGTAAAGATGGCCGGAAACATAGCGGGCGGGAATACCCATGACGCGCGCGGCGGCAATGAAAATATGGGCGTGGTCCTGGCAGACTCCGCTGCCCTCCGCGAATGCCTCACCCGCGTCGCGATGAACGTGGCTCTCGTCAGGGTCGAAGCGGATGCGCTTGTGCAGCGCCTCCATCAACAGATGGAGAGAAGCGATATGGTCCATCTTTGCCATGGTCGTTTTGGCGAACTCGGCGATTTGCGAGGTCGGGCTGGTGAGCATGGTTTGCCGAAGGAAGACCTCGGGCGGCAGTGGATCGCCTGCGCCTTCGACGATGCCGTGGCGATTTTCGGTGAGCACTTCGCCGCGCGTCGTGAGCACGAGACGGCTGAGTGGGCCGTCACAGTAAAGCATGTGGGTCTCATTTCCGAAACCGTCGCGGCCGGGCAGCAGGCGTACGTCGCATTCGGCATTGATCTCCCAGTCTATGACCTGTTGGCCGTCGAAGCTGGATGGCGTGACGCGCAGGAGCTGGATCAAGCGGCGTTGCGGCTCGCTAAACAGATATTCGGTACGATGATCGATGAAGAGATGCATCAGGCAAACCGGAACTGATGAGCGATCGCGTGATGGAGGCCGGGTAATTCGGCCAGGAATTCCTGCAGATATTCATGCAGGCCGCTCTGGAACAAGGTGTCGATTTTGCATTGCCGAAGCTTGATCAAGCGAGCCCGCGCCAGCCGATCGGCTTCACCCTGCTTGCCGGATCGGCGACCGAGTGCGGTAAGCACTGCGACCACCTCCTCTATCGAAGCCGCGAGCGAACGGGGCAACTCGCTCCGCATGATCAGCAATTCGGCGACGAGCCAAGGCTGCAGGCCCTCCCGATAGAGCCAGCGATAGGCGGTGACGGCGGAGACGGTGTGAAGGATCGTGGTCCACTGATCCCGATCGATGGGACCGCCGACTTCGGCGCCCTCCGGCAGCAACAGATGATATTTTACGTCCAGCAACCGCGCGGTGCTATCCGCCCGTTCGATTGCCGAGCCAAGCCGTATGAACCAGCTCGCCTCATTGTGCAGCATGCGGTGCAGCGCGCCTTCGAAGCCCCGCGCTTCCGCGTTTACCTGATCGATGAGGTTGAGCGTGGCCTGCGTTCCGCCGGGGCTGAATCGATCGCGCACGCCCGTCCAGGCGCGGTTGATCGTCTGCCAGGCTTCGCGGCTGAGCGCGGTGCGAACCGCGCGCGCATTGGTGCGCGCATTACGGAGACACGAGCGGATCGAACTCGGGTTTTCGTCCGCCAGCGTCAAATAACGGGCGACGTTTGAGGGCGTATGGCTTTCGCCCGTTTCCGCAAAGCCGTGTTCGGCAGCGGCGACGGCCAACGCGCTGCTCCAGGCGGCTAACCCGGCGGGACGCGGAGAGAGCGAATCCAGCCGGATTGTCGCTTCCAGCAGTCGCGCGGTAAATTCTGCGCGCTCCACATATCGACCGATCCAATAGAGGTTGAGCGCGGTTCGGGACAGCATCAGCCCGCGTCCTTGGAGCCTGTCAGGATGAAACTATCCTTGGTGCCACCCCCCTGGCTTGAATTGACGACAAGCGAGCCCTCGGTCAGCGCCACGCGAGTGAGCCCGCCCGGTACGCAGCGGACAGCATCGGCCCCGGTCAGCACGAATGGACGGAAATCGACATGGCGCGGAGCAATGCCTTGCTCGGTCAGCGTAGGCACGGTCGAAAGCGCGAGCGTCGGCTGTGCGATGTAACGCTGCGGCTCCTTGATCAGGCGGGCCCGGAAATCCTCTATCTGCGCGCGCGTGGCGGTTGGTCCGACCAGCATGCCATAGCCGCCCGAGCCGTCGACCAGCTTCACCACCAGCTCATCGAGATGCTCGAGCGTATATTGCAGCGCGTCGGGCTCGCGGCAGCGATAGGTCTCGACGTTCGGCAGCTTGGCATCCTCGCCCGAATAATAGCGAACGATCTCGGGCATATAGCTGTAGACCGCCTTGTCGTCAGCGATGCCCGTGCCGGGCGCGTTCACCAGCGCGACATTGCCGGCGAGATAGGCGCTGATCAGCCCCGGCACGCCCAAAAGCGAATCCGCCCTGAAAACAAGCGGATCGATGAAGGCATCGTCGATACGGCGATAGATCACATCGACCCGCACAGGTCCGTCGATCGTCCGCATCCAGACGATATTGTCCACGACCTCGAGGTCGGCTGCCTCGACCAGCTCGATACCGATATTGTCGGCGAGAAAGCTATGCTCATAGAAGGCCGAATTGAAGTGGCCCGGCGTAAGGACCACGCAGACCGGCGCCTTGCCGGAGCCTCTTGGCGCGACCGAGCGCATCGTCTCGTGGAGCAGGTCTGGATAGCTATCGACCGGCGCGACGTCGAAAATCTCGAACAGCTCCGGGCACAGGCGCAGCATCGCCTCCCGGTTTTCCAGCATGTACGAGACGCCGGACGGCGTGCGAGCATTGTCTTCCAGCACCCAGAATTCATCCGGACCAGTGCGCACGAGATCGATCCCGCAGATATGGGCGTAGACTCCATGCGGTGGTTTGGCACCGACCATCTGCGGCAGGAACTGTGAATTGCGCAGGATAAGTTCGGGTGGAATCACGCCGTCGCGCAGGATCTTTCGATCTCCGTAGATGTCGTCGAGGAAGGCGTTGATCGCGCGGACTCGCTGTTCCAGCCCCGCGACCAGATTGCCCCATTCGCGCGCGGAAAAGATGCGGGGAATGATGTCGAACGGAATGATACGCTCGGCGGCTTCATCCTCGCCGTAGACCGCGAAGGTGATGCCAAGCTGGCGGAAGGCGGTCTCGGCGGCTTGCTGGCGGCGGTTGAGCTCGGCGGGCGGGGTGCTGCCGATCCAATCGGCTAAGAGCGTGAATTCGGGCCGGGCTTCGCTGCCGCGGCTCTTGCCCCAGATTTCGTCAAATGCCCGCGGAGTTGCCATGCGCTCCTGAAGTTTCTTTGTCCTCTGTGACTCGCAGACTGCATCGCTTTGCTGCATCGCACAAGAGATTTTCTTTTGTCGTCGCCGAATACGTCACAAAGGAAAAAGGGCCGGGTCTTTCGACCCGGCCCTTCATCTTGCCCGTAGCGCTCTGGCGCTTCGTTCAGGTGCCTAGACCTTGATCAGGCTCAAGCGACCTGCGATTCCATGACGTCCTCGGGATCACGCAGCACATAGCCGCGGCCCCAGACGGTCTCGATATAATTCTCGCCGCCACAAGCCAGCGAGAGCTTCTTGCGCAGCTTGCAGATGAAGACGTCGATGATCTTCAGTTCCGGCTCGTCCATGCCGCCATAAAGGTGGTTCAGGAACATTTCCTTGGTGAGCGTGGTGCCCTTGCGAAGCGAAAGCAGCTCCAGCATCGCATATTCCTTGCCGGTCAGGTGGACGCGGGCGCCATCGACCTCGACGGTCTTGGCATCCAGGTTCACCGCCAGCTTGCCGGTGCGAATGACCGACTGACTGTGGCCCTTCGAACGACGCACGACGGCGTGGATGCGGGCGATCAGCTCTTCGCGGTGGAATGGCTTGGTGACATAATCGTCAGCGCCGAAGCCGAGCGCGCGGACCTTCGAGTCCATCTCGCTGATGCCGGAAAGGATCAGAACGGGGGTCTGGACCTTCGCGACGCGCAGCTTCTTGAGCACATCATAGCCGTGCATGTCCGGCAGGTTGAGGTCGAGACAGATGATGTCGTAATCATAGAGCTTGCCCAGATCGAGGCCTTCCTCGCCCAGATCGGTGGTGTACACGTTGAAGCCCTCGGCGTTCAGCATCAGCTCGATGCTCTTGGCCGTCGTCGGCTCGTCTTCGATCAGCAGTACGCGCATGTCTTGAACACCCCTGTTGTTCTTTCTGCCCCCTCAGGATGAAGCATCCCGCGTCGGCTGATAGCATTAACCATCTAAGTTATGAAGCTAAAAGGTTAAGACAGGGTAAACAGGGTGATGGCTATCTTCATGTTATCGCAAAAAAGATTGCCGATGCGTTACGATTTGTGACGCCGACGGAATTTTAACGGCAGGCCGTCGGGATGCTTAAGCAAGGCGCGCGATGGCATATTGAAAAATGTCGATGGGCGCCGAAACCGGCGACAAACGAGGCTCCTGAGACGGCGAAGTGCGATCGGCGTGCCGCGCATTCGATAGATCCGGGTCAATCGCCCGGCTTCAAATCTCTCCCGAGAGCGAATTCTGGAAGCATTGCAATGCCATGCCCAGCCACCAGCGCGGGAAGCATTGCTTCACCATTGCTGGTAACTCTTATTTTGGTGACAGTTTACTTAATCCCCCGATTGGGGCTGGGGCCGCGCTTTCCCGGCGCCAGCGTCCTGCCGGTTCTCGCTTCCAAGGCGGCGATCCAGTCCGCGTCGCCGATCGGGCGGCCGATCGTTTCCGCCCGGCGCAGCGCGGCATAATCGGCCGCCTCATCGAAATCCTCGCCGAGAAAGCCCGCAAAATCGTCTATCCGCGCGCGCACCGGCGCGACCCGCACCAGTTCGTCATCCTCGCCCGCGAGATGCGCGCCCGCGCTCGACCAGCGCCACTCGGCCGGGTGCTTCACCAACCCCGCGCGCACCGGATTGAGACTGACATAGCGCAAGGCATGAAAAAGATGCGCCTCGTCCATCGCGACCGATCCGAACCGGCCCTGCCACAAATGCCCGGTCTTGCGCGCGCGGGCATGGATGAAACCGGTATAGCGCCGGTGGAGATCGCCGAAGGTGCGGCGCAAGCCGTCCTCGTCGGCGGGCACCACGATCGCATGGACATGGTTGGGCATCAGGCAATAGGCCCACACTTCGCATCCGGCGCGTTCGGCGGCCTGGGCGAAGAGGTCGCGATAGAGCGCATAGTCGGCATCCTCGAAGAACACCCGCTGTCGGCCGTTGCCGCGTTGGGTAACGTGGTGCGGGATGCCGGGAAGGACGAAGCGCGGGAGCCGGGCCATGGGTAGCGGATTAACGGAATTTAGGGGTTAAGTAAACTGTCACCGTAACGCGATAGTTCTCGCTGTCTACGCCAAGAGATTGACTAGATATAATGAACGCGTTCCCTAGAGATGAACCCGTCACATTTATCCCTGCACCGTATTCACGATTATATGAGTCTAAAGATAGCAAAGCGAGAAATAGATCGCGGTTCATTGCAGAATCCCTTTGCTACCAGTGATAAAAGCAGTGGTTCCGAGCAACTGTATTGGAGTTGCATCCTTTAACAGGCGTGGCGGATTAGGAATCAGAGTCGATCGATTCTTTGCGACATCCGGCAACCACCCTAATCGTTTCTCAATCCCTGATGTCACATCGTCATCGGTTATCTCGACTGTAATGCGTCTGATGCGAACACCTGCACCAAGGCTGGCCGCTGCATTATCGGGATCGACCTGCTCAACGCTTTTGGGATCGCGAATATCGCGGAAGTGCACCAGAATCGGCCACCAACTTTCCATTTTGGGGTGACTCTGACGCCGCGTCCAGACAGTCGGGCCTTCGCGAGGCACGTCAAAAACTCCTGTCTGGCTTTTCAACTGTTTGGTTCTTTGATACCAGCCCCCGTCAGATGGCGGCAGTTGCTTATAAATTGCCCCGACCTGCTTTCCTCCAAGTAGGGCGAACAGAGTTTGCCCATTAGGCAAATCGACCGCCACAGCCTCGCCAGTGACCCGCATATCCAGATGGCTGCCCTCAAGCCCTTGTCGTTCGGTCTCGGTCACCTGAACTACGCTTGATCCCGACTTGAGTCCTTCGGGCGTTTCGACTTCCACGGTCGTCCGGTAGCGATAGCTAATCGAATTGCCAAAGACGCCGCAACTTCCAAGTGCAATAATAGTAACACCGCCCAGCAATCCGAATATAATCCGGCGCGCTATCATCATGCCGCCCTCCGAAGATCGCCAAAGTCACTATCGCCATTCGCAAAATCATCATTAGTTTCGGAATTTAGAGCATCGTTCGAATGAGATACAATCGTATATTGACCTATCTCTGCTGAGTTAATCTTATTACTAAGATCTTTTATACCTGACCCATACCCACGATTATATAAGTCCAGCGCGAGAATGGCATACACGAGGTCCGTTTTTGGATCATTGGCCACGATTGATCTCCGTCGAGAAATCGGCGTCGGTGATTTGTGCACTCAAAGGCGGATTTGAAGAATCAGGAGCCGCCAGCCGACGAGACAACGCTCCTCGATGGTTGGGCAACCACAACAATCTTTTTTCAATACCCGTGGTCACGTCATCGCTGGTTGTTTCCAGCAAAATACGCTTCACGCCGATTACATCGGGCTGCACAGCTTCCACGCTCTGGGGATCGTTCAGATTGCGGAATCGGACCATCATCGGCCAATTATTATTGCTCACCTGCGGACCACGATCACGGGTTCGCGGTAGCTCAGCTCGGTATTCGCCGAACCATGTTGAACCCAGCTTCGCGGTGTCCGACATGACGCCGTCGGGCCCGTCAGACCGTCTTCCTAGCAGGGCATCCGGAACAATTGCCTGAACGGGCGGTCCGGCGTCGGGCATTTTCAAAAGAACGAATAGTGGACCGTCAGGCAAATCGACCACTACGGCTTCGCCAAAAACGCCCGAACTCACCCCGCTATTGTCGCCGATGGCCATGCCGCGCGCCAGCCGTACCTCAAGCACCGATGAGCCCGACTTAAGGCCTTGAGGGGTCTGAACTTCCACTGTCATGCGGAATCTGTAGCTTGCCGAAGAAAATGCGCCACATCCTGCGAGCAACGCAGTTGCGCTCCCCCCGAACAACGCCAACGCTGCACGCCGCACCATCATGCGGCATCTCCCGCCGTATTCCCAAGATGGGATGCAGCTCTTCGGTTCGATGGCAAGATCGGAGTGTCCGCGTCGATCAGGTCGAGCCTACGCCTGATACACATACAACCACGATCGAGCCATCGAGCCATGACCGCACTTCCTTTTTCTATTATTGTTGCTATTTGCCGTATTACCTCTGCAATTTCTCTTCTTTGATCTTCATCTTCTCAAGCAACTCCGGCTCAACCGAACGTGCTACGATGGGATGAACGCTGACCGATTTGTCCCCGGCGACTTGCTGGAAGTTGGCCAACACCGAGGTGGCAAGTTTGCGTGTGGGCGCGATCACGTCGAGCAGCCACAGCGTTTCGCCGGAAGTCCAATCCTCGCCGCCAAGGCGAACAGGGAAAACACCGGCCTTGACCTGTTCACGAATCTTCACGTCAACTTCATCGCTGACGCTTGCCCAGATCGCGATGCCTGCCAGAACCGCGTCGGTCGCACTTTCCTCTTCCTTGCCCCGCGACATGGCGATGGCGAGACGATCGCGCAGCAGCGGCTCGATGACGAGGTGCGAAAGGTCCGCAAGCGTCTGATTGCGGTAGCGTGGCAGGTTCACCATCGCGAGCACCACCTGGCCAACGCTTGTCTGGATGCGCGTGCGTAGGTCGGCGATCTTGGCGCGCATTTCAGGCGTGATCTGCGCCGCCTGAGGCGGAGTCGTCGCGTCGGGTGTAGCAGGCTTCGCTTGCTCAGCCTTTGAGATCACAGCAGAATCGCCCGCTGCGCCGTTTGCTTTATTCACCATTTCATCTCCGGCCCTTAACGATCGGCTGCGGCCTCCTATCTTGTCAAGCGAAGCAGCGCCATCGCTGCACGGAGACACACCATGATCGAGAAACGCCCATTCGAAAGCATCGGACACGCCAATCATGGCTGGCTCGACGCGCATCATCATTTCAGCTTTGCTGACTATCACGACCCCGATCGCGTCCATTGGGGCAATCTCCGCGTCTGGAACGACGATGCGATCGCGCCGGGCGCCGGCTTCCCGCCGCATCCGCACCGCGACATGGAGATCATCACCTACGTTCGCGAAGGCGCGGTCACGCATCGCGACAGCATGGGCAATGTCGGCCGTACCGAAGCGGGCGACGTCCAGGTGATGAGCGCGGGTACGGGGGTGACACACAGCGAATATAATCTCGAGCCCACCGAAACGCGGCTGTTTCAGATCTGGATCATTCCCGACGAGCGCGGCGGCGAGCCAAGCTGGGGCGCCAAGCCTTTCCCCCAGGCGGATCGCTCCGGGCAATTCGTGACGCTGGCGAGCGGCTTTGCCGAGGATGCCGAGGCTTTGCCGATCCGTACCAAGGCGCGCGTCGTCGCCGCGACCGTCAAGGCGGGGGAGCGAATTACCTATCCACTCGCTGAAGGTCGTCATGCCTATCTGGTGCCCGCCAAAGGTGTGGTAGAAGTCGATGGAATCCGCATCAATGCGCGCGACGGTGTCGCGATCAAGGATGTCGGCACGGTCGACGTGATCGCTATGGAGGATAGCGAGCTGGTCTTGGTCGACGCAGCCTGATTGAGCGGGGAAGGGCGGGCACGGCTTGTCAAGCCGCACACCCCGTGAAAGAGAAGGCCATGCTCGCCGACCGCATCCTCTTCATCGACGCCGAGGCGATGGTGATTGACAAACCGGCCGGGCTTCCCGTCGATCCGCCGCGCGATGGCTCGCTGAGCCTGGAAAACCATCTCGCCAGCCTGTCCTTCGGCTTCAAACGCTGGCCGCAGGCGGTGCATCGGCTCGACCGCGATACATCCGGCTGCCTGCTGCTCGCGCGGAATCCCAAGGCGCATAAACGCTTCCAGCAGGCTTTCGAGGCTGGGCAAGTGGAAAAATCCTATCTCGCCGTCGTCGAAGGCGTGCCCCGGGAGGATGCGGGCGTGGTCGATCTGCCTCTGATCAAGATTTCGTCGCGCGATGCAGGCTGGCGAATGACAGGCGACGCCAAGGGCAAATCGGCGCGGACGCGGTGGCGGGTGCTGGAGAAAAAGAGTCATCGCGCGTTGATGCTGTTCGAGCCCGAAACGGGGCGGACGCACCAGATCCGGGTGCATGCCGCCGAGGGGCTGGGAACGCCGATCGTGGGCGACCCGGTCTATGGATTTGGCGGCGAACCGATGCTTCTTCATGCCTGGCGATTGAACGTACCACGCGCTGGCAAGGGGCCGGTCACAGCCGAAGCGTCGTTGCCGGATCGGTTCGCGGCCGCGGGGTTTGCCGTTGCGACCACGGCCGATGCCGCCGCCTGAGCCCCCGTTGCTGCCCGAGGAGGCGCTGGACGAGAAATTTCTCGCCGCGACAGGGCCGGGCGGCCAGAACGTCAACAAGGTGGCCACCGCCGTCCAGCTTCGCATTGATGTCTATGCGCTACGGCTGCCGCCATCGGTGTTCGCCCGATTGAAGGCACTGGCGGGTAGCCGCTGGAATTCCGACGGCTCGATCCTGATAACCGCGCGTAAGTTCCGTACCCAGGAGGCCAACCGCACCGATGCGCGGAAGCGGGCGGCGGAGTTGGTCGCCACGGCATTCGTCGCGCCGGAAAAGCGCATCCGTACCAAGCCAAGCAAGGCCGCCAGGGCCAAGCGCATCGACGCGAAGACGGCCCGGAGCGCGGTCAAGCGCGGCCGGGGTAAGGTGACGCTGGATTGAGCGGGACGGTCTGAACACCGGTTTTCATCGACCAGGCCGACAGGCTCGAATTGGTACAGATGTTAACCAGCGCGCGCCGTGGCATCGGCGGCGGGTGGATGTTAACGTCCCGTTAGCCATGAGTTTGTTCTGGAGTCGGCGAATGGGATATCGCGCGCTGAGGGCGTTGTTGGCGCTTGCCATGGTGCCAGGGGCGGCATGCGCCCAGATGGGGCGGGGCAATGTGCCGATGCTTGCGTTGCAACCTCCGCCCACCGTCCACGCCGTCTCTCCGGGCGGTGGTCGCGGGTTTTTGGTGACCCGTCCGCGCGGCTGGGTGTGGGGAGGGCCCGGCTGGTGGGGCGGATCCTATCAGCCGCCAATGCCGGGCTACATTCTTCCGAGCTTCTGGTTGAGCCCCGATTATATCGTTCCGGACTGGGCCGGCTACGGATTTCAAGATCCCGGCCCGGGACGCCGCTGGGTTCGTTATTACGACGACGCCCTGCTCGTCGACGATCGGGGCATGATTTATGACAGTATCCCTGACGTCCATTGGGGGCGGTACAATCAGGGGCCGGTTCCGGTCTACGTCGGAGGGGCGTCGGACGCGCCGGCGCGTTACGGGTCGGGATATGGCTATGACGATGAAGTGACCTGGCAGGGGGGCAGCAGCCGCAGCGGCCGCCAGATCTGGGCCTGGCCCAGCGACGGGGGCTCGATGCAGGGCAATCCCGTCATCGTCGTGCCGCCGGGATCGACCACCACGATCATATTTCAGCCGCAGGTGATCACCACCACGACCGAAGCGGACTATGAACCGCCCGCGAAACCGGCCTGGAAGGTCGCACCGCGCGTCAAGGAGCAGCCGCGTTCGAGCGCGCCCCCGCGCGTGATCGGTCGGGTCCCCGTCAAGAAGGGCTGATCAGCTCAGCCGGTCGAGCGCTTCGTCGGTAAGCGAGCCGGGGACGATCATGACCGGGCAGGGCAGGCTTCCGGCCTCCGCCGACACATAAGCGATGATCGGTCCGGGGGCTCCGCTTGCCGCCGCGCCGAGCACCAGCGCAGCCACATCATCGCGTTCCTGAAGCGCCTTGCGGACCACCGCGACCGGCTCGCCCTGCTCCACCGCGATAGCAGGACGGAGGCCCATTTCCTCCATCAATTCGCCGGCCACCTGCGCGATCAGCGCCTCGGCGCGCAAACGGGCTTCCTCTTCCATGGCAGCCTGAACCGCGCCCCATTGGACGAATTCAGGGGGCGGGATCAGCACGATGATCTCGACCGTGCCACCGGTCTTGCTCGCCCGTCGAGCGGCAAAGCGCAGAGCGACGCGCGCTTCGTCCGTCTCGTCGATCACTGCCAGATATTTTCGCATCGTCCGGTTCTTTCCCTCCCTTGGAGGAAAGGGTGCTCCAATCGACTCGTGCGCGCAAGCGCGGATGCTCGAACATCGCTATTGACCCGTTTGGCGGCTTGTCCGAAGCAGGCCGCTCATGCCGGACCCAAAAGTCGAGGACTATGATGCCGATTGAGCTAAAAATGCCTGCCTTATCGCCTACGATGGAAGAGGGGACCGTTGCCAAATGGCTGGTGAAGGAAGGCGATACGGTTGCGGCTGGAGATGTCCTGGCTGAGATCGAGACCGACAAGGCGACAATGGAATTCGAGGCAGTCGACGAAGGACGGATCGCGAAGATCGTGGTGGGCGATGGCAGCGAAGGCGTGAAGGTGGGCACCGTGATCGCGCTGATCGAAGGCGAAGGCGAGGAAGCGGCGCCATCGAAACCCGCGGCGCCCGAGCCGATCAAGGTGAAGGCGCCTGAAGAAAATAAGCCTGCGCCGATAGCACCGCGCGCTGATCCGGTCCCGCAAAACCCGACGGAAAAGGGCCGCGTCAAGGCGAGCCCGCTGGCCCGGCGGATTGCCGAGCAGCAGGGCCTTGATCTCGGCGGGATCGCTGGATCCGGGCCCGGCGGCCGGATCGTCAAGGCTGACCTCGGGGGCGGGGCTGGCAAGATCGCGCAGCCGTCGGCATCGGTGTCCCAACCGGTGCCTTCCCCTCAGCCGGTCGCTGCGCAGGCCGCGGCGGCTCCGGGTACAATACCGCACGAAGCGATCAAGCTTTCCAATATGCGCAAGGTCATCGCGCGCCGTTTGACCGAGGCCAAGCAGACCGTTCCGCATATCTATCTGACGGTCGACTGCAATCTCGACGCCCTGCTCAAGCTCCGTGGCGAGCTCAATGCCGGACTGGAGGGCCGGGGCGTCAAGCTGTCGGTCAACGATCTGCTGATCAAGGCGCTCGGCGCAGCGCTGGTCGAGGTGCCCGATGCCAACGTCCAGTTCGCGGGCGATACGCTGCTCAAGTTCAGCCGGGTCGATATCTCGATGGCCGTGGCGATTCCCGGCGGGCTGATCACGCCAGTGATCGCCGACGTCGCCAATCGCAGCCTCTCCGTCATCGCCGGCGACGCGAAGCGCCTCGCCGAGCGGGCGCGCGAGGGCAAGCTCCAGCCGGACGAATATCAGGGCGGCACGGCCTCGATCTCCAACCTCGGCATGTACGGGATCAAGCAGTTCGATGCGGTGATCAATCCGCCGCAGGGCATGATCATGGCCGTGGGCGCGGGTGAAAAGCGGCCTTACGTCGTCAATGACGCCCTTTCCGTCGCCACGGTGATGTCGGCGACGGGCAGCTTTGACCATCGCGCGATCGACGGCGCGGTTGGCGCCGAGCTGATGGCAGCATTCAAGCGCTTCGTGGAGAAGCCACTGGCGATGCTCGCTTGAAGCGACATGAATGTCGTGCGTCCGATCGCCGGATAATATCTTCCGCAGACAAGGGTGATGAATGGCTGACAGTTATGACCTGATTGTGCTCGGCTCGGGGCCGGGGGGCTATGTCGCGGCGATCCGCGCGGCGCAGCTTGGATTGAAGACGGCGATCGTGGAACGCGAGAATCTGGGTGGCATCTGCCTCAACTGGGGCTGCATTCCAACCAAGGCGCTGCTCCGGTCGGCCGAAATCTTCCATTACATGAACCATGCCAAGGATTACGGCCTGATCGCCGAGAAGATCGGCGCCGATCTCGATGCTGTGGTGAAGCGCTCACGCGGCGTGGCGAAGCAGTTGAATCAGGGCGTCACGCACCTGATGAAGAAGAACAAGATCACCGTGCACATGGGCGACGGCATGATCACCGGGAAGGGCAGGCTGTCGGTCAAGGGCGCGGACGGCAAGAGGACCGAACTGACCGCGAAGAACATCATCATCGCCACCGGTGCACGGGCGCGCGAGCTGCCCTTTGCCAAGGCTGATGGCAAGCGCATCTGGACCTATCGCCATGCGATGACGCCATCCGAGATGCCGAGCAAGCTGCTCGTGATCGGATCGGGGGCGATCGGGATCGAATTCGCCAGCTTCTATAATGACATGGGCGCGAAGGTGACGGTGGTGGAGATGCTCGACCGGATCGTACCGGTCGAGGATGCCGATGTCTCCACCTTCCTCGAAAAGGCGCTCAAGAAGCAGGGCATGACCATCCTGACCAGCGCGGGTGTCGAGAAGATCGATGTCGGTGCTTCGGGCGTCAAGGCGGCGATCAAGGGCAAGGACGGCAAGGTCACGACTGAGGAGTTCAGCCATGTCATCGTCGCGGTCGGCATCGTGCCCAATACCGAGAATATCGGTCTGGAAGCGCTGGGCGTGAAGACCGAGCGCGGGCACATCGTCACCGATGCGCAATGCAAGACCAATGTCGACGGCATCTGGGCGATCGGCGATGTCACGGCGCCGCCGTGGCTCGCGCACAAGGCGAGCCATGAGGGCGTGATCGCCGTCGAGGCGATCGCCGGCAATCATCCGCATGCGATGGACCCGAGGAACATTCCGGGCTGCACCTACTGCCATCCCCAGATCGCCAGCGTCGGTCTGACTGAAGCGAAGGCCAAAGAAGCGGGTTATGACGTGAAGGTCGGCAACTTCCCCTTCATCGGCAACGGCAAGGCGATCGCGCTTGGCGAGGCGGAGGGCTTCATCAAGACCGTGTTCGATGCCAAGACCGGCGAACTGCTCGGCGCGCACATGATCGGCGCCGAGGTGACCGAGCTGATCCAGGGCTACACAATCGGCAAGACGCTCGAGACGACCGAAGCCGAGCTGATGGATACGGTCTTCCCGCATCCCACACTCAGCGAGATGATGCACGAGAGCGTGCTGGGCGCCTATGGTCGGGCGCTTCACATCTGATCTCGATGATGGGGCGGGAATAGCGACGGCGATCGCAGACGTGCCGCGCGTACGGGAGATTCTGCTCGATGCCGCACGGGCGGGGGAAGCGGTCAGCTATTCGGATGTGCTGCACCAGCTCGGCACGCGCTTCACCCGGCCGAAAATGCGGGCGCTCTGCAAAACACTCGGCGCGATCGACCGGGCTGGCGCGGCCGCCGGAGAACCGGAACTTGCCGTGCTGGTCGTTCGCGAGAGCGACGGCCTGCCGGGGCAGGGCTGGTGGACGGAATATGCGCGGGAGACGGGCTACGAAGGGCCATGGATAGGCGCCGGGGCGGTCAAGCTCGTAAAGACAATGCAACAAAAGGCGTTTCGATATTGGCGCGCATGAGCGGCGCCGGACGCCCAGCCGAGTATTGCACATCGGAACTCATGTAGATACATTGTAGACACAATGGAGAGCCTGCTGGCAGGAGGTGTCGTATGACCATTCACGTTAAGAAATGGGGAAATAGTGCATCGGTACGGATACCGGCGTCGATCCTGGCAGCGGCGGGTCTGAAAGTGGATGACCCTGTCGAAGTCAGGCAGGAGGATGGTAGGATCGTGATCGAGCCTGTCCGTGAGCATCGCTATGATCTCGAGAGCCTGCTTGCGCAGGTGACGTCGGAAAATATCCACGACGAGACCGATTTCGGGCCCTCAGTGGGTCGGGAAATCTGGTGAGACCGCCCGACGCCGGTGATATCGTCTGGATTGAGTTCAATCCCCAGGCTGGCCGGGAACAGGCAGGTCATCGGCCTGCCGTGGTTCTTTCTCCACGCAGCTATAATGCGGCGATAGGATTGATGATCTGTGTGCCGATGACCACGCGTATTAAAGGCTATCCGTTCGAAGTTCCCATCCACGGAGAAACGCCGAGCGTGGCTCTCGCCGATCACATCAAGAGCGTCGATTGGCGCGCGCGCAAGGCCACGAGCAAAGGCAAGGTAACGACGGACGAGCTGGCTGCCATACGGGGCAAATTGTCGGCTTTGATAGGAGGCGCTTGATGCAGGTAGCGGGAATCTTATGGCCGACCTTCGCGCTGGTCGGGCTGATTTTCATCGTCTGGTTCGCGCTGTTCGTGGCGCGCTTTGGGCACATCAAGCGCAACCCGCCACGGCCTGAGAATTTCGCTACGGGCGAGGCCGCGATGCGGTATTTCGAGCCCGTCGAGATGCCGGCGAACAATTTGCGCAACCTGTTCGAAATGCCGGTGCTCTATTTCGCGCTGGTACCGCTCCTGCTCATCACCCATCATGCAAACCATCTGCAGGTTGTGCTGGCGTGGATTTATGTCGTGCTGCGGGCGGTGCACAGCTTCATCCATATCGGGCCGAAGAAGGTGATGCCGCGGTTCATGGTCTATCTGGCGTCGTGCGTCGTCCTCTCCGTGATGTGGATCGGCTTTGCGATCAACATGCTGGGAGCGACGGCCTGACCGGCTCTGCACCACTGGAACGCATCGGCCGCAAACATCCGTGGGTGCCGCTGGCCGGTTTTCTGATCTTTGCGCTGATCGCCCATTTCGTGCTCAGCGGATCAAGCCATGCCCTCGATGAGCGCATCTTCCTGATATTCGCGGAATGGGCACGGTCCCATGACGAATTGATGGGCTTCCTGACGTTCATGAGCGAAGCGGCGGAGCCGGCGTTCCGCGTGACGGGGGCGGTGTTGCTGACGATCGGGCTGCTGATCGCGCGGCACAAGCGGGCGGCGCTGTTCGTAATTCTGGCTACCGCGATCGGGGCGGCGCTATGCTCGCTGATCAAAGCGCTCGCGGCGCGACAGAGGCCGGATTTGCTGCCCCGTTTCGACAGCGTTGCATCCTACAGCTTTCCCAGCGGACATGCCTGGAACGGTATGATCTTCTATGGAGAGATCGCGCTGGTCGCGGCCTTGTTCCTGCCACGCCGCTGGCGGGTGCCGGTCGTGGCTTTGGGCGTGCTAGCCGCCGTCGTAACCGGGGCGGCGCGGATTGCGCTGGGAGTGCATTGGCCAAGCGACGTCGTCGCGGGATGGATCGGGGGAGGGGCCTGGCTATTGCTCTGCTATGGTCTTCTGCTCGGCGACGAGGCCTAGCGCCGTGCGGCGATTTCCACCGTTGACCCTTGAGAGATCCGGCACTATAGCGCGCCCCTGCCTGTGGGCTGGTGGTGGGATCGCATCCCAGACGCTGTCCTGAAAAGCAGGCGGAAACATACGCTTGAACATTGCTGATGCGTGTTGGGCTCGGGCGGGCCGCAAGGTCGCCGGGGCTTTTGTGTTTTGGAGCGAAAGCTCCGGGCGCGGGCGTGCATTGGTAAAGTAACTCTAGAGGTGAAGGGCTTCATGCCAACGATCAACCAGTTGGTCCGCAAGGGCCGCGAGCCACAGAAGGAACGCTCCAAGGTTCCGGCCATGGAGGCGAACCC
>Ga0081455_10003203_pt1 | contig 18955 bp, 16 predicted proteins | sample TabmetS3T2R1_FD_70207 | JGI IMG/M metagenome (GOLD analysis project Ga0081455, IMG submission 70207) | Tabebuia heterophylla rhizosphere microbial communities from the University of Puerto Rico - S3T2R1 | ecosystem: Host-associated > Plants > Roots > Rhizosphere ... | reverse complement strand
CGGCAGCCTCGATGATGGTCCCAGGCTCGTGGCCCTGGTGGAACGCATGCGGAGTGCAGTAGAGGAAGCCGATCCAGTCCTTGTTCAGGCCGCGGATCATGTTCACCGCATCCAACCCGTCCTCGATGAAGTCGTCGGGGTGCGGTTCGATGATCAGCTGCACACCTTCGCTTTCGAAGATCGGCAACAGCTCATCCATGGACTTCAAGAACTGAGCCTCGGCTGTCTCTGGAGCCTCCGGCCTACCGTTGAATTCTGAATTGATCACATCAACCCCGAGATCGACGGTGATCTGGATGACTCGCTTCCAGGCGCGTACCGCCGCCTGTCGCTGGTCCTCATCTGGACCCGACCACCGCAGCACCGGCAGCACTGACGCGATGCCGACGCCAGCGTCACTGGCGACCTTCCTGAGCCTCTTGACCCCCGCATCGTCGACCCGCGGGTACTTGAAGAAGGGCACGAAGTCAGCTTTGGGCGACAGCTCCATCCAGTCATAGCCAAGGCTGGCCACGATGTCGGGCAGTTCGTAGACCGAGCTGCTCGAGAAGAACATCTGGGGGTCGAGGGCGAGCTTCACGGCCACGCTCCTTCCAGGTCGGGCGCCTGAATACCGGCTTTCGGCTCCTCTGGCTCGATGGCCGCGACGGCACCTCCGGCGAGGTGGACATGGAACTTCACTCCACTCCGGAGCGCTTGAACGCCAGCCTCACAGACCGCCACGGCGGCGTAGCCGTCCCAGGCGCTCGCGCCATCGATAGTTCCGGCCTTCGCGGCGTCCACCCAGCGTTGCAGTTCGACGTCATAAGCTCCGCCGAAGCGCTCCACGAAGCTTGGCGTCAGCTGCCCGCCCCAGCGTCCGTCGGTGGACTTGAGTTGGAGGTTCTGGTCCAAGCCAATGAAAGCGCTGCCCTTCTCACCCACGACCTCGGTCCGTACCTCGTACGCCACGCCGGTCCGAACGAAGATCTCATCGGTGACAATCGCACCCGACTCGGTTTCGAAGATCACCAGCATGGGATCGTGCGTGCCGTGCGGTGCACTACCTGTGGCAGCACCCTTGATCACCTCGACACTGGTGAGCTCCTCACCCAGCAGAAAGCGAACGGAGTCGACCTCGTGCACCACCGAATCCCTGATCATGAACTCGGAGGTGAAATGATCACCGACCGCCGGGTTGCGGTGCGTGCAATGCACCATCAGCGGCTTGCCTAGCCCGCCCTCGGCGATCAACTTTTGTAGGCCCGCGTATTCAGTATCGAAGCGTCGCATGAAGCCCACCTGGATGAGCGGCTTGCCGAGCGCCTTCTCCTTCTGCACGATCTCATGGGCGGAATGGATGTCGGTCGTCAGCGGCTTCTCACACAGCACCGGAATGCCTCGATCCAGGCAAGCATTGAGCTGTTCCGCGTGAGCGTCGCCAGGGCTGGCGATGAGCACCGCGTCCACGTCGGAATCCTTGATGGCAGCGATCGGATCGGCCTCCACGCGGGCACCGACCTTGCCCGCTACCTCCGCCGCCTTGTCGGCGAGGAAATCATTGACCACCGTGACCCGCGCCCCACGCACCCGCGTGCTGAGCGCGTCCACGTGGAAGGCTCCCATCATGCCGACGCCAAGCACAGCAATTCTCAACTCATCGGTCACTGCTGCCTCCCAAACTCGATGGTCGCGCTGCTACAGGTACTGAGATAGGCCTTGGTCCGCTTCGCTATGGGCAGCGGCAGGTCAGGCGAGCAGGGGTAAAGATCGTGCTCGATGATGCCGTCGATGTCGCGACCCAGTCCGGCCACCGCCTCGAGCAGCGGCGGCATGTCCGGCATCCCGAGCGGTGGCTCGATCATGGCGCCCATGCGTACGGCTTCGGGGAAGGAAAGATCCTTGTCCAGCACCTTGGCGACGATCTCCGGATTGACCTGCTTGAGGTGCAGGTAACCGATTCGATCGGGATACTTCGCGATCAGCTCCAGACAATCGCCCCCGTAGTACGCGATATGCCCGGTGTCGAAGCAGAGATTCACCCACTCGGGATTGGTCGACTCCAGGAGTCGCTCGATGTCTGGCTGGTAGCCGACATGGCTGTCGGCGTGGGAGTGGAACTGCACATGCAGGCCGTACTCCTCGAGTATCCTTCGCCCCAGTTCGTCCAGGCCGCCCGTCTTCTGTTTCCACTGCTCGGCGGTGAGCTCGCGATCCTCGACCGGCTCCCCGGTTTTGTGGTGCCGCCACACATCGGGTATCACCACGATGTGCTTCCCGTCGAGCGCCTGGGTCAACGCCGCCACGTCGGTTACCTGTGTCCAGACCGCGTCCCACGAATCCGGGCGGTGCAGGTGCTCGAACACGGTTCCCGCCAGCACACCGAGGTTGTGCGATTCGAGCTGCTCTCTCAGCTCAGGCGGGTCCTTTGGGAGGTAGCCGTATGGGCCCAGCTCGATCCATTCGTACCCAGCCTCGGCAACCTCGCGAAGGAACACCTCGGGTTGTACCTGCTCGGGATCGCTGGGAAACCAAACCCCCCACGAGTCCGGTGCGGTACCGATCGTGATCTTGGATGACACATGCCCTCCTTACAAGAACAGCTTCTGGGTCGCCTTGTGCTCGTCGTAGGTCTCGCGCGCTTGTTGGGTTGACTCGAGAGTCGAGGTGGCGCTCACAGGAACGTCCCACCATGACTCCGAATCCGGTGCGCCGATCAGTGGATCGGTCTCGACATAGATCACGATGCTGTGATCGGCAGTCTTGGCAGCTTTGATCGCTTCGGCGAACTCACCGGCCGTAACAGTCCTGATCACCTCGACACCGAGACTCGCCGCATTGGCGGCAAGATCGACGGGCAGCTTGTCGCCGTCAAGCCGGCCGCTCTCTGGGTTGCGATAGCGGTATCTGGTACCGAAACGCTGCGAGCCCAGCGACTCCGAGAGTGAGCCGATGGAGGCATATCCGTGGTTCTGTACCAATACTGTGATGATCTTGATGTTCTCCTGGACAGCGGTGACGAGCTCGGTCGCCATCATCAGGTAGGAGCCGTCGCCCACCATGACGAAGACATCGCGATCAGGACAGGCAAGTCGCACGCCGAGCCCCCCAGCAACCTCATAGCCCATACAGGAATAGCCATATTCGACGTGGTAGCCCTTCGGATCGCGGGTCCGCCACAGCTTGTGCAAGTCGCCAGGCATCGAGCCGGCGGCGCACACGACGACGTCGCGCGGATCGGACAGCTCATTCACCATGCCGATGACCTCGTTCTGGGTGAGGAGGCCGTCCGCTCCCGCATTGGGAGTGTCGGGCAGATAAACCTTCTGCACCGTCTCGTCCCATGCGGCGTTCAGCTCGCCGTAGCTAGCGACATAGCTTCCATCGACCCGATACCCGTCAAGCAGCGGCAACAGCGCCTCAAGACTCTCGCGGGCGTCTGCCTGAACCGCGACACCGGCGTGCTTGATCGTGTCCAGCCCCGCGACGTTGATGTTGACGAACCGCACATCGGGGTTCTGGAAGGCGGTCCGGCTTGCGGTTGTGAAGTCGGAATAGCGAGTGCCAATGCCGATCACCACATCGGCTTCCCGCGCGATCGTGTTGGCTGCCGTCGTTCCCGTTGAGCCGATTGCGCCGAGGCATTGCGGATGGTCGTACGCCAACGTGCCTTTGCCCGCCTGGCTCTGGCCGACGGGAATGCCCGTTGCCTCGCAGAATGCCGCCAACGCGTCCTGTGCGCGGGAATAAGTGACCCCACCTCCCGCCACGATCAGCGGCCGCCTCGCTGATCTGATCACTGCCGCCGCTGCCTCGAGGACCGATCGTTCCGGTAGCGGTCGGGCCACATGCCAGACTCTCTTGTCGAAGAGATCGGTAGGCCAGTCGTAAGCCTCGGCTTGGACATCTTGCGGGAAGCACAGCGTCACGGCGCCGGTCTCAGCCGGGTCGGTCAAGACCCGCATCGCTGCGAGCAGCGCCGCGGGCAGCTGCTCTGGACGCCAGATCCGGTCGAAGTACCTCGACACCGGCCGGAAGGCGTCATTTACCGTGACGTCGCCTGAGTCAGGAAGCTCCAGTTCTTGCAGGAGCGGCGAGGCGCTGCGGTCGGCGAATGTGTCGGCGGGCAACAGCAGCACGGGCAGCCGATTGATGGTCGCCAGCGCGGCACCAGTCAACATGTTGGTGGCGCCGGGGCCGACGCTTGTCGAGACGGCGTACGTCTGGAGCCGGTTCTTCATCCGGGCAAAGGCCACAGCGGTGTGCACCATGGCCTGCTCGTTACGACCCAGGATGTACCGCATCGTCTCGGGTTCCTCCAGCTCGGACTGAAGCAACGCCTGGCCGATACCGGCAACATTCCCATGCCCGAAAATCCCAAAGCAGCCGGCGAACAGCTTCTGCTCTTCGCCGTCGGATTCGGAGTATTGGGCTCCGAGAAACCTCACCAGCGCCTGGGCGACGGTGAGCCGGACCGTTCCTGCGGGGGTCGGTGGGGTCGTCCCCTCCGCTGAAGTCGTGTCTGCCATGCTCAAGCCTCCTGGACGGTCTGCGGGAGAACTCTCGGATCCACGGACTGTGCCTCCCAAGTGCTGCGTACCCAGGCTTGGTCCGGATGATCGGAGATCTTCCAGACTCTTTCCGCACCCGGCCCGGCCATCACGTTCAAGTAGTACATGTCGAAGCCGGGCGCCGCGACGCAGGGGCCGTGCCAGCCGTACGGCACCAAGACGGTGTCGCGATCATGGACCTCCTCCAGCACCTCGATCTCGTGACCCGGCGAGGAGGATGTCCGCATGAACCCAAAGCCCGGCTGACCGCCCGGACCTGCGGCGATTTCGAAGTAGTAGATCTCCTCCAGCTCCGACTCGGTTTCGCTTGCCTCGTCATGCTTGTGGGCTGGATAGGAAGACCAGTTACCCGCTGGTGTGATCACCTCGCAAGCAATGATCTTGGCGGCCTCCAGCGCATCGGGAGTCCCGAAGTTCCGAACCTGCCGGCTGGACTGGCCGGCACCACGCACCTCGACGGGCACCTGCGATGCGGCGACGTACCGCAGCGGATGCGCCGACTGGGCTCGCGCGCCGCACAGCGCAAAGCGGCCTCCAGTCGCCGATCGCAGGTCCACCGTCTCCCCCGTGCCCACGTAGGCAAGATCCGTCGGCCCGGTGAAAACCGATGCCCGACCGTCGAGCTCACAGTGCGTTCCGCCAACTTCGACCGCAACTGCACCGCTGAGTGGTAGCACGATCACCTCATCAGAGCCGGTGTCGAAACTGTGACTACCTTCCGGCTCAAGCGAGATGATCTTCAATGACGAGTAGCGCCAGCCTGCCGACTCGGGAGTCACTTCGAGCTCGTAAGGACTCGGCCTGGCAGATCCGGACCGCAGCAGGTAACGCGAACCCATGATCATCACCGGACGAGCGAGACAGCCGTGTCGACCGCCTTCGCCACATCGTCGTCAGCGGGATAGAGCATGGTACGACCAACGACAAGACCGCGCACCGACGGCAAGGCGAGCGCCGCCTGCCATGCTGCGTAGGTCTCATCCGGCGCGCTGTCTGGATCGCCACCAAGCAGCAAGGTCGGCAAGGTTGTGGCATCCATCACCCGCTCCATCTCGTGGACCACCGGGAGCTTCATCCACGTATACGCGCTGGAGGCTCCCAGCCCTTGCGCGATGTGCACTGACTTGATCACCGCATCGGGAGACAAGTCGTTGACGATCTTGCCGTCGAAGCGACTCGACATGAACGGCTCCACCATGGCGATCGACTCGGCCCGATTGAGCTCAGTGATCGCCTGACCGCACCGCTCCAGCGTCGCGACGGTGCTCGGGTCCTCAAGATCAATCCGCAGCAGCATCTTGGCACCCTCGAATCCCGCATCGACCGTGCCGCGGACGTCATAACCGGTGTTGCGATCATCCATCTCGAAAACGGAGCCTTGCAGGCCACCACGGTTCATCGAGGCAAACATCAGCTTCTCTTCCAAGACACCGAGCATGAGCAGGTCCTCGGCGATGTCGGCTGTGGCGAGCAGCCCATCCACACCGGGCCGAGTCACTGCGGTCACCAGCCGATCGAGGAGTTCGGTTCTGCTGGCCATCGCGGTAGGTCTGCTTCCCGCGCTCAGGGCGCCACGGGCCGGATGATCACATGCGATGATCATCAGCTTGCCGTCGGGTCCGAACAGCTGCCGCCTGCGGCGAACCACCAACAGCCTCTTGATGCGTTGTGGATCGCGACTCCGGATCTCGTTGAGCTCACTGATCGAGCCCGCGAACTCGGTTCCCGACGTGGCGTCGGTTACGGTGCTCATCGGGTGGCACCCGGAGTCGCGAAGTGCACCGCGAGCGAGTCGGCGAGATGCTCGTTGGGATCGCCACCAGCAAGCAGCGTCTCGATCTCGGCGTCGGTCGGCATCGCGGTCGAGCACTCAAGCCTGGAGGCCACTATCGCGCCAGCAGCATTGGCGCGTTGCAGTATCTTCTGCAGCGGCCAACCCGCCAGTAGCCCGTGACACAACGACCCGCCAAATGAGTCGCCCGCGCCTAGGCCGTTCAGTGGGCGAATCGGGATCGGTGGAGACTCAACCCGTTCACTCTTGGTCTTGGCCAGCACCCCTTTCGGGCCCTGTTTCACGACCGCCAGTTCCACGCCAGCGGCTAGCAGCGCATCCGCGGCCCTCTCCGGTTCGGTTTCTTCAACCGCGACCTGACACTCCTCACGGTTACCTACTGCGACCGTCACGTGTGGTAGAGCCCGCTGCACCTGCTCGGTCGCGTGTGCCGGAGTTTCCCAGAACATCGGACGGTAATCCAGGTCAAGCACGGTGAACTGCTTGCGAGCCCGTGCCTGGAGGACAGCGAAGTGCGACTCCCGGCTCGGCTCCTCGCTCAGCCCGGTGACCGACAGCCACATCAGCTGGGTAGCCCGTACCGCGTCGAAGTCAATATCCGACGGTTTGACCTGCATGTCCGGCGCTGTGGGCTTCCGATAGAACCAGAGTGGAAAATCGTCCGGCGGGAAGATCTCGCAGAACGTCACCGGCGTGGCGTACTCGGTGTTCGTCACCACAAAACGATCATCGACGTTCAGCTCCCGGAGTGCCCTGCGTACGTACCGGCCGAACGGGTCATCGCCTACGCCGGTGATGATCGCGGCTCTTCGGCCGAGCCGAGCTGCGGCCACGGCAACATTGGCCGTCGTACCGCCCAGGTACTTCCCGAATGTCTGTACGTCCTCGAGCCCAACGCCAACCTGCAATGGATAGATGTCGACGCCGCTGCGACCGAAGGTCAGCACCTCCAGCGGCTCAACCTGTGTATCCGGACGGTCGTGAGGATCGCTACCCATGGCTCTCCTTTGAGATCAAGATTGCGCCGCATAGTGGCTCTCGAAGCACCGTATTGGCCTCCATCCGCGGTGTCAATTCTTTGTCCAGACAAATGGGCACAAACACTAGATTGGCGAGTGCAATGTGCCGTCAACAAATTGGGCTTGGCCCAAACCGAACGACCAGTCGGCATGCCTGTTCGACATCACCGAGATGATCAAATCTTCTGGGCGCACCCCGCATTTCGCCTCCAGCCGCTTGGCCAGTTCGGCGTAGGCAGCAACCTTCTGCTCATTCGATCGGCCCTGCTGAAAGATCTGGATGATCACAATGCCGTCCGAGCGATCGAACCCAAGGCCGGTGTCCTCGGCGATGATCTGGCCCTCGTCGTGCTCGGTGATGATCTGATATCGATCGCGCGGCGGAGCTGAGAAGACATCGAGCATGACGCCTTGGACGATGTCAGCCAGCCTGCGGAGTTCCTCCGGCGTTCGACCCTTCTGAACATCAATACGAACGAGCGGCATATGACAACCTAACTTTGTTAAGACATAATGTCAAATTGTCAGGTGACGTCCTGCCGCTCGCAGTACGGAGACAGCGCCCGCAGAGCGATCAGTGGAAGTCGCCAGCTGCGAACGCCTCCTCCAGTTCCTCCAGGGAACGATCTTTCGTCTCAGGAAGGAACTTCGTCAGGAAGGCGATCGCGATCAGTCCGAGGACCACGAAGACCAGGAAGGCGCCCTGGATCTTGATGGTCTCGACGAGGATCGGGAAGACGAATGCGATGATCGCGTTGGTCACCCACAGGCACAGCACGCTCACGCCCATCCCCAGGCCGCGGATGTCCAGCGGGAAAATCTCCGCGATGATCACCCACACCGGGATGTTCAGAGCCAACTGCATGCAGAAGACGAAGAGCACCATGAAGGTGAGGACCACGAATGCCTTGGTGATGCCGTCCGGTAGCAGCCACGAGGAGATCACGATGAGTGCGTGGGCCGTCGTGGTGGCGATGAAGCCGCCGATGATCAGCTTGCGCCGCGGCACCCGGTCCATCAGCCAGAACAGGCAGATGGTCGAACCGATGACGGCCAGCACCCCGTTGGCGACGTTCGCAATGAGGGCAGCGCTGGCCGAGAAGCCTGCCACGGTCAGTACCTGGGTGCCGTAGTACATGATCGAGTTGATGCCAGTGCACTGCTGCGCGATGGCCACGCCGATACCGGCGATGAACAGGCGCCGGACCCAGGGAATCTTGAGGTCCTTCCAGCCTCCCATCTTGGCCTGTTCCTCTTCCTCGTGCAGGAACTCGACCTCTTCCATCTCGGCGCGGGCCCGCTCCGGGGACCGAACCTGCATGAGGACCTCGAGAGCCTCGTCGTGGCGGTTCTTCGAGATCAACCAGCGCGGGGACTCTGGCTGCTGCAGCATTCCGACGAACAAGGCGACCGCGGGGATGGCCGCAACCGCGAGCATGTAGCGCCATACCCCGGCGTGCTCGCCCCAGACGGTGCCGATGATGGCGTTGATCGCGAAGGCCAACAGCTGCCCGACCACGATCGCCAGCTCGCCTCGACCGGCGAGGCTGCCGCGGCGCTCGGTGGGGGCCAGCTCCGCCAGGTACACCGGCACTGTGACCGAGGCACCGCCGACCGCGATGCCGAGGATGATCCGCGACGGGATCATGATCGCAAGGTTCGGGGCCAGTACGCCGCCGATGGTGCCGACGAAGAACAACACGGACAGGATGATCAGCGTCTTCTTTCGGCCGAGATTGTCGTTGAGCTTGCCGCAGGCGGCCGCTCCGATTGCGGCCCCGACCAGCAGGGTGCTGGTGACCAGACCCTCACCCGTCGCAGTCAGTCCGAGATCGGCTTTCATCGGCTCCAGGGCGCCGTTGATCACGCCGGTGTCGTAACCGAAGAGCAGGCCGCCGAGTGTCGCGACGATCGTGATGAGGTCCAGTCGTCGCTGATGCGGACCTGCGACGAGCGGCGGGAGCGTGACGGTGCCGGGCTTATGAGTATGAACGTCCATCGATACCTCCTTGGCGACCCAGAGCGGTGCTATCTACCTAGCGCCCCCGAATGAACGTTGCCCCTGCGCGTGATCGACATGGCACCTTCTTGGCCATACACGCGCTCACGTACCGGCGCCTCATGGCAGGTACGAAACGGCACAGCGTCCCGCCAGGCGGTACAGCGTTCTACTCTGCGGCACGCTAGACCTGCAGATCGCTTCCTGTCAACGGGGAGTCCAACCGGGGTTGCGAGCCCGCCAAAACTAGTCAGTGCTGGCGGTGAGGTGATTCCCCGGAGCCAGGAAGTCTCCAGGGCGCCAGTAACCGAGGCGCGTCGATACTTCGCGGCAGGCCTGCAGCAGACGGGCCACATGTGCGGGCCGTGGTGGCAGCACGTGCTGCCGCAAACCGCCGTAGCTCAGGGCCGCAACGGCAACGCCGTCGGGACCGAGAATCGGTGCTCCGACGGCTCCGATACCGGCAGTAACGTCCTCATCGGAAATGCTGTAACCGCGTTGCCGCGTCTGCGCCAGATCGCTCGCCAGATCCGTGGGATCCACGAGGCTGGATTGAGTCCTCTTGCCCAATCCCTGCTCCAACAAGGGTGGCAACAGCCTGTCTTCGTCGAACGCCAACAGCGCGCGAGGCCCGGCTCCCAGATTCAGCGGCTGCGACCCACCGACGTACAGGTCGACCATGCGTACGCCCTGTCCGCTGTCGATGCGCTCCAAGCACACCGCCCGCGTTCCGGCGGCCACAACCAGGTAGACCGCTTCGTCAAGCTGAGCCGCCATCCTCGCCATGATCGCGCCAGCCTCCCGGCGCAACTCCAGACTGTCCACGAGGACGCTGCCCACCTGGAAAGCTTTGATCGTCAGGCGGAATGCGCCAGCGGGAGTGCGCTCCAACCAGCCTGCCTCCACCAAAGTGACCAGCAGTCGGTAGGTCGTCGACTTCGAGTACCCGCTCCGGCGCGCAAACTCGGCCAAAGACATCTCCGGCCGACCGCGATCGAACAGGTCCAGCAACCGCATCGCCCGGAGCACCGAGCCCACCAGGGCACGACCCCGGTCTACACCCACTGACGTCAATGAGATCGAACTCCTACCCACGAACGGCCGTGCCGCAGTGCGGAACAGAGCTAGAGTGTCACACTTCGCAGGTTCAGGCCAAGCGTCTCCGGTACGAAAGCTCTTCAGTGTGCTCGGCCCCGCAGGAAGCCAGCTCCCCACGCGAGATGAGTCGCCGCCAGCACCAGCGGGAGCCGCAGCCGGGCCGAAGCTGACATCGGCCGCGCCGCGACCAGCGAACCACCGATGATCAACGCCACGTAGCCCGCTGGAGCGATGAAACCCAGGCGCAGCTGCCGGGAATCGAGGAGTACGCCGAGCAGCCCCAGCACCGAGCCGCCTAATACGCCGAGCAGAGTCAATGGAGGAGCCAGGTAACGAGCATTGGCGGTTTCCGGATGGCGTCTGATGACCTCGCGACGCCAGGACCCGGTCTCGTACATCTGCTTGACGAGCGCGCGAAGTGTTGATCTTGGCCGATACGTCACCCGCAGCTCCGGAGAGAACCAGATCTTGTGGCCGCTGGTCCGTAGGCGGTAGTTCAGCTCCCAGTCCTGAGCGCGGTACATGCTTTCGTCGAAGCCCCCCACGTCAACCAGCGCATCTTTACGAAAGACGCCGAGGAAGACCGTCTCCGCCTCAGCAGCAGGTGAGTCAGCCATGTGGAACGCGCCACCGCCCAGTCCCAGTCGCGTCGTGTACGCAACCGCCACGGCCTCCTCGAAGGGCGTGGTGCCCTGCGCATCCATGACACCGCCGACGTTGGCGGCACCGGTCTCGTCGAGCAGCTCCACAGCCCGTCTGATATAGCCATCAGTGAGTTCACCGTGTCCATCGACTCGAACGATGATCTCGTGCTGCGCCGCGGCGATGCCGAGATTCAGCGCGGCCGGAGTACGGGCGGCCGGGTTGTCGACCACGCGGATACGCGAGTCCGCCAGTGAAAGTGCATCGGCGATCTGGTGCGTACGATCCTCGCTGGGTCCGGCCGCGATGATCACCTCTAGCTCGCCCGGATAGTCCTGGCTGAGCACCCTGCGGATTGCAGCCTCGAGATAGCGTTCCTCGTTCAGCACCGGCATGACAACCGAGACACCCGGCCAGGTTGTGCCGACAGAGCCCCCCGCAGATTTCACTCGATCATCCTGTCAGTGAGAGATCTCGGCTCTCGAGACGGTCAGACCGAACAAACCTTTCCTAGATCATCGGTCTGCGCCTTCTTGGACGACGACGCCGTGGATTCGGACTTGTTGACGGCACTCGGAGTCTTGGCTGGTGTTGGCTGAGCCATCGGACGATCGATGGCCTCGGAGGCCTCGATCCGCTTCTGAACGGTGTCGCGCACCACGGTGAAGTCTGGCGAGTTCGGATTGATCAGCGGCGGCATCATGGCCACACTCGAAACCGGCAAGGTCCTGGCTTTGAGGGCGAGATCGATCATGGTACCGACCTCGGACGTTGGAATGTCTGTTGCAACCACCTTGCGGCTGGCCGCCGCGATCTTGTTGAACTTTGCCAGCACGGTGATCGGGTCGAGCTGGTCAAGCATGGCGTTCATGACGCACTTCTGCCGCACCATCCGGTCGTAGTCGGAGGAGTCTGAGCGGGAACGAGCGAACCACAAAGCCTCATAACCGTTGAGGTGCCGGTTCTGTCCTGCCTCCACGTAACCGTGGATCTTGGTGCTGCCTCCGCCGATCGGAACCCGGCGATAGACATCCATGGTGATGCCGCCAACGGAGTCGACCAGTGATTCGAAGCCCTTGAGATCAATCAGCGCCCAGTAGTTGATCGTGATGCCGGTGGCTCCTTCAATTGCCTCCTTGGTGGCTTGAGCACCGGGGTTCTGCACACCGGGATAAAGATCACGATGTTCAGACGCGTAGGTATAGATCGCATTCAGCATGCAGGAGCCATCGCGGCAGCGATAGCCATCAGGAAAACGATCATGCAATGGCGAGCCGCTGGGAAATGGGACTGCCTGCATATTGCGCGGCAGGCTGATCAGCACGGTCCGGCCGGTTTCGGCGTCCACACTTGCTACGGTCATGCTGTCTGGCCGGAGTCCGACGCGATCTGGTCCGGCGTCGCCGCCCAGCAACAAGATGTTGTAGCGCCCGTGTTTGGCGACGCGGTCGCCCCCACCACTGAAGACAGTCGATGCCAAGTTATGTTGCGCAGCGACCATCGAGGCGACAGCGAGGAAGCCCCCGAAGATCGTAAGAGCCATAGCAAGGCTGAAAGCAGCGAAACCCATCCGGCCCGGACGCTGAAATTCCCAAGGCCGAGCAAGCCGCCAGGCATCGACGATGAGCGCCACCCAGCCAAGGCCCAGCGTAATGATCACAATCTTAATCGCGCTCAGCACTGAACTGAGTGTGAAGATGGTCAGCGCAGCCTCAGGCAAGATCAACGCCAGCAGAACGGCGAGGACGGCAAGGAACCACAAGCTTGCCCATATTCGAAGCGCAATCCGACCGAGGCGCCGGTTGCCGGCAACTAGCTGGGCGGAGCCGGGCAATACGAGCGTCATGGCCAGCAACGTGAGACCTCGGCGTCGTCTGATGCGTTCGCTTCGCTCGGCGGACTTGTTGGACTTGCGTGACGGGGCCTGGGGACGCGGTGCAACCTCCGCGGTGCGAATGGACACCTGGGAAGCCTTTCGGTCTGCTGTCGGGGAAGGAACCTGAGGACATGCGGACTCGGCTCGTCGTTCATGTGCCCTGAGCTTGTTGCAGGGCATGAGGGCTTCGACAGGCTCAGCCAGCATGCCCTGTAAGTATCTGCGGTGCCTGCAGCAGAGATGCTGATGCCACGCCGATAAGGCTGGGAGTCGCGCTGCCCAGGTACCTTTGCAGGCATGTCTCCGAGCCGCGATGACGACCTCGAGTGGCTGTACGGGAGTGAACGCCAGCAGGCCGAGCCCGAGCGGACCCGCGTGATGCCGAATCCATACGGAACGCAGCAGGGCCAGGCACCCTATCCTCCGGCGGGACCCACCGGCCGCGGGGCGCCGCAGGCTCGCCCTCCTGCCAGCCCGCCGCGCGGGCCTGGCGGGCCAGCCAGGCCACCAGCAGCACAACCTGCTCGGCCCGCAAAGCAGAGGCATCCGGTTCGGAAGTTCTTCCGGGTGTTGTTGATTCTGCTGCTCTTGTTCGTCCTGTGGCTGGTCGCGGTACCTGCCTATGCGTGGACCCGGATTGATCGGGTCGACGCCGCCCCATCCGGCCAGCGCCCCGCTGATCAGCCGGGCAAGACGTTTCTGTTGGTGGGTTCGGATTCGCGCGCAGGACTGAGCAAGGCCGAGCAGAAACGGCTCGGTACCGGCAGTACCGCCGGCCAGCGCACGGACACGATCATGCTGGTCTACGTTCCTCCCGGCGGCAAGTCAGCGCTGATCTCGGTCCCTCGTGATTCGTACGTCGACATTCCGGGGCACGGCAAGAACAAGATCAACGCCGCGTACGCCTTCGGAGGGCCTGAGCTCTTGGTGCAAACGGTCGAGCAGAACACTCGGCTTCGGATCGACGGCTACATGGAGATCGGGTTCGGTGGTTTCGTCAACATCATCGATGCTCTCAACGGCATCCGCATGTGCCTACCGAACGCGATCAATGATCGCGACAGTCACATCGATCTGCCGAAAGGTTGCCAATCTTTGAGCGGCACCGAGGCTCTGGGCTACGTACGGATGCGCAAGGCCGATCCCCGCGGTGATCTTGGCCGGGTGGAGCGACAGCGGGAGATGCTCGCTGCGGTAGCCAAGAAGGCGGTGTCACCCGCCACTATCCTCAATCCAGTCCGGTACTGGAACTTCTGCATGGCGACAGCGGACGCGATCAAGCTTGGCCGCGACACCTCGCTGCCTGAAACCGTCTTGCTGGCAGTGGCCCTGAAACAGGTTTCTGGTGGTAGCGGATTGACGCTGACTGTACCGATTTCCAGTACTGGCGCGCCTACGCCTGTCGGTTCCGCCGTCTTGTGGGATCCCGTCAAATCCAAGGCGATGTTCTCCGACATTGCGCGCGGGGACACTTCGCGAATGACGAAGTACTCCAAGTAACAACTTGTTGCCTTGGCTTAACTCGTTAACCCAGGTCACAGACAAGTAAGAATGTTAGAACAAAGTCTTGACAGGTTTCAGTGAATAGGCCACGCTAAGGCCCGTCGGCACTGGCCGCCGACGTTGACACTGGAGGTCCCCGCCCAATGAGTCGTTCAAACCATGCGGCCGGTCGAGCGTCGCTCGAACCCACGGGATGCATTCTCCGTGTGTCGCTGCCTCTACCTGATCGCAGCTGCACACGATCACCCCGCTGGGAGTGCGCCAGCGCCGACTGTCGCAGAATCAGTGACAAGGCCCCACCCGCCCGGAACCCCGGCTTTCCCATCACGTGTAGGCGACGATCTCGTCTTGTTCATAGCCCGAACCTGCCTTACTCACTACGTTGAGCATCATGAGCTCACGCTCATGGAATTCTCAGCTTCCGGGCTTGGCCCGAAACACAACGAAAGGAATCACAGATGATTCGATCCCCAAAAAGTCCGGCGCTTAGCCGACCTCGCAAGGGCCTGACCCTGACCGCCCTCGCGGCGGCAGCCGCACTCACGCTGGCCGCATGCAGTGGCGGTGGTGCCCCCGAGAGCCAACCCCAGAACCAGGGTGGCGGTGGTGGCGGCGGTAACTCTGGCTACACGTTCGCCATGATCACACACGAGACCCCGGGCGACACGTTCTGGGACCGGATCAGAGCTGGCGCCGAACAGGCCGCCAAGGACACCGGCTCGACCTTGAAGTACTCCGCCGACCCCGAAGCAAGCAAGCAGGCCGTACTCATCCAGAACGCCATTGACTCCAAGGTGGACGGTATCGCGACCACCCTCGTCACACCGGACGCCCTCATCCCCACCGTCAAGAAAGCAACGGAGGCGGGGATTCCTGTGGACAGTTTCAACTCCGGACTCGACTATTGGCAGCAGGCGGGCGCGCTCACCCACTTCTCCTCGGACGAGCGGCTGGGCGGACAGGAAGCCGGCAAGCGGATGAAGGCGGACGGAGCCGCCAAGATCCTCTGCACAATCCAGCAGACCGGCTCGGTGGCTCTTGAAGACCGCTGCGCGGGCGTCAAGGACAGCTTCCCCGCCACCGAGAACCTGCAGGTCAACGGCGCCGACGACTCCGCCGTCACCTCCGCCATCCAGGCCAAACTGAGTCAGGACAAGTCGATCAACTGGGTGATCACTCTCGGCGCTCCGCAGGCCTTGGACACCATCAAGGCCGCCGAAGGCGCTGGTCGCTCGGACGTGAAGATCGGAACCTTCGATACGAACCCGGACCTGGCGCAGGCTGTGCAGGACGGCAAGGTCCAGTGGTACATCGACCAGCAGCCCTACCTGCAGGGCTACATGTCCATCACACAGCTCTATCTCTATAAGAAGAACGGCAATATCCTCGGTGGTGGCAAGGCGGTCCTGACCGGCCCGTCTTTCGTCGACAAGAACAACATCGCCGCAACCCTGCCGTACGTCCAGAACAACACCCGATAGTCAAAGCCTCCAAGGGTGGTCGGGCGAGTGCTTCGCCCGACCACCGCGAAGACAACTCACCGGAGCCGCAACATGAGTACACCCGTCAAGACTGCACCGCCTACGCCCGCTGAGGCCTCTAACCGAGTCCAAGTCAGCTGGACGACACGACTGCTCGGCCGACCCGAGGTCGGAGCTTTGGTCGCGGCCATCGTTATCTTCATCTTCTTCCTGATAGTCGCACCGGCGTTCCGTACACCTGCCGCCTTCTTCACCGTCCTCTACCAGGCCTCGACTATCGGCATCGTCGCCGTTGGGGTCGGCATGCTCATGATCGGTGGTGAGTTCGACCTCTCCGCCGGCGTCCTCGTGACCTCAGCTGGTCTGCTCAACGGCATGTTCTGCTACGAGCTCGGGCTAAACCTGTGGGTCGGTGTGATCATCGCGCTGATCTTCTGCCTGGGGGTCGGCTTCATCAACGGCTATCTGGTGATGCGCACCGGCATTCCGAGCTTCCTGATTACCCTGGGCATGTTCTTTGTGCTGCAGGGAGCCAACCTTGGTGTGACCAAAGTCGTCACCGGATCAGTGTCGAGCCCCAACATCAACCAGATGGACGGCTACGCCGCACTCAATTTCATCTTCGCCCATGAGTTCAAGATCGGCTCGATTTCGCTGTCGATCACCGTCATATGGTGGCTATTGTTCGTCGTCTTGTCAGCCTGGATCCTGCAGCGGACCAAGATCGGCAACTGGATCTTTGCGGTTGGTGGCAACGCCGCCAGCGCTCGAGCCGTCGGCGTGCCGGTAAACCGGGTCAAGATCGGACTGTTCATGACGGTGTCCTTCCTCTGCTGGTTCACCGGCATGCACTACCTGTACCGGTTCAACACACTCCAGGCCGGCAACGGCGTGGGCAACGAGTTCCTCTACATCATCGCCGCAGTGGTGGGCGGCACGCTGCTGACGGGCGGCTACGGCAATGCGTGGGGTGTGGCCATCGGCGCGTTCATCTTCGGTATGGTCAGCCTCTGCATCGTCTACGCCGGATGGGACCCGAACTGGTTCAAGGCCTTCCTCGGTGTGATGCTACTGCTCGCCGTGATGGTCAACCTGTACGTGAAGCGACTCTCAACTCTAAGAAAGGTGGGTTGACATGACCGACACCCTCCAAGAGCATGCCGATCCCACGCTCCACAAGGGTGAGCCTCTCGTCGAGATGACCAATGTTGGCAAGACCTACGGAGCGATCCGAGCCCTAAAGGGAATCAACCTGGAGGTCAACGCCGGCGAGGTGACCTGCGTGCTCGGCGACAATGGAGCCGGCAAGTCAACGTTGATCAAGATCATTTCTGGCTTGCACCCTCACAACGAGGGAACCGTGAAGGTCGATGGCGAAGAGGTCCATTTCTCCTCCCCCCGCGACTCGCTGAACCACGGCATTGCCACGGTGTATCAGGACCTTGCAGTTGTGAGCCTGATGGAGGTCTGGCGCAACTTCTTCCTCGGCTCCGAGATGGCGGGCAGTAAGTTCCCGCTCTCTGGAATGAAGATCAACGACATGAAGCGCATCGCCGACGAGGAGTTGCGCAAGATGGGCATCGTCGTCAAGGACATCGACCAACCCATCGGAACCCTCTCCGGCGGCCAACGGCAATGTGTCGCGATTGCCCGCGCCGTGTACTTCGGCGCCCGGGTATTGATCTTGGACGAGCCAACGGCGGCACTCGGTGTCAAGCAGTCCGGCGTGGTGCTCAAGTACACCGCAGCAGCTCGCGATGCCGGGCTCGGCGTGGTGTTCATCACTCACAACCCGCACCACGCGTACCTGGTCGGTAACCACTTCATCATCTTGAAGTTGGGCCAGGCCGTGCTGGACAAGAAGCGCTCCGAAGTGGCACTCGACGAGCTCACCCGGCAAATGGCTGGCGGCGATGAGCTCACCGAACTCGCACACGAGCTGGAGAGCACTCGGACTTGATCCGATTCGCACTCTTCGGTGCGGGCAGGATCGGACGCGTACACGCCGACTCGATCGATGTCCATCCCCGGGCCGAGCTGGCCTGGGTGTACGACCCGATCGAGTCGGCTGCGGTCGAGATAGCCAAGAGATACGGCGCGGCGGCCGTTCCCAGTGTCGATATCGTCATGGACGATCAGAGTGTGGATGCTGTGGTGATCGCCTCAGCAACGCCCACACATATTGATCTATTGACCCGCGGCGCACGCGCCGGGAAGGCGGTGCTCTGCGAAAAGCCGATTGACCTCGATATGGCCCGGGTCGATCGTTGTTGGGTAGAGATCGCCGCCCTCAACCCAACGATCATGATTGGCTTCAATCGGCGTTTCGATCCTTCGTTCCGCGAGGTCAAGGAGCGGATCGCGGCCGGAGACATCGGCCACCTCGAACAGCTGACCATCGTCAGCCGTGACCCGGCACCTGCGCCCCGCGAGTACTTAGCCACCTCGGGTGGATTGTTCCGCGACATGACGATCCACGACTTCGACCTGGCGCGCTTCTTTCTTGGTGATGTCGTAGAGGTCTATGCCACGGGTGCAAATTTCGTCGCTGATTACATTGCCGAGCTGGGTGACATCGACAGCGCAGTCGTCGTATTACGCGGGGCCGACGGCGTCCTATGTCACATCACGAATAGCCGTCGCAGCGTCTTCGGCTATGACCAGCGGCTGGAAGCGTTCGGTTCGACTGGCATGCTGAGCGTCGGCAATCAGCATCCGACCAGCGTCCGACTCTCCAACGCGACCCAGACAGAGTCGGCGCCCGAGTACCTCAACTTCTTCCTGGACCGCTATACGCCGGCCTACCGTGCGGAGCTTGATCACCTGATCACCGCAATGGAGCAGGGCAGCCAACCTAGTCCAGGGTTCGCCGACGGACGTGAGGCATTGGCTTTGGCAGATGCGGCCGTCGAAAGTCTCAGCACCGGTCGGGCGGTTACGGTCGGATCTGGATAGGCAGCTCAGGGCACAACGACAGGACCGGTGCTGCCTCGAA
>Ga0081455_10003202_pt1 | contig 18959 bp, 20 predicted proteins | sample TabmetS3T2R1_FD_70207 | JGI IMG/M metagenome (GOLD analysis project Ga0081455, IMG submission 70207) | Tabebuia heterophylla rhizosphere microbial communities from the University of Puerto Rico - S3T2R1 | ecosystem: Host-associated > Plants > Roots > Rhizosphere ... | reverse complement strand
CGACATGCCCTGTTTGTAATAGATGCCATTCCAATCGCGTCGCGCGCCTCCGCCGCGAATCGTTAGAATTCCACCGTGATCTTCCACCGCGCCGATGTCGATGTTGTTATCGCCAGGTTTCATACAAGGTGAAACCTAACATCTGCAGATTGCGCAGATGAACAGAGATTTTTCACGAGAGCACCAAATCTCGCAACAATCTGGAGCGCTCGTTTTCCTCACCGCACAACCGCGGCGGCAGGCTGTCAGTTTTTTACTTCAAACCGGCGACTTGCCGACCAAGGCCCCGAACCACCGCCATTATTCGCGCGGACGCGCCACCACATCCGGACTGTTGGCAATGTGCTGGTACTGAATTGAGATGGGGTTACCGTTTGATTCACAATCGGCGAAGTAAAGCTCTCTTGATCGTCGATCTGGATCGTGTAGTCGGTTGCTCCCGAAACATCGCTCCAATCAAAGGTGATGTTAGTTCCAGGCGCAAACCTGGCATCAGCAGCCGGGCTGATAAGCGAGGGCGCCGGAAGCCCAGGTGTGGGCGAGGCACTAGGCGTAGGCGAAGGCGGAGCGCCGGCGGTAACGGTGAGGTTTGCCGAGGTCGTCGTGTCAAAGAACGCCGTGATGGTAACCGATGTATTGCTTCCAACTGCGAACGTCGTCACTGTGAAGCTCGCTGAGGTCTGCCCACCTGGCACACTGACGATGCCGGGAACGGTGGCTACCGCGCGGTTGCTCGTCGCGAGCGTGACCGAAATTCCGCCTGCAGGCGCCGGCGCGCTCAAGAACACAGTTCCGGTTGCATTGGTACCACCGCGAATACTCGTAGGAGTAATCGTCATCGATTGGAGTAGAGGCGGCGCGTTCGGGTCCGGGCTTACGTTGACAAAAATAGACTTGGTCACGCCACCCGCGGTTGCGAAGACGTTTCCTCCCGTAGGCAAACCGCTCACGGAACTCGTTTCAATGGTGAAGCTCGTTGCGCTATTTCCTTCCGGGATCGTGACACTCGCCGGCACGTGGATGACCGAAGGATTGTCGGTCGTTAGAGTGACGGTTCCGCCGCCAGCCGCAGCTGGAATTACCAGTGCAACACTTGCGCGACCGGAATTGCCGCCAATGAGATCCTGACTGGCTGGACCGATCGCGAGTACCGTAGCCGGACCGGGAGCGGGATCGATCTCAAGAATTCGCGCCTGCGATCCACCGGAGGTTCCGTAATGACCTTGAATGAATACCCAGCGTGAAAACGGAGTCTCCGGCGCGGGCGTTGTTGTAAAAGTGGCGCTGCTGCTGCCAGCGGGAATCGTGACGCTGCTAGGAACAATTACTTGACCTTCCATGCTGCCTTGCAATGTGACCAGTGCGCCACCAGCCGGGGCAGGGGAAGTTAATTGAAGCGTTCCGGTCACCGTGCCGCCCGACAGAACCGTGGAACTGCTAAGCGTTAACGAGGAAAGACTCGCTGGAGGCTGAGGACTTCCTAGAGGAGTTACCGTTAACCATGTTTGCGGCGCCCGATAGCCATCGATGTCGGTGCCAGTTTCGATGATGACGCGGGTAGCAACTGCGACTGGGCTTGTCGGAATGGTAAAATCCACATCAGTTGCGCCTGCAGGAATGAAGACAGTAGCCGGCGGCGTAACGATATTGGGATCACTGCTGACAAGCCGGACTGTGGTGCCGCCCGTCGGCGCAGCGCCTAGCAATGTCACAGTGGCGTTGACCGACGTTCCCCCGACCAAACTTTCGTTACTCAAACTCATACCGTAGAGAATTGGAAGAATGCCAAACGAATTTTGTCCGCGACCATTGGCGAAGCCGGCAAATAAATCTCCAATAATTCCAACCGAGCCGCCGCCATTGTTCGGCACCGGGCCTGTGGCGATATTGGAAATCGTTGCATCGGTTTTTCCGGCCGGAACAGTAATCGTGGTCGAGGGCATGTTTACCTGTGGAATGTCGGTCGAGAGCGAGACGACTGCGCCGCCCGCCGGCGCTGGGTTATCCAACATCACGCGCGCGTGCGCAGTGTTGCCGCCGTAGGCATTGACCGGTTCGGCCAGAAGCGCGAACAAATTTACATCCGGCGGAGCGATCGGGGCCGTCACGGTGATCGAACGCCCAGCCGACCAGAGACCGGCGACGTCGCCGTGAAGTGCGCGCACGCGCCAAAAGTAATTTCCCGGCGCCAGGAGATCCCGCGTGATCATATAATCGGAGCGGCTTGGGCTCAACAACAGAACCATCGTACCGATCCCGAAATTGGGACTTGTGTTGAATTCGAGGTCATAGCCCGGCACCTGCGGGTTTGGAGTGTCCGACCAATCCACAAAGAATGGAAGCTGCGCAGTTGCTCCGTTAGCCGGCGCAACGGGCGACACGCCTGCCGGAATCGGCGCGGCATTGGTGATCTTCACTGTGCGCGTCGCGGAAGGAAGACTGCGAACGCCGTCCACCGAAACGGCGCGTACTCTATAATAAATGGTGAGTTCATTTCCCCAAATCGCGCCGGATTGAGTGCCGAACCATATCGGCGCAAGTGTGAGGGTGAGTGGATAGGAAAAGGTCGGTTCATCATCTGCTTCGAGAATGTAAGACTGAGCATTCACCACCGACGACCACTGGATATTGAAACTCTCATTCACGTGGAACTGCGCGTTGTTCGCCGGCGTGATAAACGAAGGCGTGGCGGGCGCGGAACCGAGGCCGGTGACAGTGAATGATCGCACCGTTGACCACGGCGAATCCACTCCGCCGTTCGGGCCCAGTTGTGTGCATTTGACTCGCCAGAAATAAGTGCCGTTAGGCAGGCCGCTCACCTTGTCCGCAGTGCGCGTGGGAATTGATGGATCGGAATCCATGTTTGTGAACCCCGAAGCGATGATAGTGGTGAACCCGGACGTTGTTCCGATTTGCCAGGTGTAACTGCCAATCGGCCCGCCGCCCGCCGATACAGGGTCCCAGTCAAGTGTGATTGGCTGAACCAAAGACGCGCCATTGGCGGGACTGACTAGAACGGGAGCCGGAGGTCCACCGGGCGTAGGACTAGGAGTGGGAGTGCGTCGGGCGTGTGCAAATGGTGCACCGCTCCAAACCAAGATAAAACCAGCCGTGAATACTGAATAAATTCTTGTTCCTAACATCGGGTTTGGAACGAATTGAAACCGGCATAAAAGTCTAACTGGGAAAGGTTAAACAATTGTTACTTTCCGATGGTTTTCTTCCATAATCGCTGAGCCGCTAATCGCGCTCACTCAATCTCAAAAGTAGAAACTAGAAATTCCAAAGCGAAAGGCTTACGTAGAAGCTATGAATGTAGTAATCACTCAACGCCATAACTCGCCGGCCGTTACCCCGCAGGCGCTCGCGTGGGACGGCAATTACCTCTGGATGAGCTCGCGTGACCTGGGCACGCTTTACAAGATCGACACGAGCAGATGGAAAATTGTGCAAGAAATTGATCCGCCGGGGACTGTCTGGACCGGGGTATCGTTGGGCAACGGCAACATGTGTTTCACCATTGGCAAGGGTCTGAACGATGATCGCTACGTTTATCGCTACAAACCTGAGGATGGATTTTCAAGAATGTTTGCGTGTCCCGAATTTACGGGATCATACCTCAGCTTCGACGGGCAGAATCTGTACATGAGCCAGTGGTACAAGAAGCGGGTCCTAAAGTTCGACGATAACGGCAATGTCACCCGCGAAATTGATGTCGGCGCCGAGATCTGCGGCCACACCTTTACCAACGGCTGGCTGTACGTTTTGCGAGGACAGGAACAGCCAAGCGAAGATTGGCGTATCGCACGACTGAATCCGAAAGGAGAAACGCCGGCCGTTGAAGATATCGGCGTCGTCCCATTCGCGTGTCGCTCGCTGACTTTCGACGGCGAATACTTCTGGTCGAACTACCGCGCAAATAACGAGATAATTTCATTCGTTCTTCCGAACTGAAACAGATTTCTCACTGTAGCGACCGCTCTGAGGAACAAAGCGGGAAATTTCTGTGAGTTTATTCCTGCGTTCCTGATTTCCTTAGCGATATTTGGCAAATGCTCGCCACGGTGACGCAATCTGATTATGCTGCGCGGTGGTGGACGGTGCTGCCCGATGGACGCATCGAGTGCCGGTTGTGTCCGCGGTTTTGTAAACTGAACGAAGGACAGCGCGGATTTTGTTTCGTTAGGCAACGGAACGGCGACCAGATGGTCCTCACCACGTACGGCCGTAGCAGCGGCTTTTGTGTTGATCCCATTGAGAAGAAGCCGCTGAACCATTTTTTGCCTGGCACCAGCGTGCTGTCATTCGGCACGGCTGGATGCAATCTCGGTTGTCGATTTTGTCAGAACTGGGACATTTCCAAGGCGCGTGAATGGGACAAGCTCGCCGATGCGGCGTCGCCGGAACAAATCGCCCTCGCGGCGGAACGGCTGGGATGCCGGTCGGTCGCGTGCACTTACAATGATCCGGTAATCTTTGCCGAGTACGCAATTGATGTTGCGGATGCATGTCGCGAACGCGGGATCAAAACAGTCGCGGTGACGGCCGGCTACATCACCGATGATGCGCGCCCGGAATTTTACCAGCACATGGACGCGGCGAATGTCGATCTGAAAGCATTTACTGACGCATTTTATCATCGGTTGTGTTTTGCCCAGCTCGCTCCGGTTCTCGACACGCTTAAATATTTACGACACGAAACGAACGTATGGTTTGAAGTCACCACGCTCTTGATTCCGGGCGAAAACGATACCGACGATGAGCTGCATCGTGCATCCGAGTGGTTCATGGAGAATCTTGGGCCGGATGTGCCGTGGCATTTCACCGCCTTCCATCCTGATTTCAAAATGCTGGACAAACCACACACGCCGGCCGCCACACTTACTCGCGCCCGTGAGATCGCGCGCTCAAAGGGCTTGCATTACGTTTACACTGGAAACGTCCACGATTCCGCAGGCGGAAGCACATGGTGTCCCCGTTGCGGTGAGCTTCTCATCGAGCGCGATTGGTACCAGCTGGGCGAATGGAACATTCAAAACGGTCGATGTCGCTCTTGCGGTTACGAAATCGCCGGACGTTTTGAAAACAAACGCGGCGATTGGGGTCCGCGAAGATTGCCAGTGAGACTGGCTGCAACCGCGTAAATCTGTAGGGGAAGCAGTTTGCTCCCCGATCGTCACGGGACGCTGACCGAGGCAACTCATTGCCCACTCTGTGAAGCGAACGGCGTTCAGCTTGCGGCAGCCGCCTTGGATGCTTCGGCCCGTTTCGTGGTCGCCTCCATGAACGATTCATAGACATTGAACACATGATGAACCACCTTGCTACCTCCGGAAAGTAACGCCCCAGTCAACAGCACATCCACCAACGTGAAGAAGACGTTGTGCGGATACCATTCGTCCGGGGGAGATTGAATGAACAGCGTATGCAAGACTCGAAATCCAACGCCGGCGGTGAGCACGCCGATTGCCAACCCAACCCACGTCGAGACCTTCCGTGTGTGTGCGGTGTATTTGACCAGCTCCAGGTCAATCGCATCATCGCGGTCCTGCCCGGCGCTCATCTTTCCACGAAGATCATCCACTTCCGCTTGCACATCAGCAATCCTCTTCGGCGGCGGGCTTGTCTGCGCAGAAAGCTCTTTCATTAATACATGGATTCGCGCTTGCTGGCGACCCCGCGCCTCGGCAATCGCTTCGATTTCCTGCTCAAGCCGATCAGCCTCGGGATCGCTCCAAATGGAAATGATTACTTCAATGGCTCTTTCGACAAACAGCGAGACTAGCAACAAGAACCCAAACATTGTCCCAAGCTGCTGTAGCATGCCCCGTTTGAGGTTCAGACCCAGTGGAGGAGAATAGACGATGCTGAGGAGCACAACTAAAACAATACCAGCAGCAACGAGGATGCCTGTGCGGGTATACTTCAGACCAAACACAGGTTGATCTTCAGAACTCAGTTTGGGATCACTCATACAGATTCTTAGGTTAACTCATTCCGGATCGCTTCGATGTCGCTCTTCGCGTTGAGGGCACTGGCTTGGGCGATGAGGTCGGCGTTGCCGTTAGTGGTGCTGCGGGAGGCGCAATCCAAGCACCAGGGTGCCGGAAATGTATAGACGCGTCGGGTTGGTGGAACACAGCTGGACGACATACTTTCATCGGAGGAAGCTCGTTAGACGACGTGTGCGAAATTCTTAGCAGGCTTGTCAATATTATTTTGTCTGAATTATTTTTCTGCCGGCGAATGCGGTGATAAGCACCGAGTGCGGCGGCTTTGGGCGGGCCGGGGTGTAAATTGTGGCATCTTAACAGCGGTGACCTGCGTCACTTTTCCCGCATTCGGTTAGATCGTCGGGCAAGCAGAGCCTCCGTCGAAGAGGATTTTCCACGAGCCGTCAGGTTGTCTTACCCATGTGGAAGTAAACGTGCCGATCTGCGCGCCCGCTTCATCAAAAACGGGACCGGTTGAGAATCCCAGGTCGCCAGCAGCGTTTGTTACGACGCGCTCGGGTTGCCACCGGAAAGGTGCGACTGCTGGTTTGAAGAATTCTGACCAGGCCGCGATCACTTCTTGCTTCCCGCGCGTAGTGTTGCGCCGTCCGAGAAATTGGGCGTCGTCGGCGACATACGAGAAGAATTTTTTTGCGTCGCGGTCGGCGAACGCTTTGGCGAATGCGATCTCGGTGGCGCGCACTTCTTCAGCTCGATCCGCAGCAGAAACCGGTAAGGACAAAACGAAAAGGAGCAGGCACGTGGACATCAAACGAAGACGCTTCATCAGCAAACCGCGAACGACTGGATTTCGATGGGCAATAGCAAACAGTTTCTGTAGAGCCCTTGTGTGAAACGCCTGACGTTGGCGTTTGACACAAACGCCCTACAATTGATCCGGAAAATGTTTGTCGGACATTACAGCGTTGCTTTTGCTGCTAAGTCAGATCGAAATAAGATTCCCCTCTGGGTTTTGTTCATTGCCGTTCAATTTTTGGATTACATCTGGGCGACGTTGCTCTTGCTTGGAATTGAAAAGCTGCGCGTGATCAAAGGATTCACGGCAGGCAGCATGCTCGATTCTTATTTTCACCCCTATTCGCATAGTTTGATCGCGGCGGTGATTTGGAGCGTCATGGCCGCCCTCATCTACAAGGGAATCTGCAGCCGACACCCATTCGACTCCGCTCAGGGCAAGCTTAGCCACTACAGTAATGCCGCGCCTTTGATCATTGGTTTGGCAGTTTTCTCGCACTGGATTCTCGATCTCATTGCGCATCCGCGCGATCTGGCGATCTACGATAACACTTGGAAAGTCGGCTTCGGATTGTGGAATTATCGCGACCCCGAGTTTGGCTTGGAAATCGCGATGCTCGCCGCCGGAATCCTTCTGTACCTTGCGCGAAATGTGATGCCGGCAATTCGCAAAGGAGCTGCGATCGCGTTCGGGTTTGCTCTCGTCATTGTTCAGATCGGCGACACGTACGTGCCACGTACGCCACTGACGGATAAGGCCACGGTGCTTGGTGTTTGGGTCTTCTACACGCTCTTTGTTCTTGTCGCGTTCGCCTTGGAAAAGATCGGCACGCAAAGAAAAACTGCCGCGCCGTGATCGTAATCATTTTCGGAGTTTCTGGCGCTGGCAAAACAACAGTGGGCAAATTGCTGGCGCGCGAACTTGACTGGCATTTTCTTGAAGCCGACGACTTTCACCCCGCAGCAAATATCGAAAAGATGCGCAGCGGTCGCCCTTTGACCGACAAAGACCGATGGCCGTGGCTGGAACGGTTACGACAGGAGATCGAGCGATTGCTTTCCGGTGGTGAAAATGCCGTGCTAGCATGTTCGGCCTTAAAACGTGCCTACCGCGATCGTCTGCGCGTTAGCGACGACGTAGAATTTGTGTTTCTTCGTGGCGATTATGCACTCGTCGAAAAGCAACTGCGTAGCCGGCACGGGCATTTTATGAACCCGGCGTTGTTAAAGAGTCAGTTCGATGACTTGGAGGAACCACAGCCGGCCGAATACGTGTTTGCGATCGAACTGGGACGAACGCCGGAGGCGATTGTCGAGAGAATCAAAACGAAACTCAATTTGGCGGGCAGCGATTAGCTCGATGTCACAGGTTTGGGACCGCGCGAGTGGGCGGCTGGTGTCAGCAGCATGAGAATCCCGCTTGCAATTGCACAACACATCAGCACCGCAAATCCAGTAACGAAAGATCCGGTTTCAGCACGAAGATATCCAAACGCGTACGGCCCTGCAAAACCGGCGAGGCTGGCGAGCGCGTTGATAGTTCCGACAGCAACTGCCGCCTTGGCGTCACTGAGGATTTCCGTTGGAATCGCCCAGAACACCGGCAGAAATGCCATGGGCACGCAGATGACGCTCAACAATGAAACCGTCATTACATTCGACGTGGGCAGACTGATCAGGCACAAGAATCCGGCTGCGCCGATGAACAGCGGAAACGCAGCGTGCCAGCTTCTTTCGCGACCTTTGTCGGAATGCCATCCGTTGAACAACATGGCGAAGAGCGCCACAACGTAGGGCACAGCGCCGAACAGGCCAACCTGCAGATCTGAAAATCCGGATTGGTTTTTGAGAATAGTCGGCAACCAAAACATCACACTGTATCCAACGAAGTATTGAAGAAACGCTACGGTAGCGAGAAGTAGTACGGTGCGAGAACGGAGCGCCTGACCGATGCTGATCGATTCGCGACCCAACGGCTTTTCTTTTTCCAACGTTCGCGCAATCCATTGCCGCTGGTCGGTCCTCAGCCAGCGCGCCTGAGGCGGCCAGTTTGTCAGAAGGAAAAATGCCACGATGCCTAACAAGATGGCGGGAATACCTTCCAGGAAGAAAAGCCAGCGCCAGCCTTCGATCGTGAGCCAATTATGACTAAGTATCCAGCCCGCCACAGGAGACGCGATGACCAGCGAAACAGGAATTGCCGCCATGAACTTGCTGATCGCTTTGGCTCGGTCCCGGTGGATAAACCAGTGACTCAAATAAACGATGACGCTTGGGAAGAATCCCGCCTCGGCGGCACCTAACAAAAAGCGCGCAATGTAAAGTTGTGTCGGAGTGTGCACGATTGCGGTGAGCGCGGTCAGAGCCCCCGACACGATCATGGTGGCACAAATCATCCCGCGCGCGCTCCACCGTTGAGCCAGTACCGCGCCCGGTATTTGCAGGGCGACATAGCTGAGAAAGAAAATGCCAACGCCGAGACCAAACACCCGATCGTCGAACCCAAGGTCGCGCGCCATTCCAAGCGCCGCGTAGGCAACGCTGGTCCGATCGAGGTAGTTGGTGATGTAAAGAAGAAAAACAAACGGAAGCAACCGAAGCGCAATCTGACGCCGGGTGTGCTCCGCTGATGAAGCTGCAACGGACGCAGACGCGGTTGAGTGAACTTCGGTTATCTGACATCCCTTCACGAAATCACTGGAACAGGCGGGAGTATAGCCGAGTTGCAGAATTGAACAGGCGAAATACGGCACCCTGCGGCAGACACCTCGCGCAGTCAGGCTGATCGTGATCCTTGCGATTTGCTTGGCAGTGGCATGTACAGATTATCGCTTTCGACGTTGAAAATTCGGTTCCAGCGTGCGCGATAATTCTCGAACGCGATCTGCGCGCCCAACTGCATCAATTGTTCTTCAGAAAGTTGTTTTCGCAAACGCGCATACAAATCGTCAGAGACATTCGCGGGCGTATCGGTCATCGCGTCAGCCAATTCAACGACAAGGCGTTCCGTGTCATTGAATAGCGTTCGGTCGTCGCTCTGCACAGCGCGTAATTTGTCGTCGCTCAGGCCTGCTTTTCTGCCCACGGCAGAATTGACGTCTATTCAAAAAGGACAGCCGACTCGCGCCGCGGCGCGGATTTTTCCAAGTTGAATGTAACGCAACGAGACAAGTCGTTTGCGGCCGAGGCCCGCTTCCATGGCGATACCGCCCCAGACGAGTCCGGGCAAACGCATTTGGATCTTTGCAGGCGTAAAATCTTTACCGAACATTTTTCGCATCACGCCGTAAAACCACCGCAAATGCCACGGTGCGTCCTTTTTCTCCAAACCTGAAACTCGTGCCATAACGAATTCATAATCGTTTCCAACCGATCATTTGGTCTTGAGCTCGGAGGCACGAAAGGATCGCCAACCGATTGCTGAATTTCGACTTTTGTTGGAGAAACCGAGCAGAGGCGATCCTAAGCGTGTGCGGGTCTTTTCAACGATGCAAGCTTGTTAACCAGCGCGTTCGTTCCCTTTTCCAAGAGCATGCCCCAGACACTGAGGACAGCGAGGGTAGGGATGCAAATGAACAAAAACATCGAGATCGGTACTTCCCGAATGCGGAGCCCGAGCCAGATGACATACGGTTGGTGAATGAGATAGAGCCCGTACGAATAAAGCCCCACGAGTCCGAACAATTTGGCAGGCGAGTCAAACAGCGAAATGAGCCCGGCGATCCCAACGATTTCCAACATGCAACACGCGCCGGTGGCGAAATCGACGAAGATATAGTCGTAAAGTCCGTGATAGAGTTGCAGTGCCGCAGGGTAAAGGATTAGGCCGACCGCGAATCCCGCGCCACGAAGAAAGAACCATTCCAGGCGCGCGGGTGATTGCGTATACCACAGTGCAAGCGACATCCCGAGCGCAAATTCCGGCAATCGACAAATCGCGAAACCGCCGAGTACCCACAATCCGTTTTGCGGCCAGAGGACGAGCAAGACGTAGCGCGCAAAAAATCCTGCAATGCATCCGATGAACAGAAACCACCCTGGTCCAACACGACGCGCCATCCAGAAGAGCAGGGGAAAGATTAAATAGAACTGGATCAGCATGGAGAAATACCACCACGCCGCGTTGAGATACATGAAGTTCATCTCGATATCGATGAACCGCAGGCCTAGCAGGCTCAGGATTATGCGATCGTCCACCGGCTCCAGCCGGGCGACGAATGGTGAGACAAGATAAACCAAGTGCGCTACCCAGTACAGCGGGTACAGCCGTACAAAGCGCGCCCAATACCATGCGCCCCAGGCAATTTGCCCCTTTTCGGCGCGACGGATCGTTGATTGCATTAGAGTCCAGCCACTCAAAATGATGAACACACCAACTGCGTGGAAACCGAGCCCTGATATTCTGAACCAGGCCAGGCGGAGGATCGTTAGTATGCTTGCAGCGATGTTGCTCCAATCAGGCGGCGGAAGCACGCCATGTTGGAAGTAAGTGGTGAAAAAGTGAAAGTAGGCGACAAACAGAATGGCGAGGCCCTTCGAAATATCGATCCAAAGGAGCCGTTTCACCGCATGGGCTTAACAGCGCGAACGAGTCCTGGTCAAGCCGTATGCTGATCGGCGTGGCGCCTGACAGAGACGCCCGAAAATGCAAACCAGCGTGATTGACTGTTATCGCGCGAGTCGCTAGAGCGGCATAATGTCTTTTACGAGTACGCATGACTCTGCGCTTGAGCGCAGTCGCTTACGCGTTGTTATAGCGACCATTGTCATCAACGTGATCGCCGTTTCGCTACTGACATTCGCGCCGTGGTCGGACTGGCGTACCGGCGCCGCTCTTAATCTTGTCGATAATTGTTTGCTTGTCGGGTTTACAGTCGTTAGGCGTGACGCATTGCTCGTACGGTTTCTTCTCTTCGGAGTCGTAGTCGGGTTTACCGAGCTTGCCGCCGACGCCTGGCTGGTCGATTACACTCGCACGCTCGATTATTCCATCGGCGGCGGCCCGATGATCTGGCGTTCGCCGCTATGGATGCCGCTGGCGTGGGAAGTTGTGGCGGTCCAGTTCGGATACGTCGGGTTGCGGTTGTGGGAGCGCTTCGGCAACACCGGCTTGCTGATGATCGGATTGCTTGGCGCGATTAACATTCCGTTCTACGAAGAGATGGCGCGCCGGATTCATTGGTGGCAATACAGCGGTTGTCGAATGGTTTCGTATACGCCGTGGTACATCATTCTCGGCGAATTTGGAATAGCTCTGGTATTCGCACTGCTGGCGCGCACCCTGCGACGGGGTTCGTGGCGGGTCGCCGTTCTCGCTGGCTTGGCTGGCGGAGCGTCGATTTTTGTTTGCTACGCAGCTGCCTTTCTGATTACGGATCGGTTGATTTAATTAGCTAAATGAAACCCCTGAACGCCTTCGCAATTTACCTTGCAATTTTAACATCGACCCTGCTTGTGCACGCAAGCGTGCCGATCATCGTGGCGACGCCACAGAAAATGCGAGCGGCAATGAAATTGGTTACCGACGCTCAAGATCTGATCGAAAAGGGCGACATCGCCGGTGCAAAACGAAATGTAGATGCAGTTCTCCAGCGGGATCCCACGTTTTGGCCGGCACTGTATGTGCGTGCGCAGATTTATTCACGCGAAGGCAAATACGACCTGGCACTGAAGGATTGCAACGAAGCGCTCCGACAAGATCGGAGTGTTGTGGAAGCTGCTCTGTTGCGCGCTAACATTAATGCTCGGCTCGGCAAGTATGCAGAAGCACTAAAGGAATTTGATTATCTAATCTCGCTGCATCCTCGGAATGTGACACTCGCCAGGGCTCTGAGCGATCGTGCCTGGTTTCGCGCGACCTGTCCAAACGCGTCGTTTCGCAACGGACAACAAGCAGTCAAAGACGCAAAGGCCGCGTGCAGCATCATGATATGGAAGGACGAGCATATGATCGATACTCTCGCTGTAGCATATGCTGAGACTGGCGATTTCAATTCGGCGGTTCAGTACGCCGCGCAAGCTCTGGCTGTGAAAGGTATCTCGCCCGACAGCACAAAACTTTTTCAGCAGCACCTTGCGTTGTTTCAAAAGCACAAGCCAATTCGCTTGTAACCCGCTAATGCGAACCGTGCACGGTCGCGATTACCGCAGACTTTATAGGGTGTATGCTTGTGAGTGCATCGCATCGTTTCGATGTTACCTGCCGCGACCGAGATCGCTGCTGCGCTCGGCTTGATAAACGAGGTTGTTGGCGTTTCGCATGAGTGCGATTTTCCGAGCGAGGCAAACAGACGCCCGCGCATTACACGTTGTGCGGTGTATGATTCTTGTTTGACCAGCGTCGAGGTAGACCAGTGGGTGCGCGGTGCCTTGCGTGAGAACGGTAGCATTTACACCATTGATGAGCCGCTTCTTCGAACACTGCAGCCGGACGTAATTCTGACTCAAAAATTGTGCGATGTCTGCGCAGTCAGTTACGGCACTGTGGCGAAGCTGGCGCAAACTTTGCCCGGTCCGCCTCGAGTGGTTAACCTCGAGCCAACAAGTCTGGCCGATATTTTCGACGACATTCGGAGCGTCGCTGATGCCTGTGATGCGCGCGAACGCGCCGAAAAACTAATTGGAAATTTATCGGAACGCGTTGAGAGCGTACGAGAACGCGCGGCGAGGATTTCGGATCGCCCACGTTGTTTCGTGATCGAATGGGTGGATCCGGTGTTTTGTTCCGGTCATTGGGGGCCGGAGCTGGTCGAGATCGCGGGTGGCTACGATGCGTTAGGCCGAAAGCATCAGCCGTCGGCGCAAATCGATTGGCAGCAAGTATTGGATGCGCGGCCAGATATCATCGTACTTGCGCTTTGCGGATACGATATTGATCAAGCGCGCCGCGATTATAAATTGCTCAGGCGATTTCCTGGTTTCGATTCGATTCCCGCTGCGCATAACGGCCAGGTGTATATCGTAAATGCCAGCGCATACTTCGCGCGTCCCGGCCCTCGAATTGTAGACAGCCTGGAAATTCTCGCAGGAATTTTGCATCCGAGGGAATTTTCCGAGTTCGTTTCGCGCGGGCCTGACGACCCGCGCGTGGTGCAAATCGGCTGAGCTCACCAGCACGAGCGGTTCGTAACGCTGTTTGCGGCCGACTCCCGTCATATTCCAAACCTTGTACGGCTTGGTTCGCGCCGATTTGCCGGTGTCAAACGCGGCATGTTCTCGATCTGCGAAAGGGGAACAATAAAGCGCGCCCGCTCATAAGCAGTTGTGGAACGACAATCATTTCGAATGACGTTCCGAAAAAGCTTGGCGAAGAAATAGTCCTCTGGATAAATACCGATCAACTTTAACTAAACCTGAAAGGAATTACCCAATGCTGTGGACAATAATTGTCATCCTGCTCGTGCTTTGGCTGCTTGGCTTGCTCGGCCACATTGGTGGAAGTTTGATCCATCTACTGCTCGTAATTGCTGTCATCGTCCTGATTATTAACCTGGTTCAGGGTAGACGAGGACCTTAACCGGCGCGGTTCGAGTCAATTAAGGCTGCTGCCCGGCGGCCGAACTGTTGCAAGCATCGCTTCGCAGGCGGCACTGTCCAGTGATACGCCCTGCTATCGCATCGTTTCTGTTGCCCAGAAACGAGCGACTATGGGTTGCGAACTCAAGAGAGTTGCTCAAAAGCTTGATCAAATCCGCGTGGACTCCTGAAATCCATGGATCAACTTCGGCAATGCTAATCAGCGAAATGAATTGGATGATGGTGCAGGAATATCTCCGGCGCGATGACCGCGCAGTGTTGCCGCTGGGCTGCACGGAACAACACGCTTATCTGAGCTTGAGCACAGACAGCATCTTGGCGGAGCGACTTGCTGTTGAAGCGACTGAACCGGTTGGTATTCCTGTCTTCCCCGTGCTGGCATACGGGATCACACCGTATTTTCGCGCATTTCCGGGAACGATTACGCTACGAGTGGAAACCTACAACTTGGCCGTCCATGACATTCTCGACGGAATGGCGGAGCAGGGATTCAAACGCATCCTGATTGTGAACGGCCACGGCGGCAATACGCCCGCGCAAGGATTGATCGGCGAATGGATGGCGGATCATCCCACCGTGCGGATCAAGTTCCACAATTGGTGGAATGCACCGAAAGTATGGGCGCAGGTGCAGGCGATCGATCCTGTCGCTTCCCATGCATCGTGGATGGAAAATTTTCCCTGGACGCGTTTGGCGAACGTCAAAATGCCTTCGCATCAGAAACCGATGAGCGATCCGGAGAAACTGCGACGTCTCGATCCCAAATCGCTGCGGGAGTGTCTCAAGGATGGCAACTACGGCGGTCTTTATCAGCGCGACGACGAGGAGATGATGAAGGTTTGGTCCACGGCGGTAAAGGAGACCCGCGCCTTACTGACGGAAGACTGGGATTAGATTCGATTGCTGGATCGGCCTCTCAGAAGACAATGCTGGAGCCGGCGCGCCCACGCGCCGCCGTGCCCCGCGGCCCGGGGTGAGCCACCTCAATTTACCCAGGCCAAGGGACAACGCGTCCCAGCTACGTTCGGCCGAAAACATCGCGCAGCTCGTCTTTGGCTTGTTCGAGAACACGCTTTTGTGTTCCCGGTAGATTGCTTCCGGCCCGATTGATGTAGAAATTCAACATCGACATCGCCGATTGATAAGGCGTGCCCTTGCGTCGCGTGCTCCGTTCAGCGGACAGTTTCAATAAGACGGCGATCTTGTGCGGATCCTTTGATTTGAAGACATCGCGATCGAGATCAAGCGCAACGCTGTGCTTCGTCACTTTCGCCGACCAACGGCGGGTTTTCGAACGCGTCGCTCCTTTGCGTGATCTCTTCATGGTTCGATTCTAGACCGCGTTGCCCATCCGCGTTGCGTTGACAAATTCTTCGGTGTGGTGATCGACCTGGCGCCCGCTGCGGCCACCGCTCTTGTGAATGTAAAGCGCGCCTCGCTCGACTGCGGCAGTTGATGGCGGTGGCAAACCGATCTCGTAATTCACTGGTTGCTGATGATCGGCAAGTTGCAGGTCGGGGCGATAGACGCTGTTAAATTTCCAAATCATTCGCAGGAAATTTGTTTGTCCACGAAGCAAGTGCCGCACAACGATTCCTGCGCACTGCCGCAGCGCCGCCCAGCCCAGATGTTTTCGGGAGAGCACGCGCTGCGTCTCGACAAGCTCTTTGTAAAAGTCCGCGAGTGGCAACTTTGTCGGCAATACTGCGTGTTGGATATCAAACAGGCGGTAATCCCGCGTCGTGAGACGGCGTGATTCGGTGTGCCACGTTTCAGTTCCCGGATAAGGCGTGTTGATGCTGATATTGACGACCTCGGGAATTTCGAGACACCAATCGCGCACGATTTTGAAGCGTTCGCGATCCCACGACGGATCGGCGATAATGTTCACGGCTACCGTGATGTCCAGTGAGCGAGCGTACTCCAACGCCTCGAAGTTTTTGGAGAGTGTCACGCGCTTGCGATAGTGTTTCAGTCCTTCTTCATCTATCGCTTCAAGTCCGAGGAACATCGTATTTAGACCGAGGCGTTTCCAGAGTTTGAACACTTCCTTGTTCCGCAACAGCACGTCGCCGCGGGTTTCCAGATAATAGCGTTTTCGGATGCCGCGCCGCGCAATTCCTTCGGCGATCTGCATACCGTGCTCGGCTTGGATGAATGCTACGTCGTCCACGATGAAAACGCCGGGCTCACGAATTTGCGCCAACTCTTCGACAGCGCACTCCGGTGTCTTCACGCGGTAATTGCGTCCATAGAACGTCCAGGCGCTGCAGAAAACGCAGTCCCACGGGCAGCCTCTGCTGAATTCAATGGAAGCGGCAGGATCGAGCTGGCCGATAAAATATTTCCGGCGATGTCGTGCCAGATGGCGAGCAGGCAACAAATCATCAAGCGACTTGACGAATGCTGGCGGCGGACTGCGGTGATCCAGTGTCACGCAGCCCGCAACCTGTTTCAGGTCGCGTCGGTTTTGCGCGATCGCATCCAACAACCCTGTGATCGCCGTTTCACCTTCTCCAGTCAGCACGCAATCCACAGCACCGCCGGCGTGCCGTAAAATCTCATTAGGAACAAAGGAGACGCTGTGGCCGCCCACGCAAATAAAGGCACCCGGCAATAGGTCGCGCGTCGCTCGAGCCAAGTCGATAATTTCGGGAAGGTTCGCGAGATAATTGCCGCAGAACGCGATCACATCTGGCCGCCAACACTGAACCGCGCGGAAAAAGTTCCGGTGCGATTCGCATTGCAGATCGATCAATCGCACCGAGTGCCCGGAGCGTTCCGCTGCGCCGGCCACAAGCTCGAGCCCGAGCGGCTCCAGCCGAAGATAAATCTTCGAATACATCAAACAACTGGGATGAACCGCCAGAAATTTCATTTCGTGAGAACAGATGCAGGTCTGTCTGGTTTTTCAAACGCCATCGCTTTGAAAAATGAATGGACAACCGGACTTCTGTTCATTCTTCGGATGTTGTTAGGGACGCGCGCGTATTTTTCGTGCTCCAGAGGATTTGCCTTCTACCAATCGGAATATTGAAAAGTTTCAACACGGTTACTGGAGCCATCCGCTGCGATTCATATGTTACCACAAAAAGGAGATTCTATGGCTGAAGAATCCAGCGAACTCGAGGGGCCTGATTTGGAACGGGGGAACAATATCAGCGACATCGCGGATGGAACAATGCTTTTGGGTCACGCGTTTGGCGAACCGGTTCTTGTGGCCAGACGAGGCAATGAGCTCTTCGCCATCGGCGCAACGTGCACACATTATGGCGGTCCGCTGGCGAAAGGTCTAATGGTCGATTGCACGGTCCGCTGCCCCTGGCATCATGCGCGTTTCGATTTGCGCACTGGCGAGGCGATTGCAGCGCCTGCCTTGAATAATGTTGCGTGTTACAAAATCGAGGAACGCGGCGATCGATTCTTCGTAACCGGCAGGATCGATAAAAAAGCGGAGCGCAGACCAAAATCATCTCCGCCTAGCGTGGTGATTGTCGGCGCGGGTGCCGCAGGCGGCGCGGCCGCTGAGATGCTGCGTCGCGAAGGCTACGAAGGGCCGGTTACGTTGATCGGTGCAGATGAATCTTTGCCGTACGACCGGCCGAATCTTTCCAAGGATTATCTCGCTGGCAACGCGCCAGAAGAATGGATCCCGCTGCGACCGCCGGAATTCTATCGTGAACAGAAAATTGATGCTCTTACGAACACAACTGTTACAAGCATCGATCCGAAAGCCAAACAGATCGCGTTGTCCGACGGTCGTTCGTTAGGCTATGGCACGCTATTGCTGGCCACCGGTGCTCAACCTGTCCACCTTACAATTCCTGGGGCTGATTTGCCGCACGTTTATTATCTTCGAACACTGATTGATAGTCGGCGCATTATCGAAAAGGCGAAGAACGCTAGGCTTGCGGTCGTCATTGGCTCTAGTTTCATCGGGCTGGAAGTGGCGTGGTCGTTGCGCGAGGGCAAGCTGGAAGTCGCGGTCGTCGGACGAGATTCGGTGCCACTCAGGAAAGTTCTGGGAACCGAAATGGGAAATCTGATTCGCAAAACGCACGAAGCGCATGGTGTGAAATTTCATTTGGGTCGAACACCGGCAGCAATTCACGACCGGCATGTAGAGCTCGATGACGGAACGAAGTTGGACTGCGATTTGGTCGTCGTCGGAATCGGCGTTCGACCAAACACACATCTTGCCGAGCAGGCAGGCATCTCGACTGACAACGGTGTCTTGGTAAATGAATATTTGGAAACGAACCTTCCCGGAATTTTTGCGGCGGGCGACATTGCGCGGTGGCCCGATCCGCGTGCAGGCCGGATCCGCGTGGAACACTGGGTTGTGGCGCAGCGCCAGGGCCAGACTGCCGCGCGCAATATTCTCGGCGCACGCGAGCCTTTCACAATCCCTCCATTTTTCTGGAGCAATCATTTCGATCTGCACATCCACTACGTCGGTCATGCAAGCGGCGGTGATCGTCCCATCGTCTCGGGAAATTTGAAGGCCAAAGCAGCATCTGTGTTTTTTCGCGATGGCGACCAACTGACTGCCATAGCAAGCATTGGTCGCGACGTGGAGAATCTCAAAGCTGAAGCGGCACTCGAACGCGGCGAAGAATTCCGCGCATCATAATCCTCTTATTTACCGGCGCACGCTCGGAGCGCTGCTATTAG
>Ga0081455_10003201_pt1 | contig 18962 bp, 15 predicted proteins | sample TabmetS3T2R1_FD_70207 | JGI IMG/M metagenome (GOLD analysis project Ga0081455, IMG submission 70207) | Tabebuia heterophylla rhizosphere microbial communities from the University of Puerto Rico - S3T2R1 | ecosystem: Host-associated > Plants > Roots > Rhizosphere ... | reverse complement strand
CGAGTAACCCGCATCCAGGCGTCGAACATTCTTCCCTCTAAGGTGAGCACACAGCTCCTGAAACATGGAGGTCCGTCTTCGTTTCACAAGCTAGGTGCGACCTTTTGTTCGTCTTGCATCAGGCGGCATAACGATTCATCGTCTATCTCTGACGTTCGGTTTCCCCCGCTGATTTGTCAGCTCCCCATAGACGTATGAGGTCTTCCGCCCAAACTTGGACTTGCGCTTTAATTTGAGTCGCAGGCACTGTTGGTACTCGGCCCATGGGTGCCCACGGTTTGCAGAGGCATTCTATTTCAGTCGCTTCCCAATCCAGAACAGGGTTCTCCAGCCAGCTCCTGCCCTCAATTCGCAAACCAGACGGCAGCGTTACTTGGATGCGCAACGGCACATTTGGGTCCGACGTTTGCTGCGGCAAGACGTCCAACGGTACTAGCCAAGCCTTGCTAATCGCACGTTGAAGCCGCTCACGTGCCTTCTGCGCATCGTGGTGGATCAAAGTTGTCGCCTCGCTCAGCCGAAGCCATGTCACCGCGCGGCACCTTTCATCACGAGTGTGCCTAACACAACGACACGTAATGTAGGCAAACGCTTCGAACGTGGCGTGCAAAGGGCGTCACGCCGAATAAGTTACAGCAAAAGAGCGCCCGCCGAGACGAGCGCTTTTTCGCAGTCCTGCACCAGTTGGAGCTTACTGCTTCGGATTGCACTTCTTGGCCGCGTCATCCCACATGCCACCGGCCTTGTCACAAATAGCCTTGTCGGTTGCCGCTGACATTGGTCTCAGAACTTTACGAGGCTAGCGCTCATTTGGTGCTGACCTCCCGACGGCCCGAAGATCGTCGCTTGGCTAGATGCCATCGACGAACGATCGCGATACACACCGGCAGGAACGTTATAGATCGATGATATTGCGTGAAGCCCCGTCAAGAAGACTACGAAGATCAATGTCTCGAGCTGTGCGCGCGTCATCTTGGCTATCCTGTGCATGGAGATCCCTCAGCAAGCCCCATCCGATTGCTGAAACAAACGTGGCCGGAGTCGTCTTGTTCCCGAGTTAAATAAAATTAGACGTTGCGGCCGCTGCCCCACGATAATCTGCACAACGATGAGTGCAGGTAGCTGCATGGCCACCGCATCTGCTAAAGTCAGTTTTCTAGCCGAAATTTGGCAGCTACAGCCATGCTAAAGGGAGAGGTACATGATCCGGCAGATTCTCTTTGCGGCTTCCCTTCTCATACTCGGGCCTCTGTTCGCCCTCGCACAAGAACCAAGCCCGCCCGCCGATGTTCAAGTGCAAGCCAGTGTCGGCTTTTTCGGCATGTTAATTATCGGCATTCTGGCTGGCTGGATCGCTGAGAAAGTAACCGCGAGCGATCATGGCCTGCTTACTAATCTTTTGGTCGGCATAGCGGGGTCGTTCGTCGGTGGTACCCTGGCCCAGTTGATGAACCTTCAATTCGAAGGTTGGCTCGGCAATTTGCTGGTGGCCGCAGTAGGTGCCATTCTCCTCCTCTTTGTCTGGCGAGCCATCACGGCACGCAGGACTGCTTGACACGAGCAGAGCTTTGCGAGGCGCACTGAGTTTAGGTTCGCTCATGCCCAAGCCCGACCGAAGTCTTGCAAGCCGAAATCTAGTTCCCATATGGGACGGTCTTGCTCGGCCATCGGCCGAGCATCGGCATGGGTGGCTCCCGTTCTCGGTAGAGCTCCTGTTTGCCCGGGCCGCTCCCCCTCGGGGTCGAGCGGCCCTTTTCCCTTCATCTAGGAGACGCCCCTCGGTGCTAAGAGAGAACAAACAGCAATTTTGGCGTGGCGCTCTATGACCCTGGGTAACACCGGGGTGACCAAAACCGGTGTGATTGAGCGTGGCACGTTGCAACGCGATGAGGCGCGTGAGGATCAAATAGACATTCGCAGCAAGGCTTGTAAGGTGTCGGGTGAGGCAGGGAATGGCGAGCCGCCACGGGATTGGGCCTGACTGAAAATCCGCGTGTCGGTGGTTCGATCCCGCCCCTGGGCACCATAATTCTCTTTCGTTTGGTGCCAAACGCGCGCGCGTTACCGCAACTCAGGGATCAATTGGCTCCGAGGGTTGCCCGGTCACGACAGCGGTGGAATTTCCAAATCTGGGTGCTCCTCTGCACGCCTATCCCGCAATTCATCGTAACCGAGCGCACGTTATAAATGGTTCCGTTGAAGGGTCCTGCGAGTAACTCGGCGAGCCTGTTGAAGGTCTGAACTCACCGAAAGCTTGGAGTCGATGAAAGCGGGCAATGGAACAAATGTCGATTGAGCGCATTTTTCATGCTCAACCAGGGAGCCGCTCATGTCGACCGCTCAAGATCAGGTTGTCAATTGGTGCAAGGAGCAGCAGGTGCTCCTATTAGGCATTGCCGATCGGTTGGAAGCTGGCAAGATCGTCGTCGCTGAGAAGCAGCCCGATGGCACGCTCGTCGATGACAGTCCGGCAACGTTGGCGCAGATCAAGAGCTCGCTGACGTCGCTCGATCGGCTGTTATCTGAGTTGGGCACAAGTCCCGCGCAATAGCAAAAAAAAGTCTGGCTCGCTTGCGGGCACCCCGTGGAGCTTACTCTTTCCAAAACGGCTTGGTCGCGGCAAACCGCCCGAATGCCTGTTCGGCTTCGTGCAGCAAGTCGTCGACCTTGTCGCCGGAGGCCGCAAGGCCATGTGCCTCGGCGTCCTCTTGCGTGATGCCGGCGATAAGGTCGCGGTGGGCGGCAGTGTCATTGAGGCTACCGAGCGCGTCTTGCAAATCCTTGAGCGCGTGAAGCGACTTCGATCGCCGCTCGGCGCTTGCTTCACCCGGAAAGGTGGTTGCGAAAAACTCGGTGCCGTAGCGCAGCCGCTTGGCGCGAATCCGTAACCGATGCCGTTGCGCCACGTCCAACTGCCGCAGATCGGCGCCCTTCTTCTTGATCCACTTGCGGAGGCGGGCAAGCTCTTTCTTGGCGTAGTCCGCCACTGAGCCATCCCGCGACGCCTTTGGGTCCGCATCTCGATCACAGGGACCGGTCTCGATCCATTCCGCGAGATCGAGAATGGCGTTGCGAAATCGGCTCGAGCCGAGCGCCGCCGCGACGCGGGCGTAAGCCGCCTCGTGCTTGGCATCGAAGTCGCGATGGGCCGCGGCCATGTCGATGTCGCCGGGACCACTTTCGCGCAAGGGGGTGAGCACATCGGCGGCAAAGACGTCAAGATCGCGCGCGGGGCCAAGCTCCCGGGTCATCCATTTCAACTCGGCCTTGCTCCTATCCATTTGCTCGTCCGACACGGCAGCGGCAAAGATGGCGAGGGTGGCGCGCAGACGCCTGAGACCGATCCGCATCTGGTGCAGGGATTCGGCCCGGCCCGCGCGCGTTGCCGCCGCGTTGGCGAGGACCTGCCTGAGGCAATTGTGAGCGACGGCGCGGAATGCCTCGCCTACGGTCAGCGTTGGCGGAATGTCTATCTCCGCGGCCTTCTCGGGCTTGCCGCCGTTGTCATGCACAAGCTCGTAACCGCGCTCGGCCTTGCTCTTCACCTCGAGTCTAAGCGGTACCGTTTCGGCAAGAACGCGCGCCAGGCTGAACAGGGGCTTCGCCTCCCCACGCTTGAGCTCAAGTTCGAGTTCCGAAATCGCACTGCGCTTGGCGGCCGCGGCAATCTCGCCTCGATCGATAGCAAGTTCGATCTCCGACCCGTGATGCGCCAGCCTGTAGACGTTACGGGTGACGCGGGTCTCGAATACCGCGCGGATCTCGGCGCGGAGATCGGGCGTGAGCAGCGGCTTTAGCGCCGTGCGGCCGGCGCCGCCGAAATTGGGCGTGCGGCCCTTCACTTCCCGTTCCCATTCGAGGCGTTCAAAAGGCCCGCCGCCGTTTTTTGCGGTCTTTATGGTTTGGACCCGGCGGCCATCGATGTCGCGAATGCGGAGATAGACGCCAGCCTTGTGCAGGGTCCCGCCGGGCGTATCGAAATAGATGGAGACAAGGTCTTGCGTTTGCGGGGGCGCACTCAGGAGGGGATGGGCGGCGAGCCGCGCGGCGTCGGCCGGATCAAACTCAAACTTGAGCTCTACTTCCCGGGCTTGCGCCTGAGGTTGAGCCGGTTTCCGATTACTCATTTGGCCTCTCAAGCCACGCGTCACTGACAGGATAACAAATATCCGCTTGCGAAAGCCAATCACCGAAGGAGAACGATTTCGACTGGTGAATGAGCACGCTATGCCCTTCAGCTTATCCCAACTTTCCGTTCGCCAGCGATTGTTTGGATTGTTTCGTTACAAAAGCGTCATGGAGGGTTGTTACACAAAAGTGTCGCGGTAGGCGCTAGACAATGAGAACGACCGAGAGGGCTTGCACCGCCTGGTTGGGCTCTACTGGACTTGTCTTGCGCTTCCCGTGACCCTCCTGGCTCCACAGGCAGGCAGAGAGACCCGACACGCTTCGACATCGATGTTCGCTGCGTACGACCACTAACGCCAACATTGCTGTCGTCATACTGTCATTCCGTTCCTTCTATCTTGATGGGGCTTGCAGGCGGGGCGTCGATCGCGGCGCGCAGCTATCCTCGTGCGGTCGATTGCTGCCGCATGAACGGCTTCGACCGCCAAACGATATAAGGCGGCGACCATCGCCGCCGTTTTCGAGGGGCGCGCCATGGAAGCCGATATCTTCAAAGACGTTCTCGTACCGGTCATAGGCGGCTTGGGCATCTTCATGCTCGGCCTCGAGTTCATGGCCAACGGCATCCAGGCCTTGGCGGTGAACAAGATGCGAGCCTTTCTCGCCAGAACCGCCGGCACGCCGATCAAGGGTCTTGCCGCCGGCACGATCATCACCGGAGTGATCCAATCGAGCACCGCCATGACGGTCATGGTGGTGGGCCTCGTCAATGCCGGGGTGTTGGGGCTTCGACCAGCCATCAGCGTGATCATGGGCGCCAATATCGGCACCACGCTCGGCAACGGTCTCATCGCGCTACCCCTCGGACCGCTCGGCTTGATCTTGGCCGGCGCCTTTGCGCTGCTCTACGTGTTCGCCAAGAGCGACCGCGTTCGCAATATCGCCCTCGCATGCATGGGTTTCGCGCTCATCTTCTACGGCCTCAATCTGATGACCGGCGGCCTTAAGCCCCTGCGCAACATGCCGGAGGTGATGTCGGTCATCAGCGCGCTCAACGCCGAAACCTGGACCGGACTGATTTGGTGCGTGCTGACGGCAGCCCTGATCACGGCGATGATTCACTCCTCCTCGGCGACGATCGGTATCGTCATGGGTCTCGGCGCGGCCGGCGTCCTCGACTGGCAGACCGCGGTGGCCTGCTCGCTCGGCGCCGACCTCGGCACCACCATCACCTCGTGGATGGCCTCGCTCAATCTCTCCAAGAACGCCAAGCGCGCCGCCTACGCGCACATAACGTTCAACTTCATCGGCGTCGCAGTGATGCTGCCCCTGTTCTACGTCTCGATGGATCTCTTGGTATGGATCATGGGATGGTTCGGCGGAAACCCGGGCACTGCGGTCGTCGTTGACGGGAAGGAAACGTTCCCCCTCGTCCCGGTAGCGGTCGGCCTTTACTCGACTTGTTTCAACATCTTCAACACCGTGCTCATGTTTCCCTTCCTGCCAGTGTTTCATCGCGTGCTGTCGCGCATCGGCCATTCGAGCGTCGAAGACCGAGAGGACTACACTCAGCCGCGCTTTTTGGACGAGCGCGCGCGCAAAGATTTTACCGCTGGCGTGGCCTGCGTGCAGCGAGAGAGTGGACGCTATTTGCAAGGCGCCGCGCAATTGATGGCGACCGCGCGGGGCTCAGACAACGCACCCGATGACGCGCAGGAACACTACGAGGCGCTCGACGTGCTGAGTCGGGAGATTCGCAGCTACACGGCCGCGATGTTCCAGCCAGACCTCACCTACGAGAGGGCCGACTTGCTCGCGAGCCTGATCGAGGAAGAGGATTGGACCGCAAGTCTCGGCGAGACGCTGTATCAGATGGCACGCCGCGTCGAGCGCGAGAATTTCTCGCCACCCGGGCGGGCGCTGGTTGACGCCATGCTGGACGAAGTCGCCGATGCCATGCGCGCCATCACACCCAACAAGACCGGCCGCGCCTATGCCGGCGCGGCGGCGCGTATCCCGAAGATCCAGGATTTGCGCGAGCAGTGCCTGAAGGCCAACCTGCCTTGGGCGGAGCGCGGCGCGATCTTGACCCTGCTCGGCAGTGCCGAGCCGAGCGGCGCGAATGCCGTTTCCTTCTGCTCGACTTCCAACTCGTCACTGGCGTCGACTCCTCGGCCAGGCATAGTTTTGCCCAGATTTGGCAAGCAGCCGACAAGGCCGGCGCTCAGCTTGTTTTTGTCAATCTGTCACCTGAATTAGCCAGGGCGTTTCGCGACCACGGCATTCACGTCACAGTGACCTCCGACTTCGACCGGGCCCTGGAAAAATGCGAGCGGGCGGTGATCGCAAAATATTTACCGAAGGTCGGAGCATCACGAACCCTGCACGACTGGCTTGCCGAGGACCTCGGAAGTGCAAAGCTCGCCGACGAGTTGATCGCGTACTGCGAAAAGCTGTACTTCAAAAAGGGCGAAATCATCGCCACGCAAGGCGACCCGGCCGACTGCATGCACTTTATCCTGTCGGGACGCGTAGCCATCATCGTGCAGTTGCGCGATGGGCGCACCGTTCGCGTGCGCAGTCTTGGCTTCCACACAACGATCGGCGAGATGGGCCTGATCAGCCGGCAGAAGAGGAGCGCCACGATCAAGGCCGAGGCCGATAGCGTGCTCTATGCGCTGAACGTCGAGGCGTATCAGCGCATCGCCCGCGAAAATCCGGCCCTGAGTCACGCTCTGCTCACATATGTGATCGCCGTCATGGCCGACCGCCTCGCCTTTGCCAGCAAGGCCATGGGAGTGCTGCGCCGCTGAGCCCGAGCGCCTGACCCTATTCTGCAATAGTCCGACGCGGACTAGCCTCATAGGGGTTGGGCTTTCCCAAGATCCCGGATTCTCAAACAGGTAGGTCCGCTTCTGGCACTTAGCGGACATTGGTCGTGCCTTGAATTTCTAGTTCGGCTTGCGCAGGGCGTTGCGCAGCCAACGCAGAAAGCGCGACTTGGTGTCCGGGTTTTTGCGATGTTGTCGCCAAAGTTCGTGCGCCTCCGGGCAATTCGCCCCAAGTAGTATTATTTCTTCTTCATCGAAATGGTTGCGCAAGAGACGCGCAAGCCGTTCCGCGGAGACAATTCGCCTTAAGCCATTGTGGAACATCGCCTCGACGGCATCGCGCCTGCACTCGGGCGAAATGCGGTGTGCATCCTCCCTAGCCAACTCCTGAACCATCGAAAACAGGTTATCGCTGATGTAATCGTTCTCGGAGTGAATCCCTCGATACACGAGCGCTTTTTCGAGTATCAATGTTCCGCCGAGAAAGTGTGCGCCGAACCCCAAATAGGAATCGAGGGAATTATATCCAAGATTCTTGTTGGGAACGAGAAGCTTAGCCGCCAAACGTCGGACCATCATGGACGAGGTCGTAGTCCATATCCAACGTCGCTCTGAATTCGAAAAATAGAGAAGGCTGCCGTCATTTGGCGTACTGATGCTTATCCGAAGAGGATAGCGTCTCTTATCGCGCTTCCAGCGCAGTGCGCCCTTGTAGGTGCCGGAAATCAGTCCCGCGCCTATTCGCAGGAGCTTCTGCTCACAACTCACAATGGGAGCAAAGAGAGTTTCGTTTAGGTGCGCTCTCACCATCTCTTCCAAGGTAGGTCGGGTGCAAGCGATCATCCGGATCGAGAGGTGAAACGAATTCTCCAGAGGCTTCAGCTAAGCCGGCGAAGAACGCTCCAACCTGACCGAGTTGGTGGCGATTTTGCAAATGTCGTATGCGAGGATGCGATATGCTTTTGATAATTTTCAGGAGGCGGTCACGCTCATCGTCCGCTGAATTGTCGTCGATGACAATGCACTCCCAATTAGGGTATGTCTGGTCCAAAATGGAAAGAAGACAGTCCCCAACCAGCCCGGAGTAGTCCCGGTGCGGGATAATGATCGTGCACAAGGGTTGGAACCACTGCGAACGATCTAGCGGCGAGAGTGTTGGGCCGCTCTTATTTTCCTGGTTCGGTCGGTCGTTCATGCCTTGAATCGAGGAAGTCAGACGAAGAAGTTGGGACTATACATCGGGTGCTGCCAAGTCCAGTAGCGGGCTAAACGAGGGACCACTTCTAACCTCATCGGGGCCGGCCATCCATGCGGATCGCGTATCTGATCCTCGCCCACCACCAACCCCAACATCTCGGTGCCCTGATCGAGCGGCTCGACGATGGCAACGCCCGCTTCTTCATACATATCGACCAGAAGAGCGACATTTTGGCCTTTCGCAATGCCATAAGGTCGGAAAGGGCGATTTTTTTGGACGAACGTCTGCCGATCGAGTGGGGCGGGTGGAACATGGTTCAGGCGACACTCGACTTGCTGCGCCGCGCGCATCGGCAGAGTCCGAGCACCTACTACCAACTACTCTCCGGCAATTGTTATCCGATCAAATCCAATCAAGACATCGCGAAGAAGCTTAGCAGCGGCAATTTCAACTACATCACTCTCAACGAAGAAATGAAGCGCGGCTCGCGCTTTCATAATCGGTTATTCTATCGTCAGTCGGACCAAGAGCTCATCAACATTCTCAAACGGCGACCTAGTCTCGCGAAGCTGAATATCCCGCGCTATCTCGGCCGGCTCATCACGAGCGTGCGACGCCAACAGGATCGTCTGGCGGGACGAACGCTGCCGGCGGGCATGAGACCGTACAAGGGCGGGCAATGGTGGTGCCTTACGCATGACTGCGCACGATATGTGCTGGACTATGCCAAGGCCAATCCCCGTTTTGTCCAGTTCTTTCGCTCGACCCTCATTCCGGACGAGTCGTTCTTTCACACCATTATTGCCAACTCGGAATTCGCGCACACGCTTCCACCCTGTGTCGCGCGAAACGTCACATCCGGCAATCATCATGTTCGCTGGCGGAAGGTCAGGGGCTCGAACAAACCCCGCGTGCTGACGGAGCGAGATTTCGATGAGCTCGTGGCCAGCGAGGCCTGTTTTGCGCGGAAATTCATCGAAAGGCGATCCGGCCAGCTGATTAGACTCCTCCAAGAGAGAATCGATTGATCGCGGGTGAGCACGACCGCTGAGCCGAACCTCGACGCGGCGATAAACTGCCGAACGCAAAGGGCCAATGACGATCAGCCGGTGGACCTCGTCTTTCTGCTCCTGCTGCCGAGCGCGCCTCATGAGCCGCAACTCAACGCGCTGGCCTGCGTCGCCCGGGCGCTCAGAGACGCCGATACGCTGCACTAGGGATCAGGGCGCACTCTTCCGAGCGATAGCCAATACAGGCTCGGAGCAGTTGTAGCGGGCTCGGGCGTTTGGCGCCGGACGAGCGAGGATCCAAAACGCCCCCCACAAGCGACACCAAAATGCCCATTTTGGCCATTCGCGGTTGGAGCCATTGACCGAAAATTCGCGCGCCGGGAGGCTCAATCCCGCCTTCTTTGGTTACCATTCTTGCCTGGTTCTTAGTTTCCGCGGGCTTGCAAGTTCGCGACCGTCGGTGTCATAACTTCAATTACTTTCGTCACACAAATCGTGGAGGTGTATCCGTGGCGGGGAAACCATCAAAATCCGAAACCGAGTTGATCGATCCCGTAATTGCGGCGCAACTGGGCAACGGTCCGCTTCCTGGCGGCGAAGTCGTGGGCGTGGACAAGATCCGCGAGCTTCTGTTCGGCAACCAGATGCAGGATTACGATCGCCGCTTCTCCAAGCTGGAGGAGCGATTTCTCCAGCGCTTCAAGGACATCGAGTCCGAGACGGCGCGTAATCTCAGCGCCTTCGAATCGAACGGCAAGAAGCAGGTGGAGTCGCTCGTGGGCCAGTTCCGCGAGGAGAAGGACCTGCGCGCCGATGCCGATAAGGAGCTCGAGCGGACGTTGCGCGAGCAGAACCAGGCGCTCGAAAAGCGGCTGCGCGCGACGTCGGACCAATTGAGCCAGCTCGAGCGCGACATATCCGACCGCTTGACGCAGGAAGCACAGTCGTTGCGCGAGGAGATCAAGCGCAGGAACGACGATCTTCAGCACGCGATCGAGAAAATGTTCTCCGAGCTCAGCAACGTCAAAACCGATCGCAACCTGCTGGCCGGGCTGTTCGTCGAGGTCGCCAAGTGCTTGAACCAGGACGCGGCGAACGTCGCCAAGGGTGGGATCGAACCGTCGCGCGGCCGGACGGCCAGCTAGTGTCGCGAGGTGACCCGGTCCCCCGATATTCTTGAGGGGCTGCTTCGCTCGCCTTCGGGCGATGACGCCGTCGATCGGAAGGCGCTCGCGGGTCTGCTCGTCGAAATCGCGCAGCGCCTGAAGCCGGAGTTGCGCGCCCAGCCAAACGGCGTGCACCCGAGCGATCTGCAGCTCGAGCAGCTCAGGACCTTGCTGGTCGGTCGCGAGATCGAGACGCTGTGGCGGCTCCACGGCGTGATGGACGACCCCGAGCGCTTGGCCGCGGCGATCGGGCAGGTCTTGCCGACGGCAATCGCCCAGGCGACGGCTGATGCGCGGATGGGGCATGTGTTGGCGCCCGTCATGGAGAAGGCGGCGGAGAGCTCGATCCGCAACGACCCCACGACGCTCGTCAACATTCTCTATCCGACCATCGTGCCGGCGATCCGCAAATCGATCGGCGAGACCATCGACGAGACGTTCCAGCGGCTCAATCAGACCCTGAAATACAGCCTCACCTGGCGCGGGCTCAAATGGCGCTTGGAGGCCTGGCGCACCGGCCGGCCCTTCGCCGAGGTCGTGCTCAAGCATACGCTCGTCTACCAGGTCGAACACGTATTCCTGGTCCACCGGCACACCGGATTGCTGGTCGCGCATGCAGCGGCCGAGAACGCGGTGAGCCAGGACCCGCAGCTCGTCTCTTCGATGCTGGTCGCGATTCAGGATTTCGTCCGCGATTCGTTCAGCGGCGCCGAGCTTCAGGGGCTCGACTCGGTGCAGCTGGGCGAGCTCAGGCTATGGTCGGAGCCTGGACCGTTCGCGGCACTGGTCGCGGTGATCCGCGGCGATCCGCCGGAGGGGCTGCACGATGCGATGCGCAGCACGCTGTCGCGCATTCACGCCGAGCGGCATCATGCGCTCGAAAACTTCAACGGCGACAGCTCGGGCCTCGGCGACGTCGAGGCGCGGCTGCGCGAGCTGGTCGCGCTCGGCGCGCACGAGCAGCCACGGGCAAGCGTCGCACGCGTGATCGTTCTGGGCTCGCTGTTGCTCGTGCTGGCCTTGGCGGCGGCATGGGCGGCGTGGTGGTGGTACAACCAGCAGCTTTGGGAAGGTTATCTCTCGCGGTTGCGGGCGCAACCCGGCATCGTAGTCACCGAAGCCGGCAAGCGTAACGGCAAGTTCGTGGTCACAGGCTTGCGCGATCCGCTCGCCATCGATCCGCTTACGCTCGTGGGCGCGGCGGGGATCGATCCGGCGCGGGTCGTGGCGCATTTCGATCCCTATCAGGCGCTCGATCCGCAATCGGTGCTGAGACGGCTCGAGGCATCGCTCAATCCGCCGCCGAGCGTGAGCCTGGCGATTGATGGCAACCGCATCGTGGCGCAAGGCTCGGCGCCGCGGCCGTGGCTCGACCGCGCGCACGCTGTTGCCAAGACGCTGCCGGCCGGGGCGCCCAGCTTCGATCTCGCCGGGGTGCGCAATGAAGCCGAGGCGGACGAGCGGCAATGGCAGGCCTATGTCGAGTGGCTGCGGACCGAGCCCGGCATTGTCATCACGCAGTCGGAAATGCGCGACGGCAGGTTCGTCCTGTCGGGCTTGCGCGACCCGCTCGCCATCGACCCGCTCACGCTGCTCGGCGCGGCTGGGATCGACCCGGCGCGGGTCACGGCAAGTTTCGAGCCCTATCAGGGCCTCGACCCGCAATTCGTGCGGGAGCGGCTCGAGGCTACCCTCAACCCGCCGCCCGGCGTGACGCTCGTCGTCGAGGGCGACCGCATCGTGGCGCAAGGGTCAGCCCCTTCACCGTGGATCTCGCGCGCTCGCAAGGTCGGCAGCGCGCTGCCAGCGGGCGCCCCGGTTTTGGACCTGTCGGGCATGCGCGATATCAGCGAAGGTGCGTTAGGCAAAATGCGAGATGCCATCCAGGCACGCAGCATCAATTTTGACAGCGGCAAGTCACTGCCGTCCGCCGGACAGGAACAGGTTCTCGATGAGATCGCGACCGACCTGAATGAGCTCGTGAAGTTGTCTTCCATCTTGCACGCTGTCATTAGGGTGACTTTGACCGGTCATGCGGACAGCCAGGGTCAGGGCACCTCCAATCTGTCCTTAAGTGTGGCGCGCGCCGAAGCAGTACGCGCGCTGCTGAAGAAGCGCGGCGTCGATCCGGATCTGCTTCAAGTGCGCGGCGCGGGTCAGCTCGAGCCGCTTCAGGACGAAACCGCGGCGGAGGCTTCCGCCCGCTCGATCAACCGCCGCGTCTCCTTCTCGGTCGCTTTTGAGGAAGAGCCATGACGGCGGCGCTGCAGAAGAAGATCTGCATGCTCGGCGGTTTCTCGGTGGGCAAGACGAGCCTGGTCAAGCGCTACGTCCACAGCGTGTTCTCCGAGTCCTATCTCACCACTGTCGGGGTAAAGATCGACAAGAAGACCGTGGACCTCGCCGATCGAACCGTGAACCTCATCCTTTGGGACCTCGCCGGCGAAGACGACATAAACTCGTTCCGCATAGGCAATCTGCGCGGCGCGGCCGGATACGTGCTGGTCGCCGACGGGACGCGCCCTTCAACCCTCGATGTTGCGCTTTCGCTGCGCGAACGCGTCGAAGCCGAATACGGTCCGCTGCCGTTCGTGCTGCTCTTGAACAAGAGCGACCTCACGGAGCAATGGGCGGTCAGCGATACCGAACTGGCGGGACTGCGAGAGAGGGGCTGGTGGGTGCAGCCAAGCAGCGCGCGAACCGGCGAAGGCGTGGAAGACGCCTTCAAGGACCTCGCGGTCCGCACCACGAGTTGAACCATGGAAAGCCTGCCCGCAAGCCTGGCCGAGCGGCTGCGAGAGCTGACCTTTAACGAGCGGTCGGTGGCCTATCTTGAGATCGATGACGCGCTCAATCTGGTCGGCGCCGGCGGGCATCTCGACAATTATGGGCTAGCGGCCATCCGCCTCGGCGAGCCGGCGGTCGATCAGGCCGTCTTCCTCGCAGGACTTCTGCCGCTGGAGGAGACGCCGTTTTCCGTGCCCTCGGTCGAGCTCGAATGCGGCCGCGCCGCCGACCTTCATTTTTATCTCGACGCCGGCATTGTGTGGGTGGTGCTGCTCGACGTCACGGCCGAGCGCGACGCGACGCGGCGTCTGCAGCAGAAAGCCTATGACATGACGCTGCTGCAGGAAAAGGAAGCGCAGCTCAATAGGCGCCTGGAGGAAATGAACCGCGAGCTCGAAGCCGCCAACGACTTTCTCGTGAGGATTTCGACGAAGATCTCGCACTATCTCGCGCCACAAATCTACAAGAGCATCTTCAGCGGTCAGAAGGACGTGACTATTCACACCGAGCGCAAAGAGCTCACCATCTTCTTCTCCGACATCAAGGATTTCACCGCCACCACGGAGGGCTTGCAGCCGGAGGAGATCACCCATCTCCTCAACGAATATTTCACCGAGATGTCGGCGATCGCGCTGAAGCATGGCGGCACCGTCGACAAATTCATTGGCGATGCGCTGGTCATCTTCTTCGGCGATCCCGAGACCAAGGGCACCGCCGAAGACGCCCGGGCCTGCCTCAATATGGCAACTGACATGCAGCGCCGGCTGGCCGAGCTCAATGTCAAATGGCGGAGCGCCGGCACGGAACAGCCGTTCCGCGTGCGCATGGGCGTCAACACCGGCTTCTGCAATGTCGGCAATTTCGGCAGCCTCGACCGCATGGATTACACCGCCATCGGCGCCGAGGTTAATCTCGCGGCGCGTCTCCAAACGATCGCCGAGCCGGGACATATCGTCATCAGCTACGAAACCTACGCTCTCGTGCGCGACATCGTGGCGGCGCGGGCGTTGCCGCAGATCGCGGTCAAGGGCATCAGCCGCACGGTCATTCCCTATGTCGTGGAAGGCGTGCTGGACGAAACCGGGCGGAAGATCGAGATCTTCAGCGAACACATGACCGGGCTCGATTTCTACCTCGATCCGAGGGCGGTCGATGCGGCTGCCCGCGAGCGCATTCGCGCGACGCTCAAGAATGCAATTGAGGCGCTCGATGCGCGCGAGGTGGACGCTCGCGCGGAGGACGCCCGCGCGGAGCCGCGCGACCGGAGCAAGCGACTTCGCCCTCGATCGCCAACGACTAAGTGACATGAGATGCGCCGCCGGTGCGGCGCTAGCAGAAAGCGGTGGGAAGTTTTGGCGCGGTCTTGCCGACCCTTCGATGTCGCGGCTGGCCTCACGCTCGAACGAGCGGCGGCTTGAGGCGAGGTGCGCCCTTGCGGTCCCGGCAAGCCAAGGCGGGAGTATCCGCAAGGTCTAGAAGCGCTCCGCAGGTTGCGGCATTGAGCGCGCCGTGCGCCACACGGTCTTCGAGTGCGGCGCCCATCGGGCTCGGCCGGAACACGCCATTCCGCGCAAGCTATAGATAGATCGGCACTGCGTCAGAATCGGACGCATGTGCGGCTTTGGGAAGTGGTGAGCCCTTTCAAAGGTTGAGGCCGTGGCGGGCGAGCTCTTCGCGCATCATGGCTGAAAGCCGCTTTGGCCGCACGATCTCGACCTCGCCGCCCCAGGTGAAGAGATGCCAGCACATCTCGCGAAGGCCGCCGGCGGTGAACTCGACGAGCACGGCGCCATCGGACAGGTCGGTGATGGTTTGATTGGGATGAAACACGTAAGTGCGCGCGTCCGGCGCCGCGCGCGGCGAAAATTTCCAGGCAACGCGCACCGGACTCTCCTGAAACACGCCGAAGGAGCGCTCGGCGAAGGCTTTGAGCGAGAAATCGGCGCGCGGGACGAAACGGTCATCGAGCAGCGTCGCCGCGACGATGTTGATGATCACGAACATCCTGACGTCTTGGGCGCGGGGCGCTTCGCTGAAGGCGACGAGATAGTGCCGGCTGCCATAGAGGAAGCCGTAAGGGTGGACCGTCTGGTAGCCGGTGCGGCCCGAGCCGCGATAGCGATAGTCGATGCGGACCTTGCGGCGCGCCTTGACGGCATAACGCAGCGTATCGAAGACGACGGGGCTGATCTGCTGCCGGGGACCCGGCCGGAGCGCGAAACCTTCCGCTTCGGTTAACGCCTCAAGATCGGGCGCAAGCCGGCTTGCTTCGCTTGCGGCGAGCGCGGCGCGGAGCTTCGTCTCAAGCGTCCGCAGCGCGGTCGCCTGGCCCGAGAGACCGTCGCGATCGAAGCCCGTCGCCGCGAGCTGGAGGGCGGCAAGCTCATCGACCGCGAGCGCGGATAGGACCGGAGGGAGGCGCTTGATCCGCCAACGCTTGCGGCGATCCTCCCAGGCGTCGAGCTCCTCCAAGGGCAGCAGCCGGCCGGCCGCCGCGAGCATCCGTTCGGCCGTCCGTCGGCTCACGCCAAACCGCTCCATGATGTCGGCGACGCTGAGGCCGGCATGCGCGGCGCCGAGCTCGAGCAGAAGGCCAAGGAGCTGTTCGGCAGGACCGTAACGCATGGGGCGCGAACCCTCGCTCGCGGGGAGAGCCTGAGGATAGGCCATAATGGAGCGCCATGTCCGTCAGAATCGGTCGCATATCCCTGGCGACACATCCCGGCCAGTGTCCTTCCAGCCGTGACGACGCGTGCTTGGACAGCGCCGCCACCTTGCCGCTATGCTCCCATGGTTTCACGGGGAACTCATGCGACAGCGAAGCATCGTCATCGGCGCCGCCGGGCTTGTGCTTTGGGCGGGACCCGCTTTCGCCGAGTTGCGCATCCCGTGTCTATGGAATCCGTTCGGCGGCTGCTCGGTGACGCTCGTATCGCCGGAATATGCCAAGCGGCCGGTGAAGCCCCTCGACAAGGAGGCTGCGCTCGTCGAGATCAACGCCTTCCGCGCGGCGAACGGACGGGAGCCTCTCGTCCTCGACGAGCGTCTTTGCGAGGCCGCCACGGCCCAATCAAAGGCGCAAGCCGCACGGAGCGGCATCGGGCATACCGGGAATGACGGGTCAAAGCCGATGGAGCGCGCGGCGCGCGCGGGATTCCACGCCAAAATCGCCTCGGAGAACGTCGCCGCGGGACAAAAATCCTTCAGCGATGCCCTCAGCACCTGGAAGGAAAGCTCAGCCCATCGCACCAATCTCTTGCGTCCCAATGTCAGCGCCATCGGCGTGGCGATGGCCAAGAACACAAGCGGCCGCGCCTATTGGACCCTGGTTCTCGCCGGCGAATAGGCGGTTTGCGCTGTTTGCACTCCAGGCTCAATCTGTATGACAATGGCGCTTTCGGGCTCCCCGGTGATCCCATGCAGAAGAACGCCAATTCGAGTCTTCAGAGCGAGACGGTGCCCTGGGCCGACCCTCTCTTGCTCGAAGATCAGCTCACGGACGACGAGCGCAAATTGTGTCACGCCGTGCGCGCGTATTGCGCCGAGCGCCTGCTGCCGCGCATTGTCGAGGCCGCGCGCAACGAGCGCTTCGACCGCGAGATCGTCGCCGAGCTTGGCGCGCGTGGCTGGCTCGGCCCGACCATCGAACCTCATGGCTGCGCTCCCGGAAACTACGTCGCCTACGGGCTGATCGCGCGCGAGCTCGAACGGATCGACTCGACCCACCGCACAATCTTGAGCGTGCAGTCCTCGCTTGTCATGCATCCGATCGAGAGCTTCGGGACCGAGGCGCAGAAGGCGAAATATCTGCCGAAGCTCGCCAAGGGCGAATGGATCGGATGCTTCGGCCTGACCGAGCCCGGAAGCGGGTCCGACCCGGCGAGCCTGCAAACCCGGGCGAAGTCGGTGAGTGGCGGCTACACGCTCTCTGGGACCAAGAGCTGGATCTCGCATTCGCCCGCGGCCGATGTATTCATCGTCTGGGCCAAGACCGACGACGACGTCATCCGCGGCATCATCCTGGAGCGCGGCATGAAGGGGCTCACCACGCCGAAGATGGAAGGCAAGCTCTCGATGCGCGCCTGCACCACGGGGCAGATCGTCATGGAAGATGTGTTCGCGCCGGAGGAAAATCTGCTCGCGGGCGTCTCTGGCCTCAAAGGCGCATTCAGCTGCCTGAACCAGGCGCGCTACGGCATTGCCTGGGGGGTGATGGGCGCCGCCGAAGATTGCTGGATGCGCGCGAGGAACTACGTGCTCAATCGCGACCAGTTCGGGCGCCCGCTCGCCGCCGCCCAGCTGATCCAGTCGCGGCTCGCCGACATGCAAAGCGAGATCGCGCTCGGGCTGCAAGCCTCACTCAGGGTCGGGCGGCTGATGAGCGAGGGGCGGGCGACGCCGGAGATGGTTTCGCTGATCAAGCGCAACAATTGCGCCAAGGCGCTCGAGATCGCGCGCGCCGCGAGAGACATGCACGGGGCGAACGGCATCTCCGACGAGTTCCACGTCTTCCGCCACATGGTCAATCTCGAAAGCGTCAAGACCTATGAGGGAACGCACGACATTCACGGCCTGATCCTCGGGCGGGCGCAAACCGGAATTGCCGCCTTCGGCGATTGAGCGCTAGTCGTCGCGCGGGGCGAAGGTCTCTTCGGGGCCTGCGTCGCGGCGGGACCCTTGATGCGCGCAGCGGTCGATCTTCATTTGCCCGTCACCGCCGCCCTGCTCGACCTCGATGCAGCCATCGCCTTCGACGGCCGACCAGCGCGGCGATGCCTGCCAGCCAAGCGTCGCCGTCTGCGGATCGGCGTAACCTTCGGCAGAATTTGGGTATGAGGCAGGGGGCGGCGATGAAGAGGCGTAAGGCGCGCCGAGCGGAGGCGGAGGGGCATAGCTCGAGCCATAGCCTGTCGGCGGCGCGAGCGGCGCGCGCGTAACAGGGGCCGGGCGCTCATAGGCCAACGAATTCGTCGATGAGGAATTGACGGTGGAGCGCGGCTGGTCCGTGCACGCGCCGAGCATGGCAGCAACCAAGGCCATGACGATCAAGGCGAAGAGCTTCCGCAATTGCCAAATCCCCCCGGGATTTCTCCCCCCAAGCCAGAGGGCAGCTTAAGCCTCAAGGGGTTACCGAAAGGTCACGAATACGAAGGTGTGGGTAGCGGCGTGCGGCGGGGGCGCAGATCTAGGGCTTGACGCTGGGCGCGCCCTCAGTTTCGCACGATAGAAAAGCCTTGCGCCTCGAAGGCGGGGGCGGCTTCGGGCGACAAGAGGAATTCGAGGAAATCGCGCGCCTCCGGCCTAGCCCGGGCGAGCAGCGCAATCGGGTAAAGAATTTTCGGATGGCTTTCCTCAGGGAAGGTGCCGACGACACGAACCCCCGGCTCCGCCTTCGCGTCGGTTCCATAGACAATTCCGAGCGGCGCCTCCCCCTTTGCGACGAAGGATAACGCTGCGCGCACGTTATCGGCCTGCGCCACGCGCGGCGCTACCTCATCCCACACGCCGAAATAGATCAGCGCCGCCTTGCCGTAGCGGCCCGCAGGCACGGAATCGACATTGGCCATGGCGAGCTTACCCTCGGGACCGAGTGCCTTAAGCAGCGGCAGGTTGTCTTCCATCGGCAACGTCACCGTCGAATCCTTCGGCGCAATCAATATGAGCGTGTTCCCCAACAGCGTTTGCCGTGAAGCAGCGTCGATCAGGTTCTTCTTTTCAAGCTCATCCATCCAATCGAGGTCGGCCGAAAAGAAAATGTCGGCGGGCGCGCCCGCCTCGATTTGCTTGGCGAGGGCCGAGGAGGCGGCGGAACTGACCACGACCTTTCGCCCGGTTCTGGCTT
>Ga0081455_10003200_pt1 | contig 18964 bp, 18 predicted proteins | sample TabmetS3T2R1_FD_70207 | JGI IMG/M metagenome (GOLD analysis project Ga0081455, IMG submission 70207) | Tabebuia heterophylla rhizosphere microbial communities from the University of Puerto Rico - S3T2R1 | ecosystem: Host-associated > Plants > Roots > Rhizosphere ... | reverse complement strand
CCCGATGCCGGAGGCGAGGCGGCATCACCTGGAGCCCCTTGGTGAGCGCGCGGACCGCGGACTCCTCCAAGCCGGCGATCGGCTGGCCGGCCGTGAGCCGCAGCCCGATCGCAAGGGTGACCGCTTCGTCGTCGTCCAAGAGCAGCGGCGGCATGGCGGCGCCAGCCGCCAGTCGATAGCCGCCATAGACGCCCATCGACGCCTCGACCGGGTACCCCAGCCCACGCAACCGTTCGACGTCCCGCCTAACAGTCCGGTCCGTCACTCCAAGCCGCTGGGCCAACTCACTGCTCGGCCACTGACGAGGGGTCTGGAGCAGCGAGAGCAAAGCGAGCAAGCGAGCGGCGGGATCAGACATTAGTGAAATTCTGGCACTGATCTAGGACATAATCCGTCCTAGATTGAGCTTACGATTCCTGCCATGACCAACTTCCAGCCCGAGGGCTACACCACCGTCGCACCGTGGGTCGTGACCGACGACACCGGCGCCTTTCTCGACTTCGTCACCAGCGTCTTCGGCGGCGTCGAGCTAGCTAGGGTCGCCGTCGAGGACGGCACCATCGGCCACGGCGAGATCCGGGTCGGCGATACCGTTGTACTCGCTTTCGACCGACGACCCGCGTGGCCGTCAATGCCATCGCTGCTACGGGTGTTCGTTCCAGATGCTGACGCGGCCATGGCCAGAGCCGTTGAAGCCGGTGCACGCGTTGTCACCCAGGCGGCGACCAACGCCTGGGGTGCCCGCGGCGGCCGCATCCGTGACCCCTTCGGCAACATCTGGTGGGTGACCGCGCAGGTCGAGACCGTCTCCCCAGATGACTCCTGGGCCCGGCTCAGCGAGCCCGGCTACGCTGCCGCGATGCGGGAAGCCCAAGAGACGCTGGACGCCGAGCTGAGTGGCATTCCGAGAGGAAGGGCCTCGGCTCCGGTCGCGCCGACCCAACCCGGCCCAGACCAGCCCTGAGGACTCAGCACCCTGGTGCGCCGTGCATCGAGAAGCATGCTCCGCCCGTCCGGGGCACCCACGGCGTGGAAGACCTACGCAACCCACTTCGTACGTATTGGACCGATTTGAGGTCGCAGGACTCAACTCAGACGCTCGGAGGTAACCCACCGCGGGCCAGAAGCCGAGTGCACCGAGACGTGCCGCAAGGGGACCCGTCTTCGGGCCAGGGCTCCCCGAAGCTGGGCGAGCCGCGAGGTAGGAGATCTTGACCGGATGCGCTACCGGAGGGTTGGTAGCGCTGCGCAACCACGCGGAATGCGGCAGATCAGCGCGCGTTGCTTGTGCCCATGGATACGACGACGATGATCGGCGGCACCGATGATCAGAGCGATAGGCACAAGGTGTGAAGTTGCCGGTAAGCGCGCACTCAGGGTGCTCGTGACGACCGCAACACCAGCGCGACGGTTACCGCCAGGATGATCGTGCCGATGGACTCCACCACCAGCGTGGTGGGCACGAGCTTGAAGCTTAATACCTCGTGAATGCCAAACAGCCCCACGGTCAGCGCGAGCACCAGCGCAAGCAGCGTGCCCACCATGAACAGCAGGCTCAGCACCGTTGCCAGCAACAGAAGCCGCCCGCGCAGCACGATGACCGCGATTGCCAGCACGAGCGCGCCAACGGCGTTGAGCACGAACAGCACGCCAAGCAAGCCGCCGACTCCGTAGAACACGAGGTAGAGATGGATCCCGCCCATGACCAGCAGCATGATCGCACTAAGTAGTCGCCAGGCCATCAGCGTGCGGTGGCTGACACCGGACCGACGGAGTGAAGCGGTTGCCGGAGGCTGCGATGACATGTCCTGACCTGCCTTACACGGTGGGCCCCGTGCAAGCCGAGGCCTCTACAGATGAACACGGACGATCCGCCCCAATAGTTCAGCCTGATGATCCGACCTGAACCAGGCGCTATATCAGGTCAGGGTCGTTCCGACGCGCTTGTTCAAAATCGTCGTCTGGATCCGCGTGCCGACGAGGCGTAATTCTTGAGCGTCACGCCACCCGCACTGTCGATAGAACTCGACGGCTTCGCCGTCAGTAGCTACCCCAAACCTGCCGATAGCCCCACGTCAGCGGCCAGATGTTCCAACTTGCTCACTGGTAGACGACCGATGCCACGCCGCCGGTCTTGTTGGCGAACCACCAAGCCCAGCAGCCATGGTGAACGGTCGCCGCGCTCGGCGTCGTTGAGTTCCAGATCTGCAGCACCGAGCGCCACTGCGCCAAGAGCCCGCCCGGCGGATCGATGGCCACCAACGCAATCGGTAACGATCTCGGCCCGCCTCGGCGGCGGTCAGCTTGATCCAACGACTGCGGATCGGGGGCACCATCGCCCAATTTTTTCCACCGCAGGATCCCGACGTCGGAGATGAGGTTCGGTGGTCAGCACGGAAGTGCGCTGAGAGCACTTCCACGACTCTACGGCGCGAAAGGAGTGTCGCACCGTCCGCCAACCGCGGGCTTTGATGCTGGTCGGCGGTGTCAACATTCGCTGATCGCGATCGTTACCTCTTCGGGTCGGTACGGTACCGCCGACCGGGACGCTTCCCAGAGGTACGTCTGTCACATCTGGCTGCGAATGAGCTGCCAAACACCCCGGCGCGGGTGCCGGGCGAGCGCCAGGCGCGTGTAGTCGATGACGCCGGCCTGGCCGAAGATGAACGGGGACCAGCGCGGTTCAACCGCACCCGCAGCCTCCCGCGAAGCCGAACTAGGCGTCGCAGGTTCGCGTCACCAGCTTAGGCGCAACCGTTGCCGGCAGGATGTTGGCGTCGGAGATTCCTGGACGCATGTGCCGGGAATCTCAGGCAGCATGATGTCGCCGAGCATGATCGACTCGATCCCGGCGCCGACCCCCCATTCCCAGATCTTGCGACGAGCCTCGCTGTTATCCACGCCAGCAACCTCGCGACGAGAACGTGAGCTTGACGACGACGCTGATTAGCTGCTTACCAATCCGCTCGCACAGTCTCGGTCAACGGGGCCCACGGGTGACCAATCACCAGCCTCAAGGCGGCCCTCCACCACAGGCCGATTGTCGATGGCATGGAAGAGGTCAGGGGTTCGAGTCCCCTAAGCTCCACCAAATGTGTTGAGGCGGGTCATGTGCGATAGATGAGTCGAGTCATTGATTACGCCCTGGCCATCGGCCGGGGCGTTTTTGTTGGTTGCGCCAGTAGCTGTGGTCGGGGTCGATGGTGTGGGTGCTGAGGACTTCGCCGGTGAGTAGGTCGATGACTGTGACGCTGGTCGGGTCGGCGATGGATCGGCTCTACTGAACCGTCTCGGCTTTGATCCCACGAAAGGGTGGAGTGTATCCACTTCATCCGTCACACAATGATCACGGACGCCCTCGTCCCATGCCTGGCCTACCCCTTGGAATCAACCATCTAGATCACCGCACTGCCGCGGAAGAGAGTGTGCGTGGCGCCGCCGACCCAGACTGTGCCGTCGGGGTCGGCGGTGATCGTGACGTCGCCGGCCCTGCCCAGCCGTCGTCCCTGGGACACGCGGTAGCCGCCGGACACGGACCCGGTTCGGAACAGCCACTGCCCGACACCGGCGTTCATGCTGCCGCACACCGGATCCTCGGGAACTCCGGCGCGCGGCGCGAACGTGCGCATCTCGAACGCATGCTCCGACCCGTCCGGATGAGCGCCGATCGCCCCGACCATCGCATGTGGGATCTGCCCGAGGTCCGGCTCCAGGTCGATCACCTCCTGCGCGGTCGCCAGCCTGATGACGGCCCAGCCGGGTCCGTTGTCGACCCACTGGTGGTCGAGCACCTGCTCTCGCTTGATGCCGAACGCCTGGACGATCTCAGTCAGGTACTCCGCTTCGATCTCGCCGCTGCGGGCCGTGGGCGGCGCGGCGAAGGACAGCATTCCCCGCCGGTTTCGCACCTCGACCAGACCCGCTGTGCACTCCTGCACGACCCGATCGCTCATCGCACCGCGGTGTTCGAGCCAGGCGTGCGCGGAGCCGAGCGTGGGGTGCCCGGCGAACGGCAGCTCGCCGCCAGGCGTGAAGATCCGCAGCCGGTAGTCAGCCTCGGGCGTGGTGGGCGGCAGTACGAACGTGGTCTCGGACAAGTTCGTCCACCGGGCGATCCGTTGCATCGCCTCGTCGTCGAGATCGTCGGCGTCGAAGATCACGGCGACCGGGTTGCCCAGAAAAGAGACGGGGGAGAACACGTCGACCTGGGCGAACGGGCGTGGCATGAGCGAGCCTTTCAGGTGAACCAGCGTCGTCGTTGTCCGGCGATCACTCGGCCGAACTGGAGCTCGGGAAGTGCGCGCCGGCACCCAGCGTCACGCCGTCCTCCAGTTCGCGGAACAGCCTCACGCGGACTTGCCGGGCGAGTGCGGGATCGACGTCGCCCATGGACTGCCAGGTGGGTTCGTCGAGCTGGACCGAGCAGACGATCGCGTCGCCGAGCAGCAAAGCCCGCTGTCCGCCAGAGGCGATGATCACGCACAGGTGTCTGGGCGTGTGTCCCGGTGTCATGGTCAACGTGACGCCGTGCGCCACCGTCGTGTCACGGTCGACCGTCTGCACCCGAGCGGAGATGCGCAGCCCGTGTCGGATGTGCTCGGCCATTGCGCCCGGCGCACCTTCGACGAAGGGGTTCCAGTCGCCCGCGCCGAACCAGATGGTGGCGTTGGGGAACATTGGGGCCGCGGCGAGGTCGAAGAGCCAGCCGCAGTGGTCGGAGTGCAGATGAGTGCAGACGACGTCGGTGATCTCGGCCGGGGAGACGCCGATAGCGCGCAACCCGAGCGGCAGTTGGCCGCCGATCAGGAACCGGCGCGGGCCGGCGTCGTCCAGGTCGGGCACCATGCCGGCGTCGACGAGGATCGTCCGGTCGCGGGTGCGCACGAGGAAGCAGCCGATGGGCAGCCACGCCATGCCGTGCCGGGTGAAGAGGTCCTCGTGGCTGTCCGGTCGCGCGTGGTCGCCGAAGTAGGCGGGTGAGGCCCGGAAGATCCCGTCGGTGAACGGGCGGATGTCGATGTCGCCGATCAGCATGGTTGTCGGTGATCAGCACGTCGCCGCGAGCGATATCGCCGGTCGCCGGGTCCATGGTGACACGGTGCCGCCGGTGATCACGGTCCTCATCGCGTGACCTCCTCTTCCGGTTTGTTCTTCGCAGGCTTGCCGGGGACAACCTCCTCGGCCGCCGCGAGCACATCGCCGACCAGGTCGAGCGTGTCCTCGGTGCCCGCTGCCAGCCGGACCAGGCCGAGCGGCACCCCGGACTCCACGATCTGCTGTTCGCTGAGCATTCCGCGCCACATCGACGCGGGGTGCACGGCGAGCGACTCGACCCCGCCGAGGCTCGCTGAGCGTCGCGCGTACGTCAGCTGCCCGAGGAACGCGTCGGCCGCCCCGAAACCACCGGTGAGTTCCAGTGCGAGCACACCACCGAAACCGCCCATCTGCTTGCACGCTAACTCGTGTTGCGGGTGGGAGGCCAGGCCGGGATAGTGCACCTTCGCGATCGCCGGGTGGTTCTCCAACGCCTCCGCGAGCGCCAAACCGTTGGCGTTGTGACGCGCGACCCGCAACGGCAGGGTTCGCACGCCGCGCAACAGCAGCCACGCGTCGAACGGCCCGAGCGTCGCGCCCGTGAGCACGCCGGTCTCCCAGATCCGGTTCAGGATCCCGGCCGGTCCAGCCAGCACTCCGGCGGACACGTCCGTGTGGCCGTTGAGGTACTTGGTCGCGCTGTGCCAGACCACGTCGATGCCGAGGTCCGCCGGCCGCGAGTTCAACGGGGTGGCGAACGTGTTGTCCGCCAACGTGATCACGTTGTGTGCCTTCGCCAGGGCCGCGACCGCGCTCAGGTCGGTGACCTGCAACAAGGGATTGCTCGGCGACTCGACCAGGATCAGTCGCGTCTTCGGCGTCAGAGCCTTCTCGAACGCGTCCGGGTCGGTCTGGTCTAGGACCGTGGTCGAGATTCCCAGCCGTGGCAACAGGTTCAACAGCACCGACGCCGTTCCGCCGTAGGTCGCCTTCTGTCCGATGACGTGATCACCGGCGGACACCAGGCCCACTACGGACGTGGTGAGCGCGGCCATGCCGGAGGCGGTGACCATTGCGGCCTCGGTGCCCTCGAGTTCTGCGATCACAGCGGCGACCTGCGCGTGGTTCGGGTTGCCGTAGCGGGTGTAGAAGTCCTTGCCGCGCGACTCGGCCGCCACCCGCGCGAACTGGTCCGCGTCGTCTGCCCAGAACGTCGCCGTTTGGTAAATGGGCGGCGCCACAGCGCGGTTGGGATGAACGTGTCGATCAGCGTGAACGGCAACTGTGCTAGTGCCGGCCATGGTGGTCCTCCCGTCTGGTGTGACAGGACCAGCGTGCCTGATTCGCAGGTCAGGGAGTGTTGGCAGCGGCAATTTTGGCAGCAAATTGCGTGCAGATATGGGCATCAGATTGTGAGCAGGGCCTGGAGTGAGCAATAATCTGCCCACATGGACGAAGTGGATCGCGCGATCCTGGCCGTGCTTGAGAAGGACGGCAGGATCAGCAACGCCGACCTCGCCGAGCGGGTCGGTCTGTCACCGTCACCGTGCTTGCGGCGCGTCCGGCGGCTTGAGGAGACCGGCGTGATCCGCGGCTACCAGGCGGTGATCGACCCCGCCGCCGTCGGCCGCGGCCTGCGCGTGATCGCCGGCGTCCGGTTGGTGCGGCACGCCCGTGCGGACGTCGTCGCTTTCGAACGCGCGATCGTCCAACTGTCCGAAGTGGTCTTCACCCACCACATCACCGGCACCTTCGACTACCTGCTCCAGGTCGAAGTCGCCGACCTGCCCGCCTACGAGGCCTTCCACGCCAACCGGCTCGCCAACGTGCCCGGCGTGGCGACGGTGAACAGCTACGTCACGATGAAGACGCTGCGCGCCAGCAGTGCTTGATCAAGGAGCCGCCGGTTCACATGTGCCCCCGTCCCGCAGGTAGGTGACGGTCGCGAGCCGCTCGTGATCGACATACAGGCATCAGCGGGGCAGCGCCGGGCGTCCGCGCCCGGCGAGGATCGCAACAACGGCCACCTGTTCGAGCCAGGCAGGTACAGGGAGCTCTGTACGCGTAGTCGAGTAGAGCCTTCCGGTATTTGGCCGCGTCGGCCCGCTGCCCGCGGTCGCCACCTTCTCTCGGCCCTCTTGCCCCACGTCTTGCCCCTTGGTTACATTCCCCTAGCTGGGAAACTCCCCCGGTTGCAACGCGGTCCGAGAAAATCTTGGCGGACGAAGGTTCGGCTCGGCGGCCGTCGAACGAAGGAGTCGTAACCATGGCTCGTCACGACGAGCTCAATTCCATTGAGGCAGCCGACCGCCTCGCCATCCGCGAACTTTTCGACGCCTACGCGCACTGCGCAGACACCCGCGATGCGGCTGGACAGAAGGCGCTGTTCCTCGAAGATTGCACATTCGCGGTCTACATGAGCGGGGAGGGAACCGATCCCACCTACGTAATCAACAGTCGCGAGGGGTTGACTCCCGTCTTCGCCGACCTCAACCAGTACAGCCACACCATGCACCTCAACGGCCAGAGCACCGTGGTGTTGGACGGCGACAGAGCCACCGGCGATAGCTACGCGATCGCGCACCACCTGTCAGGCGAGGGGGTCGACCGCACCGTCATGGTCGCCTACCTCCGCTACCTCGACACGTACGCAAAGGTCGACGGGGCCTGGTTCTTCGCCGAACGCAGGCTCATCCTGGAGTGGTCAGAGACGCGACCCTCGCTAGTCTCCTAATCCGACGCCACTTCAAGGTTTCTGGAAACTATTGGAGCAGGCCACTCCCAAAGGGGATCCTCAGAGACTTATCGAGTGCGGTTCAGCGGTCGAACGGGCATGCGTGCCGGCCAATTTGGTGAGCCACTGCTGCATGAGGGCAGGCTCAGGCTCGCCGAGCGGTGTGCCTTCGGCGGCGAGCCTGCGCCGGTTTGCCGCCGGTGGCGCCAGGGTCGGCTCCGCGCCCGTCGTCGTTTTGATGTCGTTCGACGTCGCGTCCCGAGGCGTTCAGGCGCCAGTCCGTCAGCAGGGAGGTTGGGATCTTGGCCCTCCGCCGTGGCACCCTATGAGCGGCCCACGCGGGATACGTCACAGGTTCGCCCGCGATGGACGACTTGATCGCGAGCACCGGGGTCACTACCGGATACTCACGAACCCTCTTCATGGACAACATCCTTCGCCAGTGCAAGTCGCCCTCGACCTAATCACCGAACGCGCGGCGGCGCCCATCACCAAGTACAGCGGCGTGCCGGCGCACATTTCGGCCGATGGCGCGGGCCTCGTCAAGGGCGTACCGGATGAGCTGTGACGCGAGGTCTATTCCTTGGTACGCGGCTGCAAGGATGGTGTGCTCGAAGGCGCGACCGGAGCGAGCATCTCGGTAGGTGACGTATCCGGCGACAACCCCGTTGACGCAAAGCTCGAATCGGGAGGCTCGAGGGTTATCTCTGACTGGCACGAGGACCTCGTCGGGCTTCTTCGGGGTGTGTTGCTGTCGGTCGGCGGTCATGTCGACATCACCTGGTTGGCCAAGTGCGAGACCTCGGCGGGGGTTGCTCCGGCCGCCTGGAATTTGCTTCGAGGTGGCTGTTGTCGCAGAACGGCTTGTTCTTTGATTGGCCGCATCGGCACAGCGCGGCCCGTGGGAGTCTCTCGTGCGTTCCGTCCCCATGCTGGACGACGAGGTCGCCGCGCAGCGCCAAGGGGCCGTTCTCGACGGGGTGACCGTGGTGACCGGACCAGTTCGCTCGTTCGGCGCGCCGTCTAGTCGGCGGTCCTGCAGGGCGCCACTCGGGCAGCGTTCGATGAGGGCGCTGACTTCATCCGCGGTGGCGTTGTCGGGGAGGATCCAAGGGCGTCGCTCTCGGTCGAAGACGGCCGGCAGCCCTCGGACGCACTCGGTGGCGTGGATGCAGAGGTCACTGTCGAAGCTCACCTCGACGTCAGTGGCCCCGGTAAGTCCGTCGTGTCACGCCACCTCCTCGCTGACGGGGTGGCTATCGAGGGTGTCATCCAGGTCGCTGACTTCGCTGCCCCCGAGGCCCCCGGCCGGGAGCTGCGGATGACTGATCTCGCCAACGCCTCCGCGCTGTCGGCCAGCCGCATGACCCGACTGGTCGACGCCCTCCAGACCCGCGGACTGGTGACGAAACGCACCAGCCCCAAGGATGGACGCGGCAATGTCGCCAAGCTCACTCCTTGAGTGCCCGGTCCGCCGACTGATCAAGAGAACCCCGAGACCGTCTGGATCCGATGACCGCCGCATCGTGGACAGCCGCCTCATCGATCTGAACGCTGATCGGCGAACGTGTGGGAGGTGACACTCGAAAGAAGTCACCCGCTGGGCCATGACCGATCCTCGGCCACAGAGGCGGGCGCGAAGTCCTTCGACGTGGGACGGCTGTCAGACGTCACGACCGGCTTCGGCTCGTCTCCTCGACGGCACTCAGGATCAGCCGCGTCACAGCCTCCGGCTGCGACACCATGGACGCATGGGAGGCCGCCACCTCTTCGATCCGCGCCTTTCCACGCTCGGCCATGAATCGCTGCCCCGCCGGCGGGATGGCGCGGTCCTCGGTGCCAAGCAAATACCACGATGGGATGGACCGCCACCCCGGTGAGCCTGAGGGCGTGGCCGCGGCGGCGCCGCTCCAGGGTCGCTGGGTCGCCGCCATCAGCGCGGCCGTCTCGGGATCGACGTCGGCGGCGAACGTCTCGGGAAACAGCTCCCGATCCAGGTACAGGTCCACCCCCTCACTCCCGTCCGGGTTCGTGAATGGCACCGGTCGAAGGGCCGCTGGCACCAGACTGTCGGCGAAGACATCAGACTCAAGGAGCTGCTGAATGCTCTCACCCTCATCGGGCATCCAGCCAGCGATAAAGACGAGCGCCTGCACTTGCTCGTTTCCCTTGGCGGCGTTCGAGATGACTGCGCCGCCATAGGAGTGGCCGACCAGGATAATCGGGCCGGAGATGGTCCCCAGCAGGGCTGCAAGGCTGGCAGCGTCGCCCGTTAGGTGGCGCAGCGGGTTGGCTGCGCCGATGACAGCGAACCCGCGGTCGCGCAGGGCCCGGATCGACCCGTCGAAGCCGGTGGCGTCTGCCCACCCACCGTGGACGAACACGATAGTCGGGGTATTAGCGGGCATGGTCGTCACGCTCCTTCTCGATGGGTTGGCTGGCTTCGACTAATTGTCGCTGTTGTCATAGTCGGCGGACCATGGGGCAGCGATCTTCCTGTCGGGCTATGACGCCGTTGCTGTGGTCGACTTGGGGGCATCCCGATGCAAGGGTGGACTTCTGGAAGCAGCACGACCCGTACGAGGGGCCCGGCAGCAAGCCGAAATTGAGGCGTTGCCGCCGATGGCCTCACCCAAATCCGTCCTCGCGAACTGAACTTTCTCGGCCGGACTGATCGCTGCCCATGGCGCCGCAAAACCGCAGCACGAGAAAAGAGATGTGTGCTTGGGAGCTCAGCGAAGCTGCAATTGGCGGTGAACTAACCGGGTGACCCTGGAAACCCGAGTTGACCTCAGCTGAGCGCGCCGTCCAGATCCTGAGGTTGGCACAAACCGCGCCATTCCTGACGAGCTGACCGCATGAGTCGGACGGCGATCCGCTCTATGACGACCTTCATAGACTGGCGTGGTGACGCAGGTGCTTCTTGTTGTCTCCATCGTCGTTCGCGCTCGCATCCGGAAAGGCCGCCGATCTTCGGTGGCGAGTCTCGACCACGGTTCGATTGCCCCCTGATGGACAGGAAAGAATGAGTTCTTCGACTTCAGAGCCTGCCAACGCCACGTCGCTGGTGCGCGTATTCGGTCGGCCGATGGATCCCGCGGCATACATACTGCGCGACTTCTTGAGCCGTACCGTCGCGAAGTACACCTGGACTGAGCTGACCAACGACCAGGAGTCCATCGAGGCCCTTGGTGTGCCGCTCGATCGACTCCGGCTGCCCGTCGTCTATCTCCCGGGTGGTGAACGACTAGAGGCGCCCGACCCGGCAGCGCTCGCCACACGGCTCGGCTGGGTCGTCCGGCCCTCGACCGACGTGTACGACCTATCGATTTACGGCGCCGGTCCCGCAGGGCTGTCAGCTGCTGTCTATGCCGCGTCTGAGGGTCTTCACGTTGCGGTCATCGAACGAGACGCGGTTGGAGGACAGGCGGGCTACAGCAGCCTCATCGAGAACTACGTCGGATTCCCGGCCGGAATCTCCGGAGCCGAACTCGCCGAGCGGGCCCGGCAACAAGCCGTCCGCTTCGGCGCCGAGCTACTTCAGATGCGCGCCGGGCTCGAGGGTAGGTTCTCCGACGGCTTGCTTCGGGTGAATATTTCGGACGGCTCTGTGATGCAGTCGCGTTCCAACATCTGCGCGACAGGGGTCCGCTGGCGCCGGCTCGGGCTCGATGGCGAAGAGAGGTTCTTCGGTGCAGGGCTGTACTACGGCTCCGGCGCTGGCGAAGCGCCTCAGTGCGCCGGGGAGGAAGTGATCGTGGTCGGCGGCGCCAACTCGGCCGGCCAAACGACGATGCATTTGGCGCAGTACGCCGACAAGGTCACCCTGCTCATACGCGGCCCGAACATCTCCCAGGGGATGTCTGCCTACCTGGTCGACCGCATCGCCGCCCAGCCCAACGTCGAGGTCAGGACCGGCGGTTCGATCAGCAGACTTGTCGGAGACCGAGCGATCTCGGCCATCGAGGTACGAACCCCGGAGGGCGACACCGTCGGGCTCCCAGCAACGAGGGTATTTGTCTGCATCGGCGGCGAGGCCAACACCGAGTGGGCCGAAAGCACCAACCTGATTCGCGACCAACACGGTTTGTTCCCTACCGGAAACGACCTGACCCCCGAGATGCTCGAGGACACCTGGCACCTGGAGCGACGGCCTTTCGACCTCGAGACCAACGTGCCAGGCTTCTTCGCCATCGGTGACGTCCGGAAAGGGTCCATCAAGCGCGTCGCATCCGCAGTGGGCGAAGGCGCGCTAGCGGTCAGCTACGTGCATCGCTTCCTTGCCGAGTCCAATGCCGAGTCCTAGTCGAGGGAGGACACGGTGGTCAGGAGCGCAGGTTCCTGCCCCGCCGCCAACGCAGCACGACCCCATCGACAGACACAAAAAGGTACTTCTATGATGAACGTCATAATGCGAGGGTCATAGTGACCCTGACTCCAGGAGGTGGCAGTGGCCCTCACCTATGACGTTTTTCAAGTCCGGCCTAAGCCCATCCCCAGTAGCATCCCCGGGTTCGAGGCCCGGGTGGGGCAGGCAACTTGGCCACCGTCTACCTCGACGTTCATTTGGAGCGACAACGGGGGGCTCCTGGTTGATGCGCTCATCACTCAAGCAGAGGCGGAGCTCCTGGCCACCTGGATCGGTGGTCACGATGCCGCGTTGACCACGGTGTATGTCACGCACCCACACGCCGACCACTTCATGGGGCTCCCCGCGGTGCTGGCGGCCTTCCCGGCCGCCAAGGCGGTCGCTCTCCCGGACGCCATCCCGGGGATGCAGGGACAGGTTTCGCCCGCCGCGATCCAGGTGTGGAGTGGGTTCTTTCCCGGCCAGCTCCCCACCGATCCGATCGTCCCCGAAGCACTCCCCGGTAACTCGATCCGGATCGGGGACTCGGTTGCGACGCTGATTGCGGTTGGCGCAACTGACACTGACAACTCCAGCGTGGTGCATGTCCCAGAGCTGCACCTGGTGGTGGCTGGGGACGTGGTCTACAACCGTGTCCACATGTGGCTTGCGGGATCTACGCCGGAGTCGCGCGCAAACTGGCTCCGCGCCCTCGACACTGTCGAGATGCTCGGGCCGTCAACCATCATCGCCGGCCACCGGCATCCTGATGCTGTTGACGACGACGCCCGCCGACAGCTCGAGGAGTCGAGAAGGTACATAGCGGACTTCCAGGATGCCCTCGGGAGCAGTGAAACCCCGCAGGACTTGATCGCGCAGATGACGGAGAAGTACCCGGACCTGGGCAACCCGTACACCCTGTGGGTCGCCGCCTTCGATTTGCTGTCGACGTCAGCCGCCTGAAGCACTGGTCAGTGACTAGGGCGGACCGGTGGCAGCGTTGGTGATTTCGCGCAGTAGGGGTTCGACGCTGTCCAGAGGCGCCAGCGAACGCTGCGCGCGGCACAGCACCACGGCGCCCTCGCAGGCAGCGATCAGGAGAGTACTGATGGGATCGGCGCGAACAGGATCGACCCCTGCCGAGGCCAAGACCTCAGAGAGGTGGGACTGCCAAGTCCGGAAGAGCTCGGCGGCCAGCTGGACAATCCTGGGTTCATCGGCGCTGACTGTGACGCCAAGCAGCGAGCAGCCGATCCGGAAGTCTGAGGCCATTATGAGCGCACGCCACAGCGCCACAAAGGCGCTCACGATCTCCTCGGGTCGCCGATCAACAAGGCTGTCCACTGCGGCGAGGGTGCGGCCGCCGGCGCGCTCGAGGGCGGCCATGACCAGCTCGTCCTTGCCGCTCGGGAAGTGGTGGTAGATGGAGCCGCGCGGCGCCTTCGAGTCGGCGAGGATCGATGAGAACGACGCCCCCTGGAAGCCCTGCGACGCCAGCAGTTTGATCGTGCTGTCGACCATCCGGTCCCGCGTACTATCGGCCATCCAAAGTCCCTCTCCGCCGCCTGCCAGGCATCGAATGATAGGTGCCAGCAGTGAAGCTACCTCGTCGCCATCCGCACCTTTCGTGACCAAGACCCACCACTACGACACCGGAGGTTCCTCATGCCCATGATCGACGTGTACGCACCCACCGGCACGTTCGCGGACCCGCACGCGTTGGCGGTCAAGCTCGCCGACACACTAAAGGGCATAGAGCGGGTTCCCGATATCCCGATGTTCCGGAAGAACACCGCCGCGTTCGTTCACGAGCTACCTCCCTCGTCGATCTCCAACGTCGACGGTGACAGCAACTACGTGCGGGTTCAGGTCCTCACGAATGCCGACGCCCTCGACCGCGGCAAGCAGCTCGCAGTGGTCCAGCAGTTCACCAGCCTCATCGCCGAAGCCAGCGGCGACGAGCGGTTGAAGGAACGCACCTGGGTGCTGATCACCGAGGCCGTCCCTGGCGGATGGGGACTGTCAAGTCACGCCAATACAAACGAAGAACTCGTGGCGGCCGCTCGAGCCGAGATCGCGCGGCTCAGCGGAAACTGAGGCTCTCCGAACCCGATGAATCAGAGTCGGGACGAGCTCAAGGTCTGATAGCTCGAGGTCGCCCTGGGGCTTCGCCGGTTCAGTCACCTCGCGACCATCGATCCATGGAACCTACACGGCTGCTGCGGCTGGGTCGGCGGGCCCGGGGACATCGGCACACATCAGTAGGCGAGTGTTGGCTAAGTCATCCAGGCTGCGTTCACGTATGCCCTCTATCGGCGGCCGACGATCCGGAGGGCTCGGTCACGCAGCACAATGCCCGATCGTGATCTTGGTATCAGCAGGTGGGAAGCGATCCATACGCCGCGCTGTCGGGGACGCGTGACCGCACGATGCGCCGATTCATACCGCGCGAGGGCGGTTGGGATATCGCGCGGAGAGCCTGTCAATGTTGCGGCCAGCGTCGCGGCGCCCTCGATGGCAGAGCTGGAGCCATCCCCAAACAGCGACACGCACGAAGCGGCGTCGCCCAGCAAGGTCACGCGGCCGCGCGACCAGGAGCCCATGCGGATCCTGGTGACGCTGTCGAAATAGACATCATCAGCTGCAAGATAGGCCGACAACAGTTCCGGCGTACGCCAGCCGACACTGCGATATGTGTTCTTCAACAGCTGCTGAGTTGCTTCGGTGTTGCGATGATCAATCTGCACTGTTGTGCGGAACATGAAGGCTACCCCTGATGATCCGGTCCCCGGATGCAAGGCGACCGCGGTATCGGGCTCATTGTGCATGATCACCGTGTCGTCGCGTTCGAGCGGAAGCCCGAGCTTTGCCGTAGCAACGTACATTCCGAGATGCTGAGCAAAGTCGGCTTCCGGGCCGAAGGTCAGGCGGCGGACTGCTGAGTGAATGCCATCCGCACCCACCACAAGATCAAATCGCCGAGGGGTTACGCGATCGAAGATCACATCAACACCACCGTCATCGGGGTTCAGCTGAGTGATCATGTCGTCGAAGAGGAACTCAGCATCACTGCGTCCTGCGTCGATCAAGATCGAGCTCAGGTCGGCACGCGGCACTTCCACCTCTCGATCCTCTGACTGACGAGTGCGCATGCTCGCGACGCGTCGTCCCGCATCATCGACAAAGATCAACTCGCGCACCTTGGTCGCCGCGTCCTTTAACCGCGGCATGACACCCAGCCGTTCCGCAACCTCGTAGGCTGCTCCGCGGACATCAACTGGATTGCCGCTCGATCGGACGCCCTGATCACGTTCCACGACAGTTACGCGATGCCCGGAGCGACCCAGCAGGGCCGCTAGCGATGCACCGGCGATTCCCGCACCAGAAATCAGCACGGTTAGGCCATCGCCCGCCATAAGTGCATCTTGACAGGCCGCTGTCTTACGCCTGACGAGATAGGCCGCAGCCTAAAACCGGATCGGGCGGCCCGGCGGCGGGTCGTCCGGTATCCGACTGCGAGCCGCTCGCGGGTCGATGACCAACAGGTTTCATCGGTCTCGTGGCCCTGCAGCGCCCCTCGTCAAAACCCGGCGGCTGTGTGGACCATTTTGAAGTCGACATCCGACACCGAGCTGAAATCCATCGCTCCGACCGGGTCAGAGCCATCGGCTTGAGTTCGATTGCAGCTCATGGCCTGCGTTGGGCCCGTCCGAGCTCTATCAACAGGCTTTTCAGCACGCGGTCGAGTGCGCGGCGCTCGGTCGCGATGAGGACACCGAGCAGGCGCTCCTCGTTGCCCACGTGCGTCTCCACCGCCTGGTCGATGACGTTCTTGCCGCGGCGGGTGAGTCGCACGAGCGTTCCTCTGCGGTGGTTCGGTCGGGCGTCGCTCGATCAGTCCCGCCTCCTCCATGCGGTCGAGCCGCTTGGTCATCCCGCTCGAGGAAAGAAGGGTTGCGCGCATGAGGCTTGTTGGGTTGAGTTCGTAGGGTGTGCCGGTACGGCGCAGCGCCGCGAGCAGCAGTGGCGGAGGGAACGCCCGGACCTGGACGTCGCTCCTCTCGGCGTCTACGGCCGCCTCTTCCGCGTCGTCCGTCGCGAGCTCGATCAGCTGCGCCCGGTTCGCTTCCACCAGGAAGCACAACCCTTCCCGCGGAGGCTCCGCGGCGACCGAGACCAGGCGACCGCCTGCTGGCGCCGGGTCCGTGGGTCTAGGTTCGTCCACGTCGGTATGCCGCAACCGATGGCGGTAGACGCCCAGAACGACACTCCTAGGTTGACGCGTTGATTCCTCGGCAGGGCGACCTTGGCCTAGCCTGCGCCGGTGGGGGCTACCTTGACAAGAGTGTCGTTCCTGCTGCGATGATGCTCGCGGCCCGGCCGGACCCAACGCCAGCCTTGATCAAATAGCAACCGCTCCGAGAGGACGTGCTTCGTTGACTGATCAGCCGATCCAGTATGCGGAGTCCTTCGACGGCACCCGGATCGCTTATCGCCGCTTCGGGTCCGGACGACCGGTGGTCTTCGTTGAGGGCGCGCTGTCGACGGCCGAGGCGGCCGGTCCGTTGGCTGCCGCGTTTGCCGAGGCTGGCATGCAGGGGGTTACCTACGATCGTCGCGGTCGGGGCGACAGTGGTGATACCCCGCCGTACGCACCCGAGCGGGAGGCCGAGGATCTGCGCGCTGTCCTCGACGCGGTCGGCGGTGCGGCGGTAGTTCTCGGACACTCCTCGGGTGCGGTGCTGTCGCTGTTCGCGGCTGCCGAGGGCGTACCAATGACGCACCTGTTTTTGTCTGAGCCGCCGCTGCGGTTCGGACAGAACGAGCCGCCGCCGGACCTCGCGGACCGGCTGCAGGCCCTTGTCGATCGAGGCGAGAACGATGAGGCTGTCTTGCTCTTCTTACGGGAAGACGTCGGCATGCCCGAGCAAGCGATCGAACAGCTTCGCGCGTCTCCGGCATTCGCCGGATTGGTCTCGCTCGCGCAGACCACGGTCTATGACAATCGGCTCGTCGCGTCGGTGTCGACGCCGACTGCCGCCATGCTCGGGGTCGGCGTGCCGATGACGCTGCTCCGCGGCGATCCGACATTGCCGTTAGTCGTGACCGCCGTCGAGCGACTCGCTGCCGCGATGCCGGGGGCGGAGCTTGTGGTGGTGCCGGAGTCACACGACCATGGCGTCGACCCCGCCGGGACTGTTCGGGAGGTGCGCGGCCGGATGGGCTGATCCTCGATGTGCCGCCGCGTCGCATGCCGTAGGGATGACACTGAACCGTCCCGAGTTCCGTGCCGCATCGTTTCTGGTCAGGAAGGATGCGATCATGCTGAAGAATTACGACGCCGAGGTCAAGGCTCGGGCGGTGCGACTGGTTTGCCGAGGTGCAGGCCCGGCACATCCCGAATCGCCAGCACACGGCCAGAGCACAAGATCGGCTTCAGGCGCTCAGCGACCGCGAGGCTGAGGTCGTGCAAGCCGTCGCCAAGGGCCAATCCAACTCCGAGATTTGCCGCAGCGTTGTTCATGAGCGTTGCCACCGTGAAGGCCCACATCAGCAGCATTCTGAGCAAGCTCAACTTGAACAATCGCACGCAGATCGCCCTACTAGCCCATGACGCGGGACTCCTAGGGTAGGCGACGGCCGGTCGGTTCGCCGGAGCACCATTACCGGCCTACTGACCAAGATCCCATCCAATTGTGGGGTCGGTCAGGTGCGGACACTGTCGGTCGAGCCCTAATCACTTTAGTTCGAGCTGGTAGGCGTAAGTGCCCTCATGCTCAATACGCGGGAAGGCCTCGGCGTGGCGCGCCGCATCGCATTCGGCCGGTGCGCATTAGCGGTCGACGTGCTACCGCTCGCGATTACGCTCACCAGCAGCTGGTCGCTTCAGTGTCGTTCGTTGTTATAGATCTTTAACGGCGCACCCAGCTGGGTGACAAGCTGGTAGTCATGGCTGCTCAGGTCCTGCCCTTGCAGCTGCTGCTGCCGTTGTGTGGCCACACGGTGCGCCAAACCAACGCTTCCGCGCGCCTGCGCTTGTGCTGTAAAGAGATTCGGGGCATGTGGTTGTATCCAGCGGTTCGCGAAGAGGCGTCGAGGGCGCTGGTTGCTCGGCGCTGGACCAAGCGGCAGGTCTTTCGTCGGCCAGTGCGCGGTGTGCGACGTGGGTCGCTTCGGAGCCGTCGCGACGCCGTTGGAGCCGAGGACTCTTGCCGAAAGACGAGAATGATGGGCGCGGAACCCGGGAGGCATCCGGGAAGCCCAGAGAGCGCCAACGCGATGCCTTAGACGGCATGGGGTCGCCATGGCTCGTGCTCGTGCGCGAGCCAGACCAGCTCGGGGTTGAGCGCGCGCACCCGCTGTTGGCCTTCGGTGTGCGGCTCGTCGAGTTCGCCGAACCAAACCGCCACGTCGCCGCCGACGACGACCGGACGCCCGCCAGTCTCGATGACGACCACCTGCGAGCCGCGGGTGTGGCCCGGCGCCGGGACGAGCCGGAGCCCGGGAAGAAGCTCGAGCTCGCCGTCGACCGGCACGTACCGCACGCCGGGTGCCTCGACCCACTCGTGAATGGTGTAGTTGTCCTCGCGGCGCGCGTCGTCGAGCTCCTGACGCTGGACGTAGATCGGCTTGCCGGCGAAGAGGTGGTTGCCGCCGCAGTGGTCGAAGTGCAGGTGTGTGTTGACGACGATGTCGATGCCGGCGAGGTCGAAGTCCTGCTTGCTCAGTGGACGGAGGCGGGGATCGAGGTCGGCCACCGCCGGGTGCAACTCTGTCATGCCGGTGTCGACCAGCACGCGCGCATCGGGATGGTCGATGACGTGCACGTAGACCGGCATCCGCTCGCC
>Ga0081455_10003199_pt1 | contig 18964 bp, 18 predicted proteins | sample TabmetS3T2R1_FD_70207 | JGI IMG/M metagenome (GOLD analysis project Ga0081455, IMG submission 70207) | Tabebuia heterophylla rhizosphere microbial communities from the University of Puerto Rico - S3T2R1 | ecosystem: Host-associated > Plants > Roots > Rhizosphere ... | reverse complement strand
AGTCGTTTGGGGGACGGGCCGTCATGAAAAATCTCTTTCTCGGAAGCCTGGCTCTGGCGGCAACGATCGCAGGGCCTGCAACCGCGGCGGACTTGCCATACAAGGCACCACCTGCGCTACCGGTGGCGGCGTATTACGATTGGTCCGGCATCTACGGCGGCTTCAACGTCGGTGGGGCTCGGTATGACGTCACGCACCATTTCCCAACGCCGGGAGCGATCACTCCCGACGTCACCACCGGCGACAGCGACGCGATCTTCGGATTCCACGTCGGCGCGCAGTGGCAATGGGGCGCCTGGGTGCTGGGCGTGGAAGCAGCGCGGATCGGATGTTTCAACGAGTGTCGCAGCAGGAGCGATATCCTTCCGGTTGCCCAAGGGTTCGACGCCAATACGTTCGGCGAGCACAAGATCACCAATTTGTTCACCGCCGGGCCGCGACTGGGCTATGCCTGGGACCGGTTGCTGGTCTTTGCGACTGGGGGGTGGACTTGGGCGAATATCGTGAACACCCACTGCTCGAGCATCACCAATATTTGCGGTGGGTTTGGTCCTGGAAACGGCGTCTCGAGCAGCAACAACGGCTGGTATGCGGGCGGCGGCTTCGACTACATGGTCCACAAGGGCGCGCTGGTCGACGTGATCCTTGGCGTTGAATATCAACACTTCGACGTCAATGGAGCGCGTGCATTCTGCGTCCACCCGGGCTGCGCTCCACCGGCCGTCCGCGACTTTGACCTGAGCGCCCTAGGCGACCTCGTCCGCGCACGGCTGACCATCAAGACACAGGGGTATTTCCTGGCTGCCGGGCGTCAGTGAGCGCCGGCGGCGGCATGCTCGCGCCTGCCATCCGTGGTCCACAACAGGTGTTTGACCCAACGCGGCCATGAGCCGAAATTGATTCTGCGAACAGTTCGAAATCGCGGATGGCGCTTGACAATTCGTTTGCCTGCACCTTACCGTCGTACCGTTAATCGATACAGATCGTTTCAATGACCGAAACGGCTTCTGTCGGCATCGGCGATAAGTCGCCTGTGACGAAGGCGCTTCGCCTGCTTGCGCATGTCGCCCGGTGCAAAGAGCCCGTCGCGCTGGCTGAACTCAGCCGTGTTATAGGCTTACCGAAACCCACCACGTATCGACTCCTGCGCACTCTGGAGAGCGCCGGGTTCGTGCAGCGGGACCCGCTGACGCGACGCCATCTAATCGGCACGGTCTTCGAAGACGTCGCTCTGAGCGCGCTACGACACGGTACTGGGCATGGAACACGTCGGCTGGTTATGGATCAACTGGCGCAACGGCTGGGTGCCCGGATCAATTTGGTCGTCCTAAGGTCGGGGAACGTATTGTTCGTCGAATGGGTGGAGTCCACGTCACCGCTGCGTGTCGACATCGATCCCACGACACCGATGCCCGTGCACTGCACGGCGAGCGGAAAGCTGCTGCTCGCATTCGCCCCACAAGAGCTGCGCGACAGCGTGCTGCGCTCCGCGCCCTTCCCGGCGCGCACCAGGAATACCATAACAAGCGCCCGTGCGTTACAGGCGGAGCTCACGGAGATCCGCCGGCGCGGGCACTCCGAAGACAACGAGGAATTGCTCCCCGGCGTGAATTGTCTCGCCGTCCCGATCTTTAACCGCGATGGCGAAGTGGTCGCTGGGTTGGCCGCAATGGTGCCCGTAGCGAGTGTGCCGCTTGCACAACTGCGCAGGCATTTGCCCGACCTCTCCGAGGCCGCGCGCCGCATTTCACAAGAGATCGGCGGCGCGTCTACTTCCGCGACGGCAGCGCTACCAAGCGGCTGAACCAGTTAACTGAAGCTGGGCCATCCATAACGCGATCATGGCGGACAAGTACTTCGATCTCAGCATCTACCTCGAGGTGAATCTCGGCCTCAAGTAGCGCGGCAGACATTCGCCTGCGTCCTCAATCGTGAAACGGTCATGGACCTGACCTACCGCGACGTTCAGAGCATCCTCAAGATCATCGACGATGCGGAGCATCTCGATGAAATCGAGTTGGTGATCGGCGGATTCCGCTTACACGTGGTCCGGAACGGCGCGAGCAAGTCCGTCAGCATCGGTGCCCCAGTGCCGGCGGCGGAGAGAAAGGGACCGGCCCCAGCGCCGGTGCCGGCGCCCGCTGCCGCCACGTCTCCCACGCGGGCTACCGAGGTGCTGTTGCCGGAGGGTGTCCTCGCCATTCGGGCGCCGATGCTCGGCACCTTTTTCAGGGCCCCGGCGCCAGGGGAGAAGCCGTTCGTGGAAGAGGGCCAACGCGTGCGCGCCGACGACACGGTCTGCCTGATCGAGGTCATGAAGCTTTTTAATTCAATTCGCGCGGGCGTCGATGGCGAGGTCGTCAAGATCGTTGCCGAGAACGGCAGCATGGTGGAGTTCAACCAGCCGCTGATCTTCATCGCTCCCGATCGAAGGGACCAAAGCTGATGCCGGCGCCGCCTTTCAAGCGGATCCTGGTCGCCAATCGCGGCGAAATCGCCGTTCGCGTGATCCGAGCCTGCAATGAGCTGCGGATCGAGAGCGTCGCCGCTGTATCCGACGCGGATCGCGACAGCCTGGCCGCGCGCATGGCAACGCGCTCCGTCTGCCTTGGTCCAGCTCCCGCGAGCCAGAGCTATTTGCGGCCCGAGCTGCTCGTGATGGCGGCGAAGGGGACCGGGTGTGACGCGATCCATCCGGGCTACGGCTTCCTTGCCGAGCGCGCCGATTTTGCACGGCTCTGCGCCGGCGAGGGTTTGGTGTTCATTGGTCCGCCACCGGACGCTATCGAGACGATGGGCGACAAGCTCGCGGCTATTGAACTCGCTTCCGCGGCCGGCGTGGCGCGCGTGCCCGGTTCGGGAATTATTCGCGCGCTCCCTGATGCGCGGGATTTCGTGCGTCGCCACGGCTTGCCCGTGATCATCAAGGCGAGCGCCGGCGGCGGTGGGCGTGGCATGCGCGTAGTGTCCATCGACGCCGAGCTCCCGCGCGCGCTGGAAGCGGCCGCCGCCGAGGCCCACGCCGCGTTCGGCGATCCCACGCTGTATCTGGAAAAATTCATCGAGCGCGCGCGGCACGTCGAAGTGCAAGTGCTGGGCGACCGGCGCGGACATGTCGTACACCTCAATGAGCGCGATTGCTCGACCCAGCGGCGCCACCAGAAGCTTATCGAGGAGGCGCCTTCTCCGGCACTCGCGACCAGCTTACGTGCTAGGGTCACCGAGGCGGCGCTCCTGCTTGCGCAGCGTGCGCACTATGAGGGGGCGGGCACAGTCGAATTCTTGCTCGACGACGACACGCAGCGTTGCTTCTTCCTCGAGATGAACACGCGCATCCAGGTGGAGCATCCCGTGACCGAGATGGTTACCGGCCGCGATATCGTAATCGAGCAGATCCGCGTCGCTGCCGGCGAGGCGCTCTCATTCGGGCAGCACGAAGTGAAGCTCGCGGGGCACGCCATCGAATGCAGGATCAACGCAGAGGACCCGGTTCGCAACTTTCTGCCATGCCCGGGGAGGCTCGAGGCGGGGCGGCCGCCGCAAGGTGAGGGTGTGCGCGTCGATACGCACTGCTTTCCCGGGTACGTGGTGCCGCCGTTCTACGACTCGTTGCTCGCCAAGGTGATCGTGCACGCACCGACGCGCGCGGCCGCCATAAATGGAATGTGTGCTGCGCTCGATGATTTCGAGGTGGCCGGCGTGCCGAGCACGATCCCGTTTCACCGCCAGGTGATGGCGCACGAGGACTTCCGCTCGGGCCGGGTTACCACACGCTGGGTAGAGGAGAAATTCCTAGCACAAGTGATAGCTGGACTAGCCCCGGATCGCGCACATGTCGGAGCTTAGCGAATGCGCGGCGAAGCACTCGATGCGACACCGCTAGTCCGGCTCGGGAAAGCTCGCGAGCTAATCGGGGCGGCCGTGGCCTCCGACGCATCGAGCTTGATCACCGGAGTTTCGTTGGTCGTGGATGGCGGCTGGACGGCACGCTAGCCAGGGAGAAGGCCGGTATGGCGACGATGATTGGGGCGAACTCGGAGCACGCCGAGCCGGGGGTGATGGCCGTCGGCATGCGTACCACAATATGGAACCTGTTCTCGCTCGCCGTTGCGCTCGGGCTATGGCAGCTTGGCGCGTCCCTCATTGGGTCGCCGTTTTTCCCCGGCCCACTCCGGATCGTTGAGGCCTTCGTGCAGCTTGCCACGCGCGGCGACACGTTCGGCAATTCGCTGCTCACCCATTCATGGGCCAGCGTACAGCGCGTGCTGGTCGGTTTCGGCCTCGGTGTCCTCTTCGGCGTGCCGCTCGGCCTGCTCATGGGACTGTATCCTAAGGTCTATGCTGGCACGCGCTCCGTGTTGGAGCCCTTCCGGTTTATCCCGCCGATTGCTTGGATTCCCCTCGCCATCATCTTCTTCACGGGCCTCACCCGCTTTGCCTTCCTGATCTTCCTCGGCGCTTTTTTTCCGGTGTTCACCTCAACCCTCGTTGGCGTGGCACGCGTCGAGCCGATTCACCGCAAGGTGGGCGTCGTGCACGGCGCGAGCAAGTTTTGGACGCTGTGTCATGTGGTCATTCCGACCGTGCTGCCGGATATCATGGCAGGCATGCGCGTTGGCCTCGGCACAGCCTGGCTCACCATCGTAGCCGCCGAGTTAGCTGGCGGCATTTCCACGGGACTGGGCCGGATGATGATCAATTACGCCGAGCTTCTGCAGGTGCCACAGGTGATCGTGGGTATGCTGCTGATCGGCTTCATCGGCTTCCTCATGAACGAGGTGCTCCTGATCATCGAGAAACGCCTGTTCCGCTGGCGTTGGCGGGTCAGTCTCTGAGGAATGAGGTCATGCACGGCCCGGGCCAATTGACTGCACGCGCCAAGGTGGAAGTCGATGCCTCCCATCGCTACGGTGACCTCGTGGTGCATGACGGACTGCAGTTCACGGTGGCCAGTAACGAGTTCGTTTGTATCTGTGGTCCGTCGGGCTGCGGCAAGACGACATTGCTCGACATGCTCGCCGGCATCCTGCGCCCGTCGCAGGGCTGCGTGTTGATCGACGGCAAAGCGGCCGATCCCAAGCGCCACAGCATCTCGTTCGTATTTCAGGAGCCCTCAACCTTCCCATGGCTCAACGTCCGAGACAATGTCGCGACGGGACTGAGGATTAGGGGGACGCGCAAGGCCGAGATCGACGAAAAAGTGCGCGAGATCGTCGAAATGGTCGGCTTGACTGGCTTTGAGCACTATTACCCGCACCAGATCTCCGGCGGCATGAAGCAGCGCGTGGCGATCGCCCGTGCGTTTGCCACCGATGCCGACCTCATTCTAATGGACGAGCCGTTCGTAAGCCTCGATCAGCCCACGCGGGAGCGCATGCAGCGGGAGGTGCTGGACATCTGGCGGCACCGCCGGCGGACGGTCGTCTTCGTCACCCACAATCTGGAGGAAGCGATCTTCCTCGGCGATCGCATTCTCATGCTCTCCGCAAAGCCTGCCCGCATTGTCGCGGAGCTGCCAGTCACCCTGCCGCGGCCACGCGATCCCCTCACGTCCGAGTTCTTGAGTCTGCGCGCGCAGTGCATGCGCTGGCTGCACCTGCCCGGTGCGGCGAGCGAAGCAAGGCCACAGCAGCGAACACCCGCTGAGCGATAACCACGGAGGAAGCAGCCATGCAAACCAGACGAACCCTGTTGCAGCAGATTGGCGTAGCGGCGGTCCTGCCGGCCGTCGGCACTGCGGTGTCGCCGGGCCCCGCGATCGCCCAGGGCGCGAAGATCGTACGTCTCGCCGACCAGAACGGCTCGGAGGTCGACTACGCCGCCGTCTGGGTGGCGGAGCTCAATGGGTACTATGAGCAGGAAGGCATCAAGATCGACCGCAAGACCTACCCGAACGGGCCCTCGGCCCTGCTCGACATCAACAACCTCGATGCCGTGTTGGCGGCGATCGCCCCGTTCATGCAGTTCGTGGCGCGTGGCGGCGATGTGCGCATCGTCATGTCGGTCACCAAGGGCAACGCGCCGATCGTCGGCAAGAAGCAGTACAAGTCCGTTAAGGATCTCGACCGCAAGAAGGTCGGCACGCCGGGCATCGGCACCATCCACGACGCTGTGCTCGGCTACATCCAGCAGACGTCGGGGATTAAATTCGAGCACGTGCCGGCCAAGATCACCGACGTCGCAATCATGATCCAGAAGGGGGAGGCGGAGGCGTTCATCGGCTGGGAGCCGGCGTCCGCCGCGGCCATCGCCCAAGCCCCGGATCTGCTCCACTACATCCAGCGCATGCCGCCGATCCCCAATTCGGAGAGCCTGCAGCTCGCTTTCACGCCGGCGTTCGTCAAGGCCAACCCCGACACGGTCGAGAAGTTCGTGCGCGCAACGCTCAAAGGCGTCGAGTGGATCAAGGCCAACAGCAAGGAGAAAACCGCGGAGCTCGTCGCCAGGAAGATGAACGATCCCAAGTCTTACGCCGTCAATCTCGACGCGCTCGGATCGGTCGATCTCACCCAGCCGCGCCTCGATATGGCCTCGACGCGCATTTGGCTCACCACTATCGCCAAGCAGGGGAAGATCCCGGAGGACCTGGTGAAGGACGTGGACGCCTGGGTAGGCAAGTACCTCGACTACTCCTTCCTCGACAAGGCCGAGGCCGCACTCAAGAAAATGTAAGGACCGCCGTCCGCCGGGGCACGGGCGATGCGGCCCCTGCCTCGCGCGAGCGGCGACAGCACCGATATGCGCGAGATTCCAGTCGTCGATACCACGCTGCGCGACGCCCACCAGTGTTTGTGGGCGACGCGAATGACGACTGCCCACATGCTGCCGATCGCCGGCCACATGGACCGAGCGGGCTTTCAAAGGATTGATCTCGCCGGGACCATCCAATTCGACGTTTGCATTCGCTATCTCAAGGAAAACCCCTGGGAGCGCATCCGGCTGATGCGCCAGCGCGTCACACACACGCCGCTCAGCTCCTTCACGCGCTCCAAGAACCTCGTCAGCTTCGACGTTGTGCCCGACGACATCGTTGCCCTGTGGGTCGAGCGCCTGGTGGCCAACGGCTTTCGCGAAGTGGGGTCCTTCGACGGGCTCAATGACGTCGATAACATGTTGGCCACGATCGATGTCGCCCGCTCGCTGGGCGTTAAGACCTTCGGCGCGCTCTCCTATTGCCTCTCGCCGGTGCACACCGACGCGCTCTACGTCAGGACGGCAAGGGGGTTGGTGACGCGGGGCAAGGTCGACGCGATCTGGCTCAAGGACGCCGGCGGCCTTCTGACGGTCGACCGCATTCTCAAGCTCGTTCCGGCGATCAAGAACGTGATCGGCAACATTCCGCTTGAGCTACACAGCCATTGCATGACCGGCCTGGCGCCGCTCGTCTATTTAGAGGGTGTGAAGGCGGGCGCCGACCGCATCCATTCCTCGATTGCGCCGCTGGCGAACGGCAACGCGCAGCCGGCGACGCAATCGATGGCGCGGAACCTTCGCGCCATGGGCTTCAAGGTCAACATCGACGACGCCCTGATCGAGGAAGTCGGCGAGCACTTCCGCGCCATCGCGGAGCAAGAGGGAAAGCCGCTCGGGACCCCGCAGGAATACGATGCATTTCACTACGAACATCAGATCCCGGGCGGCATGATGTCGAACTTCCGTTCGCAGCTGGCGCAAGCGGGCCTATCGCATCTCTTCGACAAATTGCTCGAGGAATGCGCGCGGGTGCGCTACGAGCTCGGCTATCCGATCATGATCACGCCGTTTGCGCAGCTCGTCGGCACGCAAGCTGTGCTCAATGTCGTGCAGGGAGAGCGCTACCGCACGGTGCCCGACGAGGTGAAGAAATACGCGCTCGGATACTACGGCAAGCTGCTGGCGCCGGTCGATCCCGATGTCCTCGACCGCATCGTCGGCAACGGCTCGCCCAAGATCGCGCTGAAGCCGCAGCCGCTCCCGCCGGCTGTCGCCAAACTGCGCAGGCAATACCCCAGCGTCGACGATGACGAGCGGCTGCTGCGCTTCATGGTCGCAGGCGGGCAGGTGGACGAAATGCTGGCGGCCGGGCCGATGAAGACCGACTACGTTTTCGAGAAGCCGATCGTCCAGCTCGTGCGCGAGCTGTCGAAGCGGCGCATTTCGCGCATCCATTTAAGCGCCACCGCTTAGGATGGGGTCGGCGTGTCCGCATCACCTTGCGCGCTGGTGCAAAGTTACAGCTGAATTTTGATGCGCAGAGGCAGCTATGGCCGTCGGCCCCATGATCGAGATCACCTATTGCAGCTTGTGCGGCTGGGGCCTGCGGGCGGGTTGGATAGCACAAGAGCTGTTGACCACGTTTGCCGATGAACTGGGATCGGTGACGCTCACCCCGGATAGGACCGGGGGCGTCTTTGAGGTGCGTGTTGATGGCGAGATGATCTGGTCGCGGAAGGAGCGGGGCCGCTTTCCGGAAATCAAGGAGATCAAACAGCTCGTCCGCGACCGCGTCGCCCCCGGTCGGTCGCTCGGGCATACGGATAGCCCCTGACCACATAAGGCGGAAGTCGTCGGCAGGCTGCCGAACAAAGCGTGTCGCCTACTCGCATGCTTTACGAGTCCACGTGCAAAGGCGCATTGGTCGGATCGCATCAGTGGCTTGGATCTTGTACGCCGAGCCGCTGCCGCGGCCAGCGCCCTTCAGCCGGGCGTCAGTGAGCGCCGGCGACGGCATACTCGCGCCGGCGATCCGTCGTCCGCAGCAGGTCTTTGACCTGCTCCGGCAGCTGTCCCGCCACGAGCCTGCCGGGCGGGCTGTCAAGCCGTTCGACCACGGCGATGCGGGTGATTTCGCCTCGCAGGTACGCGTCGAGGAACTCGGGATAATTGCTGAAGGACACGCATCCGTTCGACTGGCCGTTCGCGCCCAGCATGTAGGAGTGGGCAAGGATGCCGGCGCGGCCGTACATCCTGCTGCCGTCGACGGGGTTGAGGCGGATGGCGCGAACCCCATGAAACAACCGCTCGCGCATAGTGAGCTTGTATACGTTGGGCGGAGTTGCCCCGCGCATCCGCAGGTGCACATGGCGCGGATTGTCCATGTAGGCGCCGAGACCGGAATGGGCCTCGAGCCGCCGGCCACCCGGCAGGTACACCGTGCGCGCCGTGATGTCATAGATGGCGGTGCGGCCGTCATCCTCGAGCGGCGCAACCTCCTTGCGCGTCGGGGCTGAGCCGACGTCCGCTTTCGCGACAATCGATTTCGCCGGCGCATCGCGCCGCTTCGCCTGGACGGCGCGGTCCGGCGGCAATCGCAGATTGTCTGCAAGCGCCTGCATGGCGGCGGCGAGACTGTCGTCGAAGGAGGCCGGACAATCCCCGCTCGAGGCGAACCGTTTGTCGAAAGACGCGGGCGGTTCACCCAGAGCGGCGAAACGCTCGTCGAACGGCGAATTGCGGCACGGTGACGCGTCCGTGTCGGTCAGCGTGCCCAACGCCTTGGTCGGGGTGTCGAACAATCCGACCTGCGGTTCCAGACTTGCCAGTCGTATGCGATCGCCCGCAACGCCTGAACCGAGCGGCGCACCGAGCCGGAAAACCTCAGCGTGGATTGTCCCGAAAACCGAAACGCGCGGAGCCGGCAATGCCGTGTCGGTCGGCCCTGCCTGCGTCCCTGCCGATTTAAGGACAAACCCCAGAAGCATCGCGGCGATTCCCAATGGAATCGCGCGCATCCCCCTTTGAGCCAATACGTCCCCCACTCCCACTCACGTTGCCACAGCGTGGCAACGCACGTCCCCCGACGCGGGCGGAATAAAGCATGTCGATTGCGGCAAGAATCGTTCGGACCGATCCGGTCCGTGAGGCCCGGCGATTGCTCTCCTAGGCAGGGTTTACCGGCGGTTAACCCCAATTCAGAACGCTTCAGGCCTGCCCCGAGGGCCCGTCGGCCAGCTGCTTCTTTGGCCGCAGCAGGAAGAGCAGCAGGGACCGGCCCGTCACTTCATACGGATGCCCGAATTTGAAGGGCAACGCGTCTTCCATGTCTTCGTCCTGGTCGGGGAGGTTGGTGTCGAGGAGCCGCAGCCAGTCACGCCCGCCCGGCACCGTGGGCAGCGTGAACACCACCACGTCGTGATGAGCATTGGTGATCAGCAGAAGCGTAGCCTCGCTTCTACGCCTGCCTATCCCGCTTGTTTGCGCTCGCCCGTCGAGCAGCAATCCGAGGCATTTCGCCGCCGGGTCCGCCCAATGCTCTGCCGCCATCTCCTCGTTTGCAGGAGTGAGCCAGGTGCAGTCTTTTATCTCCAGCTGCTCATTCCAGACGCCGGTCGGAAATCGGCTTTGGCGAAGGACCCGATAGCGGTTGCGCACGTCTGTCAGCCGCTGCGCGAACCGCGTGAGCGCTTGCGGCCGCTCGTCATGCTCCCAATCAACCCAGGAAATCTCGTTATCCTGGCAGTACGCGTTGTTGTTGCCCTGCTGGGAGCGCCCGAACTCGTCGCCGCCGAGCAGCATTGGCGTGCCTTGGGAGAGGAGCAGGGTTGCAAGGATGTTTCGCATTTGCCGCGCGCGCAGCTCGATGATCTGCGAATCGTCCGTGGGGCCCTCGACGCCATGATTCCATGAGCGATTGTCCGAATGGCCGTCGCGGTTATCCTCGCCGTTCGCTTCGTTATGCCTGTCGTTGTAGGAAACGAGGTCGTTGAGGGTGAAGCCGTCGTGCGCCGCGATGAAATTCACGCTCGCCCAAGGTTTGCGGCCACGTCGATTGAAGAGGTCGCTTGATCCAGTGAGGCGCGCCGCGAACTCCGGCAGCGTGCCATTATCTCCCTTCCAATAGGCGCGCACAGTGTCACGATAGCGATCGTTCCACTCTGCCCAGCCTGGAGGGAAGCGGCCGACCTGATAACCGCCCGGCCCGCAATCCCACGGCTCGGCGATCAGCTTGACCGACGAGAGCACTGGATCCTGCCGGCACGAATCGAGAAAGCCGCCGCCTTCATCAAACCCGTAAGGCTCACGTGCCAGGATGGTGCCGAGGTCGAAGCGAAAACCATCAACGTGCATCTCCTGCACCCAGTAGCGCAGGGAGTCGTTGACCATCTGCAACACCCGCTGATGCGAGAGGTTGAGCGTATTCCCGGTCCCGGTGTCATTGATGTAGTAGCGCCGCTCATCGGGCGACAGCCGGTAATAGGAGGCGTTATCGATGCCCTTGAAGGACAGGGTGGGCCCGAGCTGGTTGCCCTCGGCGGTGTGATTGTAAACGACGTCCAGGATCACCTCGATTCCGGCGTCGTGAAACCGCGCGACCATCTCCTTGAACTCTGAGAACGCGAAGTCCTGAACGTAGGCGTAATCCCGCATGGGCGAAAAAAACGAGATCGTGTTGTAGCCCCAGTAGTTGGTAAGCCCCTTCTCGAGCAGGTAATTGTCGTTCACGAAGGTGTGGACGGGAAGAAGCTCGATTGCAGTGACCCCAAGAGACCGCAAGTGCTCCAACACCTGCGGTTCTACCAATCCGCGGAACGTCCCGCGCAACTCTGGCCGCACGCCCGGATGCAACTTGGTATAACCGCGGACATGCGCCTCGTAGATGACGGTGCGCTCCCAGGCCGTCCGCGGTGGGCGATCATCACCCCACGTGAAGGCAGGATCGATGACGCGACAGCGCGGCACAAACGCGGCATTGTCCCTCTCATCGAAGCTCAGGTCGTCCCCAGTCTCCATGCGGTAGCCGAACAAAGCGGGATTCCAGATCAATTGACCGACGATGGCCGCGGCATAGGGGTCCAACAACAACTTGTTGGGATTGAAACGATGGCCCGCGTTCGGCTCGTAGGGCCCGTGGACGCGGTAGCCGTAAATGGTGCCGGGCCGGGCGTCGGGCAGAAAACCGTGCCACACCTCATCGGTAAATTCCGGCAGCTCAATCCGCTCGATCTCTTGCTCGCCCCGCTCGTCGAAGAGGCACAGCTCGACCTTGGTCGCGTGGGCGGAAAACAAGGCGAAATTGACGCCGAGGCCCGTCCAAGTTGCGCCTAGGGGAAATCCGCGTCCCTCGCGCAGCCGCGATCGCTGCAGCACGGGCGCGCTTGGGAGTTCGAGCCGAGCATCCATGGGAATTTGCTCCTCAACCTAGTCGCCTAGTTCAGTCAAATTGAAGCATAAGCATATAGGTAGCTTTAGTGGGAGCATTTTTGGTGGATTGTCGCGCTGCGACCTGCTGGGCTGACTGCGCGACATCGGACCTAATTCGAAATCCGCAGTGTCATTTGAGTGTCGTCGAACGGACGACCTGGAGAAATGTACGCGTCTTCTTCGGCCGTTTCCCACATCTTTCAGTGGCGCGTGCCGGCGTCGGATTCTCCGCCTTTGTCCTGACGTGGTGCATCGTGGCGGAGGCCAATTCATGCCCGGCCAATTGGTGTTTGAGCCGACTAGTAGTCACCGCGCAAAATGACGTTCAAATTAAGAGGATGTGCTAGGGTTTGAGTCGGAGTTTTGAGCTTTGGAGCGACAATGAAACGGCGCAAGTTCATTACGTTTCTGGGCGGCGCAGTAGCGGCGCTGTTCACGGTTCACGTTCCCTCCACGATCTTGGCGCAGGACGGCGCCGATTGGGTGACGGGATTCCCGCGCCAGCCGGTCCATGTTGCCGCCTGGCCCGCCGACAGAAAGGTGGCCGTCAGCTTCGCGCTGTTCGTCGAAGAGTTCGGCTTCGGCCAGGGCCCGGTCTTCCGCCCGGACCTGGCAAGCCGCAGCCCCGATCTCGTCAACGAGGCTTTCCGTCAATACTCGATCGACTGGGGCAACGCGCGCGTCGGCCGGCTCTTCAAGGAATTGGATGCTCCACTCACCGTCGTGTTGAACGCCGAGTTTCCCGGTAAGCACCCTTCGGCGTGGAAGGAGTTCCGCGCCATACAGCCGAACGCGCCGATTATCGCCCACGGCATGAACAACACCAACCGCATGCTGCCGCTGGGGCGCGGGATCACCGCGCAGAAAGCCTACATCCGCGAGACCTTGGACCTGATCGCCCGCACCACTGGAGTGAGGCCGACCGGCTGGTCCAGTCCAAGCGTCTATTCCAATGCCGACACGATGCAGGCGATCGCCGCGGAGGGCATCACCTATACCATCGATCAGATGGATTCCGATATATCGCGCTTGCAGACGCCGGAGGGCTCGCTGGTCCTGCTGCCCTATCCGGTCGTCGCGATCGACATGGGCCAGCATCTCGCGCGGATGAAGTCGCCCGCTGAGATCGAGACGCTCTGGCTTGATTACGTGCTGGAACTTGCCAATGAAGCCCGCGCCGATCCCGCGCGAGGAGCGACGACGGTGGTCATCGGAATCCATCCCTTCGTAGTCGGGACGCCGGACGGGGCGGCCGCCATGCGCCGGGTTCTCTTGCGTCTCAAGAAGGATGACAAAGTCTGGCTGACGGACACCGATGCCACCCTCAAGGCGGCTGGCCTGAAATAATGGCCGTTGCGATTGTTATTTGCGTACTTGAGTGTCGCCTCCGCGGCCAACGAGGCATGATAAAGTGCTCCGCAGCGCTCCGACGCGCTAGCTCGACGCGCGAACCGCGGCAGAAGGTCAGCGGCGAGCGTGGAAATGATCCTCGAGGTCCTTTACCCGCGAATCGAGGCTTTGGATGTGGCTACCAAGCGCCTGCGCCTGCCGCTCGGTGGCATCCAATTGATTACTGAGAATACGAATTTGATTGCTCAGGATGTGGACCTGCTGCTCAAGCTCGGCGAGATTGACCGCGACGGTCCCGGCACTGCTCTTTTCGCGCCGGTCGACCTCGTAAAGACTGGCGGCCAGGGCGACTAGGCCGGCTACCGACAAAACGATCGAAAACCGCAGAGCTACGTCCCCGCCGCGCATGCCGTCGACTCCACCTTTAGGGCCCAGCTCACACCATACGGCATTGCCGCTCGGCGCGCCTCTCGGCTAGGCGGCCCCGGCCTCGGCACTCAGGGGGAGTCGGCGGAACCATCTCGCGCTCTCCTCGTTAGGCGGGCAGTAAGGAGCGCCCCGCCATGAACAAATCGGACGATTACCGAGAAAAGGCAGAGGAGTGTCGCCGTATGGCGGCCGCGGTCAGCACGCCGATCGATAAGGCGGCCTGGTTACAGCTCGCCGCAGCTTGGTTGGGGCTGATCCGCGAACAAACGGCCTCTGAGTGCTTCGACGCGATGGAGCGCGATCGCGGAACGTACCCAGGGAAATCGTCCGCCGGACATTAGCTTCACTGGTCCTTGATGCCCGCCGCCTTGATGATCGGCCACCACTTCTCGACCTCGGCCTTGTGGAAGTCACGTAGTGCTTCCGGCGATTGCTGCGCCGGCGGCGGAATTTCCTGCCCCAACTCGATGTAACGTTTGCGGATGTTTGCGTCCGCCAGCGCCGCGACAATCGCTGCGTTGAGTTTGGCTATGATGGCTGGCGCAGTTCCAGCGGGAGCCCAGAGACCGGACCAGTTGGAAATATGGAGTCCCGGCAGGCCAGCTTCGTCGACAGTTGGGATCTCGGGCGCCGCCTGCCAGCGGCTCTTTGCCAATACCGCATAGGCCCTAACGTTCCCACTGCGGACCTGCGCCAAGCTATTGGCCGCGAAATCGCACATGAAGTCGATCTGGCCAGCGATCAGGTCCTGCAAGGCCGGCGCTCCGCCGCGGTAAGGCACCAACTGGAATGTCGTCCCAGTGCTGTTCTGCATATACACGCTGCAGACCTGCGATCCGCCGCCGGCGGTCATGGCAGCCGATGCCTTGCCGGGGTTCGCTTTGAGCCAGCCGATCAACTGCTGCAAGTCCGTCGCCGGGACCGAGTTCTTGGAAATGATCCAGTACGGCGCGTCGGCCAGCAACGCGATCGGGTCCAATTCCTTCAGCAGGTCGTGCTGGATGGGAAAGAAGCCCGGCCGAAGCACATAGCTCGTCCAACCGCCGACACCAAGCGTGTAGCCATCCGGCGCCGCGCGTACGACCTTGATAATTCCGCGGTCGGCGCCAGGGATGTTTTCGACGAGGACAGGTTGCCCGAGGGACGCCCGCATATGTTCCGCCAGCAGCCGCGCAAGCACGTCGTAAGCACCGCCCGCCGGCAGCGGCACAACCATGGTGATGGGTCGCGTCGGGTAGGCTTGCGCCCATGCCGCCCGTGACAGAGCCGGTAGAGCAGCGGCGCCCGCGGCCAGATGCAGAAATTGGCGACGGCGAAGTTTCATGCTGTGTCCATCCTAATGGCTTTGGACGCACAGATTATTATCAGCGCACTGTAGTTCGAGAAAGAATCCGCGTCGCCCGTTGGCACACGTTAATTCTCGGCGCTGCCCGCGACACTTTCGACCCCCTTCACTGACGCTTGACGACGTTGGCTGCGACGATCCTTGGCCGGATGCTGAACACGTTCGGATCATTCGGATCGACACTGACCTCGACCCAATGATGGTTGGGGGTGCCGAAGGTCTCGAGACGGGTGAAGTTCTCGATCGAAGGAAGAATGGGCGTGCCGGCTCTTCGCGCGGGCAGCGGCTTGTCAATCCGGAAAAAGTGACTGTCGCCATGGACGAGGAGGACAGGCTTTCCGAATGCGATCGTTTCCTTCTCCAGTACCGTGCGAACATCAGTGAAGCCGTTCGGGTCTTTTTCGGGCGATCCTGCCGTCGGGGCATGTGCGGGGAAGATATTCGCTTGCTGCAGGATCATGATCGCACGACTGTCGTTAGCCTTCGCGTATTCGAAGCCCTGTTGCAGCCAAGCCAGGTTTGCCTTGTTGCGTTCTTCGTATTCCGCATCACCGTCCGGCGCACGGCCGAGACCGTTGTTGCTGCCGGTGACGTGCAGCGTCACGAAAGTCACGCCGGCGGCGGTCCAACGGACATTCTCGCGATATTTCTGAAGCACGGGTTCCGGGCTCTGGCTTTGGCGGATCAAGCGCATGGTCCGCCGACCGAGGCTTTGTTCGCCCGCAAAGAAGACTTTGCGTAAATGGGCGAGCCGCTCCAGCGGGTTGCTACCCTTAACCCCTTGTTTCTCGTGGCAGTCAGTCCATTCATTGTCGCCTGGGACATAGATCAACGGGTGCGCGGAAGCGTCGAACTGCGCGAACCGGCGACCAACGACGTCGTCTGTGCAGCCGTATGCGGCCGACGACAGGTCGCCGACGTGAACCACGAACGCCAAGGCGTTGCTGTTCAGGTCGTCGAGCACGTTCTGCAACAAGGGCTCCTCGGCCGGGCCATAGCCGAGATCGCCGATCAGGCCGAATGTGAGTGCTGGAGCCTGGCTTAGCGCCGGCGTCGATGCCACAACCATTGCGCCGAAGACGATTGCGCGAAACATTTCCGTCATAAATCGCCCCTTTGGATCGGACGGCAGCGCGCCCGCGGGTTCAAGGCCTGCGCGCAGACTATACAAACGGGCGAGAGATCGCTGGAAGGCGGCTGGAGTGCATAAGGGGCAACTCATCCCCGCACTTCCATATCGCATGGCAGCCAATGGCGCCGCGCGAGAGGCACGATGACCTTGCATCCATTTTCGGAGTGAAGCGGACGTAGATGGACGAGCGGGGTCACCGTCAAGAATGACCCACACAGCGGACACAGGATCGAAATCCTGCAGTGCAGCGGTTGCCTGTGCTACCCTTCCTCGAAGGCGGCGCCAGAACGTGCCGACCCGCCGATGGGGGCAATCATGTTTTATCGGTTACTGGCGGGAGTTTTCGTGATCGGCATCGCCGCAATGGCGATGACGAGCGCGGCTGCGCAGCCATTCACGGAAGCGGCCGCCGCAAACGCAATCCGTGACGCGTACGCGGCCGCCGCTCGCATCCGTAGCTATCACCGCTGGACAGGCCTGACGCCGGTGCCGGCAAGTTATTGCCCCACCATGCGACAAGGCGAGGCCGTGCTGGCCCGGCTCGCCCGCCTCTCAAGTCGCGCAATCCTCTACCGCCTGCACGGCTTGGCACTGCGCATGCAAGCGGCGGGGAACGCCCTCAGTGATGCACTCGACGAAGAGGAGGAGGTCAATCAGCAGGCCGGCATTCCCTACGACTACCCCTGTCCTGTGCCACCGGGGCCTTATCCCCGGCGTGCAGTCGTGCTCAGGATCATCGATCCGAAAGCGCCGAGCTGCCGGCGGCAGGCGGATGCACTGCGGCTGTCGTTCGATGCACGCCGGGCGTTGATGCAGAGATGCCTGCGAATACCAGGAACGTAATCATTGCCTGACGGCGCGCTCGCTTCCGGGTCGCTATTGGAGGGACAGCGGACACAAAATCGTGTCGCCTCGGCCCAACTGAGTTTGACCCCGAGCGGACATTGGCGGCGGTCATGCATTTTGTAATCTTGTCGGGGCTTGCGCGGCTTCGGCCGGGCGCTCCCAGTACGACGTCGGCGCGCATACGAGCCCGAAATGGAGTAGACCCTTGCAACATGGGGTAGCTCGACCTGCCTAACTGCACTGCTCCTTCAACAACATGCATCTCGGCGAATAGCTGCGCCGTTCGACAATCCACGATCGGGGAATGCCATGAAGATTGAATACGACACCATTATCGACCTCAGCCTGGAACTAGATCCGGCGAGTTACTCGATGCGTACGCCAGCAGGCTTTAAGCGGGACATGCAGTTCGAGCTGGAGGTACTGAAGGAACACGACGCGCCCGGCGGCGCAGGCCAGATCGTGCGCGGGGTGCACATGCGCCTGCACGCGGGTAGTCACGTCGATGCGCCCGAGCACAACGTGCGAGGCGGCACCCAGATTCACCAGCTTGCGCTGGAGCTGTTCTTCGGCGACGCGCTGGTAGCTGACTTGCGTGACAAAATGCCGGGGCAAGCCATCACCGAGAAGGATCTCGAAAAGCGGCTCGATAACCGCATCCGAAGGGGCGATCGGCTGTTGCTGCGCACCGACCACAACAATGCCTACGACGGCGGATCCGAGAAATGGATGAAAGAATCGCCTTATCTCACCATCGGCGCGACCATGTGGTGCATTGATAAAGGCGTGGTGATCGTCGGTTACGACTTTTACCACGGGAATGACGAACCGGACGCGCCGCGCACGTTCCACAATTCGCGCACGCTGTCCGAGCATGGCATCATCACCATGCCGTACTTGAAAAATCTTGACCGCATTACGAAGGACCGGTTCACGCTAATTGGGTTGCCGCTCAAGATGATCGGCGCGGAAGCTTCGCCGGTGCGCGCCATCGCGCTGTGCTGAGATGACTGAGGGAGGAATCGACGATGACCTTCGCGAAGCTCGCTGCGGCTGGGCTGGCTATCGCTCTCCTCTATTCGCCGTCCGGCGCGCAGGAGCAGTATCCGAACCGCGCGGTCACGCTGGTTGCACCGATCACCGCAGGCACTGCAATCGACATCCTGGCGCGACTCTACGCGGACCGGCTGTCGAAGCGGCTCGGACAGCAAGTCGTTGTCGCCAACCGCGCGGGCGCAGGCGGATTGATCGGGGCGCAGGCGGTCGCGACGGCGGTGCCGGACGGCTACACGCTAATCTTCGTTAACTCGGGCCACGCCATCCTTGGCGGCGTCAATAAGAACCTCCCATTCGATCCAGTTCGCGATTTCGCCGGTGTGTCACTGGTCGGCGAAGCGCCCGCGGTCGTAGTGGTGCCGCCGTCGCTCGGCGTCAACGATCTGAAGGAATTCGTCGCTCTCGCGAAGGCGAAGCCGGGCACAATCAATTACGGCTCCGCCGGTATCGGCACGTCCACGCACTTGGCCGGCGCCTACTTCGCGCTGAAAACCGATACCAACCTCGTTCACGTGCCGTATACCGTCAGCTCGACCATTATCGCCGACCTGCTCGGCGGGCGCATTCAGGCGTCGTTCGTGCCGATGGCATTCGTGCTGCCGCTTCTGGAAGACGGTAGGCTCAAGGCGCTCGCGGTCGGCGCCAAAGAGCTGATCACCAATCCCGTCCAGATTCCCACCGCGCTT
>Ga0081455_10003198_pt1 | contig 18967 bp, 12 predicted proteins | sample TabmetS3T2R1_FD_70207 | JGI IMG/M metagenome (GOLD analysis project Ga0081455, IMG submission 70207) | Tabebuia heterophylla rhizosphere microbial communities from the University of Puerto Rico - S3T2R1 | ecosystem: Host-associated > Plants > Roots > Rhizosphere ... | reverse complement strand
CGTCGAGGCCCGCAGCCTGGCGGGCGAGATGGTGCCGCTGGAGGCGTCCGGCCCGGGCGAGGGGAAGCTCGGCTTCACCCTGCGGGTCCCCATCGGCGTGGTCGGAGCCATCAGCCCCTTCAACTTCCCGCTCAACCTGGTGGGACACAAGGTGGCGCCGGCCATCGCCGCCGGCTGCCCGGTCGTGCTGAAGCCGGCCAGCCAGACCCCGCTGTCCGCCCTGGCCCTGGCCGCGCTGCTCATCGACGAGTGCGGCCTGCCCCCCGGGTGGCTCAACGTGGTCACCGGCTCGGGGAGCCAGGTGGGCGACCCGCTGGTGCTGCACGACGACGTGGCCATGATCACCTTCACCGGCAGCCCGCCGGTGGGTTGGTCCATCCGGGCCAAGGCGCCCCGCAAGAAGGTCAGCCTGGAGCTGGGCAACAACAGCCCCGTCATCCTGGAGGCCGACGGCGACTGGCGCACCGCCGCGGCCAAGCTCAAGGTGGCTGGCTTCTCCCACGCGGGCCAGTCGTGCATCTCGTCCCAGCGGCTCTACGTCCACCGCTCCATCCACGACGACTTCGTGGCCGAGCTGGTCGACCAGGTGGCGACGCTGGTGGTGGGCCCGCCCCTGGAGGAGGACACCGACGTGTCCGCGCTCATCTCCCCGGGCGACACCGAGCGGGTCAAGGCCTGGATCGACGAGGCGGACCGCCAGCTCGTGCGGCTGGACGGGCGCCTTCTCGAGAACGTGGGCGTCGGTCCGATCAAGATCGCCCGGCTGCAGAAAGGCGCCTCGGCCTACTTCGTCCGGCGCAAGGTCAACGACGAGATCTGGCTGCCTTCGGAGGCGCGATTCACGGGCCGGGCGAAGGTCCTCCTCGTTTTCGGCGGAGGCCTCGACGTGACGTCGTACTACTTCGACTACCGGAAATTCTCGGTCGGCACCGAGGAAGAGGTCACGCCCGAAACGGACCCCGCGTCCGGCTCCCCGGGAAATTAGTCGGAGAGCGTCCGCACCGTCGGGTACTGCTCGAGCAGGGCGAACCAGTAGATCGGGACGACGGGGATCTCCTCTTTCGCGCCGGCAGTGGGCCGCCACGCCCGAGGGGCGCGCACGCCGGCGTCCCACTCGAGCGTGATGGGAGCGCCGTCCAGCGTCGCGGCGATGGTGCGTTTTTCGCGCAGCCGCGATCCCTGGAACGCCAGAGCCTCGGCCTCGCCCGCCACGAAGAAGACCTGCGCCTTGGGCTCGAACCGCTTGTCGGTGGTCTTCTCGCCCGAGACACCCTCCCAGGACGACATCGCGTAGAGGCGGAGGCGCAGCGGCACCGCCGAAAGCTTCCCGGTCTCGAGGCAGACGGTCGAGGGGTACAGCTCCCGCCAGGCTTCCGCGGTCGTCACCGACGAAGGCAGAACCGTCAGCGTCTCGCCCTCGAGCGGCCCGGTCAGCGCGCGCCCGGTCGCGGGATTCCAGTAGGTGCCGGTCTCCTTGTCCTTCATGACCAGCATGTCCTTCCAGAGGGCGCCCGAATTCTCGAACGTCAGAGTCCGCCCGGCGACGCGCCGGTCGAGAACGGTCGAAAGATCCGTGAGTGCGCAGCGCGCCACGACGTACGGTATGCCGCCGGCCTCGTCGTTGACGACCTCGTTGTCGTCGAGCAGGCCGATCGGGTACATCCGCGCGGGCTCGGCGCGGGGCGGCGCCACGCCGAGGACCTTCTCGTCGCGGAACGGCGGGTCGTTGTGCTGCTTGAGCGGGACGAGCCGGGGGTCGGTCAGGCTCGAGAACTTCCCCTCCGGCGCCATCTGCACGACCGGGTCGCCGTCGACCACCGCGACGCGCGGCTTGTTCTTGTAGTCGTGCGAGAAGCAGGCCGGGCCGGAGATCGCGAGGAGAACGCCGAGCGCGAGAAGGCTTCGCCGGCTCAGGCTCACCCGAGCGCCGTCACCGGCTCGGCCCGCGGATGGGAATGGTCTCGCACGATGCGGCGGTACTCGGAATCCCGCTCCCAGGGCTCGCGGCCCGACTCCCGGATGATCCGCTCGAAATCCGAGCGGGTCATGCCCGAGGCCGTCGTGGCGCCGGCGGCGTGCGTGATGATCTCGTCGACGACGGTGCCCACGAGGTCGTCCGCGCCGAAGAAGAGCGCCACCTGCGCGAGCTTCGTTCCGATCTGGATCCAGTAGGCCTTGATGTGCGGGACGTTGTCGAGCAGGAGCCGCGAGACCGCGATCACCCGCAGGTCGAGCTGGCCGGTCGAGGACGGCAGGTGCGCCAGGGGAGTGTTCTCCGGATGGAAGGCCAGCGGGATCAGCCCGGGGATGCCTCCCGTCTCGTCCTGCAGGTCGCGGAGCCGGAGAAGATGGTCGACGCGCTCCTCCGGCGTCTCGACGTGCCCGTAGAGCATCGTCGCGTTGGTCTTGACGCCCAGGCGGTGGCATTCGCGCGCGACCTCGAGCCATCGCTCGCCCGAGATCTTGTTCGTGCAGATGATGTCGCGGACCCGCTTCGCGAAGATCTCGGCGCCGCCGCCGGGGCAGGAGTCCATGCCCGCGGCCCGAAGCTCGCGGATCGCGTCGGGCAGCTCGCGTTTGCCGACCTTGGCGATCCAGTCGAGCTCGACCATCGTCCAGGCCTTCAGGTGCACGCCCGGGAACTTCTGCTTCAGCGCCGAGAGCAGGCCCGTGTAGTACTCGAACGGCCAGGTGGGATGGAGCCCGCCGACGATGTGGAACTCGGTGACGGCCTCGCTGTAGCCCTTGCCGGCCTCGGCGACGCACTCGTCGATCGCCATCTCGTAGCCGCCCGGCTCGTTGACCTTCTTCGCCCAGGCGCAGAGCGCGCAGTCCACCCAGCAGAGGTTCGTTGGGTTGAGATACCGGTTGACGTTGTAGAAGGCGACGTTGCCATGCTTCGCTTCGCGCACGTGATTCGCGAGGCGGCCGAGACCCAGGAAGTCGCGGGTCGCGAACAGACGGACGCCGTCCTCGAAGGAGAGACGCTCGCCGGCCAGGGTCTTCTCGGCCAGCGGGAGAAGATCGGAGTGCCGGAAGGTCGAGAGGAGATCCGTCACGGGAGTCCGACGTCCGATCAGGGAATCGCCGGTTTCGTGACCGGCTGGAAGGGGTCCGAGGAGACGGGCGCGATGTCGTCGACGAAGGGCTTCACGTAGTTGTAGCAGTCCCAGCAGTACTTCTCTTCGGGCAGGAACTTGTAGTCCACGACCCGGCCCACCGCGGGATAGTCCACGATCTCCTGCCCGCACCGGTGGCAAACGTCCTTTTGTCCCTTGATCAGCCGCCAGACGGGACCCATGCCGTTACCCCCGGGGAAATCGTATCAGGGCCGGTCTTCCGGCGCCGGGAGAAAGCGGGCCCGAAACACGAAGAGGCACGCCGTCGCCAGCACCGCCACGCCCGCGCCGATCAGAAACGCGGCGCGCGGCCCGAACATCTTCCACCAGACGCCGAAGAGAACGGACGCCGGCAGGGCGGCGAGGCCGACCGAGGCGTGGAACGCGCCGAAGGCCTTGCCGCGGAGGTGGGTCGGCGCCAGGTCGGCGACGAGGGCTCGCTCGGCTCCTTCCGTGAGCGCATAGAAGAGGGCATAGAACCCGAAGAGTCCCCAGACCCCGGCAGGCCGCGTCACGAACGCGAAACCGCCGTAGGCGGCGGCGTAGACGGCCCAGCCCGCGAGGATCGTTCGCGTGCGGCCGATGCGGTCGGCGAGCGTGCCGCCGGGCACGCCCAGGGCCGCCTTCACGCCGTTGAAAAAGGCCCACAGGAGCGGCACCTGCCAGAGAGCGACACCGACATCCTGGGCCCGCAGGAGAAGGAAGGCGTCCGTCGAGCTGGCGAGCGTGAACAGGACGAAGATGCCGATAAGGAGCTTGAGCCGGCCGGGGAGGGGTCCTGCGGGCGCGGCGCGCGCCCCGGTCTGCGAGGTCTCGGCGCGGGGTTTCTCTTTCACTCCAAAGATGAGCAGCAGCACCGCCGCGATGCCGGGGATCGCCGCGAGAAGAAACACCGAGCGCTCGTCGTCCAGGAAGAACTTGAGGAGAAGCGCCGCGAGAAGCGGACCGAACACGGCTCCGGCGTTGTCCATCGCGCGCTGGAGGCCGAAGGCCCGCCCGCGGCGCTCCGGAGGCACCAGGTCGGCGAGGAGAGCGTCGCGCGGCGACGTGCGGATCCCTTTGCCGACGCGGTCCGAGAATCGGATGGCGAGCACCTGGCCCCAGTTCGCGGCGAGGCCGACGAGTGGACGGACGGCGGCGGCGAGCGAATACCCGGCGACGACCAGCGGCTTCCGCCTTCGGAGACGGTCGGACCACCAGCCCGAGAGCATCTTCAGGAAGGACGCCGTGGTCTCGGCGACGCCTTCGATCACGCCGATCGCCGCGGGGCCCGCGCGCAGGGTTCGCGTCAGGAAGTCCGGGAGAAGGGGATAGATCATGTCGGACGAGACGTCGGTCAGAAACGAGACCCAGCCCAGCGTCCAGACGCCTCTCTCGGTTCGGGGCCTCGGATCGGCAGGCATAAATTATTCGGCTGGTTTGCCTATCTACCTAATTTTATTAGCCTTCGTCCCGCCGGCCTGCTCATCATAATCGCGCCGTGCGGCATCACAGCTCCGAGTCGTTCGTGCTCGCGACGTACGCCCTGCGAGAGACCGACCGCATCGTCTCTTTCCTGACGCGCGAAGCGGGGAAGAAACGCGGCGTCGCCCGCGGGGCGCGGCGCCCCAGGAGCGTGTTCTCCGGGGCGCTCGAGCCGATGACCGAGGCCCGCGTCGTCTACTTCGAGAAGGACGGCCGCGAGCTCGTTTCGATCAATGCCGTCGACCCGATCCGTCCTTCGTTCAGCCTCTCCAAGGATCTCGACCGCGCGCTGCTGCTTTCGGCGCTGGCCGAGAGCCTCGAGACGTTCGTGTCGGAGGCCGAGCCGGCGGAGCCGTTCTACCGGCTCGCGCGCCACGCGATGGACGGCCTCTTCGCGGGAGCGCCGGCCGACCTCGTCGCGGCGTACTTCGACCTCTGGATCCTCAAGCTGTCGGGACTGTTCCCCTCACCGCGCGAATGCGCCGGCTGCGGGCGGCCGCTCGAGCCCGGCGAGCCCCTCCTCTTCGACGAGGCCCGGCCCGGCTTCGTCGGAACGGAGTGCATCCGCGGCGAAGCGCTTCGCCTGACCGTCGACGCGCGCGCGACACTCGCCGCGTTTCTCTCCGGTCCGCTGGATCCGGCGTCCCGCCCGAAAGGCCTCCACGAGATCGCCCGCGTCTCGCGCCTCGCCCGACGCCATTTCCTCGGCCACGAGCTCAAGTCGCAGCGCGTGCTGTCGGAAGTGCTGGGGTAGGGCTTCGCTCTATTGCAGGTTGAACGTCTTGACCAGCAACGCCGCCATCTGCCCACGAGTGACGGGATTGCTTGGGCAATAGTTGTCGCCGCCGCAGCCGCCCGTGATGCCGCGGCCGGAGAGGTCGCCGATCCAGTCGGCGAACTGGCTGGGACAGGGCACGTCGTCGAACTGCGGGGTGCATGCCGGCGGGACGTACTCCGAGCCTTCGAGGGTCTTGAGCAGCAGGGCGGACATCTGCTGGCGCGTCACGCTGCTTCCGGGACAGTAGAGGTCGCCGCCGCAGCCACCCGTGATGCCGAGGGCGGCCAGCTCCTCGATCCAGGGATCGAAGGGCGAGCCCGTGCAGGGTACGTCTGTGAAGACACCGCCGGTGCAGGCTGGAGGAACGTGTGAGGCGCCGAACTGGGATTTCAAGAGGAAGACGGCCATCTGGGCTCGGGTGACGGGGTTGCTCCGGCAGTAATAGCCGGCTCCGCATCCCGCCGTGATCCCCGCGCGAAATACCGTCTCGACGTCGTCGTGAAAGATGTCGGCCTGCGGTACGTCGAGGAAATCCGAGAAGAACGCTCCCGGCAGAATGTTCGGAACGGACGGGCCGAAGGTCGGGTTCGCCACCGCAACATCGTTGAGTCGGCCCGGCGGAAGAACCGGCGTCAGCGCGGCGATCTCGGTCGAGCCGACGACGGCCACTTCCGTCGCCGGGGCGCCGCCGATCCAGACATTCGCGGCTGCGGCGAAGCCGGATCCGGTGATCGCGACGGCCGTGCCACCGCCCGAAGGGCCGGAGGTGGGAGAGATGCCCGTGACGGGCGCCGGCTCGCCGGTCGTTAAGGCAAAGACGACCCCGGTCTCGTTGACCCCGCCGCGGTAAGTGGTTCCGAGGAGCTTGCCCGAGGTGTCGGCGAAGAGGGCGGCAAACGAGGAGTGCCCGGTGCCGTCGAAAAGGTGGAACGCATGAAGCGTGGTCAGCGCGTAACCATTCGCGGCGTCGAGCTGGAAAATGGTTCCCCCGCCAGCGGAAGTCCCGCGGACAGTTGTTCCGTAGAGGTTGCCCGCGCTGTCGGCGATGACGCCGGCGTAAGGGCCGGCCCCATCGAAACCGTCGAAAGTGTGGAGGCTCGTGTGGGCGTAGTTGTTCGCGGCGTCGAGCTTGAAGACGGTGCCGTAATAGTTGTTGCCGTTGCCCGCTGTCGTTCCGTAGAGATTGCCGGCGGCGTCGATGAGGAGCGGAGCGACAGGATACAGCCCTTCGGACACGTCGAAGGTGTGGAGCGTCGTGTGGGCGTAGTTGTTCGCGGCGTCGAGCTTGAAGACGGTCCCGAAGCTGGTGGACCCGCCGTTCTTGGTCGTTCCGTAGAGGTTGCCCGCGGCGTCGGCGATGACCGCGGCCCAGGGGTAGGCTCCGTCGGGTCCCGTGAAGTGATGGAGCGTCGTCAGCGCGTAGCCGTTCGCGGCGTCGAGCTTGAACACGGTGCCGTAGTTCGAGCTTTCATTGCCGCCCGTCGTTCCGTAGAGGTTGCCCGCGGCATCGGCGAGGACCGCGGCGTAAGGGTTCATCCCGTCGAGACCGTCGAAGCTGTGGAGCGTCGTCAACGCATAGTTCGCGGCGTCGAGCTTGAAGACGGTGCCGAGGCCGTGAGCGCCGCCGACGAAAGTCGTGCCATAGAGATTGCCCGCGGCGTCGGCGATGACACCGGCGGCGGGATAGTAGCCCGCGGAGGTGTCGAAATCGTGGAGGGTCGTCATCGCATAGTTGTTCGCGGGATCGATTTTGAAAACCGTTCCGGCCCCGTACGCACCGCCGAGCTCGGTCGTCCCATAAAGATTGCCTGAGGCATCGGCGCTGAGACCGGCGCGGGCGCCTCGGCCCCCCGCCCCCTCGAAGTGGCAGAGCGTCGTCAGCGCATAGCTGTCGGCGGCGTCGAGCCGGTAGGCCGTGCCTCCGCCACGAAGACCTCCCGCGGTCGTCGTTCCGTAGAGATTGCCCGAGGCATCGACGAAGACCGCCGCGTAAGGGTAGGCGCCGTCCGGATCCTGGGCGTAACCGAACGCGTGGAGCGTCGTCAGTGCATAGTCGTCCTCGGCGTCGAGCTTGAAGATGGTGCCGTAGCCGTTGAGGTGGGGACCGAACGTCGTTCCATAGAGGTTGCCCGAGGCGTCGGCGATGACTCCGGCGAAGGGCGTGTCCCCGTCGAAACCGCCGAAAGTGTGCAGCGTCTTCAGCGCATAGTCGTGCAAGGCATCGAGCCGGAAGACGGTCCCGTGGTCGGAGCCGCCAAAGGCCGTCGTCCCGTAGAGGTTGCCCGAGGCGTCGGCAATGAGCGTGGCGTAGGTCTGCGCCCCGTCGAAGTGGTGAAGCGTCGCGAGCTCATAGTTGTTCGCCGCGTCGAGCTTGAAAACGGTTCCGCCGTATCCGGGCCCGACGCTCGAGGATGTCGTTCCGTAGAGGTTGCCCGCGGCATCGGCCAGAAGAGCGGAGGAAGGCTGCCTTCCGTCGGAACCGTCGAAGCTATGGAGGGTCGTCAGCGCGTAGTCGTTCGCGGCGTCGAGCTTGAAGACGGTGCCGTCACCGGGAACGAACGAAGGACCTCCTTCGGACGTCGTTCCGTAGAGATTGCCCGACGCGTCCAGAATCAGCGCCGCGGTCGGGCGAGCGCCGTCGAGGCCGTCGAAGTTGTGAAGCGTCGTGAGGGCGTAGTCGTTCGAGGCATCGAGCCTGAAGACGGTGCCGAGATCGCCAACGCTGTAGTCGCCATAGGTCGTCCCATAGAGATTGCCCGAGGCATCGGCGACGAGCGCGCCGTTCGGATGTCTTCCATCGACGCCGTCGAAGGCATGGAGGATTGTCCGCGCGTAGTCGTTCGAAGCGTCGAGCCTGAAGACCGTGCCCAGGCCCGAAGGGCCGTCGGATGAGGTGGTGCCGTAGAGGTTGCCCGAGGCGTCGGCGATGAGGGCGGATCGCAAGAAGGGCGTAATCGGATCGAAGCTGTGGAGGACCTCGTACGTCTGCCCCGGGAGGACGGAGGCCAGCAGCCAGGCGAGCGCCGCCAGGCGCACACGATGTCCGGCGCCCCAAATGGGAACCTGCGACCCCGAGGATCCCCAGGCATTCGGCTTCCCAGGCATCGGGTCCTCCTGTGACACGCGTTCACAGGAGTCAGAGCCCGATCCGGCGAAGACATTACCTGCGCAAGTTGCTGTCGGCGTCGGTTCCTCGGCTAGTCGTCCACCTCTACGGGCAAGCGAAAGCCGACGTGTCCTGGACCGGCGCGAAGGCCGTTCCCGCCTGATTCGTATAGACCTTCGATTGTCCGGTGAGGGTGTCCGTCACCGTCGTCGTGACTTCGACGTTGGTGAGGCCCGCCAGGAAATTCCAGTAGTGCCCGTTGACGGAGCAGCCTCCCAGGACCTTGACCACGATCTCGATGTTGGCGGGGTCGAAGAACCAGAAGTACCCCGAGTCCGCCGTCAGCCCGACGGCGCGCGCGTCCTGGACCGGGCCGCCGCTGGCTCGGAAGGCCACGCGGACCCGGAACCGTCCGTCGTTGAGGCAGAGAGTCGTCGTGTCGGCCAAGCACGTGTCGGGCTGGGTATCCGTCATCCGGAGCACGCGCCCCAGGATCACGGAGATGTTGTCGGTGACCCAGACTCGTCCGTCGGCATCCGTGGCGATGCCCACCGACGACGGCGAGAGGAGCAGCGCCCTGTAGGAGGTGGCGACGCCGCTCGTCGTCATCTGGACGAGCTCGCCGGGCCTGGCCAGCCAGAGCGCGCCGTAAGCCGAGACGATGCCGGAGGCGAACGGCGGCGCCGCAAACTCGGTGAGGATGCCGCCGGGCGTGATCCGGCCGACCCGCGCCGCGAACTCGGTGAACCAGATGTTGCCGTCGGGCCCGGCGGTGATCCCGTTCGGTCGCGAGCCCGGGGCGAGAGGGTACTCGGCGAAGTCGCCGTCGGTCGTGACGCGTCCGATGCGGTCCGAGAGCGTTTCGGCGAACCAGATGTTGCCGTCGGGCCCCGCGGCGATTCCGGCGAGGCCGGCAAGGGGCGTCGGAACCTGGAACTCCGTCAGCGCGCCCGACGTCGCCATGCGGCCGATGCGATTGGTGCCGGGCATCGTGAACCACAGGTTCCCATCGGGCCCGGACGTGATCGCGTAGGGCAGGCTCGAAGGGAAGAGCGGGAACATCCGGATCGCTCCCGCGGGCGTGATCCGCCCGATGGCCGACGGGAGCCGCGTGGTGAACCAGAGGTTGTTGTCGGGACCTTGTGTGATGCCCGCCGGCAGGCTGACTCCGATGGGCAGCGGGAAAAGATCGGTGACGGTTCCGTTCGTAGTCATTCTCCCGATCGCGCCCTGCCCGATCGGAAGCCACATGGCTCCATCCGGGCCGAGGGTGATGCCCTGCGAGGCCGGCACGTTGAAGTAGTCGATCTCCTGCGCGCCGGCGAAAGCCGCGGCGGCGAAGACGGCGGCGGCGAGACTGAGTCCGAGCCGGATGGGTTTGGGCGCCATGTTCTCCTCTTCTTCGTCGTCGGTCGTGAGCCCCGGTCGGCGGATGTCGTACCGCTGCGATAAACTGTTGCCAGTGTTCACTCTGCAGAGACTGATCGCGGAGCTTACCTCCTTCTGGGAAGGCGAGGGATGCCTGATCGAGCAGCCCTACGACCTCCCGGTGGGCGCCGGGACGATGCATCCGGCGACGTTCCTGCGCGTTCTCGGTCCCGAGCCGTGGCGCTGCGCGTACGTCCAGCCGTCGCGCCGTCCGGCGGACGGCCGCTACGGCGAGAACCCGTTCCGTCTCGGCAAGCACCTCCAGTTCCAGGTGGTCCTGAAGCCTTCGCCCGAGGACGTTCAGCGGACGTACCTCCGGAGCCTCGAGCGCCTGGGCATCGTCCTGGCCGAGCACGACATCCGCTTCGAGGAGGACAACTGGGAGTCGCCGACGCTCGGCGCCTGGGGCGTGGGCTGGCAGGTCGTGATGGACGGGATGGAGATCACGCAGTTCACCTACTTCCAGCAGGCGGGCGGCATCGACCTCGCGCCGATTACGGCCGAGATCACCTACGGCCTCGAGCGCATCGCCATGTTCCTGTCCAAGCTCGACTCGATCTACGACGTCATGTGGAACGAGACGCTCTCCTACGGGCAGGTGCGCCGGCGCGACGAGGTCGAGATGTCGAAGTACGACTTCGAGGTCGCCGACGCCGAGCTCGCGCAGCTCATGCTGGATCGCCACGAGCGCGAGGCGAAGCGCTGTCTCGACGCCGGCCTGGTCATTCCGGCCTACGAGGCCACGCTCGTCTGCTCGCACCAGTTCAACATCCTCGACGCCCGCGGCGCCGTCTCGGCGACCGACCGCGTCGGGATCATCCGGCGGATTCGCGACCTCGCCTGCGCCTGCGCGCGGGCCTACGTTTCGGGAAAGGAAGGACAGCGGTCTCCGGCCTCCGAGCCGGAACCTGCGGCGGTTTAGAACGAGAGCCCTCGTCGGAACCGGGCGGCCGAGGCCGCCGGCAAGGCCGCCGGATGGGGGCGGCGCAAGCGACAAAATCAACCAGTGAACGCTCAAGATTTCTTGTTGGAGATCCGCACCGAGGAGATCCCGGCGCCGGCGCTCTTGCCGGCGCGGATGGAGCTCGCCCGCGCGGCGGGTGAGGCCCTGTCCGAGGCCGGCCTCGCGCCGAAGGCGATCGAGTCGTACGCCACGCTGCGGCGGCTCTCGCTGATCGCGCGGGGAATTCCCGAGAGCCAGGAGGACCGCTCCGCCGAGGTCCTCGGGCCTCCGGAAGCCAGCGCGTTCGGCAAAGACGGCAAGCCCACCAAGGCCGCCGTCGGATTCGCGAAGGCGCAGAAGGTCGACGTCGCGGACCTCGTCGTGGTCGATTCGCCGCGCGGTCGGACCGTCGCGGCCCGGAAGACGATTCCCGGGCGCAGCGCCGAGGACGTCCTCGCCGAGATGGTTCCCAAGGTCGTCGCGGGCCTGACGTTCCCCAAGACCATGCGCTGGGGCGACGGCGCGCGCGCGCTCACGTTCGTGCGGCCGGTGCGCGGCGTGGTCGCGCTCTACGGCGGTCGGGTCGTTCCGATGACGCTCTATGGGGTAGCCGCGGGCGATCGGACCGTCGGGCACCGCGTGCTCTCCGACGGCGACTTCGCCGTCACCGGGCCCGACGACTACCTCGCCAAGCTCCGCAACGCCTACGTCGAGCCGGACGCCGAGGCGCGCCGGATCGCCATCCTGGAGCGGGCGCGGTCGCTTGCCGGCGAGGTCCACGGACAGATCGAGGCGCACGCCGATCTCGCCGCCACGCTGGCCGATCTCGTCGAGTGGCCGGGGCTCGTCCGCGGCTCCTTCGCGCCCGAGTTCCTGGAGCTGCCCGAAGAGATCACGGTCACCGTGATGCGCACGCACCAGAAGTTCCTTCCGCTGCGGGGGCCTGCGGGCCTCCTGCCGCACTTCATCGCGGTCATGGACAACGATGCGGACCGGAAGGGTTTCATCGCCAAGGGCTGCGAGTGGGTCCTCAACGCGCGGCTCGCCGACGCCCGCTTCTTCTTCGAGGAGGACTCTCGGCAGTCGCTCGAGGCGAGGCTGCCCGAGCTGTCGCGGCTGACTTTCCAGGAGAAGCTCGGCGACTACCGGCTGAAGACGACGAGGATCCAGGAGCTCTCCGAGGCGATCGCCCGCGAGATCGGGCGGCTGGAGCTCGTCGAGGCGGCGCGGACCGCGGCTCTCCTGTCGAAGACCGACCTCGTCAGCCACGTCGTGAAGGAGTTCACCGACCTCCAGGGAATCGTCGGAGGCATCTACGCGAGACGGGAACGGCGTCCGGACTCCGTGTGGAAGGCCGTGTACGACCAGTACCGCCCGGCTTCGGGATCCGAGGAGCCGCCGCGCGAAGCCTCGGGAGCGGTGCTCTCGATGGCCGACCGGTTCGACTCGCTTGCCGGGCTCTTCCGCCTGGGGCTCGTGCCGACGGGATCGAAAGATCCGTACGGCCTGCGCCGCGCCGCACTCGGCATCGTGTCGATCGCGATCGGCCGCAACTGGCGCGCGGACTGGCGCCCGATCATCCGGCGCGCGCTCTCCCTGTATCCGGCGGAGGTCCAGGTCCTCGACGACGACGCCGTCGTGGAAGAGCTCGGCCGCTTCTTCTCCGACCGGCTGCGCAGCCTCCTCGAGCGCCGCGGCTCGAGCTACGACGAGATCTCGGCCGTCCTCAACGTCGGGGTCTGGGATTTCGCCGACACGGCCGATCGCGCCCGGGCCCTTTCGGACGCCCGCCGGCACATGGACTTCCGCTCGCTCATCCTGGCGTTCAAGCGCATCCGCAACATCGTCGGGGACGAGAAGCCCGGTCCGCCTTCACCCGAGCTTTACCGCGAGGACGCCGAGCGCGCCCTCGCGGCCGACGTGCTGCAGGCCAAGCAGGCCATCGAGGCCTTCACCGCCGCGAGGGAGTATCGCGAGGCCATGGAGACGATTGCGTCCATCGCGCCCTCGCTCGACCGCTTCTTCGTGGAGGTCCTGGTGAACTGCCCCGAGGCCGACCTCCGGCGAAACCGGCTGGCGCTGCTGGCATCGATTCAGCAAGAATTCACGCGCCTCGCGGACTTCTCGGAAATCGTCGTCGAAAAATGAAAAGGGAAGCCCAAAAATGAAGCGCGTTTTCTCGTTCGGCAACGGCGCGGCGGAAGGGACGGGTCTCGGCAAGGAAACCCTCGGCGGAAAGGGCGCGGGCCTCGCCGAGATGACGGCCCTCGGTATCCCGGTTCCGCCGGGGTTCACGATCGAGACGTCGGTGTGCGCGGACTACTCCCGCGGCGCATCGCTCGACGGCATCCGGGCCGAGGTCGAGTCGGCGCTGATGCGGCTCGAGCACGACACCGACCGCCGGTTCGGCGACCCGGAGAACCCGCTGCTCGTGTCGGTGCGGTCGGGAGCCCGCTCCTCGATGCCCGGGATGATGGACACGATCCTGAACCTGGGCCTGACGTCCCGCACGGTGAAGGGCCTGGCCAAGCTCTCGGGCGACCGCTTCGCCTACGACTGCCGGCGGCGGTTCCTCGAGATGTACTCGGACGTCGTGCTGCGCGTGCCGCGCCACGAGTTCGAGAAGGTCATGAAGGAGATCAAGAAGACCCGCGGCGTCACGGGCGACACCGACCTGACGGCGGAGGATCTCGCCGAGATCGTCCGCCGGGGCGAGCAGATCGTGCGACAGCGCACCGGCCACGACTTCCCCGACGAGCCGCGCGAGCAGCTCTGGGGCGCGATCGGGGCGGTCTTCAAGTCGTGGGACAACGAGCGCGCCAAGACCTACCGCAAGCTCCACCACATCCCCGACGACTGGGGCACCGCGGTCAACGTGCAGGCCATGGTGTTCGGCAACCGCGGCGACACGTCGGCCACCGGCGTCGCGTTCACGCGCGATCCGGCCTCGGGCGCGAAAATCTTCTACGGCGAGTTCCTGCCGAACGCCCAGGGCGAAGACGTCGTCGCGGGCATCCGCACGCCGCGGCCGCTGAACGCGGACGGCTCGGGCCGCTCGCTCCAGGAGACGATGCCCCAGGCCTACGACGAGCTCCTGCGCGTGCGCGATCGGCTCGAAGAGCGCTTCCGCGACATGCAGGATCTCGAGTTCACGATCGAGGACAAGAAGCTCTACCTCCTCCAGACGCGCAACGGCAAGCGCACCGGCTTCGCCGCCGTGCGCGTGGCGACCGACATGGTCGACGAGGGCCTCATCAACGCGGACGAGGCCGTTGCGCGCGTCGAGCCGGAGCAGCTCGTCCAGCTCCTCGCCCCGATCTTTCCGGTTAAAGAGAAGGCCGCCGCGGTCAAGGAGGGCCGGCTCCTCGGCAAGGGTCTGCCCGCCGGCCCCGGCGCCGCGTCCGGGCGCGTCGCCCTGACGGCGCCGAAGGCGGTCGCTATGGCCGCGAAGGGTGACCCCGTCGTGCTCGTGCGAGAGGAGACGTCGCCCGAGGACATCGCCGGCATGCACGCCGCGCGCGGCATCCTGACGACGCGCGGTGGCGCCACGAGCCACGCGGCGGTCGTCGCGCGCGGCATGGGCAAGACCTGCATCGTCGGCGCGGGCGAGATCACCGTGGACCACGCCCACGGCGAGGTCCGCTCGCACGGGCTCAAGGTCGCCGAGGGCGACTGGATCTCGATCGACGGCACCGCCGGCGAGGTCCTCGTCGGCCAGCTCCCGACGCAGCCCTCGGAGGTGCTCCAGGTCCTTCTCGACGGCACGATGAAGATCGAGCAGTCGCCGGTGACCCAGGCCTTCACGCGGATTCTCAAGTGGGCGGACGAGCGGCGCCGGCTGGGCGTGCGCGCGAACGCCGACACGCCCACCGACTCGCGCATCGCGCGCCTCTTCGGCGCGGAGGGCATCGGCCTCTGCCGCACCGAGCACATGTTCTTCGAGGCCAAGCGCATCGTCGCCGTGCGCGAGATGATCCTCGCCGAGACCGCCGATCAGCGCCGGTCCGCGCTCGCGAAGATCCTGCCGATGCAGCGCGACGATTTTGCCGGCATCTTCAAGGAGATGGGGGAGAGGCCGGTGACGATCCGGCTCCTCGATCCGCCTCTCCACGAGTTCCTTCCGCACGACGACGAGACGATCGAGCGCACGGCCAAGGAGCTCGGGACTACGGCCGAGAAGGTCCGCGAGCGCACCCACGCGCTGAAGGAAGCCAACCCGATGCTCGGCCACCGCGGCTGCCGCCTCGGCATCACGAATCCCGAGATCTACGAGATGCAGGTGCGGGCGATCTTCGAGGCGGCGGCGCAGGTCCGCAAGGAAGGCGTCCAGGCGCAGCCCGAGATCATGATTCCGCTCGTCGGCGCGCGCGGCGAGTTCGAGCGCCTCCGCATCGTCGTCGAGGCCGCCGCCAAGCAGGTCATCGCGGAGTCCGGGCTCAACATCCCCTACAAGATCGGCACGATGATCGAGGTGCCCCGCGCGGCCCTGCGCGCGAACCGCATCGCGCTCAACTGCGACTTCTTCTCGTTCGGCACGAATGACCTGACGCAGATGACCTACGGGTATTCCCGCGACGACATGGGCACGTTCCTGCCGGTTTACATCCAGGAAGGCATCCTTCCGGAGGATCCCTTCTCGAGTCTCGACCAGTACGGCGTCGGCGAGCTCGTGGCCATCGGCACGCGCCGCGGCCGCGAAGTGAAGCCCAAGCTGAAGGTCGGCGTCTGCGGCGAGCACGGCGGCGACCCGCGCTCGATCGAGTTCTTCAACCACGTCGGCCTCGACTACGTGTCGTGCTCGCCGTTCCGCGTTCCCGTGGCGCGGCTCGCGGCGGCCCGCGCCTCGCTGGCCGAGCAGAGCGTGGGCGTCTCGTCGACCGCCTAGCGGAGCAGCGCATGACGGCACTTGCGGGGGTCATCCTGATGGCACTCATGGCAACGGCGGGACAATCTGGACCGGCGGACCTCGTGCTCGTCTCGGCGAAGATCTGGACGGGCGATCCGGCAAAACCGCAGGCCGAGGCCCTCGCGATCCAGAACGGCCGCATCGTGGCCGTCGGATCCAACGCCGACGTCGAGAAGTGGAAGGGCGCGAAGACAGCGGTCATCGACGGCAAGGGACGCCGCGTCGTTCCCGGCATGATCGACTGTCACACCCACATGTCCACGGGAGGGCTGAACCTCCTCGCCCTGGATCTCCGCCAGACGAAGACGCCCGCCGAATTCACGAGCATGGTCGCGGCGTACGCGAAGAAGCAGCCCGCCGGGATCTGGCTGACCGACGGCGCGTGGGACCACGAGCAGTGGACGCCGCCGACGCTGCCGACGAAGGCCTTGCTCGATCCGGCCACGGGGGACCACCCGACCTGCCTGCCGCGGCAGGACGGACACATGATGGTCTGCAACAGCCTCGCGTTGAAGATCGCGGGCATCGACAAGAACACGCCGGAGCCCGCCGGCGGCGTCATCGTCCGCGACTCCGCCGGCAACCCGACCGGCGTCCTCAAGGACGAGGCGATGAGCCTCGTTTTCAAGTTTCGCCCGGCCCGGACGAAGGAAGAGATCGTCGCGGGCCTGAAGGCCGCGGTGGCGCACGCTGCGAAGAACGGCGTCACCTCCGTCCAGGACCTGCCGGGGGACAAGCTCGACCTGCCGGCCTGGGACGAGATCCGCAACTCGGGGGGACTGACCGTCCGCGTGAACTATCGGCCTTCGATCACCGACTGGCCGGCGGCCAAGAAGGCGCAGACGACCTACAAGCAGGACGACTGGCTTCGGGTCGGCGGCGTGAAGGGCTACATGGACGGGGCGCTCGGCGCCGGAACCGCCGTCATGTTCGAGGCGTTCTCGGACGATCCGGGCAACACCGGCAAGTACGCCGCCGAGGCGATTCCGCTTTCGAAGATCGAGGAGCGCATCGCCGGCGCCGATGCCGCGGGCCTCCAGGTCGAGGTCCACGCGATCGGCGACAAGGCGATCATGGAGCTCCTCGACATCTTTGAACGGACCGCGAAAGTGAACGGTCCGAAGGACCGGCGCTTCCGCATCGAGCACACGCAGCACCTCCGCAAGAACGAGGTGCCGCGGTTCGCGCAGCAGAAGGTCATTGCCTCGATGCAGCCCTACCACGCCGTGGACGACGGACGCTGGGCCGATCGCCGGCTGGGCCCGGAGCGGCGGCTCGGGGCCTACGCGTTCCGCTGGCTCCTCGACGCGAAGGCCACGGTGGCGTTCGGCTCGGACTGGGACGTCGCACCGATCTCGCCGATCCTCGGCATCGCGGCGGCCGTCACGCGCGCCACGATCGACGGAAAGCAGCCCGCCGGATGGGGCCCCGAGCAGAAGATCACGGCCGAAGAGGCCCTCCGCGCCTACACGGTCACGGCCGCGTACGCCGCGTTCGAGGAGAAGGAAAAGGGGTCCCTGGAGATCGGAAAGCTCGCGGATTTCGTAGTCCTCTCGGATGACGTGCTCTCCGTGCGTCCCGAGGCCATCGAGAAGATCCAGGTCGACCAGACGGTCGTCGGCGGCCGTTCCGTCTATTCCCGCTAGACGGCTCCTCCTCGCGCTCGCGATTCTGGGCTTCGCGCTGGGAAATGCCGCGCTGGCTCATGAGCTCGGCACGATCCGCGTCAACGCCGACTTCTTCAAGGACGGCGCGTACGAAATCGACGTCATCGTCGACCGCGAGCACCTGCCGCCGGGATTCGGGGCGACACTCTCGGCGAGACCTTTCGAGCGCATCGAGAACCTGACGCCCGAGCTCGACCGGGAGGTCGGAGCGCTGATTGCCGGGGCCATCAACGGCGCCCGGATCGAATTCGATGGTCATACCGTCCGCCCCAAGTACGTCGAGCTCGTGCTGCCGGAGGGCGGGGCCGAGGCGGCCCGCGTCTCGGCCGAGCTCGTCCTGCATCTCCAGGGTGAGATTCCGCCGGAAGCGAAGACGTTCACGTGGGCCAACGCGGGCGCGCCGGGCGCGTACATGCTGACGATCCACGAAGAGGGCCGCGAGGAGGTCGTGCGTCAGTGGCTGGAGGGGTCCGCCCGGAGCGAGCCCTACCGGCTCGGGACGATAGTTCACGCCATGTCGCGCGGCCAGGTCATCCGGACCTACCTCGAGCTCGGCTTCACGCACATCCTGCCGAAGGGCACCGACCACATCCTCTTCGTGCTGGGGATCTTTCTCCTTTCGATCCACCTCAAGCCGATCCTCATGCAGGTCACGGCGTTCACCGTCGCCCACACGATCACCCTGGCCCTGACCATCTACGGCGTCGTCTCCCTCTCGCCGAAGATCGTCGAGCCCCTGATCGCCCTGTCCATCGTTTACGTCGCCGTCGAGAACATCCTCACGCCGAAGCTCTCGCCGTGGCGCGTCGCCGTCGTTTTCGCCTTTGGCCTTCTCCACGGCATGGGCTTCGCCGGCGTCCTCGCCCAGCTCGGCCTCCCGCGCTCGGAGTTCCTTCCCGCGCTTCTGTCCTTCAACGCCGGAGTCGAGCTCGGCCAGCTCGCCGTCATCTCGATCGCGTTTCTCCTGATCGGCCTGCCGTTCCGCAACAAGCCCTGGTACCGGAAGCGCATCGTCATCCCCGGCTCCATCGCCATCGCGGCGATCGGCCTATTCTGGTTCGTGCAGCGGGTGGCGGGTTAGGGCGGCACCCGGAAAACGACGAGGCCGTTGAGCTCGCAGAGGAAGGCGGCGAGCGTCTCGTCAGGAGAAAGCGCAAGGCTGTGGCAGTTCTCGAGCGAGGTCTTCCAGAGGGCCTCGGGCTCGGATCCCTTGTGCGTCACGCGGAAAACCGTTCCCAGATCTTCCGGGGCCAACTCGATAGTGATTCCCGTCTTCGTCGTCAGCTTGCGGGGATCGAACCGATTCGCCTCGTGCCAGTTTTTAGCCTCGGATTCGGGGATCTCTTTCCGTGCCGGCGTCGGGTAGGCGATCGCGATGAGCTTCCGGTCCTGCCAAGTGCCTTGCCGGAGAACGACCGAGTCGACGTCGATCATCGACCACTTCGCCTCGATGTTGATGGCGAGGTAACGACCGTCCGGAGACCAGACCGGCGTGTGGTCGATTGCCTGGGATCCGACGAGAAGCGCGAACCGCAGGCCGAGGGAGTTTAGTTGTG
>Ga0081455_10003197_pt1 | contig 18983 bp, 16 predicted proteins | sample TabmetS3T2R1_FD_70207 | JGI IMG/M metagenome (GOLD analysis project Ga0081455, IMG submission 70207) | Tabebuia heterophylla rhizosphere microbial communities from the University of Puerto Rico - S3T2R1 | ecosystem: Host-associated > Plants > Roots > Rhizosphere ... | reverse complement strand
CCGCGCCCAACATCGCCGCCAATCGCCGACTCAGCTTGACCCATGAGCACAACCACTACATTCATGGCTCCAGCAACCCTGTCCGCAGTTTCGCTGTCTCACCACAAGGGTGCGCCGCAAATGGGGTTTTCGCACTTAACGCAGTTTTCGCACCCCCACTATCGAGCACGATGGGGTTGACGTCCCAGCGCTGCGCGGGGCGGCCGTTGCCGGCATAGTCGACGTCGACCTCTCGCAGCCAGCCGGCGCGCTCCAGCGACTGGATCACCTTCAGCGACTGGTTGGCGTTCAAGGCTTGGCCGAGGGCGTCGCGGCGCACGTCCTCGCGCGAGACCTGGCGGACGCCGCGGGCGTGGATCCACGAGAGCACGCGACGCATCAGGCGCTCGCCGTCCGAGGGCGCCGCGCGCACCAGGACGGCGCGGGCGTGCTCGCGGAAATAGTCCCACAGGCGGCAGGCCCAGCACATCGTCTCCTCCGTGATGGCGGCGGGCGGCGAGGCGACGGACGAGCCGTTCACGGCCCAGCCCAGGAGCGTCAACACCGCCGCGAGCCGCGCGATCGTGCTGGCGCCCTTGCCCAGCCACGCGGCCTCGCCGCCCTCGGCGCGTGGCGGCTCGTGGTGCAGCTCGGCGAGATGGCCGTCGAAGGCCCTCAACGCCTGCTCGCTGAGCAGCAGTGCCAGCGGCGCGGCAGGATCGCCGGCAATGCGGGCGATGCGCTGCAAGGCGTTCACCGCATCGCTCTCGCGCAGCGGCTGTCGTTCGAGGAATGACCGCCACGGTGCCGCCTGCGGCCACGTAAAGAGGAAGCGCGCAGCGCGGCCGTCGTCGCAGCCGCGCAACGTTCCAGCGAGGCGCGCGGGATCGAGGCAGCCGATGATGCTTATCGCCGGATTGCCGGGGCCCAGCACCGTGCGCAGCGGCGACCAGCTGTCCAAAAGGCTACCGCCCAGCGCCGCCAGCCACGCTCCCGGCTCGTCACGCCAGAGCAATGCACCCGCCGGTCGCTTGCGCGCGTCCGCGAGCAGCCTCGGCAAGCCCAGATCCTGGTCGACGAGGACGGGGCCGCGGCCGTCGCGCGACGTCGTCTTCTCGACAGCGGCAAGCGCGCGGCGCAGAGTGGCGAGCGCCGGCGTCTTGCCGTTCGACGGGCCGCCGACCAGCACCTGCCACAGGATCAGAGGCTCGTCCCACGACTCGGTGATGCGCGCCGCAACGCCCGCGCCGCAGACGCCGGCGACCGACGCCAGCAATGCCTGCACGACGTAGTCCGCGGGCGCCCCGATCGCCTGCGCGGTCTCGCTCACCCAGGCACGCCACCAGGGCGGCAACGCGCCCAGCGGGAAGCCGGGCAGCGCGGGGCGGCCCTCCTCCAGCAGGCTGAGATCGGTTTCGGGCCAGCGGGCCTCCCTGCTGGCGACGGGAGGTTCAGCGACGGCGGGCATCGAGGGCTCCTTGGAAGCGGTCACAGATTTAATCTAAGCGGCCCTCGGTCAGAATTCTTTTCGATATTCATTTAATGGCGTGAATTACCTTGAATTCACCCGGCTCGCCGAAGCCGAAGAATAATCAAGCACCGGAGACGGGGGTCATTCGATGGTGTCCGCCGACGGCGGCGCCGCGACCGCGCAACGTACCAAAGCGCGCCGACCAGTCTGGTCACGGCACCGAACCCACCGACAGTCGTTGTCGCTTACACAACCTCGAAGAGGAGGATCAGCCGATGTTGACCCGCGTTCTCGCCGTCGCCCTCGCCGCCGGATCGCTTGCCTTCGCGACCGCCCACGCCCAGACGGGCACCAGTACCACGGGCACCGGCACCAGCACTACAGGCAGCGGCAGCCCCAGCACAACGACTCCTGGCCCGGCAACCGGTTCGGGCACGACCGGTTCGGGAATGGGCACGAACAGAAACATGGGGACCGGATCAGGCACCATGGGCGGTGGCACCGCGGGCGGTAGCACGGGCACGACAAGCCCGAACCAGCAGGCTCAGCAGCCGATGGGCTCGGGCCGCTTCGATCCGTCGAAATACAGGACCAAGACCGAGTGCCTGAACGCTGCGTCCGCGCAGCAGGCGTCTCGGGACCTGTGCAACAACCTCAAGTAGATTTCCGGATATCACGACGAAGCGGGGCGACTGTTGATCGGGTATGAGCCGGTCGCCCCGACGAAGGGCTGCACCAACATGCGGTCGAGGCGCAGCTGCGCCGGATCCCGGAAGCCGTCGATGCCGATCGTCATGCCCTCATGTCCTGCCGCCGGCGCTCCGCGGTAGGTCCCGAAGAGCCGGTCCCACCATGGCAAATTGAAGCCGAAGTTGCTGTTGGTCTCGCACGGGACGATCGAGTGATGGACGCGATGCATGTCCGGCGTCACGACAAGCAGGCGCAGCACGCGGTCCACCCTTCCCGGCAGGCCGACATTGCCGTGATTGAACAGGGACGTCGCATTGAGCGCGACCTCGAACACGAGAACGGCGAGGACCGGCGCGCCGATGGCCGCGACGATGGCTAATTTCAGCGCCATCGACAGCAGGATCTCGAGTGGATGGAAGCGCACGCCCGTGGTCACGTCGAAGTCGAGGTCGGCATGGTGCATGCGGTGAAGCCGCCATAGCACAGGCACGGCATGGGCGAGGACGTGCTGGAGATAGATGGCGAGGTCGAGGGCGACGAACGCGACGGCGACCTTGAACCAGCCCGGCGCCTCCAGATTGTTGAGAAGACCCCACCCTCGCGCGCCGGCGAGCGAGGCGAGCCCGATCGCGGCGACCGGGAACAGCACCCGCAGCAGCAGCGTGTTGAGCGCCGCGATGCCGAGGTTGCCGGGCCAGCGGATCCAGCGCGTCACCGACCGCCGACGCCGCGGCGCCGCCGCTTCCCAGACCGCCATGGCCAGGAGCACGCCTGCAAAGGCGCCGAAGCGGAGCAGCGGCTCGTGCTCTAGCAGGAAGGCCGGCATTGGGCTATCATTCAATTTATCAATTGAATGATCCTGCGAGCGCGAGACCATGTCAAGCCAAGGACCCAAGCAACTTCTCTATGCCGAGTTCGCCCTGGTGGCGAAAGCCCTGGCGCACGGCCATCGCCTCGAGATCCTGGAGCTGCTGGCGCAAGGCGAGCTGAGCGTCGAGGCATTGGCGGAACGCGCCCGCCTGTCGATCGCCAACGCCTCGCAGCACCTGCGCCAGATGCGGCAGTCCGGGCTGCTGGCCTCGCGGCGCGACGGCAAGCGTGTGCTCTATCGGCTGAGCGATGCGGCTTGCGTGCTGGGGCTTGTCGCCGCCTTGCATCGCGTCGGCGAACGGAACGTCGCCCAGGTCCGCGAGGTGCTGAGCGAGTATTTCCACAAGCGGGACGCGATGGAGCCGGTGTCCCGGAAGGAGCTTGTGCGCCGCATGAAGGATGGGCTGGTCACCGTGCTGGACGTTCGGCCGGCCGACGAGTTCACGTCCGGCCACCTGCCGCAAGCCGTCAATATTCCCCTCGCCGACCTGGGGCGCCGGCTCAAGGAGCTGCCCAAGGGCAAGGAGGTCGTCGCCTATTGTCGAGGGCCCTATTGCGTGCTCGCTTTCGAAGCCACTGCGCTCCTGCGCCGCCGCGGCTTCGTCGTGCGCCGGCTCGAGGACGGTTTCCCGGAGTGGAAGGCGGCGGGGCTGCCCGTTGCCTGAGTTCGACCTGCCCCTGCGCGGGGCTTCGGTCGCCCTGTTCCTCCTCGTCGCCGTGGCGGTGATGCGGCAAGGCGGCGGCCGGCTGGCCGCCTGGCTCGGGGCTGCGCTGTCGATCGGTGCCGCCGCCTATGCGATCTGCTCGGCGCCCGGCCACATTGCCGGCCTGTCGATCTGGTCTGCGCCTCTCCTGGCGCTGTGCGCCGGCAACGTGGTCGTGTTCTGGCTGTTCACCCGGGCCGTGTTCGACGACTCCTTCCGGCTGCGGCCGTGGCACGCGGGCTTGTGGCTCGCGCTGGCTGCCTGCTCTCTCGCCGCCCTGCTCGGGGCGGCTCCCGCCACCAGCCGGCCCGTGCAAGCTGCCCTGCGCCTCGTCCCCGTCGCCTTGGTGCTGTTGGCGCTGGCGCAGACGGTGGCCGGCTGGCGGAGCGACCTAGTGGAGGGCCGCCGTCGACTTCGCCTCTTCATCATTGCGGCCGTCGTGCTGCACACCGCTATCTCGGCGACCGTGGACCTGTCGTTCGGGCGCGATCACGTTCCGCCTGAATTGCATGTCCTCAACGCTGCCGCATTGGCCCTCATCGCAGCGGTGATCGCCGTGGCGATGTTGCAGGCCGATCTCGACTCGGTGCTTGGCCACCCGGTTCCGGCGACGCTCCCGCCGCCCGACGTGGTTGTCGCCAAGGGAGAGCCGGTCGATCGCCGGCTGCTCGCGACGCTGGAGCAGGCGATGACGATCGATCGCCTCTACCGGCAGGAAGGCCTGACCATCAGCGCTCTGGCGGCCAAGCTCGGCGTCCAGGAGCGCCGGCTGCGTCACGCCATCAACCGCGGGCTGGGCCACCGGAACTTCAACGAATATCTGAACCAGCACCGGCTGGCCGACGCCAAGCAGGCGCTCGCCGATCCGGCACAGGCCAAGGTATCGATCCTCACCATCGCGCTCGACTCGGGCTTCCAGTCGCTCGGGCCGTTCAACCGGGCGTTCAAGGCCGACACCGGGGTGACGCCCACGGAGTTCCGTCGGACCGCCACGGCCCGAAACGGCGCCTGATCCTCGCCGATTCCGGAATCGGCGAGCCGTTTTTCGCCTCTCATGGCCGATTTCCGCCTTTGGCGCGATCCGGGCAGCAGGATCGCCCAGGCTGGATCGACGCCCGAAGGAGGGGCGGACGATGACTGACCTGCTGCAGACCTATATCAGCGCCTGGCCCGGCGTCTGGGCGATGGATACGGCCCGCTATCTCTTGGCGGCGGTGTCGATGACGGCCGTCCTGGTCCTGTTCTGGCGGTCCAGCCTGGCGCGGCGGAAGCTGCAAGCCCGGAGCGCGACCGGCCGCGACGTCCGCCGCGAGATCCTCGCGTCCCTGCGCTCGGCGGCGATCTTCTCGCTGATGGGGACCGTCCTCGTCGTCGCCAAGCAGATCGGCTGGGTCACGATCTATACGGACCTCTCGGAGGCGGGCGCGGCGTACCTGATGCTGTCGCTGGTCCTGATCCTGGTCGCCCACGACACCTATTTCTACTGGACGCATCGGGCGATGCATTACCCGCGCCTGTTCCGGCTGTTCCATCGCTTCCATCACCTGTCACGGACGCCGACACCGTGGGCGGCCTATTCCTTCTCCGTTCCCGAGGCCATCGTGCAGGGGGCGTTCGTGCCGTTGTTCGTCGCCTTGATGCCCATGCACGCCCTGGCCCTGTTCCTGTTCGGCGTGGTGCAGATCACGCGCAACGTGATGGGGCATGCCGGCGCCGAGCTGCACGCCCCGGCATTCGGCCCCGGATATTGGCTGGGCTGGAACAACACCACCACCCATCACGACCTTCATCACGAGACCGGCCGGTACAACTATGGCTTCTATTTCCGCTGGTGGGACAAGCTCATGGGCACCGAGCATCCCGACTATCGCCGCACATTCGAGGCCGCCGCGCAGGGCCGTGCTCGAGCTGGGTCGGAAGTGCGGCCATGAGAACGACGGTGCCGGCCGTGCTCTCGGCGACGCTGTCACTGTCGCTGTCGCTGGCGTCGGCGCAGACGGCCTGGGCGCAGGACGGCGTGCTCGGCCGATGGGCGACACCGGGGATCAGCGCCATCGTCGAGCTGGCGGCCTGCCCCGGCACGGCAACGCTGTGCGGCACGATCCGGTGGCTCTGGGATGCCGTCGACGAAAAAGGCAGACCGCGCCTCGATTCGCAAAACAGCGATGCGAGCTTGCGCGCACGGCCGCTGCTGGGGCTTGTGATCCTGTCAGGACTGATTGCTCGGCAGGGCGGTGGCTGGGAGGGCCACATCTACAATCCCGAGGATGGCCAGACCTACCGCGCCACCCTCACCGCGCGCGGCCCTGACATCCTTCTGGTAGAGGGCTGCGTCCTGTTCGTGTGCCGCACACAGACATGGCGCAAGGCGCGTGTCCTGGCACAGGCTTTGAGCGCGCAGGCTTTGAGCCAATAGCCCGCTGGATGCCATGTGGTATCATCGTTTCATGAACCAACGGCACGAAGGCGGCTGCCTCTGCGGCGCGGTCCGCTTCATCGCGACGGGGACGCCCAAAGGCATGTTCTGGTGCCATTGCCAGAGCTGCCGGCGCCACAGCGGTGCGCCGGTCTCCGTGTTCGTCGGTTTCGAGCATGACGGCTACACGGTGACGAAGGGCGAGATCACCAGGTTCAAATCTTCTCCCGGCACGACGCGCGGCTTCTGCCGGACCTGCGGCTCCACGCTGACCTGCGAGACCGTCCAGCTGCCGCGCGAGACGCATTTCCATGTCGGCGCATTCGATGATGCGGCGCGGTTCAAGCCGTCAAAGCATTTCTTCCGCGAGGAGCAGCTGCCCTGGATGCATCTGGAGTGAGCGAGGTGTCACCCTGAGGGCGGCGCCTGCAAGATGCCGGTCCTCGCCCGATGGAAGCAGCCCACCGGGCAAGAGCGGCCGGCAGGTCATGCCCGCGCGAGCGCCCGCTCGACGGGTGCCGGTTGCGACGGCTCGGCCTTGACCCAAGCCTCGGTCTCGCGAACCTCGTCGAAGTACCGATTGATATTGGGGAAGGGCGACCAATCGAATGGCGTCGCGCTCCGATATTTCTCGAGGCAGACCATCGCATAGTCCGCCAGGGTGATATCGTTGCCGACCAGGGTCGCGCGTCCCTGGAGATGCGCGTCGAGCACCCTCGCGAAACGGCCAGTCTCCCGCAGGCAGAATTCGACCAACCCGGCGCTCGCCTCGCCCATCCCGAACTTCGGCTTGATCACGCTTTCGAAGACCAGCGTGCCGAAGGCCTTGTTGAAATGCGCCTGCTCCCAGAATTGCCAGCGCGTGATATCGGCGCGGACCTGCGGGTCGCGCGGGAACAGCGAAGAGCCGCCCGCCTTCTCGACCAGGTATTGGTTGATGGCGTTGGACTCCCAGAGGCGGAACGTCCCGTCGACCAGGACCGGCACCATGCCGTTGGGGTTGAGGGCCAGGAACTCCGGTTTCGCCGTGTCGCCGCTGGCGAAATCGAGAGAGACGATCTCGGGCTTCAGGCCGAGATGATGGATGACCGCCAGGACCTTGCGGCTGTTGGGCGAAGTGGCAAGGATGTAGAGCTTCATCGACCAGACTCCTCTGTTGGGTCGTGCTGATGACGACGGCGACGCCGAAAAGGATTCGGCGCCCCTCCAGAACATTTTCTTTGTCGCCGGGAATCCTTTCGCCGGCGCCGGACGTCGCAGGCTACGCCGTCGCCTCTCAGCGCAGCGCGTCGGCGGCGCTCGGGTCCTCCAGCCCGGCGGCGATGCGCAGGAAGGTCGTGCCGCGTCGCTGGTGCTCGGGCTTGCGGAACATGAAGCCGGCCAGGGAGCGTTCGACCTGCCCCGGTGCGATGCGCGTGGACTCGGCCAGCGCCAACCGTGCCTTGTCGATCTCGCCCAGCCCGACATAGTTCACGGCCAGATGGGCGTACAGCGTCGCGAAGCCGGGCGCCTCGCGGATGCCGAGGCTCGCATAGTTGACGCCGTCGGCGTAGCGCCGCGCACAGCCGCTCGCCATCGCGAGGTTCAACAGCACGGTCGGCCGCTGCGGATCGCGCGGGCTGAGCCGCAGCGCTTCCAGCAGATGCTCGATAGCGCTTTCCGGCTCTCCCGATACGGTCTCGATGAAGGAGAGAGCCGTCAGTGCGATCATCGAGTGCGGGTTGAGCTCGTAGCTGCGCTGGGCCGAGGCCAGGGCCTCGTCGATACGATCGCGATCGGCGGAAAACGCCAGCAGCAGCCCCTTCATGCTGTGCGCGGAGCTGAACGAGCGATCGACCTCGATCGCAAGCTCGGCGGCTCTCATGCCGTCACGCCAGGAAGCGGCGCGGTCCGCGGCCGTCGCGAAGGCGAGGTGCTGCCACTGCGCGAAGGCGAGCGCCCACAGCGCCATCGTGCTCCTGGGATCGATGGCGAGCGCCGCTGCGGCATCGGCGACGGCGGCGTCGCGCAGCGCGCTGTCCGACTTGAACCAGGCGTCCCACGCCTTGGCGTTGGCCCGGACGGCGATCTCGTAGGCGTTGAGATCATCCGGCCGCCGGCGATGGATCTTCTCGGCATCGGCATCGAGGATCTGCGGCGCGATCGCGCGCACGATGCTCTGCGTCAGCTCCTCCTGGACCGCGAAGATGTCCTTGAGGACCCGGTCATAGCGCTCGGCCCAGATATGGTTGCCGCTCAGTGCATCGATCAGCTGGCCGGTCACCCGCACGCGATCGGCGGCCTTGCGGATGCTGCCTTCGAGCACGTAGCGCACGCCGAGCTGGCGGCCGACGTCGCGGATGTCGGGCGACTTGCCCTTGTAGGTGAAGGTGCTGTTGCGGGCGATGACGAAGATCTCGCGGAACCTCGACATCTCGGTGATGATGTCCTCGGTCATGCCGTCGGTGAAATACTCCTGCTCGGGATCGGCCGACATGTTGGTGAACGGCAGGACGGCGATGGACGGCTTGTCCGGCAGCGCCGGCGGCTCGGCGAGCGCCGCCATGGACGCCGAGGGGGACGCCGACGCGGACATCGACGCGCCCGCCGCGGCGGCGACCGGCGGCGCAGCGCCGTAGCCTGCCTCGCCCGACCAGTCGGCGGCCGACCATGTCACGCGGAACGCATGCACCGGCCGCTTGATGTTCTTCAGCGCCAGATTGCCGAGATCCTCGAAGCCCGCTTTCAGCCGGCCTGCGACGGCGTCCTGCATATTGGCTGAAATGACGATGCCTCCGGCCGGAGCAACGGCCTCCAGCCGGACGGCAATATTCACGCCATCGCCGTACAATTCGTTGTCGTCGACGATCAGGTCGCCGAGATCCAGGCCGATGCGGAACACGATGGCGCTGTCGGCGGGCTCGCCGCGATTGGTGTCGGCCATGGCCTGCTGGACCTCGATGGCGGCGCCCAGGGCCTCGACGGCGCTGGCGAACTCGATCATGGCGCCATCGCCGGTGAGCTTGATCAGCCGGCCCCCGTGGCGCCGGATCGCGGGCTCGATGCGCTCGGAACGATGCGTCTTCAAGCGAACGTGCGTGCCGCTCTCATCCGCGCTCATCAGGCGCGAATAGCCCACGACGTCTATCACCATGACCGCCGCCAGTCGTCGAATGACCTGCTCTGTGCTCACGGTGCTTCCCGGGGTCAAGTGATGAAGCGCGGGACTTTGCCGAGTGGCGTCCCGAAACGGTTTAATGGCTTTGTCCCGGCGCGACAATCCGCATATGCGAGGCCGCTGAATGTGGCGGTCGCCACAAGGCGGCAAGACAAATGCCGATTGCCGGAACTGGTGCCGGAACTGGGCGTCACCCGGCCCGCGGCGCGCCCTGCGGGCAAACCGCGCCCGGCCGGTGCCGCGAATGTGTGGGGATGTGATCCGCCAAGCGCGAGCGCCTTCTCCGAACAGTTGTACAGTGATGGCTGACGCTCGATCCACGAGCGTAAGCGGGGGCATCATGGCGGAAAGCGCATCGGCCAGCATCGGCGTCCATCGACTCACGGCAACGACCTACCAGTACTCGATCAGCCTCACCGACACCGGAACCACGACGGTCGGCACGTTCTGGTTCTCATGGGTTCCCGGCCAGGGCTATCTGACCGACGTCCCAACCTTCACCTCGCCAACCGGCTGGTCGGCGAGCATCACCGATGGGGTGCCGCCGACAAACGGCTACAGTATCCTGTGGAGCGCCTCGAGCCCGTTGCTGCCCGGCCAGACGCTCGCCGGCTTCACCTTCAACTCGACCATGACGCCGGCCGAGCTGTTCGGCGCCTCGACCATCCATCCGCCGACGCCGGTCACGACCTCGACGATCTATTCCGGCGGCATCTTCAGCGACGCGGGTTTCGTCTTCACGGCCGATCTTGCGCCCTTCATCGGCACCGCCGGCAACGATACGCTGACCGGCACCTCGCTGAACGACACGTTCGACATCAGCCAGGGCGGCGCCGACACCGTGAACGGCATCGGGGGCGACGACCTCATCAAGGCGGGGGCGGCCTTCGACGCGCTGGACAAGATCAACGGCAGCGCCGGCGCAGACGAGCTCGACCTGGCGGGCGACTATTCGGCGGGACTGACGATGCGCGCGCAGACGCTCACGCACGTCGAGACCATCGTCCTCGCCACCGGCTTCAGCTACTCCCTCGCCAGCAACGACGCCAACGTGGACGCCAACCGCCATCTGACCGTGGACGGCAGTGCGCTCGCCGCCGCCAACGTCCTGCGCTTCAACGGATCGGCCGAGACCGACGGCAGCTTCCGTCTGCTGGGCGGCGCCGGCGACGACGTGCTGCGCGGCGGCGCGCTCGGCGACCAGCTCGCGGGCGGCGGCGGCCGCGACATGATGTACGGCAACGCCGGCGCCGACATCCTGACCGGCGGGCTTGGCCGCGACTACCTCCAAGGCGGTGCAGGCGACGACCGGTTCGTGCTCACCGACATCGCCGACAGCACCGTGGCTGCCTTCGACTGGATCCGCGACTGGAACGCGGGCGACCGGATCGATGTCTCCGCCATCGACGCCAAGAGCGGCGTCGCCGGCAACCAGGCCTTCACCTTCATCGGTGCCGCCCCCTTCTCTGCCGCCGGCCAGCTCCAGGTCATGACGGGCGCGCTGAACACCCTGGTCAGAGGCGACATCAACGGCGACGGCAGCGCCGATTTCACGATCGCGCTGAAGGGCGTTCAGTCGCTGGATGCCGGATCGTTCGTCCTCTGAGGCCTCGTGCCGTCGGTCTTTCAGTCCTTCCCGATATCCGGATCGATCTGCCGGGCCGCGGCGATATCGGCGTCCGCGCCGGCCTTGTCGCCCGTTTGCTCCCTGGCGATTCCCCGATTGTACAAGGCGGCAGGGAACTTCGGGTCGAGCTCGACCGCCCGATTGTAATCCCGAACGGCCTGGTCCCATTGGCTCCGGGCCGCGTACGCCGTGCCGCGATTGTAGGAGGTCGTGGCGTCGTTCGGGTCGATCTGCAGCGCCCGATCGTAGTCCTCGATGGCGCGGTCGAGCTCGCCCTGGCGCTGATGGACGGCGCCGCGGAACGCGAAGGCAACGGCATCGTTCGGGTCGAGCTGGGCCGCTTTCTCGAAATCCTCGAGGGCGGCATCGAGCTGGCCCCTCTTCTGGTAGGCGAAGCCGCGATTGTGGAAGGCCGACGCATTGCCCGGGTCAAGCCGGGTCACGCGGTCGAAATCCTGGAGGGCGTCGGCCCATTGCTGCTTCCTGCTGTAGGCCACGCCGCGATTGTAGAGGGTCGCGACGTTGCGGGGCTCGATCTCCAGGGCTCGGGTGTAATCCTGGATGGCGCGATCCCAGTCTGCCTTCGTGCCATAGGCGGCACCGCGATAGGCAAAGGCGGCGGCCAGGCTGGCATCGAGATCCAGTGCCCGATCGAAGTCCTGAATGGCGCGGTCGATCTCGCCTTTGCGCTGCCAGGCGGCGCCGCGATAAGCGAAGGCGGAAGCGTCATTGGGGCGAAGGCCGATTGCCTGATCGAAGTCCTGGATGGCCGAGTCCCACTGTTTGTTGCTGCTGTGGGCCACGCCTCGATTGTAGAGCGTCGTGGCGTCGTGCGCATCGATCTTGAGAGTCCGATCGAAATCCTCGATGGCGCGGTCGAGCGCACCCTTGCGCTGCCAGGCTGAGCCACGAAGCGCAAAGGCCGAGCCATTGCCCGGATCGAGCAGAATCGCCTGGTCGAAATCCTGGATGGCGCGATCGACCTGGTCCTGCTTCTGGAACGCAAAGCCACGGCCATAGAAGGCCGCCGCGAGCTTCGGATCGAGCTTGATGGCTGCGTCGTAATCCTCGATGGCGCGGCTCCATTGCTCCTTCTTGCTGTAGGCCAGGCCGCGTTGATAGAAGCTCGCCGCGCTGCCCGGGCCGAGGCGCAGAGCTTGATCGTAGTCGCTGATGGCGCGATCGAGCGCACCGGCCTCCAGGTGCGCCCCTCCACGGTAGGCGAAGGCTGTCGCATCCTTCGGATCAAGCTTGATCGCCCGATCGAAGTCCTCAATAGCGCGCTCGAGCTGCTTCTTCTCCTGGTAAGCAAGGCCGCGGCTGCGCAAGGCCGCCGGATCGTTCGGGCCGAGCCTGACGGCCTGATCGTAGTCCTGGATGGCGCGATCCCACTCCTCCTTGCTGCCGTATGCGACGCCGCGATTGTACCAGGCCGTGGCATTGCCCGGATCGAGCCCGATCGCCTGATCGTAGTCCTGAATGGCGCGCGCGAGCTCGCCCTTGCGCTGGTAGGCGATCGCACGGATGACGAAGACGGTCGAAAGATCCCGCCCACGGTAGCTGCCCGACTGAATGAGCGCCGTGCAGCCGCCAATCGCGGCATCCAGCGGCAGGTTGCCCTTGCCCTCGCAGGCGTCGATTTGTTGCTGGGTCTGTGCGTGCACGGCGCCGCCCGGCAATAGCGCGGCAGATATCACCGCGGCCCCGGCCGCCGCACGCAATGTCAATCGCATTCCTGCCTCCAGGCGCGGACCGGACGCGAGCCGTAGGACGTCGGGTCGCCAGATTGCATCGGTTATTATCCGCTGCAGAGCCAGCATTCCAAATGCGACACGTCTGCAGCCGCAAGAATTTGCCGAGCCCTGCGAGAAGCACGACATGTAACCAGCACGGCAAGCAATGCACAGGCGACCGCACCTGTGGACTCCAGCTTTTCGAAACGCGTAGGGTGGAGAATGGCGGCAGTTAAGCCGATTCGAACCGAAGCTGACTACGAGTCCGCGCTGGCCGAGCTGGAACGGCTGTGGGGTGCCAAGGCGGGCACGCCGAAGGGCGACCGGCTGGGCGTTCTGGCCACGCTCATCGACGCATACGAGAACGAGCACTACCCAACGGATCCGCCGGATCCAATCGAGGCGATCAAGTTCCGTATGGAGCAGCAACGTCTCAGCTAACGACGGACCTGACAGGCATAAAACCACTACCCACGGTTCTTCTGGTCCAAGGTCGAGCCCTTCCTCGGCGACGCCGTACACGCCCTCAACATGACGGCGGAAGGCCGGCTTTGGCTGGCGAACCTCTATTCCCATGTCTGCGTGATGGAACATGGGCGCCGCGCCATGGGGCCGAACGCCGCCCGGGCGACGGACGAGAGCCTGGGCCTCGTCGTGCTCGACTTTCCGCGGCGTCAAATCGGCTGACGCGCGTCCTCACATCGTACAACCGCTGATCGGGCGGCTCGCCATGCACAGCGCGGCCGACTCTCGTCACCTTCCCGCAGCCGCAATGTCACGCCTTTGAGACAACTTGCCGCGAAGGTTCCGGACCTCGACGCCGCCTTCCCCGTCGACTTTCGCACGGCCCGGCGGCGCCGCCCCGCATCACGTCACGACAACCTACAGAAGAGGCGCTGGTCATGTCGAAGGTCTATCACGATCTCGCAAGCGGCTCGCTCACCCAGGATTGGAGCGATGGCGATCTGATCACCACCAACGACGATTGGAGCGGCGTTCCAAGCATCGAAGCCTTTCTCGGCCAGGACATCACGACCGCCACCGGCGCCGACCCGCGGACCCTGACCGCCGATTCCACCGTCGCCAACGACCTCGACGTCATTGCCAACCAGAGCAGCACGGCCATCACCAACGGCGGCGTCGCCGAGTTCGACGGCATCGCGGATCCGGTCGTCGCCCTGCAGGGCTCGGGCACTGCCGACGCGCCCTCCCTGGTCCTCTATCTCGATGCGACCGGCCGCCAGAATGTGCGCGTCCAGTTCAATGCGCGGGATATCGACGGCACCGCCGACAACGCCATCCAGCAGCTCAACGTCCAGTACCGGATCGGCGAGAGCGGACCGTGGAGCAATGTTCCGGGCGGCTACTTCGCGGACGTCACCAGCGGCCCCTCGCTCGCCAGCCTGGTGACGGCGGTCGATCTCACCCTGCCGACCGCGGCCGACAACCAGGCGCAGCTCCAGGTCCGCATCATGACGACCAACGCGGCCGGCAGCGACGAATGGGTCGGCATCGACGACATCGTCGTGTCGAGCGCCCCGTTGAACGACACCACGCCGCCGGCGCTCGTCTCCAGCACGCCCATCGACGAAGCGACCGGCGTGTCGACCAGCGCCGACATCGTGCTGACGTTCGACGAGACCGTCCAGCTCGGCGCAGGCGATATCGTGATCAGCGACGGCGCGGGCGACACGCGCACGATCACCGTCGGCGGCACCGCCGATCCGGACGGATCAGTCAGCGTCAACGGCAACAGGGTGACCATCGACCCGACGACCGACCTCGCCGCCGGCACGACGTATCACGTCACGGTCGCGAATGGCGCGATCCAGGATGGCAGCGGCAACGACTTTGCCGGCGTCGCGGCGGGCGGGCTCGACTTCACGACGGCGGCCTCGCAGGCCCTCTCGATAACCGCCACCAATGCGGCCAAGGCCGAGGGAAATGTCGATGTGACGCCCTTCACCTTCACGGTGACCCGCTCCAACCCGAGCGGCGACGCCACGGTCGACTGGTCGGTGACCGGGATCGGCGGCACCGGCCAGGCCAGCGCCGCCGATTTTGCCGGGCCGACATCGGGCACGCTCACCTTCACGGGCGCGGAGACCACCCAGACGATCACCGTCGACGTCGCCGGCGATCTCGCCGTCGAGCCCAGCGAGGCCTTCTCCGTCACGCTCGCCAATCCTTCGGCCGGATCGGAGATCTCGGTCGCGTCGGCCGACGGCACGATCCAGAACGACGACGTGCCGCTCACCGCCATCTACACCATCCAAGGCAGCGGCCACCTCTCGGCCCTGGTCGGGCAGGCGATCAGCACGACCGGCGTCGTGACCGCCGTCGATACCAACGGCAGCCGCGGCTTCTACATCCAGGACCCGAACGGCGACGGCAACGCGGCCACCTCGGACGGCATCTTCGTCTTCATGCCGAGCGGCACATTGCCCGCGGTCGGCCATCTCGTGCGCGTCTCGGGAACGGTGCAGGAGTTCACGCCGTCGGACGCCGCGGTCGGCAGCTTCTCCACGACGGAGCTCGGCCTGGTCACGAACGTCGCAGACCTGGGCGTGGGTCCGGCCATTGCGCCAGTCGTGATCGGCGGACCCGACGGCCTGGTGCCGCCGACCGAGAGCCTGATCGCCGGGGGAAAGTTCTTCGAGAGCCTCGAAGGCATGATCGTCACCGTGCGGGACGCTGAGGCAACGGGCCCGACCAACAGCTTCGGCGAGATCTTCACGGTCGTCGACAACGACTCCAATGCCAGCAACGGCACGACGGCGACCGGCCAGACCGCGCGCGGCAACCTCTTGCTGGCGCCCGGCACATCGGACTTCGGCGATGCCAACAGCTCGGGCGGCGACTTCAATCCGGAACGCATCCAGATCGACGACGACTCCGGCATCCTGCCCGGCTTCACGTCGCCGCTGGTCAATGTCGGCGCCCGCCTGGGCGATGTCACGGGTATCGTCAACTACGACTTCGGCAACTACCAGGTGGTCGCGACCCAAGCCTATGGAGTGTCCCAGCCGAGCACCCTCGTCAAGGAGACCGGCGCGCTGACAGGCGATGCCGATCATCTCGTCGTCGCGAGCTACAATGCCGAGAACCTCGATCCCGGCGACGGCGCCGGGCGCTTCGCGACCATCGCCTCGCAGATCCTCAACAACCTGAACGCCCCCGATGTCGTGAGCCTGCAGGAGGTGCAGGACAACAACGGGCCCACCGACAACGGCGTGACGTCCGCCGACCTGACGTTGCAGACCCTGGTGGACGCCCTCAATGCGGCGGCTCCGGCCGGGGTCCACTATGCCTATATCGACAATCCGTTCATCGGCAACGATGCCAACGGCGGAGAACCCGGCGGCAACATCCGCACGGCCTTTCTCTATCGCACCGACCGCGTCGGCTTCGTCGACGGCTCGTTACGCACCATCGGCGCCGACGGACAGGCCATCAGCAATCCCGACGAGCGCGCGCCCGACGGCAACGGCGACCAGCAGACGAATGCGGACAACCCGTTCTTCGATTCGCGTCCGCCGCTGGTCGCGAGCTTCACCTTCAACGGCCAGGTCGTCACCGTCGTGAACAATCACTTCACCTCGAAGGGCGGCAGCGCCCCCCTGCTCGGCAGCGACCAGCCTCCGTTCTCGGCCGGAGAGGTCCAGCGCGCCGCGCAGGCCCAGGCGGTCAACACTTTCGTCGACAGCCTGCTCGCCTCGGACCCCGACGCCAGGATCATCGTGGGCGGCGACCTGAATGAATTCCAGTTCGAGGAGCCGATGCAGGTGCTCAAGGGCACGGCGACGATCTCGAACTACGATGTGCCGGGCGACGATCCCTTCGATGCGGTCGCCGACTACACGCCCGGCGGCACGGCCATCCTCAACGATCTCCAGGACCTGCTGCCGGCGGACCAGCGCTATGACTATGTCTTCGAGGGCAACTCCGAGACGCTCGACCATGTGCTCGTGAGCAACGGGCTGCTGGACGGCGCCCAGTTCGACGTGGTGCGCATCAATGCCGAGTTCGCCGATCAGACCAGCGACCACGATCCATTGGTGGCACGGTTCGAGATCGCGCCGGCCAACCAAGCGCCGGTCTTCACCTCACCGTCGACCTTCGCAATAGCCGAGAACCACACGGCGATCGGGACCGTCAGCGCCGCCGATCCCGAGCTCGGCGACGTGACCTATGCCCTGTCAGGAGGCGCGGACCAGGCGTTCTTCTCGATCAACGCCGAGACCGGTGCCCTCGCCTTCCTGGAGTCGCCGGACTTCGAGACGCCGCAGGATGCCGGTCACAACAACGTCTACGATCTCGCGGTGTCGGCCACCGACTCGCTGGGCGCAGCGACCGTCCAGGCGATCCAGGTCAGCGTGACCAACCTGGCGGAGCCCGGAAGCGTCCTCAAAGGCGGCAAAGGCAACGACAGCCTGACCGGCACTACCGGCAACGACGCGATGAGCGGCGGTGCCGGCAACGATCGCCTGAACGGCGGCGACGGCAACGACCAGATCTCCGGCGATTCCGGCGACGACGTGCTGAGCGGCGGACGCGGCAACGACGCGCTCAACGGCGGCAGCGGATCCGACATGCTCGACGGCGGCCTCGGCAGCGACAGTCTCGCGGGCGGAAGCGGGCGTGATCGTTTCGTATTCGGCAGCGGGTTCGGGCACGACACCGTCAGCGACTTCGGCAGCGGCGACCACATCCAGTTCGTCGACGGCCTGTTCGGCAACTTTGCCGCCGTCCAGGCCGCCAGCCGGCAATCCGGCGGCAGCGTGGTGGTCACGCTGGACCCGGCAAACACCATCGTCCTGCCGCACGTGACGCTGAGCAGCCTGCACGCCAGCGACTTCGTGTTCAGTTGAGCCGGGGGGATCGATCGCCGTCGCAGAAGGGGCGTTCCGTCAGGGCGTCACGGAACGTCGCTTGGCGATCTCGCGCTGAACCAGCTCCTCCTCGCAGGCCATGACATAGCCTTCGTGGGCCTCGAGGATACTGCGAATGGCGTCCTGGTCGCGCGCGCCGGCGTTGCGTCGAAGCACGCTGCGCAATGCCTGCGCGTATTTGCCCACGGTCGCCACCACCACCATCGCTTTCTTCCCGGTTTCGGATTCCATGTTCGACCTCGAGCAAGGGGACGCGAGCCGCTAGACGACAGATCCCGTCAACGACTGCGCTTGCCATTGTGCCAAAGCGATATTTCCAATTAATTTTGTGCGCGCATCGCGCATGACCGCTTTCGGGTTCCGCAGCGTGTCTTTTTTCTGAAACATCTTCACGACTATAGCCCGACGCCCGTCGCGAGAGTCCCGTGCCGGTTGGCCGCATGCCAGGTTCACAGGTTATGCGATCGCCGTCTCGACTCACCGCCCCCTGGCCGCCGCCGTCCCGGCCGCCTCCGGCTCGCGCGCCACCGGCCCGTCGTCGAGCAGCTTGATGTCCGAGGCCGACCAGCGGGCGACCACGCGGTCGCCGATATCGAGCGGGTTGCTGAAGAAGCTCTCGTCCGACAGGTTGGCGACGAACTCCTCGCCGCCCCCGGCCTCACCCGCGCCATTGGCGAGATCGAGGGTCACCTTCACGTAGGAGCCCTGGTTCTCGATCGTGTGGACCTCGCCCACCACGATGTTGAGACCGCTGGGCGGCTTGGCGCCGGGCGGCAGTTTCTCGACCGTGATGCGATCGCGGCGGATGGAGCCGAACAGGCGCGCGCCGCGCGGCGGCCGGCCGTCGCCGACCGGGAAGGCGAAGCGGGTGCCGTTGTCGGCGGCCACCGCCGCGGTGTCGTCGAGCACGCTCTCGACCGCACCCTCCAGCACGTTCTGCCCGCCGATGAAGCGCGCCACATAGGCATTGCGCGGCGCCACGTAGATGTCGCGCGCGCTGGCCGCCTGCTCGATATGGCCTTGTGCCATGACGACGACGGTGTCGGCCACCGCGATCGCCTCGAGCTGGGTGTGGGTGACGTGCACGAAGGTGATGCCGAGCTCCTTCTGCACCCGGCGCAGCTCGCCGCGCATGCGCAGGCGGAGGTACTCGTCGAGCGCCGACAGGGGCTCATCGAGCAGCAGCACGCGCGGGTTGGTGATCAGCGCCCGCGCCAGCGCCACGCGCTGCTGCTGGCCGCCCGAAAGCTGGGCCGGCAGGCGCGTGGCGAATCTCTCGAGCTGGACCTTGGCCAGCAGCTCGCGCGCCTTGGCGTGGCGCTGGGCCGTGCCGGCGCCGCGCATCTTGAGCGCGAAGGCCACGTTGTCGAGCACGCTGCGATGGGGGAACAGCGCATAGCTCTGGAACATCATCGCCGTGCCGCGCTGGATCTGCGGCAGGCCC
>Ga0081455_10003196_pt1 | contig 18983 bp, 14 predicted proteins | sample TabmetS3T2R1_FD_70207 | JGI IMG/M metagenome (GOLD analysis project Ga0081455, IMG submission 70207) | Tabebuia heterophylla rhizosphere microbial communities from the University of Puerto Rico - S3T2R1 | ecosystem: Host-associated > Plants > Roots > Rhizosphere ... | reverse complement strand
CTGCAGGACAGCTCCTTGCAGGCAAATCTCGCATCCGCCGACGCGCTGATCGTGCGTCCGGCGCACGCGCCTCGGGCTGCGGCCGGCTCGATTTGCGACGTGCTTAAGCTTCCCCTTTAGCGATCGCGCGCCTTGTTCACGTGAAATTAAGAGCTTGCAGAACACATATGGAACATATAGTGTCCGTTCATGATTTGTTTCCAGGGTTGGTGAATTAACCCTGGGTCACGTCAAAGCCGGGTCACGCAAGATCACGCAATCCAAGTGACCGGATTTTAGCGGATTTCGTTGGGGGAAACACCGGATGCTGACGCGCAAACAATTCGAGCTGCTGCGGTTCATCAATGAGCGGCTGAAGGAATCGGGTGTCCCTCCCTCCTTCGACGAGATGAAGGATGCGCTTGATCTGCGGTCCAAATCCGGCATCCACCGCCTGATCACGGCTCTGGAAGAGCGCGGCTTCATCCGCCGCCTGCCCAATCGCGCCCGCGCCATCGAGGTGATCAAATTGCCCGAGCAGGCGCAGCCCGGCTTCGGCAATGGCCGCCGCGGCTTCACCCCGAGCGTCATCGAAGGCAATCTCGGCCGCGTCACCCGCACCGCCAGCGAGGATGAAGGCGGCCGCCCCGTCACCGTGCCCGTGATGGGCCGGATCGCCGCCGGCACCCCGATCGAGGCGCTGCAGACCCGCACCCACAGCATCAACATCCCGCCGGAAATGCTGGCCTCTGGCGAGCACTACGCACTCGAAGTGCGCGGCGATTCCATGATGGAGGCCGGCATTCTCGACGGCGACATGGCGCTGATCCAGCGCGTCGAGGCCGCCGAGACCGGCGACATCGTGGTGGCGCTGATCGACGAGGAAGAGGCCACGCTGAAGCGCTTCCGGCGCCGCGGCGCCTCGATTGCGCTCGAGCCCGCCAATTCGGCCTATGAGGTCCGGATCCTGCCGCCGAACCGGGTCCGCATCCAGGGCAAGCTCGTCAGCATTTTCCGGCGCTACTGATCTTCCGATTGCAGATCGTTCTCGGCGGGTGTCGCATCGACAGGCCGATCCCGGCGCGATGAGGGCGTCGCGCCTCCCGATGGACTGACCGGCGCCGCAGTTCGCTCCGCCACCGCGTCGTCGCGATGCGCCCATGGCCGATCATAAGCCGGCGGCCGCGCCTGCTCGATCCTGAAGCCCTCTCCGTTCTGCCAAAGCGCAACGCTGCCTGATCCGCGCAACTCCCTGCGGTCGATGATAGCAGCCGCGCAATCCGGCGGCGGCGGACGCCAGGTCACGATCAGGCGTGCCTTGCGGCAATCGTCGACAAAGGCATCGGCGCGCTGCGCGATCGTGGCGTAGCGGCCATCGCCGAGGCGGACGGCACAGCCGGCCGGATCGCAACCCGCCCCGTCAGTGATCGAGGGATCATTGGGCTGGCGCGCGTCGGCGTCGGCTCCGAGCCATTCGCGCGCCGCAAACGCATCCTTCCGCGTCTGGACGATCCGCAAGCGTCCGTCTGCGGCGCGCGCGGCGATGCCGCCACCGTCGGAGGCGATGACGATATCCGGCTGCTGGACGTTCAGCGCCCATACCAGCGCGACGCCGGCCACGATGGCGCCAGCCCAGCGCAACGCCGTCCTGAACAGACCCAGGATCAGCATGCCGGCGGTTGCCAGCAGCAGCGGCCCGGTACCGAAGGCGGCGACGCGACCGACCGATCCCGGCAACGAGGCGACCCAGACCGAAACCGTGATCATCCAGCCGATGCCGGCATCCATCACATGCCAGAACACGCCATCGAAGCCGAATGGCATGGCGGCGAGGCCAAGCAGTCCTGCCGGCATCACCACGGCCGAGACGACGGGCATCGCCAGCAGGTTGGCGAGAATGCCGTAGGGCGTGGCGCGGTGGAAATGAAAGGCCGCGTAAGGCGTCGTCGCAAGACCGGCGATCATCGAGGCCAGCGTCAAGGCGATGATTTCGCGGCCGCCCCACAGCGCGATCCGCGTCGCGGCGGAATTGTCGGCCGAGCCGGTCAGGGACGGCAGACCATGCTGCATCAGCGCGACCAGGCCGAGCGTCGCAGCAAACGACATCTGAAAGCTCGGATGCACCACCGCCTCCGGCGCCAGCATCAGCACCGTCAGCGCGGCAATGGCGAGCGTGCGAAAGGTGATCGCGGTCCGGTCGACCATCACGGCGATCAGAACGACCGCCGTCATCAGGAAGGACCGCTGGGTGGCCACTTCCGATCCCGACAGCAAGAGATAGAACAGCGCGGCAACAAGGGCCGCCGCAGCCGCGGCCTTCTTGATCGGAAAGCTCGCCGTCAGCCTCGGAAACAGCGCGAGCAGCGCCCGCACCATGAAGAACACGACGCCGGCGACCACGGCCATGTGATAGCCGGAGATCGACAGCACGTGGCCGAGGCCGGAGATGAACATCGCATCATTGACCGGCGTCGTGATTGCGTCGCGCTTGCCGGTCAGCAGTGCCGAGGCGATGGCGCGGCTGTCACCGGTCAGGCTTTGGCGGATACGGGCGTCGATCGTGTCGCGCAGCCAGTTCACGATCGAGGTGTAACGCAGCCAGAGCCCGCCGGCTTCCGGCGCGGTTGCCAGTTTGATCGGGCCGTGCACCAGGCCGGTCGCGCCGATGCCCTGGAAATAGAGATCGCGCGCGAAATCATAACTGCCCGGACGCAACGGCGAGAGTGGCGCCGACAGGCTCGCCTTCAACTCCACGAAGCTTCCGACAACAGGCGCCGTGCCTTTCTTCACCGACAGCCTGACGCGGTCCAGCGACAATTCGCGGGCGCTGGCGCGCTCAGCCTCCAGCCACATCACCCGGAGCACGAAACGGTCGGTGCGTTCGCGCTCCTCGCGCACCTCGATGAAGCCGGCGAGCGTCACGCTGTAGAGCGGCCGCGTCAGCACGGGGTGGCCCACGATCACGCTGCGTGAGGTCGCGGTTGCAAACCCCGCCAACAAAGCGGCGGCAAGGACTGAGGCCGGAAAGGCGCGCGTCCGGCGCATGAAGAAGGCAGCGGCGGCGGCAAGGATGGCCACGGGCGCGACGATGGCGATCACCGGCTCGCGGTCGGCGCTGAAATACAGCACGACGCCGAAGCCGAAGGCGACAGCGATCCAGGGCAGAAGGTGCGCGTGAGCGGCTTCCGCGGCAACGCGATCCACAAGCCGTTGCCGCAGGAAACGAAAACCGTTCGAGAGCAGCGAGACGCCGTCCGGCCGCGTGCCGACAGCACCTTGCGGCCAGGTCCCAACCTTGACACGGCCCCTGCCCCGTTCGACCACGACGCAACGCCCCACAGCCAACGCCTGAGGCGGCGTTCGCGCACACCTCAGGCGCGAATGCTAGCAGCGAGCCGAGGCGGGAGCTAGGTTCCCCCTACCCCTTCCCGACTTCCTTCGCGAAGGTGTCGCGCAGGCCGATGGTGCGGTTGAACACCGGCTTCTGCGGCGTCGAATCCGCATCCGGCGCGAAATAACCCTGCCGTTCGAACTGCATGGCGTCGGGCGAATTGGCTGCAATCACCGCCGGCTCGACCCGCGCATCGGTCAGCACCTCCAGCGATTGCGGGTTGAGATCGCCAACAAAATTCGCCGCATCCGGATTGGGCTTGGCGAAGAGCTGGTTGTAGAGCCGGATTTCCGCCGGCAGCGAATGCGCAGCCGACAGCCAGTGCATCGTCGCCTTGACCTTGCGTCCATCAGGCGCGTTGCCGCCGCGGGTCTGCGGATCATAGCTGCAGCGCAGCTCCACGATCTCCCCGGCGGCGTTCTTCACCACCTCCTTGCAGGTGATGAAATAGGCATAGCGCAGCCGCACTTCGTTGCCGGGCGACAGGCGGAAGAATTTCTTCGGCGGATTCTCCATGAAGTCGTCGCGCTCGATGAAGAGCTCGCGGCCGAAAGAGATCTTGCGGCTGCCGGCCGAGGGATCGTCGGGATGGTTCAGCGCCTCGAGTTCCTCGGTCTGGCCTTCCGGATAATTCTCGATCACCACCTTGAGCGGCCGCAACACCGCAAGCCTGCGCTGCGCCGTCTTGTTCAGGGCCTCGCGGATGCAGAATTCCAGCATCCCGACGTCGACCACGCTGTTGGCCTTGGCGACGCCGATCCGCTTGACGAAATCCCGGATCGCCGCCGGCGGCACGCCGCGCCGCTTCAAGCCTGCGATGGTCGGCATGCGCGGATCATCCCAGCCCGCGACATGGCCGCCGCGAACCAGCTCGGTCAGCACGCGCTTGGACAGCAGCGTGTAGGTGATGTTGAGGCGTGCGAACTCGTACTGGTGCGGCTTGGACGGCACCGGCAGCTTGTCCAGAAACCACTCATACAGCGGCCGGTGATCCTCGAATTCAAGCGTGCAGATCGAATGGGTGATGCCTTCGATCGCGTCCGACTGGCCATGCGCATAGTCATAGCTCGGATAGATCGACCAGCTGTCGCCGGTGCGCGGATGGGTGGCGTGCAGGATGCGGTAAAGCACGGGGTCACGCAGATTGATGTTGCCGGCGGCCATGTCGATCCGGGCGCGCAGCACCCGCGCGCCATTGGGAAAATCTCCGGCGCGCATGCGGCGGAACAGATCGAGGTTCTCCTCGACGCTGCGGTCGCGATAGGGACTGTTCTTGCCGGGCTCGGTGAGCGTGCCGCGGCTCAGTCGAATGTCGTCCTGCGACTGGTCGTCGACGTAGGCGAGGCCATCACGGATCAACTGCTCGGCCCAGTCATATAGCCGCTCGAAATAGTCGGAGGCGTAAAAGAGGTGCTTGCCCCAGTCGAAGCCCAGCCAATGCACATCATGCTGGATGGAATCGATATATTCCTGCTCTTCCCGCGTCGGGTTGGTGTCGTCGAAGCGCAGATGGCAGCGGCCGCCGAACTCCTGGGCAATGCCGAAATTCAGCGCGATCGACTTCGCATGACCGATATGCAGGTAGCCGTTCGGCTCCGGCGGGAACCGGGTCACGATCTCGCGATGCTTGCCGGAATCGAGGTCAGCCTGGACGATGTCGCGGATGAAGTCGCGCCCTGCCTCGGTCGGTGTCGTCTCTGCCGCAATGGCCATTCCCAAATCCTCAAGAACCGCTGGCTGCCGGTGGCGCCTATCTGCCAAATCCGCCGCGCCGCGCCAAGTCCGCTTGAAGCCCGCTTGAAGCCCGCTTGAAGCCCGCGTGAAGCCCGCTTGCAATATCCGACACTTTAGCTATGTGCGGGGCCTGATATACACCAGTCGCGCGCCGTTTCGGTGTCGCCGCCATCCTTTCCGGACGCAATGACCGAAACCGTCGTCACGCGCTTTGCTCCCTCGCCGACCGGCTTCCTCCACATCGGAGGTGCGCGCACCGCCTTGTTCTGCTGGCTTTATGCACGCGGGCGCGGCGGCAAGATGCTGCTGCGGATCGAGGACACCGATCGCGAACGCTCGACCCGGGAAGCGATCGACGCCATCCTCGACGGGCTGAAATGGCTGCAGCTCGATTGGGACGGTGACGTCATCTATCAGTTCAGCCGCGCCGCCCGGCACCGCGAGGTGGTCGAGCAGTTGCTGGCCGCGGGCAAGGCGTATCGCTGCTACGCGTCTGCTGAAGAAATCGCCGAGATGCGGGAGAAGGCACGCGCCGAAGGGCGGACCCGGCTCTATGACGGCCGCTGGCGCGAGCGCGCGGCCTCGGAGGCACCGGCCGGCGTCAAGCCAGTGATCCGGCTGAAAGCCCCGCTTGAAGGCGAAACCGTGATCGAGGATCAGGTGCAAGGCCGGGTGGTCTGGCAGAACGAGAATCTCGACGATCTCGTGCTGCTGCGCTCCGACGGCACGCCCACCTACATGCTCGCGGTCGTGGTCGACGATCACGACATGGCCGTCACCCACATCATCCGGGGCGACGACCATCTGACCAACGCCGCCCGACAGAAGCAGATCTATGACGCGCTGGGCTGGACCGTGCCCGTGATGGCCCACATCCCCTTGATCCATGGTCCGGACGGCTCAAAACTGTCCAAGCGCCATGGCGCGCTGGGGATCGAGGCCTACCGCGCCATGGGCTATCTGCCGGTGGCGCTGCGCAACTATCTGGCGCGGCTCGGCTGGAGCCATGGCGATCAGGAAATCTTCTCGACCGACGAGCTGATCGCGGCGTTCGACCTACCCGCGATCGGCCGCAGCGCCGCGCGGATCGATTTTGCCAAGCTCGAAAGCATCAACGGCCATTACATTCGCCAGTCGGACGACAAGGCGCTGGTCGCCGCCCTGGAAGACCTGCTGCCCCACATCCCCCACGGGGCGGACATCGCCGCGAAGCTGACGGCTGGCACGCGCGAGCAACTCATCCAGGCGATGCCGGGCCTGAAGGAGCGCGCCAAGACCTTGCTCGATCTGATCGACGGCGCGCATTTCATTTTCGCCGACCGACCGCTGGAACTGGACGCCAAGGCCGCGGCGGTTGCGACCGCCGAGGTGCGCCAGCTGATCGGCCAGCTCCGGCAGGTGCTGGAACAGGTCGAGCCCTGGACCGTAACCACCACGGAGGCAGCCGTCCGTGCGTTCGCCGAGAGCCACGGATTGAAGCTCGGGGCGGTTGCCCAGCCGCTGCGCATCGCATTGACGGGTCGCACAACGTCGCCGGGCATTTTCGAGGTTCTCGCGGTGCTCGGCCGCGACGAATGTCTCGGTCGCCTGGCGGATCTTGCGGCGAACTGACGGTCGTCAGGGGCGTTTTTACGCCGATCTTGCAGTGCAGCGTGCAATGGGCTACGCAAGCTGGCTGGAGTTTTACACGCGGCGCGTTGCGCTCATTTGGTTGATTTGGCGTAACGGTGACCGCTTCTTTTGACCGGAGCCGGGAAACTGCCCATGGACGCACCAAACCCAAACAAGACCGCGTCGCTGACGATCGGAAACAAGAACTACGATTTTCCGATCAAGAACGGCACGACAGGTCCTGACGTCATCGACATCACCAGCCTCTACGCCAAGACCGGCGCGTTTACCTACGATCCGGGCTTCATGTCGACCGCAAGCTGCGAGTCCAAGATCACCTATATCGACGGTGACAAGGGCATCCTGCGCTATCGCGGTTATCCGATCGAACAGGTCGCCGACGGCGACTTCCTCGACACTTGCTACCTGCTGCTTGAGGGCGAGCTTCCCAACAAGGCCCAGAAGGCCGATTTCGTCCAGCGCGTGACCAACCACACCATGGTCCACGAGCAGATGGCCCGCTTCTTCCAGGGCTTCCGCCGCGATGCTCACCCGATGGCTGTCATGGTCGCCTCCGTCGGCGCGCTGTCGGCGTTTTATCACGACTCGACCGACATCAACGATCCGCACCAGCGCATGGTCGCTTCGATGCGGATGATCGCCAAGGTGCCGACGCTGGCGGCGATGGCCTACAAATACACCATCGGCCAGCCCTTCATCTATCCGCAGAACTCGCTGGATTACGCCTCCAACTTCATGCGGATGTGCTTTGCGGTGCCGTGCGCGGAGTACAAGGTCAATCCGGTGCTGGCGCGCGCGCTCGACAAGATCTTCATCCTGCACGCCGACCACGAGCAGAACGCGTCCACCAACACAGTGCGCTCGTCGGGCTCGTCGGGCGCCAATCCATTCGCCTGTATCGCCGCCGGCATTGCCTGCCTGTGGGGTCCGGCTCATGGCGGTGCCAACGAAGCCGCACTGAAGATGCTGACCGAGATCGGCGATGTGAAGAACATCCCGGCCTTCATCGAACGCGCCAAGAACAAGGAAGACCTGTTCCGCGTGATGGGCTTCGGCCACCGCGTCTACAAGAACTACGATCCACGCGCCAAGATCATGCAGCAGACCTGCCGTGAGGTCTTGAAGGAAACCGGCCACGAAAACGATCCGGTGCTGAAGGTCGCCATGGAGTTCGAGCGCATCCTGCTCAGCGACGAGTATTTCATCAGCCGGAAACTGTATCCGAACGTCGATTTCTATTCGGGCATCACGCTGAAGGCGCTCGGCTTCCCGACCTCGATGTTCACCGTGCTGTTCGCGGTTGCCCGCACGGTCGGCTGGATCGCGCAGTGGAAGGAAATGATCGGCGATCCGGCCTTCAAGATCGCCCGCCCCCGCCAGCTCTACACGGGCGCGGTGGAACGGGAATGGGTGCCGCTCGCTGAGCGCGGCTGAGCGAGCCGACATCTGAGGATCACAACGGCCGGATTGCTCCGGCCGTTTTCTTTTGTGGCTGCCGACCCGTCCAGGCGGCTCACCGCCGCATCGTCGCCAGCACGATGCGAGCAGCGGTCACGCTCGGCGAGTCGTCTTTCGTCGCCATCAGGCCATCCAGCCGGCCGAAAGCCTCGAGCTGGCGCTGCCGAACCGGTCCGTCCGCCAGAATGTCGGCCAGCGCGGGCGCGAGCTTGTCGGGCGTGCAGTCTTCCTGCAGGAACTCCGGCACAACATTGTCGCCCAGCACGAGATTGGCGAGGATCACGGTCGGCACCCGCGCCACCCGGCGGGCGATGAAGGCTTCCCATCCGGAGACGCGGTAGGCGCCGATCAAAGGCACGCCGGCCAGCGCAAGCTCCAATGTCGAGGTGCCGGACTTCGAGAGCGCGGCGCGAGCGATACGGGTCGCGGCGAGGCGCGCCTGCTCGCCGACCGCAAACCGCGGCGTGACCGACCAGCTGCGGCTCCGTTCGCGCACCAGATCGGCCAGATGCGGCAGCGTCGGCACCACGGCTTCGAACGCGACGCCGCTGTCGCGCAGCTTCGCCAAGGTCGCGCCGAAAATATCCATGTGCCGGCGAATCTCGCTGCGGCGGCTGCCGGGGAGAACCAGCAAAACCGCCGGGTCGGTCTGGCGTCGCCGCGCCTCGTCCGCGTTTGGCCGCAACGCGCCGACTTCCCCCAGCAGGGGATGGCCGACATAGCTGCAGGGCGGACCACCAAGCTCGCGATGCACCTCCGGCTCAAATGGCAACAATGCCATCACGTGATCGATATAGCGGCTCATGGTCTTGGCGCGCCCCGGGCGCCAGGCCCAGACCTGCGGCGAGACATAATCAACGATCGGAATCGAGGTGTCACGGGCTCGCACCCGGCGCGCGACGCGATGGGTGAAGTCCGGGCTGTCGATGATGACGAGCACGTCCGGCCGCATCCGGATCACAGCCTCGCTGACCTCGCGGATCCGCCGGAAGATCGTCGGCAGCCGGCGCGGAATCGAGGCGAAGCCCATCAGGCCGAGTCCGTCGATCGGCACGATCGAGTCCATGCCGGCGGCAAGCATCGCTGTGCCGCCCACGCCCGCAACGTCGATACCGGGCAGTTTCGCGCGCAAGGCCCCGATCAAAGCGGCGCCCAGCCGGTCCCCGGAAGCCTCGGCGGCGACGAGAAAGACCCGTGCCGGCGCTTTCACCTGCGGCGTCGCGGCTGCCATCAGGCCGGCAATCCCATCACGAACAACCCGGCCTGATCGGCCGCCGCCACCAGCGCTTCGGACTCCGCGATCAGGGTCCGCCCGGCCGTGACGGCAATGCCGGCAAGTTTCGCGTTGGCGACACCTTCGATGGTGCGCGGCCCGAGCGCCGGCAAGTCGAACCGCAAATCCTGGCCGCGCTTCGGCGTCTTGACCAACACGCCACGCCCTTCGGCCGCACGGATCTTTCGCTCTGCGCGCAGCCGCGCGACGCGACCGAGCAGCGCGTCGGTGCCTTCGATATCTTCCAGCGCCATCACATGGCCGTCGACCACAATGGCGGCTTGGCCGATATCGAAGGCGCTGGTCGCAAGAAGCACCGCGCGTCCCTTCTCGATGTCGCGCGACGCATCCGGATCGGGCACCCGCCGCGTGATCACGCCTTCCGGCATCATCAGTGCCGGCGCGACGTCGCCGACACCGACAAAATGAACACCATGAGTTTCGAGGATGCGGGCCACCCCGGTCAGCAGGTGATCGTCGCCGCCGCGAAACGCGGCCATCAGCGAAGGCATGGCGCGAATGGTCCGCCAGTCCAGCCGGATGTCGGACAGAGCCGGCCTCACCAGCGAGCCGACGCAGACAATCTCGTTGCACTGTTCGGCGCGGAGGAGGTCGAGGAATTGGCCGAGCCTGCCGATATTGACCCAGTGGTGCCGCCAGCACGACACCAGCTGCGGATCGCAATAGCCTTTGATCGCGAGCAGCACCGGCTGATCGCCTCGCTGCTGCAGCGAGGCTGCGACGGCGAAAGGCAGGGTTCCGCCGCCGGCCACGATGCCGATCCGCCGCGAACTTGCCTGCGCCACCGCTGACATCGCTCCCGCCTATCCTTCCGACCGTTCGGGGTGGCAGAGCGGCCGATGCTTGCCCGCCTCGATGAAGCCTATGATCTCGACGATGGCGGGATCATCGGCATCGCTCGCCTTCGCCGCCTCGAAGCGTCGCGCGAAGGTCCCGGGGCCGTGAAAGAGCTCCTGATAGAATGTCCGGACGAGATGCAGCCTTTGCTTGGTGAACTTCCGCCGCCGCATGCCGACGACATTCAGGCCCTCGAGCACGGCACGCTGGCCGATGGCGAACCCGAAGGGAATGACATCGGCGGCAACGCCGCTGACACCGCTGATCATCGCCTGCGCCCCGATGCGGGTGAACTGATGCACCGCCGTCAAGCCGCCGATGAAGACATGGTCGCCGACGTCGCAATGCCCGCCGAGCGTCGCGGAATTGGCCATGATGACGTCATTGCCGACCGTGCAGTCATGGCCGATATGGCTGTACGCCATGAAAAACCCGCGGTCGCCAACCCGCGTGATGCCGCCGCCCGCGACCGTGCCGGTGTTCATCGTCACGGACTCGCGGATGGTGCAGGTCTCGCCGATCACGAGCTTGGTCGGCTCGCCCTTGTAGCCGAGCGACTGGGGCGCGGTGCCGAGCGACGCGAAGGGATAGACCACCGTGCCGGCGCCGATCATGGTGTGTCCGGTGACGTTGACATGCGACAGGAGCCGGCAGCCGGCCCCGACCGTCACATCCTTGCCGATGATGCAGAACGGTCCGATCGATGCGTCGGCTGCGATCACAGCGCCGTCTTCAATCCGCGCTGTGGCGTCGATCCCGCTCATTCATCCCCCAAACCGCGCTTCGACCCGCGGCATCCCGGCCGGTGAGCCGGGCAAAATGCAAATTGAAAGCCCCACCGCGACGGCCGAACCTCCGCCCAACGAAAGCCCCCGCAAATGACCACAGGGATCGCGCCCTGATAGGCCAATCTGCGGGAACCGGGCGGTCATTAAATGTTGCAATACGTAAGAAACCGGCCTGGCTCAACCGCCGAGCATGGCGCCGACCTCGGCCTCGGCGACGATCTTGCCGTCGACCTTGGCTTCACCGCGAAACCACCACATGTTCCGGCGCTGGGTCATCTTGGTCATGTGATATTCGATGGTGTCCCCGGGGATCACGGGCTTGCGGAATTTCGCCTTGTCGATCGTCATGAAATAGACGGTCGATTTCGCCGCGCCCTTGCCCGAGGTGATGCAGATGACGCCCGCCGTCTGCGCCATGCCCTCGATCATCAGGACGCCGGGAAACACCGGCCGCTCGGGGAAATGACCGAGGAATTGCGGCTCATTGACCGTGACGTTCTTGACTCCGATGGCGAACTCATCGCTGCGGATCGAATGAATCCGGTCCACCATCAGGAAGGGATAGCGGTGCGGCAAGGATTTCAGGATCAGGCCGATATCGGCAGCCTCCAGCGTCTCAGTCATGACCGCCGCCCTTTGCGTCATCGCGCTGGCCGACATCCTGCGCCCCGCTTCGGCGAGCCAGACGCTCCAGCGCCGCCATTTCCCGGAACCACAGCCGGACCGGCTTCGCCGGCGTGCCGCCATATTTGGCGCCCACCGGAACGTCGTCATTGACGATGCTGGTCGCGGCGATCTGCGCGCCGTCGCCGATCACGACGTGGTTGTTGGTGCCGACGCGCGCGCCAAGCGCCACGCCCTCGCCGACCGTCGTGCTGCCGGACAGGCCGACCTGGCTGACGACGATGCAGTGGCGACCGATGGTGACGTTGTGGGCGATCTGCACAAGATTGTCGATCTTGGTCCCCTCGCCGATCACGGTATCCCGCACCGCGCCCCGGTCGATCGTGGTGTTGGCGCCGATTTCCACGTCGTTCTGGATGATGACACGGCCGGTCTGCGGCACCTTCACAAGACCCGCGGCGCCCGGCACGAAACCATAGCCGTCCTGGCCGATCTGGCAGCCGGGATGAACAATGACGTTATCGCCGATCAAGCTGCAGATGATGGTGACATGGGCGCCGATCGTGCTGGAGCGACCGATCTTCACGCCAGGTCCGATCACGGCCCCCGGTCCGATGATGGAATCATGGCCGATTTCGACGTCTGGCCCGATCACGGCAAACGGCTCGACGACGACGCCTTCCTCGAGCCGCGCGGTCGAATGAACCTCCGCCCGGGGTGAAATCTCGCTGTCACGCGATGTCGAGCGGGGCCGCAGCGCATCGGGGTGCATCTTTCGCGCGATGGCGACGAATGCGAGGTAGGGACTTGCGACGCTGAGCGCGGCGATATGGCCGGGCACATGATGCTCCAGGCGCGGGCTCACCAGACAGGCGCCGGCATGCGAGCGTTGCAGCTGCGGCAGATATTTCTGATTCTCGAAGAACGTCAGGTGGCGCGGGCCGGCATCGCCAAGAACCGCGAGCGCCTCGATGCGGCGCTCGCCCGCGGCCGGGTTTTTAAGGCTTGCCCCGGTCAGGCTCACGACTTCGGCGATCGTCAGCGATTGTGGTCGCTCAAAGAACTGATGCTGATCCATCTCGCCCGTCGCCGCCGTCAGAAGCTGGTGCCGCCTCCGAACCTGAAGATCTGCGTCCGGTCGAAGCTTGCCTTGGTGAGCGGCAGCGCGAGGTCGAAACGCAGCGGTCCGAACGGTGAGGCCCAGATGATGCCGGCACCAATCGAGGAGCGTACGATCATGCTGTTGCTGGACGGCTGCAGGCACTCGCCCGTGTAAGCCCAGCAGGTATCGCCCCGGTAGTCCCACAGCGAACCGGCATCGGCATAGACAGCGCCCTTCAAGCCGGCTTCCTTCGGCAGGAACCAGAACGGCATCTGCAATTCGGCGGTGGCGCCCCAATACATCGTGCCGCCCAGCGCGTCCTGCGACGTATTCGGCGTCAGGTCGCGTGGACCAATGCCGGCCGGCGCAAAGCCGCGGACCAGGTTCGGTCCCATCTGGAACTGGTCGAGCATCCGCAGTCCGCCCCCGAGTCCCATGATATGGCCGGCCTGGCCGCGGATCATCCCGACGATGTCGGAGACCAGCGGATAGTAATAGCGGGCGTCGATGGTCGAGCGCAGATACTTCACGTCGCCGCCGAGGCCGGCAACGTCCTGCCGGAATTCCGTCATCAGGCCGTTGGTCGGATCCTTGACGTTGTCGAGCGTGTTGTAGATCAGGCTGTAGCCGAGCGAGGAGGTCCAGATCGCGCCTTGCGCCAGTTCCTTGCGGACAGCCAGCGAAGCCTCACCATCGGCGTAACAGCCGAGGTTACCGGTCGCCGCGAAGTCATAGCCCTGATTAGCCGTGAAGACTGGGTTGTCCGTCGCGAATTGCGGCGTCGGATTGAACGGCCGGTTCGGATCGCCGATATTGTTCATACAATTGTTGAGCTGCGACGCGATCGAGATTTCCTGCCTGCTGATCGAGTAACGGACCTGCATCGACAGGTCTTCCCGGAGCGCGAAGCCGACGCGCGGGCTGATGCCGAAGGTCTTCGTGCCATAGGAAATGTAGGACGACGGCAGCTGCTCGCGCTGCGCGATGTCGATGCCGCCTGCGACCCGATAGCCGAGCAGGTACGGTTCGACGACCGAGAGCGTGTAGCCCCGCGAGCGCTGGCCATAGGTCACGCCGGCCTTGGCATAGAGCCCCGTGCCCAGAAGATTGCGCTCGGAGACGCTGACTTCGGCCAGGAAGCCATCCGACGTCGAGTAGCCACCCGACACCGAGAATTCGCCGGTGGACTTCTCTTCGAGATCCACATTGATGATGACACGATCGGGCGACGAGCCGTTTTCGGTCGTGACCTTCACAGTCTTGAAGTAGTCGATGTTCTTCAGCCGCCGTTCGGCGCGGTCGATCAGCGCGCGATTATAGGCGTCGCCTTCGCCGAGATCGAACTCGCGGCGAATGACATAGTCGCGCGTACGCGTGTTGCCGCGGATATTGATGCGCTCGATGTAGACGCGCTGGCCTTCGTCGATCACCAGGCTGATGCCGACCGTGTGGCTCTCGAAATTGCGATCGCCCTGCGGGCGCACGGTCGCGAATGCATAGCCGCGCCGCGCCGCTTCGACGGTGATGTCTTCCACCGACTTCTCGAGCGCCTCGGCATTGTAAAGCGAGCCGACGCTCATCCGCAGCAGCGGCCTGAAGCCGCCCGGATCCAGCGTCCGAATGTTCGATCGAATGTCGATCGAAGCGACCCGGTAAGGCAGGCCTTCTTCGATCTTGAAGGTGACCAGGAATCCCTTGCGATCGGGATCGTATTCGGTCAGCGCGGCCACCACCTGGACGTCGGCATAGCCGTTCTTGAGATAGAAACGGCGAATCAGATCGCGGTCGGCTTCGACGCGGTCGGCGTCATAAGTGTCCGCAGATCCGAGAAACGACAGCAAATTCGTTTCGCGGCTCTTGATGACGTCCTTCAACCGATAGGACGAATAGGCGTTGTTGCCGACGAACTCGATCCGCGCGACGCCGGTCTTTTTTCCCTCGGTGATCTCGAAGATCAGATCGACGCGGCTGTTGGGCTGCTCGATGATCTGCGGCACCACGGTGACATCATAGCGGCCAAGGTGGCGATAGATATCGACGATACGTTGCGCGTCGGATTGCACCATCGGACGCGAGAGACTGCCGCGCGGCTTGGACTGAACTTCCGCGCTGAGCTGATCGTCCTTGACCTTCTTGTTTCCCTCGAACGCGACACGCCCGATGATCGGATTCTCGATCACGGTGACGAGCAGACGACCGCCGCGCTGGCCAATCTTGACGTCCTGGAACAGTCCGGTTTCGACCAGCGCCCGCAAGCCGTCATTGATCCGGCCGCTGTCGAGCCGGCCATCCGGACCAACCTTGAAATAGGAGCGGATCGTATCGGCTTCGATGCGCCGGTTACCTTCCACCTCGATCGAGGCGGCACTTTGGGCGGCAGCGGGCGACGCGCCGAAAATGCCGGTCACGGCGCCGGCCAAAGGCACAGCGACCATGATCAGGGCGGCAAGCAGACCACCCCGGAGAATTCCCATTCCAAGTCTCATGCGCCAAGCGCCCTCAATCTTACCCAACGCCGACCCGCGCCCCGCGTCTCGACAGAATCCCCATTCCAGTCTGCTTGTAGCCAATTTCAATGCTACGGCAAACGGCCAGAGCGTTAAAATTCCAATTTCCGTCAATACGTTGCCTATCGGCCACGCCTGCCGGATTTCCTAAATCTTGCGGTGCAAAATCCCCGCAATATCGTTGTAGAACACGAAAATCATCAGCATCAGCACCAGCGCGAGGCCGATCCGGAAGCCGACTTCCAAGGCGCGGTCGGACAGCGGTTTTCCCCGCACCGCTTCCACCGCATAGAACAAAAGGTGGCCTCCATCGAGCAGAGGCACCGGAAACAGGTTCAGCATGCCGATCGAGACCGACAGGATGGCCGCGAGTTGAATCAGGGACGGCAGTCCGCGAGTCGCCACCTGACCGGAGATTTCAACGATTCGGATCGGTCCGCCAATCTGATCGGCCGCTTCGCGACCGACGAACACGCCGCCGATATAGGACAGCGTGCGGTCGACCACGAACCAGGTCTCCTTGCAGCCGAGCCACACCGCGGTCAACGGATCGACGCGCTCCGACAGAACGTCGCTTGCGGTCGCCTCGAATCGAATCCCGAGCACCCCGCCGCGATGAACGTTGCCGAACTCGTCCTTGGTTTCTTTCAGCGCAGGCGTTCCGCGCAGCGTCACGACGGAATCGCCGCGCTTGACCGTAAAGGTCAGCGCCTCCCCGGCCCGCGTCGAAACGATGCGCTGCATATCGGTGAAGTTTTCGATCTTGCTGCCGTCGATCACGGTCACGACGTCACCGGGCTGGAAACCCGCGGCTTGAGCCGCACTGCCGGCCTCGACCTGGTCGACGCGGGCGGCCGCCGTCGGCTTGCCGAAGATCGTGAAGAGGCCGGCGAAGATCACGATCGCCAGCAGGAAATTCGCAACCGGCCCGGCGGCGACGATCGCCGCACGTGCCGCGACGGACTGATGATGAAAGCTGACCTTGCGTTCGTCAGGCGACATTGCCGCGAGCGCGCCGGCGGCGGGGGTGCTGGCTTCGCTGTCGTCGCCGAAGAACTTCACATAGCCGCCGAGCGGGACCGCCGAGATCTTCCACCGGGTTCCCTTGCGGTCGTTGAAGCCGACCAGTTCGGGGCCAAAACCTAACGAAAACGCCAGCACGCGGACGCCAGCCCAGCGCGCGACCAGAAAATGTCCGAGTTCGTGGAAGAAAACGACGATGGTCAGGACGAACAAAGCCGGGACAATGTAGCCGATCAGGCCATGGCCTATCGTATTGAATCCATGCTGAAAAAAATCGGCCATACGGTCCCCGTCACGCGAGCCGACCGGCCCGTCCCCCAACCAAGCTAGGATGCCTTTGCGGCAATTTCAGGCAAGAGGGTGTTAGCTAAATTTCGAGCGTTATGGTCAACGCTTATTGCATCATCGGCCGAGCTGAGCGGTGCCAGATTGCCGGCGCGGATCCACCGTTCCAGGGTCGCCTCGACCAAACGGGCGATGGCTCCGAAGCGGATCTGCCGGCCGGCAAAGGCCGCGACCGCGACCTCGTTGGCGGCATTGTAGACCGTGGTGGCACCGTACCCGGTGCGAAGCGCGTGAAACGCCAGCCGAAGCCCGGGAAATCGGTCGAAATCGGGTGCCTCGAACGTCAGCTGGCCGATTTTGGCGAGATCCAGTGGCTGCGCCGGTCCGGCAATCCGGTCCGGCCAGCCGAGGCAATGGGCGATCGGCGTGCGCATATCCGGGGCGCCCAATTGCGCGACCACCGAGCGATCGGAGAATTCAACAAGGCCATGGACGATCGATTGCGGGTGCACCAGCACGTCGATCTGGTCGGGATCGAGCGCGAACAGATAGGCCGCCTCGATCACCTCCAGCCCCTTGTTCATCATCGAGGCGGAATCGATCGTGATCTTCTGACCCATGCTCCAATTCGGATGCTTGAGCGCCTGTTCGAGCGTCGCATTCTCGATGTCGGCTTTCTTCCAGGTGCGAAACGGACCTCCCGACGCGGTGATGATGACGCGGGTCAATTCCTCGCGGTTACCGGAGGAGAGCGCCTGAAACAGCGCGTTATGCTCGGAATCGGCCGGCAACACATGGGCGCCGGCTTTCGACGCGCGCTCCATGAAGATATCGCCGGCGCAAACCAGACATTCCTTGTTGGCGAGCGCGATCGTGGTGCCGCGATCGACCGCGGCCAAAGCCGGCTTCAGCCCGGCGGCGCCGCTCACCGCGGCCATGATCCAGTCCGCCGGCCTGGCCGCCGCCTCGATCACGGCGCTTTCGCCGGCACCGCAGGCGATGCCGCTGCCGGCGAGCGCGTCCTTCAGCTCGCTCAAACGGCTGGCGTCGGCGACGGCCGCGAAGCCGACATTGAATTCGCGCGCGAGCTTGGCCAGCGCCGCGACATTGCTGTTCGCCGTCAGCGCCTCGACGCGGTAGCGCTCGGGCGCGCGGCGCAACAGATCCATCGTGCTGTCGCCGATCGATCCGGTCGCGCCCAGCACGCTGACGACGCGTTGGCCGGCAACTTTTCCGTTCAGCTTACGCAGCGGTACAGCACTCATGACATCACCAAAGAAAGCCGGTTACCAGTTCAATAGCCCGGCGCCAGCGGCATCGGTACCGCTTCGCACCGCCCCGATCAATGCCGCCGCGACAATGGCCGCGACGAAGCCATCGAGCCGATCCAACAATCCACCATGGCCGGGAATCAGATGGCTGGAATCCTTGACGCCGAACGCCCGCTTCACGGCCGATTCGAAGAGATCGCCGAGTTGCGAGATCGCCGACAGCACGAGGGCGAGCAGCGCCAACGGCAGCATGTGGTGGCGCATGATCGAGGCGAACGCGACCGCGAGCGCCAGACTTCCCAACAGACCGGCAATCGCGCCGGCCCAGGTCTTGTTGGGACTGACACGCACCCACAATTTTGGCCCACCAATGCCCCGGCCGGCGAAATAGCCGAGGATGTCGGTGCCCCAGACGATCATGAACACGAACGCCAGCGCCTCGAAACCGAGATCGCGGTCCTGCCGCAACAGCAGGCTCGCCACCAGCGCACTGCCCGCATAGATCGCGCCGAGCGGCGCCCACAGCCGCGTGCCGGCGGTGGCGAACGCTGCCGATACGAGCGCGGCCGCGACCACGCAGATCACGGCGGCGCCGAGGTCATGACTATTGACGGCGACGGCGCTGAAGATCAGCAGCAGCGCGCCGCCGCCCAACAGGGAATATTTCGCGGCACCGATCAGCATTTGCCATTCGACGAACAGGCCGCATGCACCGAGACAGACCAGCACAAGCCAGAACCAGCCGCCGGCATAGGCCGCGGCAAGCGCGATCGGCACCAGCACGAGCGCCGCAAGAATCCGCAACATCAGGTTGGAATGCGGGCCGCCGGTCGCGCCCCGCGTTGTTCCCGGCGTGCTCACGAACTGCGGATACGGGACACGAGCCCGCCAAACCGCCGCTCGCGGCGCGAGAATTCCTCGATCGCTCCTCGCAGCGCGGCCTTGTCGAAATCGGGCCAGTGAATCGGCACGAAGACGAGTTCGCTATAGGCCGCCTGCCACATCAGGAAATTCGACAGCCGCTGCTCGCCGCTGGGGCGGATGATGAGGTCGGGGTC
>Ga0081455_10003195_pt1 | contig 18992 bp, 20 predicted proteins | sample TabmetS3T2R1_FD_70207 | JGI IMG/M metagenome (GOLD analysis project Ga0081455, IMG submission 70207) | Tabebuia heterophylla rhizosphere microbial communities from the University of Puerto Rico - S3T2R1 | ecosystem: Host-associated > Plants > Roots > Rhizosphere ... | reverse complement strand
ATCGAGGATGTCTTCGGGCTGAACTCGGTCTGGCGATCAGGCCCAGCGTGGGTGTTCTGGCTGCGTCAGGTGGGCGATCATCTGTGTTACAACTGCGCCGCTGCGTCAGCTGTGGTCTCGGCTACGGCGCTGCGGCACGTGTTTGGTCAAGCGCACGGCATTCTAGAGAACTGCGCCACGCACTCGCCAGGCAGCCTACGCTACTTTCTCTCAAACGATGCGAGCGCCGCAGCTCCGGACGCAGCAACGTAACGGCTAGCGCCGTTCGATGTCGCAGGCGAAGGCGAAGGGGTCGCAGTCAGATCCCGCGTCGCGGCACGCAGCCAATTGTAGATGTCGGCGGCCGGCTTTTCCCAGGCTGGCTCCGAGTACAGCCAGTGAGCGTGTTCTGAATACTCGCGAAATTCGCCGCCGATCGCCGCATACTTCTGGGCGACCAACCGCACCAGTTTTGCGGGAACCAGCCTGTCGCGTGTCGCTGCTATCGTTAGCATCGGTACGCGAATCTTCGATTCATCGATCCGCCAACGGCCCATGTCGGCAAACGCCGGCCCGGACTCGTAGACCATACGATTGTAGGCGGCCTCGCGCGCGGCTCTAGGCAGGGCGTGGTACACGTAGCGATAGACGGTCTTACGGTCTGCCTTGAACGCCGCGGGAGCGACGCGTAGCGCGTTGGCAGCCCGCACGCCGAACCAAAACAAGCTCGTCTTCAGATCGTGAGCGTCGACGGGAGGCGTCGGCGAAATCAGAACAGCTGCACTCACACATCCGCGTTCAGCCAACGTCTGCGCCAGCAGGCCTCCCATCGAGTGACCGATCACGGCTGGTTTGTAGCCGGCCACGGCTTCGATGCGTTTTGTCTCATGCTCTAGCTCCGAGACGTAATCGCGCAAACGCAATTTGCCAAGTCCAGCGCTTGGCGGAGCAAGAATGGTCGTCCTCAGCTCGGCTCGCAACGTCGGGGTATAGACTCGCGTGCCCTGCGCCTCGAAAAATGAGCGAAACGAGTTCCACACCTCGCCGGTAGCACACGCTCCATGGACCATCAGCACAGGAGTTTTCATCTGCCGCACACGCTAACAGTAAGGTCGAGGTCGAGCAACACTGACTCGCCTTACGCTGCAACACGATGAATCGTGCCGGCAACGGCGACTCGATCGCCATCCGTCCATGCTGCGATCGTGATGTCGTAACCGGAAAGCTGTCTAAAGCGGTAGTCCCGACGCCCGGCGTTCTCCCAGCACGAGATCAATGCAGGGATCGCCGAAAGCGAGGCGCGGTCTTCGGCGATCCCCACTTCCGGTGCAAAGAATCGAAACGAGGGTTCTTCGATCGAGCTCGCAGCCGTTACGACGTAGCCGATCTTCGGGCACAGCCTAGCGAAGCTCTGACTGAGCTGAAATTCCTGCACGGCCCGGTCATTTTCCAATACCGCCAAGCAGTCGCGGCCCGCATCGTAGATTCGAAGTGCGCCCGCGCTTCGGCTGCGATCGAATGCAGCCACGGGTGTGATGGGCTGTCGCGCCATCGCGATGTAAGGGGCCCCGCCCCTTCGGCCTAACCACAACCGACCCTTGAGATTTCGAACTTCGAGCGGCGCAGCGTCTTCAGCGAGGCCTTGGACAAAGTCCGCCACGGCTAGCGCACCGTGACCGCAAAGCGGCACCTCGCGCTCACCCGCGAACCAGCGAACCTCGATTGCGTCGTTGTCCAACACGAAGAATGAGCATTCGCCAACCTTTGCGCTCAGCGCATACTCTCGCAGCCACGCGTCGTCTCGCCAGCTCTCCAAGCGCGTCACGAGGGTCGGGTTCCCATGCTCTGGCCTCGTACCGAGCACGCGTACTTGCGCGCGTTCTCCTGGCTTCAACTCACTGTCGAGCGCTCGAGCTACGCGTGACATGTTTTCCCCTCACCGTTTCCTGCCAGACTGAAACCGTCTGCTCGGCAAGAGCTTGACAGGACTGTGCACCCATGCCGTTGCAACCTCCGACGTACAGCCAATGTCCTTCACTGCGGATGATAGGATAACCGTTGCGCGTCAGCGTGAACGCGCACGGTTTGATCGAAACATGCGCGCGGGAACCGCGGTGGAAACGTTCGATCCAGCGCTGTGCCGCTATGAGGTATGGATACCGTGCATAGTCTCCAGCAAACCACGCGTTGACAGCCTCGATATTCGGCAACTTGACCGGCTCGCGCTCGGTGAAGCCATACTTCGTCATGGGTAGGTTGCCCTGGAACGCGTAAGCGCAACAGCCGTAGGCGTTGACGAATGGACCGGCCTCTTCACGAAAGTCCACGAAGCCGAACGGTGTGGCGTGCTCACCGCCCGCGATGTTGATCGTGATTTTACCGATCGTGATCACGTCATCGCTCTTTGCGACCCGGCCGTATAGGCCCCGCGCGTCAAAAATGTAGGACGCGAAGATTTCATGCTCGCCAGCCGTGATTCGATAGCCACCTCCCATTCGCTCGACCCGGTGCGCAGCCTTGCGGATGATGCGGGCGGTGCGCCTCGTTGCGAACGTGTTCATCGCGCCAATGTATCGAAGCGGGTTGAGGACTCCGCCCACGCGGTCCTGGTAAAGCAGGCCGGCCACTGACAGGGTCGATGGCAGCAAATCGGCAGATGATCGCGGGGCGATCGCCGCGTCCAATCCATATAGGACTGGAACCTCGCTGAAGAATGGCACCTCGCTCCAGCTTGCGAGCTGGCGCAGCTTGCTGAGACTCTGCTGCACGAGCGATCTCCAACGCGCGTCGGTGTGCCACCCGCGTACGAGCCGAGACTGGTCGTGATGACTGGCGTAGTAATACTGGCGCTCTCCGTAGCTCGCACCGACCACGCAGCAATCGACGCCTCGAGTGGCGAGCTCGAACGCGATCGCCGCTCCGAATAGGCCATTTCCGAGAACACAACACTCTGTGCGCCACTGGGCCGTCGAGCTCAGCTTCCTGAACGTCACTGCATGCTCCAATCAGGGTGACGCAGTCGTGTTAGCTTGCAACTTTCACGAGAAACCGCGGGAGTTGCCCGCTCGTCGCTCGCGAAAAAGGTGACTGACTCGACGTGGGGTCCATCGGAAACCGCTGTCTCAGCTCGGCCGCATACTGGGGACAGAGGGGCTCTAGACTTCTGAGCAACACGCTCGGGGCGTAGGCGATGGAACTCTGTGCCTGCTGCGAGTCTTGTGCCAAAAACTCGATCGCAGCGATGGCTTGCCGCGCCAGCTTGCTCTGCGAAAACTGTTTGGCGGGCATGCGCGCAAACAGGTTCCTGATCTGCTGTGGAAGAGGCGCGTCTGCGCCATGCGCACGAGGTTCGTTGAAACGAGCGACAATCTTGTTGATCGAATCGGCGATCCGCTCGATCGAGCGCTCGAACGTTTCGCGCGAAAAACTGACTTCTTGGTATTCCGGGCCACGCAGTGCCAAATACAATCGAATCGCGTCAGCGGCGTATGTCTTGCACAAGTCACGAGCCCAAATCACGTGGCCGAGGCTCGTAGAGAACTTGGCATCGTCCAAAAGATAGAACTGGTTCGTGACGAGCGCCGCGTGTTCAGGGCATTCGAGGCCACACTGCAAGGCCAGCGCATTCAAACAGGTGTGCACGAGCGCGTAAAAATACGAGTTATCGAACCCGAGAAATTGCACGTAGCTGTCTTGCGCATTCAGTCCCGAGACGGCTTTGTCCAAGAAGTACAAATGCCCTGGATACATCTCACCCCAGACGTTGAGTACTTGATCTGGCAAACCAGCGAAGTCGGCGCTGATGCCATGTTGACGCTTGTACGAAAGCACGAACGGCTCGAGCGGGCGAGCCAGCAGTTGTTCGAGCAACGCCGTGAGCGCTGGCCGAAATGGCCCCATGTGTGCGAGCCGCGCTTCGATGAGGTTGCGGTAGCGCTCCAGGTCGAGGACGAGTCTGACCTCGCGCTTCACCTCGAGCCGCGCGGTCTCGAGTTGCAATAGGTCAATGCAGGTATTCGGCCGCCCGCAGGCCTCGCAGATACCGCCGCACGCTTTCATCAGACAGCCGGGGCATCTGCCCTTGACCTCGGCCTCGACAGGATAGGTGCCGCTAGCTGAGTTGTAGAAAACGTCAACCTCTTCACATTTGATGAGCTGGGATCTAAACAAGTGCTGGAAGAAATTCCGCACGTAGCGGGCATAGTCGGCATTTTGATCGCCAAAGTTGTCCAGCGCGATGGCGTAGCGATCGAATGTGCTGCCAATCTGGCGTCGCGCTTGCCCGACCAGTTCGGTGCGTGAAACGCCGAGTCGCTCCGCAGTTGTGTCGACATACGATTGAGAGTCGTCCGTGCTGACCGCGTACGCCGTGAGCGTGCCGTATTGCCGTGCGTGGCGCGCATACATATCGGCCGCCAGATAAGGTCCCGACATGTGGCCAACATGCAAATCGCCGTTCGGCGTAGGCGGTGGAGCGATGATCAGCTCGCGAGTTCGGCTGGGCGCAAGGCTCATAATCTCCTCGGCGTGACGTCAAAGGTCTTGTTGTTGCTCTTTGAGGATCGCCGCCATATGCGCGCGCGCCTCCGGTGAATCCCAAAAGATCGTGATAAACGTCAACGGTTCGGACAGCGACGAATTGCGAAACGAATGGACAGTGTTGCGCGGAATCAGTACCACGTCGCCCGCGCTGAGTTCCTCCGTTTCGTGTCCAATCTGCATCGCACCCGCTCCGTTCAACACGATGAACGTCTCCAATTCATCATGCGCGTGCGCCGTCGTCGCTTCGCCCGGTCGGACGGTCGCTATCGCAGACCCCCACGACGGTGAGGCAGTATCTGGCCATGGATAGAGCCGTCTCAAGTCGCAGCCATACTCGTACTTCGAGCTGCTCGCGCTGAAGCGTTGAATCAGCATGTTTGTAACCCCTCGCGGTTTGGTGCAGCCTGCGGCCCAGCGGGCATCGGCGATGAACGATGTGTCGGGTTGGGCCCTCGCGCAACAGCTTCGTGCTGAATGAACGCACGCACTTGCTGGACGATGCGTGCCTTGCTCGGCAACACCTCCGACTCGAGCGCACGAACCGATGGAATGGGAACCGGATCGGCCGCGATGCGCAGACTCCTGAATGCAGCCGGCATCAGCTCGTTCGCCGCGGCGATGATTTCGCTGCCAATCCCCGCAAATCCCGAACCTTCTTCGATCGTGGCAAGTAAGCCCGTGTGAGCGAGCGAATCGAGCACGGGTGATAGATCGAGCGGACAGATCGAGCTGAGGATGAACGCATCACATATCAGGCCGTGGTTGTCAGCGAGCTCGGCGATACTCGCGAGCACCTCGCTGACCATGCCTCCGTAGGTTACGATCGTTACGTCGGGCGGCCGGGATTCGTGCGCTACCCGCACGCAAGGATAGTCGCCGTCAGTGTGCCAACACTTGAACGCATTGGGGATGCCAGACCCGAGTTTCCGACCGTAGTCGGCTTTGTTCTCGATCACGATAGCGGGATGCCGCTCGAGATGAATCGAGGAATAGAGCTGCTTTGGATCGATCAGAATGTTCAGCGCGACCACGCGCACGTTGTCGATACCAACCAGAAACTTGTCCAGGGTCTGCGAGTGTGTGGGCCCGTAGCCGCGTCGACCTCCCATGGCTGCCCTCACGACGACTGGGCATCGAGCCTTGCGATTGTACATATGAAAGACCTTGGAGGCGTTGTTGACGATCTGATCGAACGCCAGGGTGATGAAATCACCGAACATGATCTCGACGTATGGCTTTGCGCCCGTCATCGCCAGCCCGATGCCGAGTCCGACGATGCCGGCCTCGCTGATCGGGGTCGTTATCACTTGCTTCGGATGGGCATCTGATAGCCCGCGTGCAACCTTGAACGCGCCACCGTACGGCGACAAAACGTCTTCGCCGATGAACAAGGCGCTCCGATCGCGTCGAAGCAATTCGTCGAAGAATTCCACCAGCAAATGAACTTGACGACGCTTGTCGAGCCGCGCCGGACGCCAGACAGGTTTGGTGTCAGCAGCCACACCGCGATCCGGTAGGGTGTACTCGTGATAGCTGATCTCAGGCCGATCGCGCTCCGCACTGAGATGCTCGTCCAGCTCGCGCTGCACTTCTGCAAGCACTTTCGCGTACAGTTCTGGCTCGCGCTCGGCAAACTGGTGGATTGGATCGATCGCAGCGTAGTGCGCGAGCTCGTCTGCGTGGCGCAGGTCGTCGCCCTTCGAGTGGGCGTTCAGCCGATAGGTCGCCACGATGTGAAAAAGCGGTTTCCGCTCGCGGCGCACGTACTCACAGGCACTGCGCGCATTGGCGAACAGGCCATCCAAGTCCCAGGTGTTGCTGTGCATTACGGGAATCCCGAATGCAGCAGCGCGCGCCGCGATATCCCCAGCCACAGCCAGCTGTTGCGGAGTGGACTGGGAGTAACCATTGTTCTCGCACACGACGAGGAGAGGCAGATCCCAGAGTGCGGCCAGGTTGAAGGTCTCGTAGAGCACGCCTTCGCCCAGCGTACCTTCACCAATGAATGACATCACGATAGCGTCGGTATCCGCGAGCTTTGCTGCGAGCGCGAAGCCGCATGCGACGGGTGCGAGACTGGCCTGAATGCCATTCGAATAGAAGTTGCCCGCGCAGAGATGTTGACTGCTGCCGATGCCGGCGCATACACCAGTCCGTTTCGCGAGCAGCTCGGACAACAGCCCGCGCCAATTCTTCGAGAACGAAATGAAGTGGCCATGGCAGCGGTGGTTCGAAGTCACGAAGTCTCGGGGCGAGAGCGCACCAGCGTTTGCGACAGCCGAGAATTCTTGTCCGACGCACGTATGGACTGTCCCAGCGATCGCACCCTGCGCGAACAGGCGCAGCAACGCTTGCTCCACCTCGCGAATGACGATCGCCTCTCGGTACTGGGCCACGCTCACGGCTTGATGAGTCATACAATCTCCAAAGTCGGACGCGAATCTACGAACGGTCATCGAGTGGCCGATGACCGCTGGCGGCATAAGCCGAGCGTATGAGTTGGCAAGCTTCCTTGGGCCGCTCCATCGCATAGGCGTGGCCACCCTTGACGGGCGTGATCTCAATTCCCAGATCAGGCCCGTAGTTTTCGTACAGACTCAGCGGATACAGTAAGTCCTCGGTACCTTGAACAAACGTAAGGTGTCCTAAGCCGGAGTCCACTCTGCGCCGAGTCAGGGGATTCGGACGCGTCGCGAGCAGTAAGGCTTCCAGCGCTTGCGGACGGTGCTCGAATGTCGTCTTGATATGGCGCACGACGAAGTTCGTCATGGCGGGGTATTGCGCGTAGAAGTGAGGGCTAAAGGCTTTCTGAAGCATCACACGCGCCATCGCGGTCACACCGTAGTCGCGCAGGCACTCCAGCTGCACGTTCACGTGCTGCATCACGTATGCGTCGATGCCCGTGGGTGTGGCGCCGCACGTGAGCATGCACCGAAACTCGATCCCGCGATTGTAGCGCAGATCTAGCAGGATATCGGCGCCCAAAGACAAGCCCAAACACGTGAGCGCGTTCGGTTGGAGCTTCTTGTAGCGCAAGAACTCGCAAAGCGCCGAGCCGTAGTCCGCTACGGTTTGCAGCTGTGCAGCGACTGGCGATTTCCCCTGATTGGGAAGATCGACTGCAATGACGGTAAAGTCGTTTCGCAACGAGTTCACTACGGTCTTCCAGGAATCCGCTGTCTGATACGCAGCGTTGACGAGCAGCAGCGGCGGTCCGTCACCCGTGGTGTAGTGATAAAGTTCAGATGGCGGCACAGTCGTCATCACGGCACGCTTTCCGTGTGGCTCGGCTCGATGGCTTCGATGCGCGCGAGCACAGCGCCGATCGCGACTTCATCGCCCGCGACCACTTGCGTGCGAAACACGCCTGCGACTTCGGCCGCGACAACGACCACACCCTTGGAGGTCTCGAACTCGATGAGTTCGTCGCCGACCACGACCAAGTCGCCATCAGCCCTGTAGACCGTCAGAATGTCGATGAATTCATCGTTGGTCGATTCGCGATCCACACGAATCTCGATACTGGTTGGCATGTTCGGCATGACGACTCGATGTAGCGCTAGGTATCTGAACGAGCCAGCTGCGCGCTATCAGCGCAAGCTGCGGTGCTCCAGCCAAGTTCTTCTACAAAACGGCGCAGTGCTGCGAGAATCTCGTTACGCCGTACGAAAAACCCCGCGTGGCCAGCACCAGAAATCTCGAGGTACTGCGCGCCGGGAATCGCGGTCGCAACTTCGGCGCACAATCGAGATGGCGTGATCACATCTTGCTCGAAGCCGATCACGCGCGTCTTCACCGCTATCCGATGCAGTTGCGCATGATCATCGTGTTCGCTAGTGGCTGCGAAAAACTGAGCTTGCCGCCCGACGTCGCGATAGTCAGTCGCTGATACGGCCCGAAGCATCGAGCGTGTTGTACGGTCGTCGACCAGTTCGCGCCAGCTGCAGATCTGCAGCAGATCGCATAGCGCCATGTAACTCGGCGGTGGATATGAGTTCGTCTTGTAGATCGCCCCCTCGGCCTCGATGATGGCCGCTCCACAGGCGGAAGATCGGCCCAGATGAGGAGCGACTAAAAACAGGCCGGTCACGGCTGACAGACCGCGCAATACCATGTGCGCCGCGATGCGACTTCCAAGCGAGTATCCGACGAGGAGCACGCGCTGGAAACCGAGTGCCTCGATCAGCTTCGAGCAATCGTCAGCCAGGAGCTCGAGCGAGTAGGGCGGCGGCGTAGTCTCAGACGGCGCCGTGCCGCGAAGATTGAAGAGCAAGATGCTGTACCCGGAGTCGGCGAGCGGAGCGGCGTAGCGCTCGCGCCAGGTTTGCAGTGGCATGCCCAATCCGGGAATAAAGACGACACAGTCGCTGCTGCGGCTTCCCAGGAGTTCATAGTGCAGCTCGCAGTCATTGATATGAAGTTCTGGCATTAGACGATGCTCTTCTTCTTAAAACGCGCGTTCGTCAGCGGTTCGCGCGTAACGGTGACTCGCATGGGGACCTTATAAGGCGCGAGCGACTGCTTGCAGTGGATGCGAACGCGCAGCGGCAGCGAGTCCAAATCCTGTTCGCCGTTGGGGCGTATGGTGGCGTGTACAGTTTCGCCGAGTACCGGATGCGGCTGCCCGAACACGATGACCTCGGCGACTTCGGGCATCCCCTGAATCACGTTCTCAATCTCGCCTGGATACACTTTCCGGCCAGCAACGTTGATGAGCTCCGACTCTCGGCCGAGGAACTTGAAGTACTCGCCTTGGACTTCGACGGCATCCTCGGTGATATACCAACCGTCTTGTGTGAATGGGTCAGGGGCGTTTAGATAACCCAACATAGCTGTCGACGAGCGAATCTGAAGCACGCCGTCGACGACACGAAGCTGTACCTTGCGCGTGTCGAGTCGGATCCAGACCGAGTCGTTGGCGGGCGATTGACTCTGCAGCGCGCCGAGTTCGGTCAGCCCGTAGCGTTGCAAGAGCTTCACGTGGGGAAACGCAGCAGCGCAGCGCGTCAGTGTGGATGGGGGCATGCGCTCAGAGCCGTACGTCACGTACTTCAACGTCGAGAGATTCGTCGCGTGAGTTTGACCTGTCAGGAGCAGTAGATTGAGGAAGCTCGGTGTTACTGACAGAACTTCGATGCGTTCGCGCGCAATCGCAGCGCAGACCCCGTCGATCGAGCGCGATTCGGGGAACACCAGGCAACCGCCACTCACGAGCGTATAGAACAGCGTGTCCAAGCCAGCGACGTGGTCGAGGCCCAGAAATGCCAAGGTTCGCAACGGCTTTCCATCCACCCGGAACTTGTCGAGAAAACGTGCCAGCTCGTGCAGTGCAGCTTTTGGCTTACCCGTGGTTCCGGAGGAGAAGAGGACGATTCCGGCGCCCGTTCCACTTTGCAGTCGCGTAATCAGTGCGTGGTCGGGCTGTGCGCGATGTCTAATGACCTCACATCGTCCGCTGGGCTGTACGTTCAGTGTGTATTCGGCCGACGCCTCACGCTGTAAGACATGCTCGTCGGTGCGGCGATTGTCGTAAGGCACGACGATCGCCCTCGCTAGCCACAATGCCAGCAGTCGCAGAACAGCGCGATGGGAGTGACTGCAGCTAACGAGCACGACGGACTTGGCAGGCAGGCTTCGAGCAGTCTCGTCGACGCTGAGGCGTACGATCTCATCTGCTAGCTGCGCATACGTGAATGCACAGGTTTCGCCGACGAGCGCTGGCGTATCGCCACGCGTCCTCCAGAGCTCTACCAACTCCGGGAACTGCATCAGACGCCTCCAAGATAGATCGTTTGCCCAGTGACGAACGCCGTGGCCGGCGACACTAAGAAGTCGATGACGTTCAAGACATCATGAAGCTCTCCGTAGCGTGGTATGGCTTGGCGGCGCAGTAGCCGTTGCATCTTTTCTTCGGGTACCCCGCGGATCAGATCCGTCTTGATCGGCGTGGGTCCGACGGCATTGACCGTGATTCCAAAGACGGCGAGTTCGCGTGCCAGAACCTCCGTCAGTGAAACCACGCTGGCCTTCGATGCGGCGTAGACTGCTTCACCGGCCAACTTCAGCGGCGTGGCGATGGTCGCAAAGTTGACGATGCGTCCGTACTTTTGGCTCTGCATGAGTTTGGCGACTTCGCGGCAGTACAAGAAGGTTCCTACGACGTTCGTTTCCATGATCCGCCGCACAGTCTCCACCGGCGTCGTGAGCAGATGATTCATCGATGCGATCCCGGCGTTATTCAGGAGCACATCGATCTTGCCGTGTCGACGGCGTGCAGCGCCGCAGAGTGCTTGCGCAGTTTCCTCGTCCGCGACGCTGCCTTCGGTGTGGAAATAGCGTGGATGTTCGATGCTAGCTGGTCCGCGCGCGCAGCCGTACACCGCCAGGCCGCGCTCGAGGTACACTTCGGCCAGATATCGGCCGATGCCGCGGCTCGTACCGGTCACCACCACGACGCTATTCTGGTGCGGCATGACTGCTCCGCTCAGCGATGTGGCCTTCGACGAATGCAATGAGTGACGAGACGTCTTTGAATGGGCTGTTGCGGCCCGAGAAAGCCTTCTCGTCGGCGAGCGTGATCCTCAAGTTGAAGCGACGTTGTAGTGCTTCCTCGACATCCATGAGGATGGCGATGAGTGCGATCGAATCCACTCCGTCATCACCGCCAAACAGGCGCGTGGCGCGCTCTTTCGCAAGCGGATTGTCCGGATGCAGCTGATTGTGGGTTTCGATGGCGGAGAAGAGGATATCAACGAGTTCGGTCGAGCTGGCCATGGCGATCATTTCCTTTCCGAAATCGTCTGTGCGCTGGGCAATCCGGCCCCGAGTACGGCCGCCGCCAAGCGCTGCGGTGCGTGCTCGACGTAGCGGGACGCGAGGATGATCGACGCGACCCACAAGCCCGCAGTCGTGTACACGATGACGCTGTATCCCATGGCGAAATCTCGAGCATGATCGCCGGTCGTCGGCGCGAGACTCAGCAGAAAACCTCCTGCAATCGCACCCAGACCATAACTGACGTACATCAGAAAACTGACCAGGCCCATGAAGGCTCCGCGTACATGATCGGACACCTTGGACACCGCTTCGGTCTGTAGCGCGGCCGTTCGCACGGCATCGGACACCATGTACAGCGCACAGAACGCTGCCATCGCGGGCACGATGTTGGTCGGTGTAGTGGGATAGCTCAAGAACAGGAATATGGAGATGATGAGCGCGACGCTGCTCGAGATCACGAGCCCCTTGGCACCGATGCGATCGGTGAGTTTCCCCGCGAGCATGCTCGTACCAAACGCGAGCAAGCCTCCGAAGGGGTAGATCTTGATGAAGCCTTGCGCCGGAAACTCACGGCTCGTGAGCAAATAGGTGGCGCCGTACACGAAGTACATCCCCACGCCCGCGCGAACCAGGACAAAAATACTGAGAAAGCCCCGCAGCCGGTCGTCACGTGCGAAGCCGGCATAACTCCCCAACATGCCGCGGGTCGTCCTGCGCTGCGTGCCTTGGGTCTCGGCGCGTTTGTCGTCGAGGCCAAAAGCAGTCGCGATGAAGAGCAACGCGGATAGCGCACCGATCACACCAAACACGGAGCGCCAGCCGTAGCCGGGCAGCTCGAGCATCACTACTGTGAGCGGAGTGCCGATGATGACGCCGGCCCAGACGGATGCTGTCACGACCCCCACGGCCGCGCCGCGCTCTTTCGGCTCGAAGTAGTCGGCGATATATGCGAGCGAGCAGAATGCGAGCGGGCTGAACGTGAGCGCGTTGAGGGCGCCGAACGTGTACAGCGACCACGCGTTCCAAGCCCTGCCGAAAGCTGCGGCAGCTACAGCGTTTGCGACGAGCGACCAAAGCAAGACTCGTTTGCGGCCGTAAACATCCGAGATCGGCCCCACGATCAAGGAAGCAAGTCCAACCAGTACACCCTGTGCGCCCGCGAGCCAGCCAACCAGAGGCACCTCGACGCCCACGTCATGCGCCATACTGCGCACGAAAAGTGGCATGACAAGCGCGGTGATATAGCCGAGAAAACCGGAGCCAAAAAGCAGGCCCTTGACAAGGTTGGGATGACGACTGCGAGTGGATTGCATGATCACCTCACGAATGTGTCACTAGGAGCCTAAGAGGCTTGGGGACGTAACGGTGCCGCATCGGCGCACGAAACTTGAACTGGCAACGTTTCGGTATTCTCGAGCATGCCCAGAGCCTCATGGATGGCTCGGGCCGCGCCTTCGGCATTCTCGAGAGGAAACGAGTGTGCTCCCTCGCTGAGCCCAAAATGCGCGCCTATCTCGGCAGCATAGGCGCGCATAGCATCTGCCGGACATAACGCATCTCGCGTGCCATTGATCAGCGCTGTTGGGCAACGAAAGCGATCTGCAGGAATCGGGCGCCGGTACGCGGCCACTGCCGCGCGCAGCAGCGCTTTCACACTCTGGCCATCCTCGAACAGCGCCGCGTAGCGGCGTTTGATGTAGCGAATCGCGAATGCGTTGGTGTTGATCCAAGTCTGCGAAAAAAACCAAAAATTGATTAGGCCGCTGTAGCGTTCGACCCCTGCGGCCTCCAATACGCTCTGACATTCGATGTTGAACGCCAGGTGAAACTTACTGAGCGATGGTGGATCCAGCCCGAGTAACACCAGCCCACGAAAGTTTACGCCCCCGGTGTGGTGCAGATGCCGCAAATGGTTAGCGCCGCTCGAGAGGCCACAGGCGATCACTTGCTCGGGGCGGAACCCGCAGGCGTCGATCGTTTGTAGAATGGCCGCTTCGTAGGCCTCCGGCGTATCGCAGTCCGGTTGCGCGGTTGCGCCGTGAAAGACGAGGTTTTGGTTGGGCAGATCGAAGCAAATGCAGGTGTACGACTCGGAGAGTCTAGCGATGATCGGTTCCCACGTCTGGCGCGGCTGGTACAGCGCATTGACGAAGAGCAGTGGCGGGCCAGAACCGATACACTCATGTGTGCCGCGTCGGTCCTGTGTAGGCTGTCCCATCGAGATTGCTCCGAATTCCTATGGTGTAAACGTCAGATCCACGAGCGCGAGATCTCCATGACGCCTGCCATCGCCGCAGGCTGCGTTCCCGCATACAGACAAAAGTTGTGTGGCAGGCGCGTGAAGTGCCGATGCCGAATGTCGAGCCCGTGAGCTTCGCGAACCCAATCCAAGGCCTCATCGCGCAGCACATCGTATTCCGCGCTGTACAAGTCTATGTTTGGCAATTGCCTGCGTTGCTCGAGCGTGAGCGAAAATGGCTCGAAGTTCGCGTTCAGTGCGGTTGTTCGCGCCAAGCGCTGGTACCACGTCATCTGCGCGGCACTGAGAAAGTATCCGCTGCCGTACAGCGCATACGACGAGCGCTGGTGCCACAAATCCAACACGGGATAAATGAGCACGAGGCGTTCGAAGCGACCGGGAAAGCACGTAGTCGCCAGTGCCAACGCGATGTACGCGCCAATGCTATCACCCGCCAAGATGATGCGCTCCGCAGCCTGCAACCCGGCGATGCGCCTCGCTATGTGAATTTGCAGGTGCTGAAAGATCGTGTCGAATGAGTGCTCAGGCGCCTTTGGGTAGTCGAAGCCAGTGATGGTTAGCGCGCATTGTGCAGACCAATAGCTTAGCACCCCATCATAGTCGCGGGTCGAGTTGTATACGAGGCCGCCACCATGAATGAACAGCACGTGCGTTTTGGGTTGCGTGCACGAGCCTTCATAGACCGTACATGAGTCCTGTGCGAGGCGCGTGATGCGAACGCCGGTCGCCGGCTGGAGCGTGTGTCGCGCCAGCCAGGCACTCGCGTTTCTTCGTGATGCATCCAGACCTGAGCCGGCAACAAGCTCGGTCTCGGCGGGATAGAGTCTGAGCAGCGCTGCTAGCTGCCGGAACCCGGCGGCAAGTGCAACGCTGGCGACCTCGTGGCATCGCTCCTGTTTTGCGAGTGTCACGCGAGCTCTTCTCCCACCGGCGCTCGTGCGGCCGCAGAACTATCGCCCTTGTCAGGTCCCGATAGTGAGTTCAACAACTCAACCAAGCCGCCAAACGTATCGGGCATCTCGATATTCTCGTCCATGCGCTCGAGATCTAGGTTGTACAGCTCCGCGGTGCGAATAATCAGATTGAGCGTACGCAGTGAGTCGAGGCCGCGCTGAGCGAGCGCCTCATCTTCGCGAACGGCGTCGACCGTGCTGTCTGCCGCACCGTCGGCGAGTAACGCCGCGATGTCTGCGATCGTCAATCTAGGCATGGCGGTCCAAGTCTCCCGTCGGAGTGAAGGTCCCATCTGCGAGCAGCAGAAATTGCCGGCAATTTGGCTGCCGCTGCAGCGCCACCTGGAGTGCGGACAACAATTGCCGCTCGTCTGCCTTGCCGGACGAACTTAGGCTTACGGCCGCTGCGCGCCCAAGAATTCGCGGTGCCATGTAGCTCGGCAAATCGGCCAATGCGTCGCCCAGTGCACCGAAGACATCGTTGTCTGCGCGTGATACGAGTACAGCGCCAATCGCTGGTCCTGATGCCGTCTCGATGAGACCGGCCGCCACGCGATCGACGCCCGCACAGCGCAGGAAAGCTTGCCGCACTTCCTCGAGATGGATGCGGCGCCCGGCGAGCTTGATCTCGTCATCCATCCGCGAGACGAAGACCAGGTTGTCACGCTCATCGAGTCGACATAGATCGCCGGTGCGATAGTACAGCGTCCCGTCGACGACGGTCAGCGCGCGGGCGGTTTCCGCAGGCCGTTTCAAGTACCCGAGCATCACCTGGCTGCCGCCGATCCATAGCTCTCCTGTAGTGCCCGGCGAACGGATGAACGTATCGTCCGGGCCCGCAAGCAGCCAGTGAACGCCACGCAGAGCTTGGCCGATCGGATAGCTTTCGGTGCGGCCGGGCTCCGGACGATGGATCTGATACGTCATACACACGATGGTCGTCTCGGTAGGCCCATAGGCGTTGATCACGCGCAACGCCGCGAAGCGCTCCAACCAAGCATTGATGACCTTTGGCGGGCACACTTCAGCACCCGTCATGACCATGCTGAGATCCGGAAATCTCGCCTGACTGATGTCGCGCGCGTCTTCGGTGATCAGCTCGAGCAGTGTCGAGACTGCGATCAGATGCGTGGTCTTCTCACGCTCCAGCAACGAGCGCAGCAACGCGCCCACTGGAGCGCCCCCGAAACGGTAGACGTACGCGCCGAGCGATAGGGGCAGGAATGTGTCTTCGATCGAAACGTCGAAGTGGTACGGCGCCACGCTGAAAACTCGCGACCGTTCCGTAAACTGGAGCACGGCGTTGTGAGCGCTGAAATAGTCCAAAAGGCTTCGGTGACTGATCATCACGCCCTTTGGTGAACCGGTAGACCCCGACGTGAAGATGACATAGGCCACCATGGTTTCATCGACCAGTGGCGCTTCGAGAACCTCCGGTACAGCCGACGAAGTGCTGCGCTGTTCGAGTTCAGCCAAGTCCAGCAGCGAGCGACTGTCAGGAAGTTTTTCCAAAGCCGATGTCGGCCCAAGAATCGCCGCAGGTTCCAACTCGTGCAGGATGTTTTGCAGCCGCCGCGCCGGGGTTTTCGAATCCACCGGCGCGTACACCGCACCGAGCTTCCAAATTGCTGCTGAGAGAATCGGTACGAACGCGTTGTTCTCCGTGAGAACCGCAACATGACTTGCCGGGCCAACACCAGCTTGCTGCAGCGCGTATGCAACGCGGCGCGCGCGCAATTCCAAATCGCCGAACGTATACGTGCGACGGCCGTCGCTGAGCGCGATGCGGTCCGGGTACGTACATGCGGCGTGCGCAAATAGCTGCGACAAGGGATAACGCACCCCTACGGTTTCGCTGCTAAGCCCCCACTCAGGGGGTTTCGAACACGCGTCGACGTGGTTGTCCATGGCCTAAGCTTTGAGAAAATAACGGCGCTTACTTTTGAAACTAGCGCCCAACTTTGTGTAGAAGTTGATGCCAATGGCGTTGTCCGGCGGCGTTTGCCACTGAATCAACGCGATGCCTTTGCTGCGAGCGAACGCTTGAAGCTGGTGCACGAACTGCATTCCAAGGCCTGCGCGCCGCTGCCTCGGAACCAGATACAGGCAGTCCATGTGCAGGAACGCGCGAGCATCCCAGGTCGCATAGTCGATGGTCGCAGTCATAAACCCTACGAGTTCGCCCGATACTTCGGCGACCCAGCCATAGAGCCGAGGTGGCTCGGCGAAGAACGCCTCACGCAAACGCTCTTCTTGGCCGTCGTTCACGTATGCCGCCGCTTCGTACTCGGCGTGTGCAGCACAAAGTTGGGTCAAGCCACGTAGATCGTGCGGCCGCACCATTCGAATACAGGTGATCTTGCTCATATCCAACCCGTGAAATGCGCTTCCAAATAGTCTTGCCGCGAGTCGGCGCCGCCACCTCGATGCAAGGCCGTCTCAATCCAAGCATTGCGTTCGAACGCCATGATCCCCAGTTCCCACACACACGCGATCACGCCGCGGGGAACTTCGCGCCGGCGTGACCAGTTCGAGTCCTCGCGCTCGAACGCCACGACTCGATGATGCAACAGATCGGAGTCCATCCATCGGCTCACGAGTAGATAGTTCGCGTCGGCGCCGAGGTGTGTAATGACGAAGCCTATGCGGTGATCGCTCACGAGCTCGGCGTCGAGCTCGCGCGCCAGAACATTTTTGACGGTGACAGTGGGCGGTTGTGCCGCAGCCAGATGCGCCTCGTGCTTGAGTCCGTAGTGTTTGAAGGTGTAGGACTGCACGGTGATGAGGCCTAGCCACTGCACTTGACGCGGACGATACTGCAACATGACTTCGGCTCCTGCTTCGTCTGTTGTTAGCGTTGGTTGAACCGCTGGTTCGTCATTTGGACTCAAAGGTGAGCGCACCGTGCTCGCCACGCCACCACGACTCTCCCGCTGCCGCGTGATCGAGCGGAGTCAGCGGCATCGCGACGGACTTCTCCAGTGAATCAGCGATCTCGGCGGCGCGCAGAGCCAGTAGACTGAACGAGCCTGCATCTCCATAACCATGGCTCGATTCGCACAGCCCGTTGAGATAGAGGGGAGGTAGCGGTGACTCAGGGTCGCGTGAATGCACGCGATAGTCCCGCGTGATTTCGAGGCAATCCTGCGCGTCGAACGCGAGCGAACCAGCGATGCCTTCCAGGATGGCAGGGTATCGCTCCTGGCTGCCATCGGTGCCCAAGTCGCGAAACCCGGTGGCCAACACCACCAGATCGAGTCGGTCAAGGCGCGTTCGTTCGTTCGTATTGTCGTTCTGAAGCACGAGCGTCACGAGTTCGTTTTGTGTCTCACACGCGACGACGTGCTGACTGCGCTGCAAATGCACGCGCTCGCGTCCGACCAGTTTCTGCTCGTAGATGCTCAAGTACAGGCGATTGATCACGTCGCCGTCAGCGGCCGAGTAGTTGGTATAACGCAGCTCGTCGAAAATCTTGCGCTTGGCGCTACGTGGAGACGCGTAGAAGTAGTCGACGAACTCGGGGAAGAACGCGTGGCCTGTGAACGGGCTCACGTCTTTTAGGCGATAACCGTGGCCGCGCATGATGTTGTAGACATCCGCGTTGGGAAACTGGCCGATCAGATGCAACACGATTTCGATCGCACTTTGACTGCTTCCGACTACAGCGATCCGCAGTCCTGTATCCTTTCGTGGCAGCTGCGCAAGTGTCGATAAATAGTGCGTCAAGTGGGTGACGCGTGGACCCAGCTTGTCTTCGAACGGACTCGGAATGTTCGGCGTGCGACCCGTGCCGAGTATGAGTGAACGACCGTAGAACGTACCGCGCGTCGTGCTTACGCGGTACACGTGCTCGGACGCAATCTGCTCGCACTCCACCGAAAGCACGGAGTGCTCGAAGCGCACCAAATGCGAAAAGAACGAGGCCACCCATTGGATGTACTCGGCGTACTCGCGCCGCAGCGGGAAGAGCACTCCTAGGTTGAGATGCTCGAACAAACGTTCATGCTCGTATAGAAAATTGATGAACGTGTAGCGGCTGCGTGGGTTCCGCGGCGTGATGAGATCGCGGCACGGGTGATTCTGTATATCGGAGCCAGGCAACATCATTTCGGGCTGCCAAGCCATCTTCGGGCGCCCCTCGAGAAACAGCACTTTCCCTTGGTAACCGCGCTCTTCTAGGGCGATCGCGAGCGCAAGATTCGCAGGGCCAAACCCAATGCCCAATATGTCGTAGATTGTCATTGTTTTGTGGCGCTCGCTGAGTTGAGTAGTGTCTTGAAATACATTGACTGAAAATTCTTCGGCGTGATGATGCGGCCGGTCAAATCGATGAACGCACGCTGCAGTGCGGGCGAGCGCACGATATTCCTGTAGATCTCGTGCGCAGCACCGTTCGCAGTCCTGGAGTCTGCACGTATGCCCTTGGCATGAGGCTCGAAGAAACTGCGGTGCTGAGCGGCGTAGCGCTCGACTCCAGCATC